>Ga0154784_1084_pt2 | contig 14060 bp, 16 predicted proteins | sample Rifle2008BG16ft_FD_105792 | JGI IMG/M metagenome (GOLD analysis project Ga0154784, IMG submission 105792) | Chloroflexi bacterium RBG_16_60_22 | reverse complement strand
AGCCGCTCCAGGATTTGCCCCTGGACCTTGCCGACCTCCTCGTCGGTCAGGGTATGGGTCGGCGACTGGTACACCAGGCGGTAGGCCAGCGATTTCTTCCCCTCGGTCACCTGCCGGCCGGAGTAGACATCGAAGAGCCTGACCTCGCTCACCAGCGGGAAGTCGTAAATGATGTCCGCGATTTTCTGGTGGGTGACGGCGGCGTCCACCACCAGCGCCAGGTCCCGGATGGTGCCCGGGAAGCGCGGTATGGACTGGTACGGGCGGTGTACGGCGGCCAGGGGCAGCAGCGCCGTGACGTTGATTTCCAGCAGGCCCACCGGCCCGCTTATCTCGAAGGCGTCCGCCACCGCCGGGTGCAACTCGCCGATGATGCCCAGGCGCACTTTGAGGCCGTTCTCCTCCACGATGACGGCGGCCTGCCGGGCGGGGTGCAGCCCTTCGTCATGACTCTTTTCGAAGCCGGCGGTCACGCCCAGGTGCTCGAGCAGTCCCGCCGCGATTCCCTTAACGTCATAGAAGTCCAGAGGGGCGTTGTCAGCACCCAGCCAGGAGCGGTCCACCCGGGGGCCATTGACGATGCCGCAGAGGGACTCCGGCTCGGCGGGGAGGTCGTTCTCCCGCGGCAGGTAAATCTTGCCCAGCTCGAAGAGCCGGATGCCTCCGTCCTCGTAGCGGCGGTTGGCGGCCAGCGTGGCCAGGAGGTTGGCGCGCAGGTTGGGACGCAAATACTCCTGGTCGGCGGACATGGGATTGACCACCCGCAGCGGCGGCGGCTCGGGCATCCGGGGCGGGGCCGTGAGGTTGCTTAAAAGCTGTTTACCGGTCAGGGTGTAGGTGATGACCTCCTGGAAGCCGCCGCCCACCAGGCCCTGCCTTATCTCCTCCCGGAGCTGCAAAATAGGGTCCGGGTTCTGGGGCGGAATCGGCTCCCCGAGCAGGGTGGCCGGTATCTTATCGTAGCCGTTGATGCGGGCCACCTCCTCGATGAGGTCGACGTCCTGCCGGATATCGCTGCGCCAGTAGGGTGCGGTGACGCTTATCTTCTTCCCCGCCACCCGGCAGTCGAACCCCAGCGAGGTCAGCGTAGCGACAATCTGCTCCAGGCCGTATTCCAGCCCGACGATGCGCTTGACCTCCTGCGGCGTGAGGTTGATGGGCGGCGGCTCTTTCCTGACGGGGTAAATATCGACGATGCCCCTGGCGACCCTGCCGCCGCCGAGCTCGGCGATGAGCCGGGTGGCATGGCGCAGGGCGGGGATGGTCAGGCCGGCGCTGATGCCGCGCTCGAAGCGCATGGATGCCTCGCTGGTGAGGCCGAGGTGCCGGCTGGTGTAGTGGATGCTGGCGGCGTTGAAGTGGGCGGCTTCCAGCAGGATGGACGTGGTGCTCTCGGTGACCTCGCTGTCGAGGCCGCCCATGACCCCGGCGATGGCCACCGTCCCTTCGCCGTCGGCGATGGTCAGCATGTTGCCGGTCAGCGGCCGCTCCGTCCCGTCCAGGGTGAAGAATTTCTCGCCCTCCGCCGCCCGCCGCACGATAATTTTCTTGCCCCGGATTCGGGCGTAGTCGAACGAGTGCAGGGGCTGGCCGTACTCCAGCATCACGTAGTTGGTGATATCGACGATGTTGTTGATGGGGCGCATCCCCCCGGCGATGAGACGCTCCTGCAGCCACGGCGGCGACTCCCCGATGGTGACGCCGGTGATGAGGCTGGCGCAGTACCGCGGGCAGAGGTCGGGGTCGGCGATTTCTATGGATATTTCCTTATCTATCTGGTCGGGCGTTTCTTCATAGCTGATTTCCGGGATGTGCATCTCCTGGCCGGTCAGGGCGGCCACCTCCCGGGCGATGCCCACCACCGAGAGGCAGTCCGGACGGTTGGCGGTGACTTCGATGTCCATCACCGTATCGCCCAGGTGGTCGGCCAGCGGCATCCCGATGGTCGCTTCCGCCGCCAGGACCATGATGCCTTCATGGCTGTCCGAGATACCCAGCTCCTTCTCCGAGCAAATCATGCCGCTGGAGAGGACGCCGCGTATCCTGGCCGTCTTGAGCTTCTCCACCTGGCCGTTGTAGGGGTTGATAAGCTGCGCGCCGACCCTGGCGAAGGCAATACGGTCGCCGACGTTCAGGTTGGGGGCGCCGCAGACCACCGTCTCCTCTTCCGTGCCGAGGTCCACCGTGGCCAGCCGGAGGCGGTCGGCGTTGGGGTGGGGGGTGACCGCCGTTATCTGCCCCACGATGACGTTCTCCCAGCTCCCGCCGATTTCCTCCAGACTGCTGACCTCGAAGCCGGCCAGCGTCAACCTTTCCGCCAGCTCGGCGGCGGGCAGGGTAACGTCCACGTAGTCTTTTAACCAGTTGAGCGGTACTTTCATACGCTTCTCAAATATATTTAATAAACTCCAGCGTCATTGCGAGTCCTTCCGAAGAAGGGCGAAGCAATCCCTTCCTTTATTGAGATTGCCACGTCGCCCTTCAAAGAAGGGCTCCTCGCAATGACAGTATTATTGAGTAACAAATTTATACATCTCCTAGAACTGCCTTAAAAACCGGAGGTCGTTGTTATAAAAGTGGCGGATATCGTCGATGCCGTAGCGCAGCATGGGCAGGCGGTCGATGCCGATGCCGAAGGCGTAACTGCTGTAAACCTTGGGGTCGATGCCGCCGCGCCGCAGGACGTCCGGGTGGGTCATGCCGGCTCCGAGTATCTCCAGCCAGCCGGAGCTCCCGCAGAGTCGGCAGCCCGCGCCCCGGCAGGCCAGGCATTCGATGGCCATCTCCACGCCCGGCTCGACGAAGGGGAAGTAGTCGGCCCGGAAGCGCACCTTCCGGTCCTCCCCGAAGAAGCGGCGGGCGAACTCGTACAGCGTGCCCTTGAGGTCGGCCATGGTGATGCCTTTGTCCACGGCAATCCCGTCGATGTTGTAGTAGATGGAGAGGTGGGTGGCGTCGGTGGCCTCGTAGCGGTAGACCTTGCCCACCTCCACCGCCCTTATCGGCGGCTCGAGGCGTTCCAGCGTCCGGGCGGTGACGGCGGTGGTGTGTGTGCGCAGCAGCGGCCGTTTACCGTCCTTTTTCGTGTCCACCCAGAACGTGGACATGGAGTCGCGCGAGGGGTGCTCCGCCGGGATGTTCAGTGCCTCGAAGTTATAGTAGTCCAGCTCCACGTCCGGGCCTTCCAGCACCTGGAAGCCCATGGAGACGAAGATGCCGCATATCTCGTTAATCGTCTGGGTGATGGGGTGCCGACGGCCGACCGGGTAGGGCCGGCCGGGCAGGCTGATATCGATGGCTTCCTCCTGCGCCGCCGAGGTCAGGCGGGCGTCGCGCAGCTGCTGGCTCTTCTGCTCGGCGCTGGTCTCCAGGAGGTTTTTAAGCCGGTTGGCGGCGGCTCCGGCGGCCTTCCTCTCTTCCAGGGAGAGCGCGGCCAGGCCGCGCAGAATACCGGTGAGCGGGCTCTTCTTGCCCAGGTACCGGACGCGCCAGGCCTCCAGCTCCTTAACATCACCGATGCTGCCGAGCTTTTCCAGGGCTTCCGCTTTTATGGCTTCTATTTTCTCTATCATTATCCGCGCCGCCTAAAAATTTCCCCTTCCTCTGGCGAAGGGAAGGGGAACTTAAGGGGGGTTCGGTTCAGGGGTGGTCTCGGCTAGTCCTGGGTTTTCCCTCCAGCCACGGTCACCAGGTTGCTAAAGCTTTCCGGCTCCCGGACGGCCATATCGGCCAGCATCTTGCGGTTTATCTCGATGCCGGACTTCTTGAGCCCGTCCATGAACTGGCTGTAGGTGATTCCCCGGGCGCGGCAGGCGGCATTGACCCGTAAAATCCAGAGTCGGCGCATATCTCCCTTGCGCTCGCGCCTATGGAAGTAGGCATAGTTTAGCGAGTGCAGCATCGACTCGGTGGCGCGCCTGATGAGGCGGTGCTTGGTGCCCTGGTGGCCCTTGGTCAGTCCCAGCACTTTCTTATGGCGGTGGTGAGAGGTTACTCCTCTTTTAACTCTCGGCAAAGAACTTTCCTCCCGTCTCTCAGGCCCCGTAGGGTATCAGTCTGGAGATACGCTTGCGGTCCCGGGGACTCAGCTGAATCATCTCGTCAAACTGGCCGCGCACCCGCTTGGCTTTCTTGGTGCGCAGGTGACTCTTGGGCCCCTTGACCCTCATAATCTTGCCGCTGCCCGTCACGTGGAAGCGGCTCTTGGCCCCTTTATGCGTTTTGATTTTCGGCATTCTCAGTTTCCTTCGCTTCTACTTTTACCTTGGGCTTGGACCCGGCTGGCGCCATGATGATATCCATCCGCCGCCCCTCCATTACCGGTTGCCGCTCCAGCGTGGCGATATCGCCCAGCGTTTCCGCCATCCGCTGGAGTATCTTCCAGCCCAGCTCGGGGTGGGTGATTTCCCTGCCCCGGAACATCAACGTTACCTTTACCTTGGCGCCGTCCGCCAGCAGCTTCTTGGCGACCCGGGCCTTGGCCTCAAAATCATGAATTCCTATCTTGGGTCGCAGGCGGATTTCCCTGAGGAGCGATACCTTCTGGCTCTTCTTCGCCTGCTGTTCTTTCTTCTGCTGCTCGTACTTGTACTTGCCGTAATCGAGAAGGCGACAGACCGGGGGGACCGACGTGGGGGCTACCTCGACGAGGTCGAGATTGTGCTTTCTCGCCGTTTCCCTGGCCTGAATCAAGGGCATAATTCCCAGCTGCTCACCCTTCTCCCCAACCAGGCGCACCTCTTTAGCGATAATTCGCTCGTTGATACGAAGTTGCTTAATTATGTCCTTTCTAGCCTCCTCCTAGCACAGGTATCCTACGAATAAAAACTATATCATATTTTTAATATGGAATCAACTACCTCGGGACGTAGTTCTGTTTGCATCTGGTTGATTAAACCGTCATTGCGAGGAGCGCCGCGACGAAGCAATCTTACAATATTTACAGGGATTGCTTCGCCTTCGGCTCGCAATGACACTACCACCAAAGCCGAATAATAGCGGGGGCGTAATCTGTCGCCGCCGGTTTCAGGCCTTGGCGGCGATTTCCTCGCTCAGGGACGCCAGGAAAGCGGCGAAGGGCTGGGGGGGCACCTGCTCCCCGCTGCGCCGCCGCACGGATACCGAGTTGTCCGCCGCCTCCTTGTCCCCGATGACGAGCATGTAGGGCACCTTGTCCATCTGCGCCTGCCGGATTTTAAGGTTCATGCGCTCGGAGCGGTCGTCCACCTCCGCCCGGATGCCGCGTCCCTTGAGCTCGGCCTCCAGCCCGCGGGCGTGCCCGATGTGGCGGTCGGCCACGGGGACCAGCCGGACCTGAACCGGCGCCAGCCAGGTGGGGAAGGCGCCGCCGTAGTGCTCCAGCAAGAAGCCGATGAGGCGCTCGTGGGTGCTCAGGGGGGCGCGGTGGATAATCAGGGGCCGCTCTTCTTTACCCTCCCGGTTGATGAACTTGAGGTCGAAGCTCTCCGACTGCGAGAAATCGACCTGGTTGGTGGCCAGGGTGAACTCCCGCCCGATGGCGCTCTTCACCTGGACGTCAATCTTGGGGCCGTAGAAGGCGGCCTCGTCGGGCACTTCATCGTAGGTGATGTTGTTTTTCTTCATGGCCTGCCGCACCATGTCCTCGGTCTTGAGCCACATCGCACCGTTTCCCACGTATTTTTTACCCAGGCCGCTGGGGTGGTGGGTGCTCAGGCGCATGTAGTACTCGGTGATGTTGAAAATCTTGAAGTACTCCAGGTAGAGGAAGACCACGCTGGCGAACTCCTGCTCGAACTGGTCTTCCGAGCAGTAGATATGGGCATCGTTCATCTGCATGGAGCGCACCCGCATCAGCCCGAAGAGCTCGCCGGACTTCTCGTAGCGGTAGCACTCGCCGTACTCGGCGATGCGTACGGGGAGGTCGCGGTAGCTGCGCGACCGGCTGGAGAATATCTTGTGGTGCATGGGGCAGTTCATCGGCTTGACGTAGTACTTCACGCCCTCGAGCTCCATGGGCGGGTACATGCTGTCCGCGTAGTAGGGCAGGTGGCCGCTGCGCTTGAAGAGGTCTTCCTTGGTGATGTGGGGCGTGCGGACGCGCACGTATCCGTATTTGAACTCCATCTCCTTGGCCAGCTTCTCTATCTCCTCGATGATGGCGCCGCCGCGGGGCAGCCAGAGGGGCAGCCCCGGCCCGACCTCGTCGTCGAACATGTATATTTCCAGCTCCCGGCCCAGCTTGCGGTGGTCTCGTTTTTTCGCTTCTTCCAGCCGGGCGAGGTGCTCTTCCAGCTCCGGCTGGCTTTTGAAGGCCACCCCGTAGATGCGCTGGAGCATGGCGTTGTGCTCGTCGCCCCGCCAGTAGGCCCCGGCGATGCCGGTGAGCTTGAAAGCCCCGATTTCCCCGGTGGAGGCGACGTGCGGGCCGCGGCACAAGTCCACGAAGTCGCCCTGCTCGTAAACCCCCGCTTTATCGTCGGCGATTTCGTCGAGCAGCTCCAGCTTGAAGGGCTGGGCGGCGAAAAGCTTCCTGGCCGCGTCGCGGGGTAGCTCGCGGTGCCTGAAGGGGAGGTCGGCCTTGATTATCTCGCGCATCCTCTCCTCGATGACGGGGAGGTCTTCGGGCGTGAGCGAGCGCGGCAAATCGAAGTCATAGTAGAAGCCGTCCTCGATGGCCGGCCCGATGCCGAACCTGGCGTCCGGGAAGAGGGACAGCACGGCCCCGGCCATGACGTGGGAGGCGGAGTGGCGCATCGTTTCCAGTTTATCTGCCTTGTTCACCGGATTTATTATAGCAACGATGGCCCGCAGGCGCAATTAGGGAGGACTGTCGTAATCCGATAATTTTTTTACAGTCCCGCCGCCGGTGTGCTACACTACGCCGTGACCCCCAATATCAAGGCCGTCTTCCCGGTGCTGGGTCTGTCTATCTTCTCCTCGATGCTGGGTCTCGGTATCATCGCGCCGCTGCTGCCCATCTACGCCGAGAACCTGGGGGCCAGCGGTTTCTGGGTGGGCGTCATCTTCGCCGGTTACGCCATCTCCCGCACCATCCTGCAGCCCTTCGCCGGGCGCCTCTCCGACCGCCGCGGCAAGAAGCTGGTGATGTCCGTCGGGCTCTTTATCTTCGCCCTGTCGTCGTTCGCTTACGTCCTGGCGGATAGCGTGGCCGTCCTGCTGGTGATAAGGCTGCTCCAGGGCGCCGCCGCCTGCATGGTGCAGCCCATGGCCCAGGCTTATCTGGGGGATATCACCCCGGCGGGGGAGGAGGGGAAATGGATGGGGATTCTCAACACCACTTTCTTCGCGGGGTGGGGCGGCGGCCCGCTGATGGGCGGCCTCCTGGCCCAGTACTTCGGGATGGACGCCGCTTTCTACGCCATGGGAGGGCTGAACTGCCTGGCCTTCCTCGGGGCGGCCCTGTTCCTGCCGGAAATATCGCGAGGCCGCCGGATGACCGAAGAGAGGTCGTCATTCCGGGAAGCGATGGCGAGTCGCCGCACGCGGGGTCTTTTCAGCCTGAATATGGGGATTTCCGGCAGCCGGGCCATCGTGCTGAGCTTTCTTCCCATCTTCGGTGCCGTGTTCCTCGGCCTGAGGCCTTCCTTTATCGGCACCATCCTGACGGTGGTGGTCATCGGGGCGGCCGTAATACAGCTTTACACCGGCCGGCTTGCCGACCGTTTTAACCGCCGGTTAATCGTCGTCACGGGTGGACTGGGGGTCGTCCTGGCCATGGCGCTGGTGCCATCGGCCGGTGGTTTCTGGCCCCTGCTGGTCTTCCTGGCCATCAGCACCGGCGCCGATGCCGTCATCCTGCCTTCGGCCACGGCCATGGTCGTCGAAGAAGGCCGGAAGTACGGCATGGGCATGGCGATGGCCGTGTTCAGCATGGGGATGGGCGCGGGGCAGTCCATCGCCCCGATTCTGGCAGGCGCCGTGGCCGACTGGCTCGGCGTCCGGGCGGCCTTTTACTTCTCGGCGGTCTTCGTCGTGCTGTGCACGCTGACCTTCGTCCTGTTTACCCGCCGGAGCTCACGGTAAATCTTACCGGCTGACCGGCCGTTACGGCAGGCGCCACCCCGCCCATTTATCACCGTCCACCTCGCGGCCGTAGGGTGTCTTCGGGGTGACGCCCCGGGCAATCAGCGCGGCGACCACGGCCTTGGTGATGTCGCCGGCGATGAAGGGTATCGCTCCCATCATGAGCAGGGCGCTGAAGCTGGCCGGCTCGCCCTTGACCAGGTTGAGCCAGAGTCCCAGCTGGAGGAGTCCGGGGACGTAGATGAGGATGAAATTGGCCAGGAGCATCAGTCCCAGCATGCTCAGGAAGCTCCTCGACCGCACGTATTTATCGGTGAGGTAGCCCAGGAAGAGGGCCGCCAGGATAAAGCCGACGATGTAGCCGCCGGTGGGTCCGGCCAGGTAGGCAAGGCCGCCATGCAGGCCGGCGAACCAGGGGACACCGGCTATGCCGAGCCCGGCGTAGAGGGCCAGGCTGAGGCCGCCCCACCACCGCCCCAGCAGCACGCCCGCCAGGAGCACGGCGAAGGTCTGCCCCGTGACCGGCACGGGACTCCAGGGCAGGGGGACTCTGGCCTGGGCCAGCAGCCCGGTGAGTGCCGCCATGCCCAGGGCCAGGGCCAGCTTCTTGGGCACGCTTAACTCGTAGCGCCAGCGGAAGACGTTGTACTTGGTCTGGTTGATTCTAGCAGCTATCGCCATATATGACCCCCTGTGAAAATAAGGTTGCGCGCCGGGCCGGGTTGCTAAGGACTCGGCTTTTCGGTGCCGATGAGGGTGATTTCTATCTTATGGCCGCACCGGGAGCAGGTCACGTGGAGCGTCACCGGCTGCCGCATCACCCGCTCGGCGACGGCGGACACGATAGAGTCGACGTTGTCCAGGCGCCGGTCCAGCATGTCCAGGCGGCTGACAAGCCGCGCCACGTCCGGCGCCGTTTCGTCTTCTATCGGTCCCGTTTTATCCGGTTTGGCCAAGAAATGCTTCTCCTGAAATAAGATTCAGCACCATTATAAGGTGGGGGAGGGAGTGATGTCAAAAGTATTGATTTATAAAAAGTAGCGGGGTATAATCCTTAACACGAAGTAAAGTTCACCGGCAGTAATTGCCAAGGAGGGAAGTCAAATGCCCGAGAAAGAAGTCGGCAAGGTGATGGACTTCTTCGCCAGACCGGTGGTGGCCGGCATAGACATGTCCGGCGCGCTCAAGGTGGGGGACAGGATTCATATCAAGGGACACACCACGGATGTGGAGCTTGTCGTTGAATCCATGCAGATTGACAACAAGGATGTCGCCAAGAGCAAGAAGGGCGACTCCGTGGGTATCAAGGTCCCCGACCGCGTCAGGCCCGGCGACACCGTATACAAGGTTACCGACTGACACCGATGGCCCGGGGACTAGCCCAGCGACTTTACCAGGTTGGCCATCTCGATGGCGCTGGCGGCGGCATCGAAGCCCTTGTTGCCGGCCTTGGTCCCGGAGCGCTCCACCGCCTGCTCCAGGGTGTCGGTGGTGATAACACCGTAGATAACGGGCACGCCGGTGCTCAGGTTCAGCTGGGCGATGCCTTTGGTTACCTCCCCCGCGATATAGTCGAAGTGAGGCGTCCCGCCGCGGATGACCGCCCCCAGGCAGATAACGGCGTCGTATTTCTTGGACTGGGCCATTTTCTGGGCAATCAGCGGGATTTCAAAGGAGCCGGGCGTCCAGGCCACATCGATATCGGTTTCCGCCACGCCGTGGCGCAGCAGGCCGTCCCGGGCCCCTTCCAGCAGCTTTTTGCTGAAGAACTCGTTGAAACGCGAGACCACCACCCCGAACTTCAGCCCTTTTCCCAGTAGCATGCCCTCGTACTGCTTGCTCATAGCTGTCTCCCTTGTCTTATTTTAGTCCTCGGTGCTATCTGCGACCTTTAAGAGATGTCCCAGTTTCTTCTGTTTGGTCTGGAGGTAGCGGCGGTTGTGCGGGTTGGGCTCGGTGACCAGGGGCACTATCTCGGTTATCTTGAGCCCGTAGCTTTCCAGGCCGCTCATCTTCTTGGGGTTGTTGGTCATCAGCCGCATGTGGCGCAGTCCCAGCTCGGCCAGTATCTGCGCCCCGATGCCGTAGTCGCGCAAGTCTGCCGCGAAGCCGAGCGAGAGGTTGGCTTCCACGGTGTCCATGCCGGCGTCCTGGAGGGCATAGGCTTTTATCTTGTTGTGAATGCCGATGCCGCGGCCTTCCTGCCGCATGTAGAGAACGACGCCCCGCCCCTCCCCGGCGATTTTTTCCATGGCCATCTTAATCTGGTCGCCGCAGTCGCACCGCAGGCTGTCGAAGACGTCGCCGGTGAGGCACTGGCTGTGCACCCGCACCAGCACCGGCTCGTCGGTGGCCACGTCGCCCATGACCAGGGCGATGTGCTCGGCGGCGTCGGTCTGGCTCCGGTAAGCGATGACGGTGAAGTTCCCGTAGGGGGTCGGCAGCCTGGCCTCGGCGACGCGGTGCACCAGCTTCTCGTGGCGGTAGCGGTAGGCAATGAGGTCGGCCACGCTGATGATTTTCAGGTCGAACCTCCGGGCAATCGCTTCCAGCTGGGGCAGCCGGGCCATGGTGCCGTCTTCGTTCATAATCTCGCAGCAGACGCCGGCCGGGTAGAGGCCCGCCAGCCGGGCCAGGTCAACCGTCGCCTCGGTCTGCCCCGCCCGCACCAGCACGCCGCCGTCCCTGGCCCGCAGGGGGAACATGTGTCCCGGCATGACGATGTCCTCCGGCCGGGTGGCGGGGTCGATGAGCGCGTGTACCGTGGTGGCCCGGTCCGCGGCGGAGATGCCGGTGCTGGTGCCGTGCTTGGCCTCGACGGATACGGCGAAGGCGGTGGTGAACTTGGAGGTATTGTTGCTCGCCATCATGGGTATCTTCAACTCGTCCAGGCGCTCGCCGGTGACGGGCATGCAGATAAGGCCACGACCGTGTACCGCCATGAAGTTGATGGCCTCCGGGGTGACCTTCTCGGCGGCCATGACGAAATCGCCCTCGTTTTCCCGGTCCTCGTCGTCAACGACGATGACGAACTTGCCGTTTTTAATGTCTTCAATCGCTTCCGGAATGGTTGCCAGTACCATTTTTCTAAATCACCTCGCTTGCCCGGTCCGGTCAGTTCACCGCGAAGCCGTGCTCCTTCAAAAACTCGGCGGTCAGGCCGGGGCCGGCCGGCCGGGTGAACTCGGCCACGTATTTCCCGATGATATCCAGCTCCAGGTTGACCGTGTCGCCCGCCTTCCGGTCGTTGAGAATGGTATGCCGGCGGGTGAAACCGACGACGGACACCCGGAAGGAAGTACGGTCCTTACCGACCACGGTCAGGCTCACGCCGTCCACGGCGATGAAGCCCTTGTCCACGATATAGCGCAGCAGCTCCGGGGAGGCCTCGAATTTCATCATCAGGGCCTCGCCCTCCGGGATAATCGAGGCCAGCCGGGCGGTGCCGTCGATGTGGCCCTGTACCAGGTGGCCCCCCACCTCGCCGCCCAGTCCGAGGGGCCGTTCCAGGTTGACCCCGTGGCCGGGGCGGAGGAGGCCGAGGTTGGTGCGCTTTAAAGTCTCCGGCATGACGTCCACGGAGAATGACCTATTGGTGAGTCCGGTCACCGTCAGGCAGACGCCGTTGACGGCGATGCTGCCGCCCGGCATCAGGCCCGCCAAGACCCCGCCGGCGCTGATGGCCAGCTTTTCCGGCGTCACGGAGACAACATTGCCTACCCCGGCGACGATTCCGGTAAACACCTCTTTCCCCCTGATGAGACCTGCCTGCCTGATTATTCTAACACTTGTCATAAGGTAAGCGCAATAGCAGAGGGTTTTCGCTGGTAATGTCATTGCGAGCGAAGCGAAGCAATCTCTATTACCGATTTTGGAGATTGCTTCGTCGCGGCGCTCCTCGCAATGACGGTTTCATCAACCAGGTGCTAATAGAACCCGGGACGGGAGGGTAAACGGGACTACCTGATGCCGTAGGCTATCTGCACGGTGAGGCTGACCTTGACCTCTCCCGGGCTGACGGGGGGCGGGGCCGGGGCGGGCATCGGGGCCGGGACGGGCCCCGCGGCCTGGCTGTACATTATACCCCCGTAGGCCTGCGGTACCATCGCCGACTCCGCAATATAGGTCGGGGTGCCCAGCTTCACGCCGGCCTGTTTGGCCAGCTTCTCCGCCTTGGTTTTCGCATCGGCGGTGGCCTTTTGCCTGGCCTCGTCGTAGTACCGGGAAGGGTCTTCCACGGAGAAGTTGAGGTCGTTAATCCTGATGAGGTCGCCACCGGCCCTGACGACGGCGTCGATGATGCCGCTGACGTTCCCGATGTCTCTTATCCTGGCCGTGACCTGGTTGGTGACCTGGTAGCCGGTAACGACCTCCTGCTGGGTCCTGTCGTCCCAGCGCGTCCGCTGGCGGATACGGAAATACTGCGTCTGGATGTCTTCCTTCTTGAGGCCGCTTTCAGTCAGGGACGCCATCACGCTGTCCATGGCCCCGGATGCTTTGGCCTGGGCCGCGGCGACGGTCGTCTCCTGGGCTTCCACCCCCACTAAAAGTACGGCGATGTCCGGCGTGACGCTTACCTCCCCGGTGCCGGTCACCCAGATGCCGGTGTTCTGGCCGGAGGCGGCCCCGGCGGTGGTCCGGGGGGGCGGCGAGGTGATGCCCTCGCAGCCGGTTGCGAAGAGGATAATAACGGTCAGCAATAAGCCGAGAGTCGGCCAGAGCCAGCGTTTCATAGCCACCTCCTTTTCCCCAAATTGCAGTATAGCTAAACAAGGGAGGTTAAATCAAGAAGGGTGGCTTCAATTATCTGATAACCTGTCCCCGCCACCCCTCGCATGATATCTATTCCCACCCGAGCCGCCCTCGTACCATGGGCGGCTTAGCCCGTTAGAACTACCCCCGATAACGCCTATCTTAGCTGTGGGCATTAATGGCCTCCTATCGCTAAGAAACTATAAAAGGAAGAAATACAAATATTTTAATCTTGGTCTTACGGGGAGTGAATTATTTGACCCTTTTTAAACCACGAAATTCGTCGTCTAATCTTTCGCTATCAACTATATCGACAACTTTATAATTAATATAAGTGTTATCAAATATTTGTTCTTCAGCGTATTGTGTTTTGTTTCTAATGTTCTCAGGAATATCTACCAAATACTCAACTTTTTCCGTTCTACGTGTTGTTTCATACTTAGTTAAAATATATCTTACATTACCCATGATTATTTCTCCTCTTTAGACATATATGACGTAGATTTCCATTGTTGGAAGTCTTTCCACATCTGTTTTATTAAACTCTCCGACGCGAGAGTGGTATGTTTAGAGAATTTTGGGACGGTTAATTTGGAACTTACTTTTGCATCCAAGTGATAAAGAAAAATCGGTGTTGTTAATGTGCAACATTTAATGAACTCTTTAACATTGAACAACTTAAAAAACCAATCATCTATATTTTCGCCCTGTCCTCTGCATACCAAGAACATGTAATTTTCTCTATTACTTATTGCCTGAAACATCTCAGTTAGCATTACTGTACCGAAAAAATTACCCTCGTCCTTGGAAGAATATTTTATTTCAATGAAATATGTTTTTCTGGATTTCTTGGCCGTTAAATCGCAGCTTTGATTTCTTGCTGGTTTTATGTCCGTAAATCCAAATTTTTCCAGCCATTCTTTGCATTTTACTTTGGCTAATCTATCCGAAACTACTTTTGCTCTGGCCATATGTTTACCTTATGAAATAGCAAACATATGGTAAAACAAATTACTTAATTTGTCGAGGGGCTTTATAGAATATGCGTAAATTATGATATTTTATATCAATTTCTATCTACCTCACCTCCTAAGTCCCCCTCTCCTTCAAAGGAGAGGGGGAGGGATAGGGAAGAGGGACTCCGCCCCTCTTAGACGCCCCCTTTTGCGTACCCGCCCCGGGAACAGGAAGGTTTCTCCTCTTTGACACTCATTTTTATCTCCCCTCAAGAGGGAAAAGAAAACCCCCTTTTCCTAGAGTATAGAGGAGAGCCTGAGAGGGGC
>Ga0154784_1105_pt1 | contig 14134 bp, 18 predicted proteins | sample Rifle2008BG16ft_FD_105792 | JGI IMG/M metagenome (GOLD analysis project Ga0154784, IMG submission 105792) | Chloroflexi bacterium RBG_16_60_22 | reverse complement strand
CTCGAACGAGCAGGCCAACCGGATTATGGAGCAGCCCTTCCTTTTCTCCCCCACCACGGACATGTCCGAGAGGACCAAGATTTTCAACCAGCTACGGGCCGATTTCCCCCAGCTGGATAAAGAGTTCGGGGACGCCATGCCGCTCTACTGGCGCAGCATCGTGCCGGAGCACGTCAATACCGTGAAAAAACCGGTGCTCGTCCCCCAGGACCTGGCCGGCATGAAGCTTTCCGCCAGCACCTGGTGGGAAGACCCCTTCAAGACGGTCAACGCCGCCCTTATCTTCCTGAGGGCCCCGGACTGGTATATGGGCCTCGATAGAGGGCTCATCACCGGGCAGATAATCCACTGGAACGCCATTTATGCCTTCAGGACGCTGGAGCTGTTTAAATTCCACACCACCTTCGGCCCCGGCGGCATCGATACCCCGTTTATCGGCGAGATTTTCAACCGTGATGTCTGGAACAGCTTCCCGGCCGATATTCAGAAGATATTCACCGATACCGCCAAGGAGCAGGAGCAGTGGGGACTTGAGGACGACCTCGTCAAGCAGGCCGAGGCGATTGCCTTCGCCAGGAAAATCGGCAACCTCATCCACGAAGCCACCCCGCAGGAGTACCAGCAGTGGTACGAATTCACCCAGGTCGTCCGCGATAAATGGATAAAAGACACGGCCGCAGCCGGTTTCCCGGCACAACAAATCTTCGATGAGGCCAAGCGCCTCGACGCGCAGTACCGGAACTAACCGCACAGGGCAAAACAATAAAGTGAGGCTGGTCCGTTAATGTTCCAGCCTCACTTTTTTTACGGGCCCGGATAAAGCCCTAGAACATGATGACGTTGCGGAGGGCTTTTCCCTTCTCCACCGCCTCGACCGCCTGGTTAATCTTTTCCAGCGGGTACCTCTCCGTGATGAGCTCATCCAGCTTGAGGATTCCCGCCTTGTAAAGCTCAATCAGCCGGGGAATGTCCGTCTGCAGCTGGGTGGTGCCCATGAAGCTGCCGGTCAGCGTCCTCTCGTCCTTGATGAAGCCGAAGGGAGAAAAGGTTATCGTATCGGTAAATTTGGGCAGCCCCACAACAACCGTCATGCCGCGCGGCCCGGACATGGCGAAGCCCTGTTCTATCGCTTTAACGTTGCCAACCGTCACAAAAACGTAGTCGGCGCCGCGTCCTTCGGTTAGCTCCTTGACCGCCTTGATGGCATCGGCCTTGCCGGGATTAACGGTGTGCGTCGCCCCGAACTTTTTAGCCGCCGCCAGCTTGCTATCCGAGATGTCCACGGCGATGACCGGGTTCGCCCCGGATATCGCCGCTCCCTGGACGGAGTTGAGACCGACTCCCCCCGTGCCGATGATAACGCAGCTGCTCATCACCTCGACGCGGGCACGGTTGACCACCGCCCCGAACCCGGTGATGACGCCGCAGGCCAGCAGTGAGGCCCGGTCCAGCGGCATATCCTTCGGGACCTTCACCACCTGAGACTCGTGCAGGATGGTGTACTCCGCGAAGCTGCCTATCTTGACCATCTGCATCAGGGGCTGCCCCTTCTTATTGCGGTAAGGGCTTTCGTTGTCCCGCGCCCAGGCGGCCTGGCACATGTGAGTGCGCCCGGTCAGGCAAGGCTTGCACTTGCCGCAGGATATCAGCAGCGAGGCCACTACGGGGTCGCCCTTCTTGACCGAGCTTACCCCTTCGCCCACCTCTTCGATGTAACCCGCCGATTCGTGGCCGCCGACGAGCGGCGTTTTCCCGGGGAGCTCCCCCCGGATAACGTGAATATCGCTGTGGCAGATGGCCGTGGCAGCCATTTTCACCTTGACCTCCCCCGCCCCCGGCGGGGCGATGTCAATCTCCTCAACCACCAGCGGCTTACCATACTCGTAGCAGACTGCAGCTTTCATCGCGGCCTCCTTTTATTATCGGGTCTTTCCGGCGGCATTTCACGCCCTCACCAGTCTATTTCTCCCTGCGGATAATGTCAAATAGTCCGCCGCGGGATTTTTTGACAAATCCACAAGAGAAAACCTATGATAGGCTAGACCAAAAAAGAGATAAGGAGTAGTGACATGGGAGAAGGTTTGCTTTTAAACATCGTCGCCACCGAATGCCCTCCGGCCATCGAGGCTAAATTCAACAAGTGGTACAACGGGGTGCATGTCCCCATGCTCTTCAAGTACCCGGGCCTGAAGCGGGTGACCCGCTACCAGCTCCTCGGCGAAAGCCCGGGACAGGCCAAGTACCTGGCCTGCTATGAGTTCAAGGATGCCGCGGCCCTCAGCAATTTCCAGAAAAGCCCGGAGTTCGCGGCCGCCATGGACGAAATGCAGGGTACCTGGAAGGGCGGCGGCTTCGATATCAAGTGGATGGCCGTTTACCAGCCCCTCAAGACCTGGGAGCGGTAAAGACGCGTTTTTCCAACGCGGTTTGACGGGGTTAAAATAACTTAGATGGAAGCTAGCTGGTGGGATTCTTCGGCGACTTTCCGGAAATGCACCGCGGAGAAGGCCTCTTTTGTTCTCCTCAACCAGTTTGACCTGACCCTGACGGTGCTGGCGATGTACCTCGGCCTGACGGAGATAAACCCCTTCGTGAGGTTTCTGGTCGAGGTGCCCGCGCTGCTCCTGGTGGTGAAACTTTTTATCCCCGTCCTGATTGCCTGGCTGATGCCGGGCCGGCTTCTCCTGCCGTCAACCGCCCTGCTGGCGCTGGTGGTTATCTGGAACATCAAGGAGCTGGTTGTTTTCCTGGTCTGATTGGCCGGCGGCGGGGGTTTCTCAACGCCCCGCGGTACGCGCCATGGAATCTTCTTTCTGGTAGAGGGTACCCATTGTCTCGAGGTAGAGTCTGGCGGCGCTCACCCTCAGGTGTTTGGTATTGTAGTCGGGGTCGGCCTTGAGCTTGCTGTACATGCTGTTGAGGTGGTGTTCCACGGTCTTGATATCAATGAAGAGGGTACCGGCGATAGCCGAGTTGGTATAACCCTGCGATAGTAAACTGAGAATCTCCAGCTCGCGGGTGGTGAGCTGTTTCAGGAAGGGACACTCCGGCTTGCCGGCGAACATGAAGGTGGCCAGCGGCGGGTCGAGGATGACCTGTCCCTGGCTGACGGCCAGGATGGTCCGGCCCAGCTGCTCTATCTTGTCCAGCGACTGCTTCAGGAAGAGCGCCATGCCGCTCTCCCCGCTCAGGGCCAGCCGGCGCAGCAGCTCGATATCCTGGGAGCTGTAAAATACCAGCAGGATGACAATCCCTATCTGGGGATAGCTGTTCCTGATTTGCTCCAGCTCCTCGATGATATTTATGTCAAGTTTCTTGACGCTGAGCAAGAGCACGTCCGGAGAAAGCTCGGCGACGGCGCGGGTCATGGCGCCCATCTCGCCGTTATCGGCGACGCGTAAAATTTCGATGTTGTCCTTCAAAGACAGGACATGAGTGTATATTTCCCGGTAAATTTCCTGTTCCTCAACCACATACAGGCTTACCGTATCTGACTTTCCCTGAATCATATTCTCGCCTTTCGCTTAATGCCTCTGTGATACTTTCCCCTTGGGTAACTTCAGGTACTTTCCGGTTACCACCCTTATTGATTGTAAGCTAATTGTATAAAGAGATTAATAAAAATTCATAAATATAACATTAAATAATCATTAATAATCATTATGTTTTCTGCCAATTGGCGAACACCCGCACAAATTCTGCCATCCCAACCCCTAAAATGCAATACATGTTAACCCCCAATTCCTCCTAGGGAAGGCATTACTTTAGAACTAATGAGTGCCCCCACGGGATTATTAGAAAAATGACGTACCAAGATTGGGGATGGCGTAGTGGTCACTTGCCGCCATCGGGGGTAGATTGAAAGTGTCCATGCTGCGTCAAGGAGGGAAATGGTATGCGCAAATTGGTAAGGAAGTTATTCAAGCGCCAAAAAGGCATCACCGGAATTGAAACAGCCATCATTCTCATCGCCTTCGTCATCGTGGCTTCGGTGTTTGCCTACGTCGTCCTCTCGGCCGGCCTGTTCTCCACCCAGAAGGCCAAAGAGGCCATCCATGCCGGCCTGGAGGAAGCCAGGAGCACCATCGAGGTCAAGGGCAACATGTACGGCAAGATGGAGAGCAGCATCCTGACGGAGGTCTACTTTACCCTCGCCACTACCACCGGCGGGGACATGATAGACTTCACGGATACATCTTCGGCCAACAGTTCCAACCTCGTGGTTATTTCCTACAGTGATGCCTACCAGATGATTCCGACAATCAACTGGACGATGACCAAGCTGAACACCACCACCACCGACAACCTGCTGGATAAGAACGAGCTGTTCCTAATCACCGTAGACCTCTCGGTCGTCAGTGACAACGTGCCCGCGGCCTGGAAGCCCGGCCCTTATCACCGCTTCCAGCTGGAGGTCAAGCCTCCCGTCGGCGCCGTACTTATCCTGGAACGCACCGTTCCCGCCAGGGTAGACCAGATTGTCAACTTATATTAATGTAGCCTGCCCGGCACTTCAGATATGAAGAACGGGAGAACCCGGAGAAGGATTAAAAAGAGAATGAAGTACAGCCAGCTAATCACCGGCCAGCGGCGCGTGGTGATTGCTTTTTTAGTCGGGTTTATCTTCATGGCGGCCCTGGCGCTAACGCCGGCCGCCGCGGCAGCATTTTCCACCTGGTTGGACCAGGACTCGGCCGTACCGCCACTACCGGTCAGCCCGGATTATTCACGTCCCGCTGGCGGACATGACAACGGTAATCCGGCAAAGCCGTACCTGAAAGAGCTGGTTAACACATCAATTCCGGAGACATCTTTGACCGGTTGACAAGACCGGGCCGGCGTGGCGAACCAGCCAAGCTAGGCAAAGGAGGGGGAAGATAATGTGAACATAAGGTGTAGTCGCTGAGAATACAAAAGCCAAGAAATGGAAGGGGGTGATGTGCAAAGGAAGAGAAGTGGTCGATAAACACGAAGGGAAATAATGTCTTAACCCAAAACACTTACCAAGTAAGGAGGAGAAATGTTAAGGAAATTCTTCAAGCGTGAGAAAGGTATCACCGGTCTGGAGACCGCCATTATCCTGATTGCCTTCGTCGTGGTGGCCGCGGTATTCGCTTACACCGCCTTATCCGCCGGCCTGTTTTCCACCCAGAAAGCCCAGGAGGCCGTCTATTCCGGGCTCCAGGAAGCCCGGAGCACCCTCGAGCTCAGGGGCGGCGTGGTCGCCAAGGCCGCCGTCACCGGCTCCAGCGGCACCATCAAGCAGATAAGCTTCGTGGTGTCCAACGTGCTCGGCGGTGAGGCCCTAGACTTTAACCCGCCGACTCTCTCTTCGGCCAACACCGGCCTGGCTGACAGCAGCAGCACCAATGTCGTGGTCATCAACTATCAGGACGAGGACCAGACCGCTGACAATCTTTACTGGACCATTAACAAGCTGGGGAACGCTGACTTGGACAACCTGCTGGAGACCAACGAAAGGTTCGAAATCGTCATCGGCAGCGCCACCGCTGGTTCGGCCGGCGGCAACCTGATTAATGCCCTGACCCCGGACCTGACGGTCAAGAAGACCTTCAACCTGGAAATACTCACCCCGGTCGGTGCCATCCTCACCATCGAACGCACCACGCCACCCTGGATTGACACCGTCATGAACCTGCGCTAGTGGTGTTTCCAACGGTTGGAAAAGTAGATAAAAGGAGGAAAAAAGATATCATGTTCCACAAGTTATTCAAAGCACACAGAGGGCAGCGTGGCATCACCGGCCTGGAAACCGCCATCATCCTCATCGCCTTCGTCGTGGTGGCCGCGGTATTCGCCTACACCGCCCTGTCCGCCGGCCTGTTCTCCACGCAGAAAGGCCAGGAGGCCGTCTATTCCGGGCTCAAGGAAGCCCAGAGCACCCTGGAGCTCAAGGGCGCCGTTATCGCCACGGCCAACACCACCGGTAACAATGGCACCATCAAGCAGATAAGCTTCGTGGTGTCCAACGTGCTCAATGGTGAAGCGATCGACTTCGCTCCGCCTTCGGCGAACACTTCCAGCAACAACGGCGTGTCGGACACCGACAGCACCAACAAGGTTGTCATCAACTACATCGACGACGACCAGACCGTGAACGACCTTTACTGGACCAAGACCTCGCTGGGGAGCGATGACGGCGACGACCTGCTGGAAGACGGCGAAAAGTTCAAAATCACCATCGGCTCGGGCACCGCTGGTGCCAGCGGCGGCAACCTCATCGACGCCCTGACGACCGACCTGACGGTAAACAAGACCTTCAGCCTGATAGTCCAGACGCCCGTCGGTGCCGTGCTGGAGATTGAGCGCACCACACCGGCCTACATCGATACCATCATGAACCTGCGCTAAACAAGATTGCCACTGGGTGGGGGGCCGCTGAAGCCCCCCACCCCCGGTTCCCGTAGTATCAGTGGGTGCGACCCGCTTTCCGAAGCTGTGGGAGTTATGGATGACAACCGTAGGCACCGGCTCCGAAGGAATTATGGAGGAACGTTGTGGACAAGGCCGTAACTACAGCTCTACTCATCATAGCGGGGGTTGTATGTATGATATTTGTCTTTAACAGCGTTTATCCGATGGTAAACCGCTCCAGCCAGGCAATGGTGAGCATGGCCGAGCAGGTCGACGAGAGAATGAAGAGCCGGATAAACGTTGTTCACGCGGCAAATTCTGCCAACCGCACGTCCGTTTACCTGTGGGTAAAAAACGTGGGCACCCAGCGCATCACCAATGTCGACGATAGCGACCTCTTCTTCGGGCAGGAGGACAATTTTGAGCGCATCCCCTACACGGGTGACGCCGGCGGGGACTATCCCCAGTGGGACTTCATCCTGGAAAACGATACCGAGTGGCAGACCAGCGCCACTCTGAAGATAACCATTTCTTACAGCAGTGACCCGGGGGCGGGCACTTATTATTCAAAATTTATTATACCGAACGGCATATCCGACGAGTATTACTTCAGTATGTAACGGAGTAAACCATGGAGACCGTGATTGTCTCAATAATATGCATCGCGCTGGTAGTCTTCGGCGGCATGACCATGTCCCAGGGCTTCATCACGTCCGTGGATACCAGCACCACCGGACTGGGGGAGGTAGGCCAGAGAGACGAGTCCATCATGAGGACCGAGCTGACGCCGGTCAGCACCAGCCAGCCTTCGGCCAACACCCTGGAAGTGGTCATCGAGAACACCGGCCAGACCAAGCTGGCCAATTTTAGCAAGTGGGATTTCATCGTCCAGTATTACGATGGCACCGGCACCTATCACGTCGAGTGGCTCCCCTACACTGCGGGAGCCCTGGGCGATAACGAGTGGGAGCTGGCCTGGATAAAGCTCGGCGGTCAGCCGGAAGCCTTTGAGCCGGGCGTTCTTAACCCGGGTGAACAGGTCATGGTCAGGGCCCAGCTCAATCCGGCGGTAGGCGCCGCCACCACCAACATGGTGGTCGTCAGCACTCCCAGCGGCGTGACGGCCTCAACCTACTTCTGGCCCTGATGAAGAGGAGGCGTAGAACAGGACCGGACGACGGCTGACTAAGGAGCGAGGGTTATGGCGACGCTGGTCGTCTCGATAATAGTAATAGTAATGATCGTGGCAGGAGGCATTACATTGTCCCAGGGCATACTCACCTCGGCAGACGCCACCGCCCTCAGCGTTGAGGAGATAAGCGTCAGAGAAGGGGAGATAATGAGGACCGGGGTGGACACGCTCCGGGCCGCTTACCTTTCCTGGGCGGACCGTCTGCGCCTGACGGTGGCGAACACCGGCCAGACGCGGCTGGCCGGCTTTGATAAGTGGGACATCATCGTCCACTATTATGACGGCACCGGCACCTATCATCCCGGCTGGCTCCCCTACACCGCAGGGGCACTGGGCGATAACGAGTGGAAAAAAGCGGGCATCTACCTTAACGGTCCGGCGGAGTCCTTCGAGCCCGGGATAGTCAACCCCGGTGAACAGGTCGTCATCCTGGCCAGGCTCAACCCGCTGCCGGGCGATGCCACCGGCATCAGCGTAACCGTCGCCACGCCCAACGGCATCCGCGACTCTTTTTCTTTCTCCAATCCCGGCTATGCCATACTGACGCCCCATACTGAGAACACCACCGTCAACGGTACCGCCCATTACCAGCTGGAAGAGGCCGCCCCCGGCGATGCGGCCGGGACCATCATGAGCGCCGCCTTCAGCACGGGTGAGGTAGCCCGGAAGCTGCTGGTCAACGATGACCAGCCGTCACGGGCGGCCCGGCACGTTTTCCCGCTCGTCGGCATCAGTGATATACCGGCAGCCACCTGGAACTTCTACTACCGGTGCACCGTCTTCGGGGATGGCCCGTTCCCCCAAGCCAACGGCGATGTCAGCTTTGATGTGGATATTTTAATACGGCGCGCTGACGGCACCATCCGCCAGACGATAGCTACCGGCGCTGCCGCCGCCATGTTCCCCCAGACCAGCGAGGGCAGCTGGGTAACTCTTAGCGGGACCTACGCTTTCCCCGGCTACACCGTGATTGACGACACGGACTACCTGGAAATCGCCTACTACGGGGATGTCCTGGCCCAGGGCCCCAGCGGGACGGTCGGTTACACCCAGGTGATGATAGACGATGATTCCCTGCCGACCGCCAACCAGACCAGAATGGAAGCACCTTAAGGAAAATGAACATGCTGGAAAAGCTGAAGCAACTGATATTTAGACAGAGCGGACATCGTAAGAACCGTAAAAATGCGATGATGAGCTTTGACATGTTCTATCAGCTATCCTACATGTCAACCATCGCGGCCTCCGGCGTGCCGCGCGACCAGATTTTCGAACGCTCCGCGGGGCTGCAATGCTCCTCGGCCGAGTATATCAAGAGAGTGGAGTTGGCCCGCAAGCGGCTGAAATACGATTACGCCCGGGCCTGCCGCGCCGTGGGCGAACCCCTCAAGGAAGATGATATGAAGGGCTTCCTGCTCCGCTTCTCCAGCTCGCTCATCTCCGGCGAGCCTGAAGCCGATTTCCTTTCGAGAGAGGCCAAGGCCCGCGCCGATGACTACGATAACGAGTACGGCCGGAACCTGGAAGCCCTGAAAATGTGGACTGATGCCTACGTTTCCCTCATCCTTTCGGCGGTGCTGGTGGTGGTCATCGGCATCGTGTCCACCATGATATGGAAAATCGAGACCACCCTCATCGTCGCCATGGCCTTTGTCTCCATCGCCACCACCGCCATCGGCGTCTGGCTGATATGGCTGGTATCGCCCAAGGAGTCAACCGTCCTGCGCTGGGCAGGCTCGCGGGAGCAGCTGCTGGCGCGGAAGTACTTCAAACCGGTCCTGCCCGCCGCCGTGGGAATCGGCGCCCTCTTTTTACTCACCGGCCAGAACGTGGGTATCGGCCTGCTGGCCGTCGCCGCCATCGTCTTCCCCATCGGCTATGTCATGACCCGTGACGACCGCAAGATTGCCCGGCGAGATGACGAAGTGGGCACCTTCTTGCGGTCGCTGGGCGGCGTCTGTACCGCCCTGGGGACGACGGTCAACTCGGCGCTGGGCCGCCTTGACCTCGATGCCATCAACGTCCTGCGCGCCGCGGTGAAGAACCTGCACACCCGGCTCACCGCCGGCATCAGGAGCAAGCTGTCCTGGAAAAAGTTCATCGATGAGACCGGCAGCGAGCTGGCCAACCGCAGCGTGGGCATGTTCTATGACGCTATCGAGGTGGGGGGCTCGGCGGGAGCGGCTGGACAGCAGGCCGCCAACTTCGCCAACCGGATAGCCCTGCTGCGGGCCAAGAGAAGGACTATCGCCGGGCCATTCCGCTGGCTCTGCGTGACCATGCACGCGGCGGTGGTGGTCATCCTCATCTTCATCACCGAGGTCATCTTCGCCTTCGGCGGCATGGTTTCCAGCGCCCAGGAGGCAATGCCGACGGTCTCGGGGGCACCTTCGCTGGCTTCTTTTTCCAGCTTCAACCTCTCCGGACTGGAGCTCATGCACACCCTGGTAATACCCCTCGTCCTCATATTCACGGTCGCCAATGCCATCGTCCCCAGCGTGGCGGAGGGCGGCAGCAAATTTAAGATATTGAGCAACCTGGGAATCACGGGGGCTATCTCCGGCATGAGCCTGTTGCTCCTGCCATTACTGGCTGAAGCCCTGTTCACGTCCATTTCCCAAATCTAAGGAGGTCATATGGAAACAAACCGTAATATCGATGAAGTTGAAGCGGAATTTCAGGAGATACGGGACGAACTGAAAGAAATCCTCTTTGACATTCGTACTTATCTCATGGAAGCCCTGTCCCCGATACCCAACGACCTTGACCGGGAGAGGCTCCGCGAAGAACTCGAAGCGGATAGGGGGTAACAACACATGGCAGAAGATAAGAAGCTCGAGACCATAGAATCGGAAATCAAGCTGCTGAAGGGGGAACTGAAAAACTCCCTGGCCAGCGTGCGCGATTACCTGCTCAATATGGAACTGCCTTCAGCCGAATTCGCCACCATCCTGGCGGCTCTCGGTGAAGGCGGCGACCAGAAGGTCACCATGAAGGGCTCGTTCTCCACGCCTCCCGCCGGCGACCAGAACATCGGCACCGGGGACGAAATCACGGAACCTGCCCAGGACTCCGTTGAGGAGCCCTACGAGGAAGAGGTCGAGGAACCCCTTGACGAAGAGCCGGAAATGCCGACCGAGCAGGATGACCTGGCCGGTATGGAAAGCCCCCTCGGGGACGAATCGGAAATCATGTCAGAGGGCGGCGCGGGAGGTCCGGAGGGCTCCCTGGGCGAGGAACAGGGCGTCTCCCCGGAAGACGAGCTGTCACCGGAGGGCGAGGGGGAGGAAGGTGAAGAAGGTGAGTCCGGTGCCTTTGATGAGCTTGGCGAACCCGATGAATTAGATGAGCAGGATGATTCCATCGCTCCCGGAGAGGAGCTGCCGATAGAGGAGGAACAGCCGATGGATTATGATAAAACCGCTGCCGAAGTCAATCCTTCCATCCCGAAGGTCAACATGCTGGCCAACCTTATCAACTGGGTCGCCCGGGCCAAGAAGGAGATAGGCTACGAGCAGCTACCCACCTTTTTGGAGGTCTATGGCATCAGCGGCCACCTTTCCCCCGAGCTTAAGGAGACTATCGTCCAGCTGGCGGAGATAGCCGCCGAGCAGCCGGAGGCAGCCAGCAATGCCGAGGTCTGGAGCCAGTCCATGCTGTCCCTCCACGGCATCCTGACGGGCGGTGACGCACCGCGGTACCCCATCATACCATCCTGGGGTGATGTCCGCGCCGAAGCCCAGGGGGAAGAGGAAGAGATAATCGAGGTTGACAAGAAAAAGGATACTTCGGTCAAGCTCAAGCTGGTCTTCCCCAACGGCGACGGTGAAAGCAAGGAGTACTGTATTGACCTCAACCCCGAGATGGACAGCAACGGCTCTTCCGTTAAGTCCAGCCAGCGTGAACTCAAGCGAGGTGACTAGCTATGGCAACGACGAAGAAGAAGAAAGAGACCATCCTCACCGGCGTGCCGGAAGTCGATGAGAAGCTCGGGGGCGGCATACCGCTGGGCTCGCTTTGCCTCATCGAAGGCCACTCGGACGCCGGCAAGAGCGTCCTTTGCCAGCACCTGACCAACGGCACGCTGGTTACCGGCGAGACATCGGTGGCCTACTACACCACGGAGAATAACGTCAGGAGCCTCATCAGCCAGATGGACTCGCTGGCGCTCTACGTGCTGGACCATTTCCTGGCCGACCACATGAGGATTTACCCCCTGACCTTTCACAGCAGCATGCAGGGCGGGCAGAAGCCGTTTCACGTGCTCACCAATCACTTCTCCCGCCTGCCCCTGGACTTCAAGCTGATAATCGTCGATTCCATTACCCTGCTCGTGGCGCACAGCAACCCGGTGGCCATTATCGACTTCTTTTCACGCTGCAAGGCCCTGTGCGATGACGGGCGGACGATAATCCTGGTGGCGCATTCTTACGCCTTCGAGGAAGACATGCTCGCCCGGACCCGCTCACTGTGCGACGCCCGCTTCCGGCTCCGCCTGGAGCAGGTCGGCGACAGCATGATTAAGCTCATGGAGGTCCTCAAGGTACGCGGCGCCGAGCGCCCTACGGGAGACGTCGTCTCCTTCGATATCGAGCCTAAACTGGGCATGCGCATTATTCCGCTGGCCAAGGCCAGAGTCTAGGAGATTGAATGCTTGGTCTGCCTTTTGAACTAAAGCCCTGTCCCGGGGACTGCGGGAAGGAGTGCGGGAGGTACCTGGAGAAATGCCCCGTATTCTCCAAGCTCCCCCCGGAGTTCCAGGAGGTATGCAAACTTCACCCGCACCTCCTCCAGTACGTGCGCATGCTTCCCGCGGATAAAATAGGCATCCCGCAGTACTATGAAAAGGTAACCCGGAAGCTCAAGGGCACCAAGGACCCCAACCTTATCTATAACGTCGGCGGCGGGGTTTTTATCCATGTGCTGGCCAACCTCAACGATATCCGCGACTACTACATCGCCGTGGAACCCAGCCTCATCGATGCCCAGGAAAAATCCCTCGACGATATTGAGCTGCGCCTGGCCGACTACGTCGAGGAGCTGGAAGGCGTCGCCGATTCATCCAAGCGGCTGGAAATCATCATGGGCATCGTGGACCGGATTGTCATCGTCTCCGGCCGGAAAAGCGCCGAGCCGGAACCGGAGAAGGAAAAGGCCGAGGGCGGCGGCGATAAAAAAAAAGGCGAGGGTGAGGGCGGTAAGAAAAAGGGCGAGAAAAAGCCCCGTTTCCTTAAGTCCAAGGGCGGTACCAAGGGAAAGGTCCACATCACCCAGTTCCAGTACAACACCCTGCGCTACCTGCTGCGGCGCAAGCTGGAAGGCATGGGCGCCCTCGACCCCATGATACTCGACCCCAATATCGAAGATATTTCCTGCTCCGGCCTGGGCAACATCTTCGTGGAGCACAAGATTTTCGGCGGCCTCCGCGCCAGCATCGGCTTCGAGACCAACGAGGCGCTGGATAAGTTCGTCATCGAGCTGGCCGAGGGTATCAAGCACCCGGTAACCTTCCGCGAGCCAGTGGTCGATGCCACCCTGCCGGACGGCTCTCGTATCAATATCGTTTACGGTACGGACGTCTCCAAGCGGGGCAGCAACTTCACCATCAGAAAATTCAGCGATACTCCCTTGAGCATCATCGAGCTCATCCAGTTCGGCGCCCTTAACTACGATATGGCAGCCTATCTCTCCATCATCCTCCAGGAAGGAATGAACGTCTGGGTGTCCGGGGAAACGGCCTCCGGCAAAACGACGCTGCTCAACGCCCTCACCACCTTTATCCCGCCGGAGTCCAAGATAGTCAGCATTGAAGACACCCCGGAAGTCCAGGTCCCCCACCATAACTGGATACGCGGCGTCACCCGCGGCTCCGATAAGAGCGGCGACTCCTCCGAGGTGTCCATGTTCGACCTGCTCAAGGCTGCCCTGCGCCAGAGGCCCAACCTTATCATCGTCGGCGAGATACGTGGCGTGGAAGGGGCCATCGCCTTTCAGGCCATGCAAACCGGCCACGCTACCATGAGCACCTTCCACGCCGCCTCGGTATCCAAGCTCATCCAGCGTGTTACCGGCAACCCGATTAACGTACCCAAGACCTACGTGGACAACCTCAACGTGGTGGTCATCTGCCAGCAGGTACGTCTGGCCAACGGCGGCCTGGCCCGGCGGCTGACCAGCATCAATGAAATCGTCAGCTACGACTCGATCGGCGATTGCTTTTCCTTCATCGAGACCTTCAGCTGGAATCCCCTGGACGACAACTTTCTCTTCCGGGGCTACCAGAACTCTTACCTGCTGGAGAACAAAATCGCCCCCCGGCGTGGCTTCCCGGAGGAAAAGCGCCGGCAGATATACAAGATATTAAAACAGCGCTCCGATGTATTAAAACGTATCGCCGAGCAGGGCAAGACCAACTTTTATGATATCTATGCCATATTATCCAAGGCTTACCGGGAGGGATACTTCCGCTAAGGACCGCAGGAAATGAACCGCCGGCCGATGGCGCCGGTTATCAAGGAGGTCGCCAATGCGTATCAAAGGTCTCAAGGGTTTTCAACTGGGTAAATC
>Ga0154784_1013_pt2 | contig 14151 bp, 3 predicted proteins | sample Rifle2008BG16ft_FD_105792 | JGI IMG/M metagenome (GOLD analysis project Ga0154784, IMG submission 105792) | Chloroflexi bacterium RBG_16_60_22 | reverse complement strand
TTCGGTCGGCTCCCCAGGGGATTCAATGACGGTAAGCGTGGCCGTCAGGCCGTTGACGTCGATTGTATAGCTGCCGGCGTCGGGCGCCGCCAGGGTGAAGGTCAGCGTCCGGCTGGCGCCGCCGGCGAGGTCGATTTGCTCGACGGCGATGACCTCGTCGCCGACCTTGAGGGTTACCTCGTGGCTGCCGGCGATATCGCCGGTGTTGGCAGCGGTGGCCCTGACGGTGACGGTCTCGCCGGGGTTGACCGCGGCGGGGGACACATCGAGCGAAGCCATCTCGAAGCTGGCCGCGGCGGTGCGGGCCAGGATGGTGAAGACGGTGAAGTGGCTGACCGGGGCGGTGATGGTATTGGCGGCGGTGTCCACGGTGCCGTTATCCAGCTCGACCCAGCCGCCGTCCTGCCAGGTGGCGATGACCAGTCCCTCCTCGGCGACGCCGGAAGGTATCCAGGAATCGGCGTAGTTGAACACCAGGTTAACCGGCGGGTCGAAGGTGGCGCCGCCGGGGCCGATATCGTAAACCAGGCCGAGGATGCGGCTGCCGGCGGGAGCGGCGGCGGGTGCCGCCTGCTCTCTGATGGTGATGGTGTAGAAAGGCTGCCCCACCTTGTTCTTGGCGACGGTGTCCTTGGGGATGTTCAGCTCGACCCTGTGGTCGTCGGATTCCGCCGTGGTATCGATGACGAACCTGCCGCTGCCGGTGATGAACTCGTGCAGGCTGGTGACACCGGAAGCGCCGCCGCCTCCACCGCCGCCGGCGGGATACTCGGTGACGACTTGAGAGGGAGGCGGGGCCGGCGTGGCCAGCAGCGTCCAGGAGCTGAAGTGGTCCGGCGAGGCATAGGCAATCTTGTTGGTGGTATCCACCGTGGTGGTGACCTCCGTCCAGGCGCCGGTGTTCGGGTTGAGGTAGGCTATCTTCAGGTTCTCTTCCGACATTCCGGCCGCCGCCAGGACCGCGGGGTCGTAGGGGAAGCCGAGGTCCCACTCGACGCCGTCAACCGGGGCGCTGGACTCGACGTTGGTGACACGGCCCAGGATATCGGCGGCACCTTCGGGCAGGTTGGCCAGGGTTTCCGGCGGGACGTCTACCTTGGACGGGGTGATGATGCTGGCCTCGGCACCGTCGTTGATGATGCCGTTGATGGTTATCTTATCGCCCCAGGGCGGCTCCATGCCCATCGGCGTGCTGGCGGTGACGGTGGTCGGGTCGAGGCGCGGAGAAGCGTAGGGGGTAATCGTGGTGCCGGAAGGCGTGACGACCACCATGACGTCGGTGCTGTGGCTCAGGGCGCCGCTGGTGCCGGTAATCTTGATGGCCCAGCTGCCGGGCAGGGTGCCGGCGGCCACCGTGAACAGAACGGTCTTCTTACCGAGTCCCGTGGTGGCGGAAGGCGTCACGTCGCCGGTGGTGGCGGTGATTCCAGCCGGCCACGCTGCCAGCGGGTCGAGCATGCCGGCGGTGAGGGTCGCGGTCCCGGTGAAGCCGTTAACGGCGGTCACGGTGACCGTGGTATTGCCGGAGGCGTTCGGGCTGACGGTCACCGTATTCGGCGCCAGGCTGATGCCGAAATCGGCTGTGCCGGCGGGCGGCACCACGTTGAGGGTTACCTTGCGGGTCTGGGTGATGGCGCCGCTGGTACCGGTGATGGTCAGCGGGTACCTGCCGGCGGTAGCCCCCGCCGGTATATTAATGGTCAGCGTGGCGGTGGTGGGCGTGCCGATGCTGGGGGTTATGGTTGCCGACGGCGTAAAGTTAGCGGTGGCGCCGCTGACCGCGCTCAGTCCGCTGACACTGAGGGTAACCGCCGCCTGGAAGCTACCCAGCGGCTCAATCTTGGCGGTGATAGTGTTGGCGCCGCCCCGGGGGATATCGACCTTGGACGGGGAGGCGTAGAGGACGAAGCTGTTCACCGCCGAAGGCTTCAGGCTGTAGGGGCGGTCGATGCTGGTGCCGCTGGCAGCCCCGGTGACGCTGACCGGGTAAATGCCGGCGGTGGTGGCAGGCGCGGTAATCGTCGCCGTGAAGGTGCCGTCCTGGGCGGCCGTAACGGCGGCCGGAACGGTGGTGATGGCGCTGCCGGCAAACTTGACCGCCAGGGTCTCGCCGGCGGTGAAGCCGGAGCCGGAGAGCCGGATATCCGTGTCCGCCGGGCCGCTCATCGGGGAGATACTCAGGCTGGCGCCGGGGGAGACCACCATCAGGCCGAGCGGTATGGACCGGAAGACAGTGCCGGAACCCGCCTTGAGACCGATGTCGTACGGGCCTATCGGGGTGGCGGCATCGACGTCTATGAGCACGGTGATAATCAGGTCTTCACCCGGTACGGGCGTCAGCGCTACCGGCGCGACGATTTCCCGGATACCGGCGGGCGCTCCGGCGAACTGGCTGACGGTGGTGCCGGCGGCGTTCTTGAAGGTGGCGGTAACGCCGGGGGCCAGGTGGCCCACGCTGAAAGACACGTTGTTCTGGAAGCCGTTCTTGGAGCTGAGGGTGAGGGTGGCGTTGCCGCTGGCGCCCCGGACAATCTCCTTGAACGGCGGGGAGATATTGAGGAAGAAATCGGCGCTGGTGGCCGGGTCGATGCTGAACCGGTTCTTGGAAGCCATGGTCCCGTCGGAGGCCTTGATGATATAGGTACCCGGGGGTACTTGGCCGGCTCCGGGTACGGTTATCTCGGTCGCCCAGGTGCCGTCGTTCTGTACCTGGATGGCACCGGGGGTGATATCGATAGGCACGGGGGCGCCGGGAGGGGCGGCCGTCAGGGTGATGGTGCGGCCGCCGGTGAAACCGGCGCCGGAGATACCGATGTGCTCGCCGGGCCTGGCCTGCGCCGGGTTGATGGTGACGGTGGCGTGGCCCGCGCCGCCGCCGATATCGGGCATGACGCCGAAGCCGAGCGGTATCACTACCGTCTGGCTGCCGCTGCTGCCGCGGATGTTGAGCGGGTAGGGTCCGGGGGGAGTACCGGCGCCGACGGTGAGTGTCAGCGTGGCGCTGCCGGAGCCGCCCGGCGATACGGCGAAGATGCTGGAAGGCGTGAACGCGGCGGTGATGCCCGGCGCCAGGCCGTCCACGGACAGGGTGACGTTGGCCGCGGTGGTGCCGACCGACCTCACGTTGACCATGGTGACGCCCTGGCCGCCCTGTAGTACCGGCGGCAGGTAGGGCGGGGAAGTGTTGAGGATGAACCTGGCGTCGGCGCCCCGGACGGCGAACGGCCGGGAGTCGTAGATATAGCCGCCGCTGCCGTCGGCCACGGCCACGCGGACGTCATAGGTACCGGGGGTGAGCCCGGTGGGCATCTGGAAGACGCCGTTGAAGTTACCGCTGGCGTCCGTGGTCAGGTTGTCCGGGATGGCCAGGGTCTGTGAGCCGAAGGTGAGGCCGGTGACGCTCTGGCTGGCCGGGAAGCCGGTGCCGGAGAAGGTGACCTTGTACTGCTTATCGTAATAGGCGGCGGGTGCGAAGTCCGGTTCCAGGGTGAACTCGGGCACCTGGAAAGCGGCCGGGGGTATCACGCCGAAGCCGAAGGGCGTCACCCTGACCTCGGCGCCGCTGACGCCGCGGACGGTCAGCGGGTAGTGTCCGGGCGGCGTCGAGGCCCGGGTGGCGATGGTCAGCCGGGTGCTCAGGGAGCCGCCCGGCGGTACCGTCAGGCTGGAGCTGCTGAAGTTGGCGGTAACTCCCGGCGGCAGGCCGTCCACGTTGAGGTTGACGGTGACGGACGGGCCGTTGGACTCGACGAAGACAGTGGTGTTGCCGGATTGGCCCTGCGCGACGCCGGGGATGAAGCCGGGCACGACGTTAAGGCGGAAGGAAACGCCGGAATCTTCAATGAAGAAGGGCTTGGCGATGAACACCGGCGGCATGCCCGTCTTGGTGGCTTCCACCTCCACCATGTAGCGTCCCAGGCCGAAATCGCCGGGGACGTTGAAGACCAGGGTGACGTCGCCGTCGTCATTGGCCAGGGTATTGGCCGGTACCGGGAGCTCACGTCCGGCGAAGCGGAGGTGGGTTATCTCGGCCCCGGCCGGGAAGTCGGTGGCTTTCACGGAGACCTTGGTCTTGACCGGCCCGGCGTTCGGGTTGATGGTTATCTCGGGGAACCAGACGCCCTGCTGGGCCATCCAGCTGGTGTTCATGAACTCCAGGGGCGGCTGGACATCGAACTCGATATGGGCGTAGAAGGTCTTCTGGTTGCCTCCGACCGTGGCGGTGCCCTTGACCTCGGCGCCGTAATGGCCCTGCTGGATGCTGGTGGGCGTCAGGGTGAGTGTCGCCGAGCCGGAGCCTCCCGGCGGGACGTTGACCAGGCTGGTGGAGAGGGCGGTGCCGATGCCCGGTGGAATCCTGTCCACGCTCAGCGTGACGTTGGCGGCGGCGCCCATCGACTTCACCATTATTGTAGTGGTAGCGCCCGCAGGAGGTATCGGTGGGAGCCAGTCGGGCTCGGCCTTGAGGGTAAAGGCGACGTCAGCGGCGGTGACCTGGAAGGGCTTCATGATAAAGACGGGGGGCTCGCCGGGTTTCTGGGCCTCCACCTCGACGTCGTACCAGCCGGAGGTGATGCTGGCGCCGCCCCAGATGGTCTTCGGCACGTTGAACACCAGGTTGAAATCGCCGTTAGCATCGGCGGCGGTCCCGGAAGGAACCGGCAGGTCCGTGTTGGCGAAGCGGAGCCGCGTCACGTTGGCGCCGTCGGGGAAGTCGGTGGCCTTGATGGTGACCTTGCTGCCGGCTTGCCCAATGTTGGGATTAAGCGTAATCTCGGGGAAGTAGAAGAGGTACTTGTCGGCGGCCTGCATACCCATCTGGTTCATAATGGCGTTCCGGTCCCAGTCCATGAACCCCAGGGGCGGCTGGACGTCGAACTCGATATGGGTATAGAAGGTCTTCGGGCTGCCGCCCACCGTGGCGGTACCCTTGACCTCGGCGCCGTAGTGGCCCGGCGGGATGCCGGTGGGGGTCAGGGTGAGGACGGCCGAGCCGGAGCCTCCCGGCGGTACGTTGACCAGGCTGGTGGAGAAGGCGGTATTCATGCCCGGCGGAATCTTATCGACGCTGAGGGTGACGTTGGCGCCGGCGCCGAGCGAGTTAATGCGTATGGTGGTGGTGCTGCCGGCGGGCGGGATAGGCGGGAGCCAGTCGGGCTCCGCCCTCATGGCGAAGGCGACATCACCAGCGGTGACCTGGAAGGGCTTCATGATGAAGGCGGGGGGCTCGCCGGGTTTCTGGGCCTCCACCTCGACGTCATACCAGCCGGAGCCGGTATTGCCGCCCCAGATGGTCTTGGGGACGTTGAAGACGAGGGTGAAGCCGCCGTTGCCGTCAGCGGCGGTGCCGGCAGGAACGGGCAGCTCCATGCCGGCGAAGCGGAGATGGGTCACGTTAGCACCGCCGGGGTAATCGGTGGCGCTGATGGCGACCTTGGTGCCGGCCTGCCCCATGTTGGGATTCAGCGTAATCTCGGGGAAGTAGAAGAGGTACTTGTCGGTGGCCTGCATGCCCATCTGGTTCATCAAGGCGTTCCGGTCCCAGTTCATAAAGCCCAGGGGCGGCTGGACATCGAACTCCAGGTGGGCAAAGAAGGTCCTGACGTTGCCGCTGATGGTGGCCGTGCCCTTGATTTCAGCAAAGTAGTGGCCGGGCGGAACCTGGGCCGGCGTCAGCGTGAGGGTGGCGCTGCCGGAGCCGCCGGGCGTAACGTTGACCGAGGTGCTGGAGAAGGCGGTGTTAATGCCCGGCGGAATCTTGTCCACGGACAGGGTGACGTTGGCGGCGCTCCCCAGCGACCGGACACGAATCAGGGTGGTGGCGCTGCCGCCCGGTGGTATCGGCGGGAGCCAGTCGGGGTCGGCCCGGAGGGTGAAAGCCTGGTCCGCAGCGATTACCTGGAAGGGCTTCAAGATATGCACCGGGGGTTCGCTGGTCTTTTGAGCTTCCACCTCGATATCGTACCACCCGGGGGCGGTGGCGGCGTTCCACATGGTCTGGGGCACGTTGAGAACGAGGGTGAAGCCGCCGTTGGCGTCGGCGGCCGTCCCGGCGGGCACAGGCAGCTCCATGCCGGCGAAGCGGAGGCGGGTCACCGCGGCGTTGGCCGGGTAATCGGTGGCCTGGATGCTGACCCTGGTGCCGGCCTGCCCCATGTTGGGATTAAGCGTGATTTCCGGGAAGTAGAAGAGGTACTTGTCCTGGGAGGACATGCCCATGTCATTAATCATGGTATTCATGTCCCAGTTCTTGAACTCCGGCGGCGGCTCGACGTCGAAGTCGAGGGGCATCATGAAGGCCGAGTCCGCCTCGGCGGGGATATTGCGGTCGAGGACCCGGTTGCCGTTGCCGTCAACCCACCCGACGATGGTTATCATGTAACGGCCGGGATTGGTCCCCTGGAGGTAGAAGTCTTTGGAGGCCGTGCCGGCCGCCGGCACGGTGGCGTTAGCCGTGGCGGGGCCGTCGGTGGCGTTCCAGTGGGCCTGGGCGCCGCCCGGTATGCCCCAGCCGTCCAGCATTTCCTGGACCGCCAGGGTCACGTTGACGCTGTTATACCCGAGGGCCCTGACGTTGACTCTCGTCTGGCCGTAGCCCCCCGGCGGTATCGGCGGTATCCAGTCCGGGGTGGCTTCCAGGCTGAAGACGGCATCGCTCCGCATCAGGTTGAAGTCCTCGACGATGTACTGCGACCCGCCGTCTGACTTGGAGGCGGAGAACTCCACGCCGTACATTCCCGGCATCAGGTTCCACGCCTCGTTGACGATGAAGGAACCGGAGAAGCCGCCGCTGCTATCCGCTACCAGGCCGGTGGGCGGCAGGGGCAGGGACTGCCCGCCGAATCTGATGCCGGTGATATTGGCGCCGGCCGGCAGGCTGGTGCCGGTATAGCTCACCTGGGTGCCGGCGGGGCCGCTCCTGGGCGAAAGCATGACCTCGGGGAAGAAGACGCCGTGCTCAAACTCGGTACCCTGCCACTGGGTATTCCAGGCGCCCTGGTCCATGCCCATCAAGCCGCCCATGAAGCCGGCCGGCGGCCCGACCGGCAGTTCCATGTGGTAGTCGCGCCGGGTGCCGCCTTCGACGGCGACGATGTTGAAGGGATAAGGCCCGGGAGGGATATCCCCGGATGGTTTCAGCACCAGGGTCGCCGTGGCGGCGCCACCGGCGCTGGTGACGTTGACCGTCCTTGAAGTCGGGTTCCAGGTCTGGGTGATGGTGCCGAAGGCGGCAAAGAGTCCCTCGGTGCTCAGGGTGACCGACGGCGTCTTGCCGGGCAGGGCGGTTACGGTGATGGCAATCTGGCGTCCGTTGGCGTCGCCCGCCGGTATCGGCTCCAGCCAGTTCGGGCTCACCTTGATGGAGAAGGTGTCGTTGGCGCCCATTACCTGGAACGGAATCATCCTGATGGTGCCGGCCACGTTTACCTCGAGGGGGTGGGGCCCGGAGGGCAGCTGCGGCGTGGTTATCACCGCGGAGAAGGCGCCCTCGGCGTCCGTGGTCGTGGCCACGGATGGCGTCACGCCAGTCGGCCCGAGGCGGATGGACGTCAGGCTCTGGCTCTTGGGGAAGCCGTAGCCGCTGACGGTCACCTGCTGGCCCACCGACCCGAACGGGGACGACAGGGTTATCATGGCCATGCCCATGTCCATGAAGCCGCTGGAGGGCGTTATCTCCAGGGTGAAGTCCGCCCACATCTCCTCGGACGGATTGGCCGCATTATAGGCCCGCACGGACACGCGGTAGTTGCCCATCGGGGTGCCGCCGGAGATGTTGAGCCTCAGCTCGCGACTCTCCATGCCGCCGACGGGCGGGGTAACGTTAGCGCTGGTAAAGCTGGAGGTGACCCCCATCGGCAGCCCCTCGATGCGCAGGATGACGTTGGGACTGGGGGGGGTGCTGACCAGCGACCTCACCGAGATGCTGACGCTGGCGGTCTCGCCCGCCGGCCGCGCCAGCCAGCCCGGGGAAGCCCCCACGCTGAATTTCTGGTTGGAAGAGACCACCTGGAAATCGAAGCCGCCCCGGCGGTCATCAGGGGGAGTGCCCACGATGACATCGACCGGGTATTTGCCGGGGCCGGTCGGCATCCCGAAGGCGTTCGCCGGCACGGTGAAGACGCCGGAGAACGAGCCGTCCGACGAGGTGGTGATGGCGTTGCTCAGCACATTGGTCTGGGCGAAGGTCAGGCTCTGTACGGCGGTACCGGCCGGGAAGCCGGAACCGGCGAAGGTTATCGTATCCCCGACGCGCCCGTAATTGGGCGTCAGGGTGAGCATGCCCATGCCGTAGCCCTGGGGCGGCATGATGGAGAGCTCCAGGTTGACGCGGGTTGTTTTCTCACCCTCGTCCCAGACGTTGTTGTCGTTGGTGTCCACCCACCCCTCGAGTCCCGCCGGGTACTGTCCCATGGGTATCATGCCGGGCAGTACCAGGGTCAGGTCGAAGTAGTTCTGGCCTCCCGGAGGGGCGCTCAGGGTATAGACGGGCTGGTTGACACCGTTCCACCCGGTGGTGACGCCGGGCGGCAGCCCCTTGACCGCCATCTTGACCGTTGGCGCGGCGCCGCCCAGGGCTTTGAGGATGCCGGAGGTCACCGGCTGGCCGCCGGGCTCTCCCTGGAGGAAGTTGGGGGAGAGGCTGATGGTAAAGGTATCATCGCTGCCGTAAACGTTGAAGTTGACGTCGGCGCGCGTGTTGGGAGCCACCGTAACCCTGACCAGATAGCTGCCGGGGAGGATGGCCTGCCCGCCGGCGCTGGCCGGGACGGTAAACGAGCCGGAGAAGCTGCCCTGGGGCGACGTGGTGATTTGCTGGGCCAGGGTGATGTTATCCCCGCCGAAGGTGATATCCAGGACCTGGGCGCCGGTGGGGAAGTTGGAGCCGCTGAAGGACACGGTGGTGCCCGCCGTGCCGTTACTGGGGTTGATGGAGAAGATGGGCATACCGTAGCCGGCGGAGGCCCCGACGTCTATCTCCAGGTTGCGGAACTCCTGCTGCGCCCCGGCGGTGGCCTTGACCGCCAGGGAGTAATGTCCCATCGGCGTCGAGGCTTTGGGCTGGATTTCCAGAGATGACATAATGTTGCCGCCGATGGGCGGCGTCAGCGTGGTCGCCGTTTGCCAGCCCCCGCTGTCGAAGCGCCACTCAATGTTAGGCGGTCCCTCCACCCGCAGGGTGATGTTGGCGGAGGAGTTGCCGAACGACTGCATGTTGACCGAGATGGAGACGGATGTCCCCGGCGCGGCCTGGACGAACGTCGGCGAGAGGTTGATGTTGAAGCTCGCCTGGTCGCTGACCAGGGTGAAGTCGGAGTTGGCCATGCGGTCGTCGGGATAGGTGCCCACCACGACCTCGACCGGGTAGTTGCCGGCGGTCAGTCCCGGCGGTACTTGAAGTACGGCGGACAGCGCGCCGTTGCCGTCCGTGCTGATGCTGGGCAGGCTGGCGATGCGGTCGTTCTGGGAATTGGGCGGCCCGAAGTACAGGTGGGTCAGCGGCGTGCTGGCGGGGAAGCCGCTGCCGCTGATGGTTATCCAGGTACCCAGCGGGCCGACGGTGGGGTTGAGGTAAATGGAGGCCATGCCGAATCCGGCCGGAGGCACGATGTCCATTTCCAGGGGGATGCGATGTACCTCGGCGGTGCCGGTGCGCTGGCCCTTGATGGTGATGGTGTAATGGCCGGCGGGAAGCCAGTCGCTGATGCTCAGGTTGAGGTCGGTGCTGATGACGCCGCCGGGCGGCGCCGTGATATTGGAGGAGGAGAAGTTGGCGGAAATATCGGCCGGCAGCCCCTCCAGGGAGAGGCTCACGTTCGGGGAGGAGGAGCCGACCGCCTGGACCTTGACCAGGGTGCTGACCTGGTGGCCCTGCTCGGCCCAGAGGAAGGACGGGGAGGCCTGGAGGACGAAGGTATCGCCCGGCCCGGTGATGGTGAAGGACTTTATCACGAACTTGTCGTTCGGACTGGTGCCTACCCGGAACTTGACGGGATAGCTGCCGGGGGGCAGTATCCCCGGGACGCGGAAGGAGCCGGAGAACTTGCCCGCGGAAGCGCCGGAGGTGGGCACGGTGATGGTGGGCAGGCTCTGGCCGGTAATCAAATCAAGCTGCCCGAAGACAATCTCGGTGACCTGGCTCGGGGAAGAATCGGTAAAGCCGGAGCCGGAGAAATTCACGTTCTGGCCGTTGCCGCCGAAGTTCGGGCTGAGGGTAATCTGGGCCATGCCGAAGCCGGCCGGCGGCTGCACGGTGAGCTCCAGGGACACCCGTTGCTCGGCGCCTCCGGTCACCCAGCCCTTGACGGTGATGGCGTAATTGCCGCTCGGGGCGGTCAGGCTGGCGGTCAGGGACAGGTTCCGGGAAGCCGACCCCCCGGCGGGTACCGTGACGGAGTTGTTGCCGCTGGCGGGGGTATTGACCGGCAGGGAGCCGAACTGGTAGGTCAGCCAGCTAGGCGCGCCCTCGATGGCCAGGTTGATGGCGGGACTGCTGCCGCCCACGGAGTAGATATTGACCGAGACGGTTGCCGAGTTGGCCCCCTGCTCCGTGGTCACGGTCGTGGACTGCGGCGAGACCCCCAGGGAATAGGTCTCCCCCGTGCCCAGAATCTGGAAGTCCCTCTCGGCGAAGTCGCTGGTGCTCGGGACGACGGCCCGGAGGCGGTAGTTGCCGGAGGGTATGCCCTGCGGTATGGCGACCGTCCCGGTGAAGCCGCCGGCGTTAACGGTGATGGTCTGCGGGCTCGTCGGCAGGGTGGCATCGGTGAAGACCTCCTTAATAGTTACGGTCTGGCCCTGGGTGGCCGGCGGGAAGTTGGAGCCGGTAAGGGTGATGGTATCGCCGACCTGCCCGTAGGACTGGGACAGCGATAGGCCGGGGCCCCACGCCGCCGGGGGCGGGATATCCAGGGTCACATCCGTCATCCGGTTGATGGCGGGGTCGGCGCTGCTGCCCTCGATATTGATATGGAACATGTCCGGCGAAGCCCAATCGGCCACCGTGATGCTGAGCGTGGCCGAGACGGTCTGTCCGGCGCCGGGGGTGACGCTGGCCGCGGAGAGGTTGCCGGTTACCCCGGGTGGCGCGTTGGCGCTGAGCGTGACCGGGGCGCCGAAGCCGTTGATGGAGGTCAGGTAAATAGTGACCTGGCCGGAGTTCCCCGGCGGTATGGAAACGAACTGAGGCGAGGCCGACATCGCGAAGTCCGGGTCAACGCCGGAGGTTATGGTCAGCTGGAATACGGCGGAATTCGAAGCCGAGACTGCCTTCACGGCGAAGTTGCCGCCGGGAGTGTCGGCGGGGATGGTCACCTGGGCGGTCCAGGCGCCGTCGCCGGCTATCTGCCCCGTGGCCAGTGTTACCCCGACGCTGGGCCCCGAGTCCCACCTCAGGGTCACGTTCTCGCCGGGGGTAAACTGGGAGGCAAAGAAGTTCGTCGGGGCGCCGGCGGCCACCATGGACGGCGAAGCGGAAAGCAGCGCCTGCCCGGCCACGCCGACGTTGACGGAAAAGAAGAAGCCCCGCTGCTGGCCGCCATAGGCGGACGTCTGCCCGCCGAGGCCGACCTGATAGTTGCCGGAAGGCGTCATGGCGCTGGCCCCGAGGGTCAGGCTTACCGGTTGCGTCTGGCCGGCGCCGAGGGTTACCTGGGTGGGGAAAAGGACGGAGCTGGACGCTATCTCCGGGGGCCCGTTGAACTGGAGGTTAACCGTGCCCGCGAAACTGTTCACCGAGGTCACGTTGAAGGTCTCGGTGATGTTGTCCCCGGCCGCCAGCATGAAGGAAAAGCGGTTCTGGCTGTGGGCGATGTTGAAAAACGGAGTGGGAGGCGCCGCGGTGGTGTTGGCCGTGGCCGAATTGGACAGCCCGGACCAGAGGTTGGCGTCGTCCCGGGTCTTAATCGCGAAGAAATAGGTGGTGTTATCGGTGAGTGCGCTGACGGTGAAGTTCTCGCTGGAGCCGGCCGGTTGCGGCGGGGCTACCCCCTGCGCCGGGGTGGCGTTGTCCCAAGCGGTGGCGTCCCCGATGCTCGTGGCGGCGTAGCGTATCTCGTACTGGGCGGCCTGGCCGGTGCTGGCGTCGTCACCGGGGGCCGTCCAGGCTAAAGTCACGGAATCGTAGGTAGTGCTGACCGCCGCCAGGTCGGTTACGTTGGCCGGCGGCGTGCTGTCCTGGGGTGGGGCCTGGGGCGGTGGCTCCAATGTGAAAGGCACTGTTACCGGGGAGCCCTGTGTCGCCGTGATATTCGTCTGGTTGGCGGTGGCGAACCCCGGCGCGTTGACCACGACCGTATAGCCGGGCCCCGGCGGTACGGTGACGCTGTACTGGCCGGAGGGATTGGTCGGCAGGGAATCATAGGTATTTTGCGGGGAGGCCGCCGGGAAGGCACGGACACTGGCGCCCTGGATTGGGCTGGAAGCGTTATCGCTGACGGCGCCCTGGATGATGCCTCCCGGCGCCAGGGAGAAATTGACGGCGGTGGTGGCGTTGGCGGTAACGTTCTGGCCGGGGGCGTGCCCGGTGATGAAACCCGCTTTGACGGCCGATAGGCGGTAATCATTACCTTCAGGTACGGTGACGTTGTACCCGCCGGAGGCATTGGTGCTGGCGTTCCAGCCCGGCGTCGGCGAGCCCGAGGCAAAGACGAGGACGGTGGCGCCGGCGACCGGATTGGTGGCATTATCGGTGACCTGCCCGGCCAGCGTGCCGTCGTTCTGGGCCAGTGCCGGCAGGGGCAGCAGCCCGAAGAGGAAAACGGCGGTAACCATGATGCGGAAGATGAAACTCAACGATGAAACAGAGAATTTTCCTGACCTGCGCATTATTCCTTACCTCCCGATACGGCAATTTCAAATAAAAAGGCGGCAGGTATGTCTGCCGCCTCCGGGTATGATTAGTTCGACTGTCCGTTCCGCAGCGGGATGCCGTGTTTTTCGGCGAAGGCGTAAAAATCGTCCCGGGGGATACGGTTCTGGCCCCCGGGGAGTCGGAAGGCCTTCAGGTTCCCCTTTTCAATCCACCGCAGGACGGTGACCTTGCTGACCCCGCAGCACCTGGCGACGGCACCGGTGGTGAGGTATTCCGGGTATGACCTTAGTGAGTTTGCTTCCAAGCTGTGCCTCCTTAAACCGGCTAGAGCGGCGCGGGCGTCCGGCCGGGGTCGCTTACGTTGTTCACACGGCTGACGCTGTTGACGAAAGTACTGGAATAACTCTAGTCTCGCCGGGTTACAGGCGGGTCACAAAAAGAGGCGCAGCTGACACAAAAAAATCACACTTTTTCCCGATTTAGGCGGGATGGGGTTGGGAGGTTAGGCGGCCGCGGCTTAACCCGCGAGACAGCCCCCTCCCCTGGATTCTCACGTCGTCCGCCTCAGGCGGACTCCTCAGAATGACGATATAGTGGGTTAAAAAGGGGAGTGCGGGGGGTGAGGTATAAAAAGTGGCGGGTAAAAAAGCCCGGGCTACCAGTCGCCGCGCACGTAGCGGTTGTCACGGCGCTCGGCGCCGATGGTGGTCTCCCGGCCGTGACCGGGGTACACGATGGTATCGTCCGGCAGCGTCATCAGCCGGGTACGGATGCTCTCGATGAGCTGGCGCCGGCTGCTCCCGGGCATGAGGGTGGTGCCGATGCCGCGCCGGAAGAGCGTATCGCCGGTGAAGACCCTGTCGCCGGCCAGCAGGCAGATGCTGCCCGGGGTGTGTCCCGGCGTATGTATCACCGTGAACTCCCAATCGCCGATTTCGATAATGTCCCCCTCGCGGAGGAGTCGGTCGGGGGGGTGAGGTGTCGGGTAGGAGATGCCGAACTGGGAGCTGTAAGCCCCCCGCCCCTCGAGGAAATCGGCGTCCTCGGCGTGGATGGCTACCGCCGCGCCGGTCCGGTCCTGGACATCGTACAGGGCGGCGATATGGTCGGAGTGGCCGTGGCTCAGCACGATGACGGTGATATCGAGGCCGGTCTCGTCGATGGCCCGGCGGATGTCCTGGCCGTGGCCGCCGGGGTCGATGACCATGCCCTCGCCCGCGGACTTCAGGCCGACGATGTAGCAGTTGGCCGAGAGTGAGCCAACGACCAGCCTCTTGATAATAACGTCATCATCCATATCGCGCGGGCGTCGGGCGGGGCCGGGACCAGCCTTTAGCGTG
>Ga0154784_1014_pt3 | contig 14432 bp, 13 predicted proteins | sample Rifle2008BG16ft_FD_105792 | JGI IMG/M metagenome (GOLD analysis project Ga0154784, IMG submission 105792) | Chloroflexi bacterium RBG_16_60_22 | reverse complement strand
TCTTGCGGGCTAAGCCGCCGATGGTACGAGGGTGGCCAGGGTGGGAATAGATAATTACCGGGGGGTGGCGGTGTAAAAACGTTTGCTTGCCAGCAGATTCTAACTACCTTATAGTGAAAGACCGGTCCTAAGAATCGGGGGATATCAGGCCCTGGCGGATGGCGTACTTGATAAGCTCGGCGCGGTTGTGCAGGCCCAGCTTCTCCATAATGTTGGCCCGGTGCGTCATCACCGTCTTGACGCTTAAAAAAAGCGTCTCGGCAATCTGCCGGCTGGTATAGCCCTCGGCGATGAGTTTAAGGACCGTCTTCTCGCGGTCGCTGAGGCGGTCGTAAAGACTCTCGTCGCCGGCTGCCTCCGGGTGCTCCAGGTAGCCCCTGATGACCTTATCGGCGATGGCGGGGTCGATGAACGACTTCCCCTGCGCCACCGACCTTATCGCCGAAACGAGGTCGCTGCCCACCGTCTTCTTGAGGACATAGCCCGCCGCCCCGGCCCGGAGGAACCGGTAGATGTACTCGCTGTCGTCGTACTGGGTCAGCACCAGCACCTTGCTCTTCGGGTTGCTCTTGGTAATCTCCAGGGTGGCCTCCAGCCCGCCCAGGCCCGGCATGGCGATGTCCATCAGCACCACGTCCGGCTCCAGCTTGCCGACCTCGGCGATGGTCTCCCGGCCGTCGGCGGCTTCGCCCACCACCTCGATATCCTCGTGGGCGGCCAGTATCATGCGTATGCCTTCCCTGACGATGGCGTGGTCGTCGGCGATGAGTACCCTGATTTTAGACATCGGCTTTCCTCACTGGCCCAGCGGCACCGCGACCGTGATATGTGTCCCGCTGTCCGGCTTCGACTCTATCTGGAACGTTCCGCCGAGCAGCAGGATGCGCTCCCTCATGCCCAGCAGTCCCAGACCCTGGGTTTCACCCGCCGGCGGGTTTAAAGAGCTCACGTCCAGACCCCGGCCGTCGTCCTCTATCTCCAGGGCCACCGCGGCGTCCCGGAACTCCACGTTGACCAGCGCATTATGGGCCTGGGCGTGCTTGGCGATGTTAGTAATGGCCTCCTGGGCCACCCGGAACAGGGCTATCTCCACCTGCGGCGGCAGCTCCCTTTCATCGCCGGTCACCTCCACGCGCGCCTTGATGCCCAGCTCCCCGAGGCGGTTCTGCACGTACCAGCGTATCGCCGAGAGCAGCCCCAGGTCGTCCAGCACCGAGGGGCGCAGGTCGAAGATGACCTTGTGGACGCTGTCCAGGGTGTCGACGGCCAGCTTCCGGACATCGTTGAGCATCTTCTTGATTCTGCCCACCTCGCTATCGGGTATGGCGGCGGCCGCCTCCAGCCGCATCGCCAGGCCCAGTATGGACTGCGTCGTTTCGTCGTGGAGCTCGCGCGCCACCCGTTTACGCTCTTCCTCCTGCACCATGAGTATCTTCTGCAGCAGCTGGCCGCGGGCCGCTTCCTTGCGCTCTATCTCCCGGTAGGAGTCCTGGAGCTGGCGCGTCCTCTCCTCAATCTTGGCTTCCAGCTGCCGGTTCCACTCCTGGATTTCCTCCAGCGACTTTTTCAGCTCCAGCCTCATGATATCAAAACTCCGCCCCAGCTCGCCAATCTCGTCGCTGCCCAGCCACGGCACCGGCTGGAGGAGATTGCCCTGGGTGATATTCTGGGCCACCGCCTTGAGCTGGCCGATTGGCTTCACCAGGCTGCGCGCCATGCCCCAGCTCAACATAAAGACGAATACCAGGGATACCAGGCCGGCGATGACGAACCTCGACTCCAGGGCGCGTATCGGCGCCAGGGCCTCCGCCTTCGACTGGCTGACCGCCACCGACCACGGGGCGTTGGGGAGGCGTGCCAGCTCGCTGACTACCTCCCGACTGTCCGTGGCGGCGGTAAAGGTGCGCTGGGGGTCGCTGGAGGCCACCACCACGCCGTTGCCGTCGATGATGTCGATGTAGCTGGTCGCCCCGAGCCGGACGGGCAGGATAAGCTCCCGGAGGCTGGCCTTAACGGGGTCAATTTCCCCGCCCACCAGCCCGGCCACCTGCCCTTCCCGGTTACGCAGGGTGGAGATGATGTATACCAAGCTCCGTTCGCCCGCCGGCTGGCGGAAAGCGTCGGAGATGATGGGCTTCTTGCTGAAGATGGCCTGCGCCACCGGCGGGTAGGCGCTGATGTCCGCCCCCACGAAGTCCGGGCGGCTCGGCTCCACCCACAGCACCGTCCCCTTCAAATCGGTGATGAACACGGTATCGAATATCGACCCCAGGTAGGTGCTGTGGACGGCCCGCCTCTCCGGCTCCGGGTCGCCGTCCTCGATGTCGATGCCCGGCGCGAACTGGATGTTGTTCAGCCGCTCCAGGTTCTGCCGCAGGATATAGTCGAGGTGGTTGCCGGTGGCCTGGGCCAGCGCCTGGCTTTCGTGGGCGAGCCGCGCCTGGCTCTGCTGGACGGCCAGCCACCCGGAGACCGCCAGCGCCGTCAGCACCGGGAACATGCTCACCGCCGCCAGCAGCAGCATCCTCCGGCCGATGTTCGACTTAAAGATAGAGTCCACGTACCAGCCCTCCCCCTATCCGGGCCGCCGTCTAGGGATATTTTATCACATGTCAGGACGGTTGACCCATGTGTCAAGTCCGGCCGCCTCATGTTTTTTCAAAAGGTGACACTCGGCTGGACACATCTGCTATACTTAATGTAAAAGCCTAAACATCACAGCCGGGGCTCAAGAAAGAAGCAGACGTGGAGAGAGTTCTAACCGTCATTCTGGCCGGCGGTACCGGGGAAAGACTGCAGCCGCTGACCCGGGTCCGTTCCAAGCCGGCCGTACCCTTCGCCGGCAAGTACCGGCTCATCGATTTTCCCCTGAGCAACTGCATCAACTCCGGCCTGCGGCAAATCTTCGTCCTTGTCCAGTACCGCTCCTGGTCCCTCCAGCGCCATATCCAGGAAGGCTGGGGGATATCAAGCTCCCGGCTCGGCGAATATATTTACTGCGTCCCCGCCCAGCAGAAAATCGGCGAGGAGTGGTACCAGGGCACCGCCGACGCCATCCGCCAGAACCTCGACCTCCTGCACGGGAAGAGCTTCGAGGAGGTGCTCATCCTGCCCGGCGACCACGTTTACAAGATGAACTACCAGCAGATGGTCGAGTTCCACCGGGAAAATAACGCCGGGCTGACCATCGCGGCGATACGCGTGCCCAGGGCGGCGGCGGCCCGCCAGCTCGGGGTCTTCGAGGTGGACGCGGACTGCCGGGCCATCGGCTTCGCCGAGAAGCCGGAGGAGCCCAAGACCGTGCCGGGGGACGAAGCCAGCGCCATGGCCTCGATGGGCATTTATATCTTCAAAGTCGATGTCCTTATGGACATCCTGAACGAAAAGGGTGACGACTTCGGCAAGGATATTATTCCGGGGCTGACCGGCCGGCGGACGGATATCCTGCTCTATGATTTTACCCGACAGAACCGCATTGAGGACTCCCTGATTCAGGTGGAGAACGGCCGGAGGAAGAAGATAATGGTGGAGAGAACGCGTGACTCTTCCTACTGGCGGGACGTCGGCTCCCTTGATTCTTATTACGAGGCCAACATGGACCTTATCGGCATCGACCCCTCGTTCAACCTCTACACGGAGAAGTGGGTGTTCCGGACCTTCGAGAGGTCGCTGCCGCCCAGCAAGTGCATTATCGGGGGGAAGACGCTGGAGTCCATGGTATCGGACGGCTGTATCATCAGCGGCGGCACCGTCAACTTCTCCATACTATCCCCCGGTGTTATCGTCGAGAAAGATGCCCTGGTGGAGAACTCGGTGGTCCTCGACGACGTCACCATCGAGCCCGGGGCCAGGATAAGACATGCTATCGTCGATAAAGAGGTCATCATCCGGGCCGGCACGGCGGTCGGGTATGACCCCGAGGCCGACCGGGTGCGGGGCTGCACTATCTCCCGGAAAGGCGTGGTGGTGGTGCCCCGGGGTATGGAATTAAGCCCGCGGTGAAATCCGCATCAATTTCGAGGAGTTCTCCGTCATGAAAATCCAAAAAAGTGTTCTGGTATTATTAATTTTGGTCGGCCTGGTTCTGCCCCTGGCTGTTCCGTCAGCGGCGCTGGCCCAGACCGGGGAGGAGCCCACCGGGTTTCAGAACGTCTGGCTCAAGATATATCCGGAGTATGACGACCCGCGCCTGCTGGTGATGATGCAGGGGAAGATAGAGGGGGTAACGGCCCCGGCGAAGGTGAGGTTCCTGGTGCCCGCGGCCGCCGAGATGTACTCGGCCGGCTCCATGGATGCCCAGGGGGTTTACAGCGGCGGCCCGCCGGACCGAAAGGCCTCGGACATCCCCGGCTGGGACGAAATCAGCTACACGGTCAAGACGGATACCTTCCGGATGGAGTACTACGACCCCATTATCCTGGGGAACCCGGAGAAGTCGATTTCCTACGAGTTCCGCTGGCTCTATCCGATTTCCGGTCTCGATGTTTACTTCCAGGAGCCGCGCCGGGCCGCCGACTTTACCGTTTCACCGCCGGGCCGGGCCATCAGCTTTGAGGGGTTCAACGCCATTCACTACTCCTACAGTGGCCTGGACGATGAACCGCCCCTCCGTTTCGATATCACCTACACCAGGTCGGACCGGCGGCCATCTCTGGAAATCACGGATGGCGGCGGCACGATGAGCAGCACGGCCGCCATCGTCGCCGGCGTCATCCTGGTTATCGTCGTCGTGGGCTTTTTCTGGTTCCGGAGGAAACCCGCCCCCCGCGCCCGCGCCGACCGGCGGCGGGCGACCAGGTCCACCGCGGCGCCGCGCCCCGCTTCACGCCCTGCCCCCGGCCCCGGCCAGGTTAAGGCCAGGTTCTGTACCGGGTGCGGCCAGCCCGTGGAGAGTAAGGCCAGGTTCTGTACCGGGTGCGGCCAGCCCGTGGAGAGCAACGCCAGGTTCTGCGCCCACTGCGGGGCCAAACTGACCTGACGCCCCCTTAGCCGGAAGGCGGCCGGGTGTTGGGCGGCGGGGGGTTCTTCATACCCAGCCGGTACAGCTCCCCGGTGTCCTTGCGCTTCCAGTTGACCGATATCCGCTGCTGGGTGGGGTGGAACATGGTGATGGCCCCCGGCCTGGGGCACTCCTCCACGCAGCCCCCGCAGTACCAGCACTCCTCCGGGTAGAGCACCAGCGGCGGCTGCTTCTTGTCCGGGTTGGGCACGAAGACGTCGGTGGGGCACACCTCCACGCAGCGGTTGCAGTAGATGCAGACATCAGGGTCAAAGGACACCACCCGGTTAGGGGTGGGCGGGTTGGGCACCATATAGACTTTATCGCTCATTTTACTTCTCTCCCTCGATACTTCCAGGTGTTCGTCACATCGGCACACGCTCAGGTCCCGGCGTGGCGCTGGTAGTTCTCCTCCAGGGTGGGGGAATAGGGCGGCTTGAGATGGAAGTCCAGCGGCAGCTCTCTGGCCTTGACCCGGCCGTCCACCTGTTTGACGGGCAGCAGCTTCTGCCATTCCGGCGGGTCCATCTCCGGGTAGTCGAGCCGGTGGAAGTCCAGAATAGCGCTGCTGGCCCGGCGCTGCAGGGATGACTTCATCACCAGCTCCCCGACCGAAATCAACGACTGGCATTCCAGCAGGCGTCCCAGCTCGTGGGGGTTGGAGGCGTAGGCTGATGCCAGTTCCGTCTCCCTTAGCTCCTTGAGCAGCCTCAGCCCCAGGTTCAGGGTGGTCTCGTTCTTGTAGCGGCCGCAGTAGTCCCTCATTATCCGGCCGATGGCGACGTTTATCTCCTTCCAGCCGATGCCTTTCTTGTCCTGCTTCAGGGCGGCGTAGGCGCGGGACTTTTCGGCCGCTACCTGTTTTTTATCGACTACCGGTTCCGGGGCGGTCCTGGCGTAGTCGGCAGCGTGACGGCCGGCGTAACGGCCGGTGGTGTGCGACTCCCCGTGGCAGCCCCCGCCGAAGATGGTACCCCCGGCGGCGGCGTAAAGTCCTTCCAGGTTGGTGCGCAGGTCCCAGTCCACCAGGAACCCGCCGCCGGCCAGGGAGCGCACGGTAGGCGGCGCATTGATGCCGGCGCTCCAGAAATTCGAATGCAGGTAGCCCTCCGGGTCCATGACCGGCGCCTGGAGCATGTCTTTATCCGGGTCGAACCCGGCCCGGGTGTAGGTATCGTATATCGGGATGCGGGTCTTGCCCTCGTTGCCCACCATCATCCCGAAGATATTGCGGCGCTCCACCTCCGGCAGCCGGGTGAGGTCGGCGTAGAGCGGCAGCTTGAACTCGCCTTCGCGGATGCGCTCGGGCAGGTCCGGGGCCAGAGCGTTGTTGCGGAACGGCTCGAGGTAGTAGCTGATGCCAATCCCCTCGCCCAGTATAAAAGGCTGCCCCTTGGTGGGCTGGAAACGCTCGGAGGTCTTCTGCAGCGGCCGCCCGAAGGCGTCCACCCAGGGTACTTCCTTGCCGTCGGCATCGACTATCGGCGTGCCGTGGTAGGTGTTGTGGGCGCCGCCCATGCTGTAGGGGGCGTAGGCGTGGCCGGTCAGGCGTCCCGGACTGGTCTTTTCCATGCAGACGAACTCGGCGCCCGCGTTCCAGCCGATGGCCTGCCCGACCCCCGCGCTGTTGACGTCGCTCATCGAGCCCGAGGCGGTCACCTCCGGCTCGAAGTCGTAGAGCCGCCCCGCCCCGCCCGTGGCGATGACGGTGGCCCTGGCCCGGAAGACGTAGAACTCGCCGGTGCGCGTGTTCACCGCGGTGGCCCCTACCACCCGGCCGCCCTGCCGGCCGCCCTCGGTGAGCAGGCTGGTTGGCATCATGCGGTTGTAAATGGCCACCCCCCGCTTCCTGGCCTCTTCGTACACGGCGGGCTTGATGTTGTATCCCCAGACGCGGACGACATGCCGGTTCTTATAGTCGTAGGCGAAGGTGAGCTTGGTCGCTTCGTCGCGGAAGTCCGACCCCTTGAACTCGTCGTTGACGTCCCGGATGCGCACCCCCATCGCCTCGCACTCCTGCAGCGTATCCCAGCCCTCCCTGGTGATGATGTAGCGGACGTGCGCCCCGGTATAGCCCTGCATGCTTTCGTAGCAGGCATTGGTGTACATCTCCGGGGTCACTTTAGAGCAGGGATTGGTGCAGGCGCCGTGCCAGTGGTCGACGCCGGCCCCCCCGGCGCCGCTCCGTTTGGCGTGGCCCCTCTCCAGGATGGCCACCCTGACTCCCTTTCCGGCCGCGCTGATGGCGGCGCGGCAGCCGGCCACCCCCCCGCCGATGACCAGGACGTCCGTGACGACCTCGTTTACCTTGTCGTAGTTGATGGGGTAAGGCCACTCCGGCAGGGTGCCGTTTCTCTGGACATACTCGTGCCAGGTACTCATAATACGTCTCCTCCTTCAATCCGGTAATTACAGTATCGGACGGTAACAGGACATGATGAGGCGTTTTTCTTTAAATGCTAGAGCAGGCCCCGGAGCCTGGGGTCGAGGGCGTCCCTCAGGCCGTCGCCGACCATGTTGAAGGCAAAGACCACCAGCATGATGGCCAGGCCGGGGGCGAAGGAAAGCACCGGGTTACGGGCCAGGTACTTGTAGCCGTCATTGACCATGGCCCCCCAGGCCGCGCCCGGCGGCTCGATGCCGATGCCGAGGAAGCTGAGGCCGGCTTCGGCCAGTATCAGGTTCCCCAGCTGCATCGTCATCAGCACGATGAGCGGCGGGAAGGCGTTAGGTAAAATATGTCGCAGCATGGTGCGCAGGTTGCTGGCGCCTATGGCGTGCTGTGCCAGTACGTAGTCATTTTCCCTGAGGCTGAGAGTCAGCCCGCAGGTCACCCTTCCGTACCCGGGTATCGTCGCGATGCTCAGGGCGATGATAACGTTCTGGATACCCCCGCCGAGAACGGCGGCCACGACCAGCGCCAGCAGAATCATCGGGAAAGAAATAAGCGCGTCCATGCCCCTCATGATGATGATATTGGCGATACCGCCGAAGTATCCCGCGCTCAGCCCGAGGGAAACGCCGCAGATTGAGGCAACGGCTACGGAAATAAAGCCTACCATGAGGGCGGTCCTCGAACCGTAGATGAGCCGGCTGAGGGTGTCCCTCCCCAGGGTGTCCGTGCCCAGGAGGTGGGTCATGGAAGGCTGCTCTAGGGCGCGGCCCGTCCCCGTTTTATAGGGGTCGTACGGGGCCAGCCAGCCGGCGAAGACGGCGGTAAATACCAGCGCCAGCAGGATGACCAGCCCGAAAATGACCACCCCGCGCGAGAGGAAGACCCTCCGGAACCGCCGCCACTCGCTGACGCGGGGCGGGGCCTCTTCAAATTCCGGGGTAATGTTCCGCGCTATAACCATTTTCCGCACTTTCTAGCCATAACGTATCCTGGGGTCGAACCACCCGTAAGAGATATCAACAATCAGGTTTACCGTCAGGACGATGACGGCGATGACGAAGGTTATTGCCTGCACCACCACGTAGTCCTGGGCAAAAATGCTGCTGACCAGCAGACGGCCGACCCCGGGGATGGCGAAGACCGTCTCCACGAGCACGGAGCCGCCGAAGATGATACCCACGCCGATGCCCATCAGGGTGATGACCGGGATGAGGCTGTTTTTCATGGCGTGCTTGATGATTATCCGGCGCTCGCTCAGCCCCTTGGACCAGGCGGTGCGGACGTAGTCCTGCCGGATAACCTCGAGCATGGCTGAGCGCATCTGGCGGGCGTTGGCCGCCAGCCCGAAGACCGCCAGGCAGACGACGGGCATAATCACCTGCCGGGTGCTCAACCAGAAGTTTTCCAGCGGCGAGGTGTACCCGGCAATGGGAAGCCAGTGCAGCTTCAGCCCGAAGAGGTATATCAGCAATATCCCCAGCCAGAACACCGGGATGGTGATGCCGATATATGTTAAAGGTGTGATTATCCTGTCTAACCATTTGCCCCGCCTCACCGCCGCGGCCAGCCCGGCCAGTATGCCGAAAGTGGCGCCGAAAAACAGGGCCAGCAGGCCCAGGTGAAGGGTAACGGGAAAGCGCTGCGCCATCAGCGCTCCCACGTCATGGTGGTAGAAGATGGAGGTACCGAAGTCCCCCCGCAAGACACCGCCAATCCAGGTGAAGTACTGCACCATCAGCGGCCTGTCCAGGCCGAACTGGTGCCGGAGCTGGTCCAGCATCTCCGGCGGCATGGCTTCCAGCTCCGCGCTCTGGGCCAGATAAATCAGGAGAGGGTCGCCGGGGAGTAACCGCATGATGAAAAAAATCAGCAGGGTCACCATGATGAGGACGACCAGCGCCTGTATCAGCCGCCGGATGATGTATGTCGTCATAATAAACCTCTGGCAAGCGTCAGGGATTCTGTACTGTCAGGCGTTGAACCGCGTACGCCAGAACGTTGCAGCATTTAATTGGAGCAATCTAATTTCTGGCTGACTGTAAAGATACAGCTTTTTTACCGGGTGATTCACCCCCGGCCGTCTTCCCCCGGCGCAAGGGGTGAACCACCCGTTTTTACTAACTGGTATTTGCCTGGTAACTGTCTAGCGCTTTTCCATCCAGTCGTTTTCGGCATCCCAGACGACCGTGTGGATTAACACATACTCGCTATGTACCCACGGTTGCATGACCATCGCCTGGGCTGACCGGAATATGGGGATGATCATGGCGTCCTCGCCGCCCTGCCTGACGATGGCCTGGATTTTCTTAATCTCCTCAGCCTTGTTATACTCGCGCAGGGCCGCTTCGTTAGCCGCCAGGAATTCGGGCGACTTGCCGATGGTCCCGGTGCGGTAGGTCATGGGGCTGGGGCCGAAATGTACGTACAGGTCGGTCGAGTCAGGGTTGATTCCGGACGCGGCGAATATCAGCCCCTTCCAGCCGGTTCCGAAGGCGGCCGCAGCGTACCGGCCGGGGTCGGTCAGGTCAAGCTTGACGGTGATGTCCACACTCGCCAGATAAGCCTGTATCGCGGCCGCGGCGTCCTGGGAGGTTACCGCATTGGCGAGGAGTTCGGTCTGGAAGCCGTTCGGGTGGCCGGCTTCGGCCAGCAGCTGTTTTGCCTTGGCCGGATTGTACGGTCGGGGGTCGTAACCCTCGACGTAGCCGGGCCAGCCTTTGGGAGCCATCTGAGTAAACGGTTCGAATTTGCCGTACCCGAGCATGTCCGCCAGGGCCGGCCGGTCGATGGCGTACTCAATCGCCTCGCGGACCTTCTTGTTAGCGAACGGTGAGTTGGGGTCGCTGGAGTTGGGAAGGATGGCCCAGAAGAAGCCGGGCCCCCAGTTCACCTTCATTCCCTTGTCCTGCAGGTCGAGCACGTTCTGCACGGCCGATACGTCTATCCAGGCGTCAACCTCACCCGCTTCCAGCATCGCCGAAGCCGTCATGATGTCCGGGATGAAGCGGACTTCCATACCGTCAAGATAGGGCTTGCCCGCCTGCCAGTAATCGTTGTTTTTTTCGTACTTGATGACCGTATCGATCTGGAATTCTTTCAACTTGAAGGGGCCGGTCCCCACCGCGTGGGTTCGGGCCCACTGGATGCTCTTTTCTTCGTCACCGCCGCCAGCCTGCTTATAGGCGGTCGGCGAGTACATTTGCTGCCACCCGTAGTTAAAGGCGAGCTGGTTGTGGTAATCGGTGACGTGCACCCTGACGGTGTTCTCGTCAATAACCTCGATAGATTTCACGTACTTTCCGTCAGTCAGCCGGTTTTTCGCCAGTCTCATCTCCAGGTTCCATTTGACGGCTTCAGCGTTGAAGGGTGTCCCGTCATGGAACCGGACGCCCTTCCTCAGGTGATAGGTTATGGTCTTATTCTGAGGGTCCTCGTCCCAGGATTCAGCCAGCACGGCCCGGCGGTCTCCGTTAGGATACCAGGTGAGTAGCCTTTCCGCCACGGGCAGCATGTAGATACTATCGGTAGGGGCCATCTCCGGTGGATAGCTCAAAACCTTGGGGAAAGTGCCTCTGGCAGCTTTCAGTATGCCGCCGTATTGCGGTGTACCGGGAGCCGGTGCCGGCGCGGGTGCTGGTGCTGGTTTCGGCGCGGGTGCTGGTGCCGGTTTCGGCGCCGGTGCTGGTGCCGGTGCTGGTGCCGGCGCGGGTGCTGGTGCTGGCGCGGGCTGGGCACAGCTGCTAATAACCAGCAGAGCGCCCACGATGGTAGCCAGAGCGATAAGCAATAATTTTTTCATTTTAGTACCTCCTCCTTTGCCTGGTGTATGTCCAGCCTGTTCTACTGCCGGGGTGCCGCCCTATCAATGAGGGGTTGCTCCCGGTTAAGGCGTGATTCTCCTCGGACCCTGAATATATTATGATGCAGGATTTAATCTGGTGCGCAATTTTATATCATATCTGGCGGAGAAGTCAAGCGCCTCCCGGAATTACTTACAGGTATCTCGCAGTACGATAAAAAGGGGGGGATTGAGGGAGTGATGCCGTCAATAGCAACAACCTCTGTTCCTTGTCAGGCACAGGCATTGTTGCTATACTGGAAATGTCGTTTTTTCGTCCGGCAGAGCCATGAACTACGAGACAATCATCGGGCTGGAGGTCCACGCCCAGCTATTGACCAGGAGCAAGATGTACTGCGGCTGCAGCGCCGATTACGCCAGCGCGCCGCCCAACACCCACGTCTGCCCGGTCTGCCTGGGTATGCCCGGCGTGCTGCCCGTCATCAACCGGCAGGCGGTGGAATACACCATGATGACGGCCCTGGCCCTGAACTGCGCCGTCTCCGGGCGCACCAAGTTCGACCGCAAGAACTATCCCTACCCGGACCTCATGAAGGGCTACCAGATTTCCCAGTACGATGCCCCCATCGGGTTGAAGGGTTCGCTCACCATCGAGGTCGACGGCCGGAAAAAGGAAGTCGGCATCACCCGCGTCCACCTCGAAGAGGACGTGGCCAAGCTGCTCCACCGCTCCTCCCCGGACGGCCACGACTACAGCCTGGTGGACGTCAACCGCTCCGGCGTGCCCCTGATGGAAATCGTCGGCGAGCCGGACCTGCGCTCTCCGGAGGAAGCGCGGCAGTACCTTATAAAGCTGCGCAGCATCCTCCGCTACCTGGGTGTCTCCACCGGCAACATGGAGGAAGGCAGCTTCCGCTGCGATGCCAATATCAGCCTCCTCCCCGAGGGCGGCCAGGAGTTCACCGCCAAGGCGGAGGTCAAGAACATGAACAGCTTCAAGGCCGTTTACCTGGCCATGGAGTACGAGGCGCAGCGCCAGAGGAGGGCGATGGCCGAGGGCAAGAAGCTCGTGCAGGAGACGCGGGGCTGGGTGGAGGACAGGGGCAAGACCGTGTCCCAGCGCTCCAAGGAGTACGCGCACGACTACCGCTACTTCCCGGAGCCGGACCTGCCGCCGCTGGTCATCGGGCGCGACTGGGTGGAAGCGGTGAGAAAGAAGCTGCCGGAGCTGCCGGAGGCCCGGCGCGACCGTTTCATGGCCGATTATGGCCTGCCCCTCTATGACGCCGACCTCCTGACCCGGGACAGGGACATGGCCGAATACTTCGAGGAGGGTGTAAAGGCCAGTAAAGAAGTGTCGGCCAAGGAGGTCAGCAACTGGCTCCTCGGCGAGGCCAGCCGCATCATCAACGCCGCCGGCATCGATGTCGTCGCTTTCCGGAAGAAGGTCGGCCCGCCGCGGCTGGTCGGGCTCATCCAGGACTCCCACGGCACGGTGAATATCGCCACGGCCAAGACCGTCCTCGAGGAGATGTTCCGGACGGGAAAAGACGCCGCGGCTATTATCGGCCAGCGCGGCCTCGGCCAGATTAGCGATACCGGCGAGCTTGAGAAAATAGTGGCCGGGGTGATAAACTCTAATGCGCAGCCCGTGGCCGATTACCGGGCCGGCAAGGAGACGGCCCTCAAGTTCCTGGTCGGGCAGGTGATGAAGGCCACTCGCGGCCGCGCCAACCCGCAGCTCGTCAATGAAGTGCTGAAGCAGAAACTTATTAAAGACTAAAATCCGGCTGGTGGAGAATAATAGATGGAAACTTACCTGTACGTAGCCCAGATAGTCGTCGCCGTGGCCCTGATACTGGTGTCCCTGCTTCAGGTGCGCGGGGGAGGCCTGGGGGGCATCTTCGGGCAGGCCGATACGGTCTACCGGACCAAACGCGGCGTGGAAAAGACCCTCTTTCAGCTTACCGTCGCCCTGGTGGTTATCTTCGTCATCCTCTCCATCGTGTCCCTCAGAGTCGGCGGCTAGCCGGCGGGGGATAAGGACATGGGTGCGGTGATAACCCTGACCACCGATTTCGGGCTGGCTGATGCCTATGTCGCTGCCGTGAAGGGGGTGATACTGGGCATCAACCCCGGTGTTACCCTGGTCGATATCTCCCATGCCATCCGGCCGCAGGATATCGGCCAGGCGGCCTTCGTCCTCGGCACCGCTTACGAGTCCTTTCCCCACGGCACCGTCCACGTGGCCGTGGTGGACCCCGGGGTAGGGACGGGACGCCGCGCCGTTATCCTGAAGACACCGGGGGGCAGCTTCGTGGCGCCGGACAACGGCGTCCTGAGCTACGTTATCCAGCGTTATTCTACCGGCGCGCCCGAGGGGAATGCCCTGGCCGCGAGGCTGGGGGAAGGGGCGGAGGCGGTGGCCATCACCACCGCGCGCTTCTGGAGGACGCCGGTGAGCGCCACCTTCCACGGACGCGATATCTTCGCCCCGGTGGCGGCCCACCTTTCCCTGGGGGTGCCCCCGGCCGATTTCGGAAAGAAGATAGACACCCTGGCGGTGCTGCCGCTGCCCCGACCCCGCCGGGAGGCGGACGGGAGCCTGGTGGGGCAGGTCATCCACGTCGATAGCTTCGGGAACATCATTACCAATATCAGGAGCGCCGACCTTCCTCGTGCCACGGCGTCGCTGACGGTCGAGGTGGGCAACAAGGTTATCCGCGGCCTCAGCCGCACCTACCGGGACGGCGGGGGGCTGCTGGCCCTGGTGGGCAGCAGCGACCGCCTGGAGATATCGCTGCCGGAGGGCGATGCCGCCGCTTTTCTCCGCGTTGGGGCGGGCGATGGTGTAATTATCAGAAAATAGAGTGTATTTTAAGACTGCGCCTATTGACAAATACCTTGGCGTTTGCTACGCTGCTAGGCAGGATAATCAAGGAGGTGGGTTATGCAGGCTTATTGCATGAAGGACAGGAAAAAGGTAGAGATTAAGAACCCTAAATCCGTCACGCTGAAGAACGGCCGGCCGGCGATTCAGGGCGTCTGCCCCATCTGCGGCACCAAGGTCTTCCGCATCGGCAAGGGCTAGTCCCACCGCTACCCTATCCTCAAGCGTGCATCCGGGACGAACACGGGTTTCGCCATTCCGGGCTTGTTAGTCTTTCCGTCGATGGGCGGAGGGTGAGGCGTGGTCTGGCGGCGGGTGGGTGATGTCGTGACCGCCGCCGGGTTTATCT
>Ga0154784_1038_pt1 | contig 14512 bp, 12 predicted proteins | sample Rifle2008BG16ft_FD_105792 | JGI IMG/M metagenome (GOLD analysis project Ga0154784, IMG submission 105792) | Chloroflexi bacterium RBG_16_60_22 | reverse complement strand
GCCGTCTGGGCGCGGAAGTACGGCTCCCTGGAAGATTCCCCCGAGCGATATATCGGCGTCCCCTTCGTCAGGGAGTTGCTGGAGGTCACGGGGGCTGATTTCAACCTGACGGCCAGGCCGGTCAGGCTCTCCGCGCATATCATGACCACCGGGGAGATACCCCTGTTGACCGACTTCGAGGAAGTGGAGGAGCGGCTGCGCGTTAAGGAAGGCGACGCGCTGAAGCCGGACCCCCTCCCCGATGACCTCGCCCTGATTATCGATGCGGATTTCGGGATGGTGGTCGTCCTCGGCTGCGCCCACCGCGGCATCATCAACACGCTCAAACAGGCCGTGAAGCTGACCGGCCGGGAGCTCATCTATGCCGCCATCGGCGGCACCCACCTGGTCCACGCCTCCCGGGAGCGCCTGGAAAAGACAGCCGCGGCCCTGAACGAGATGGGTGTGCAGCACCTCGGCGCCGGCCACTGTACGGGTTTCCCGGCCGCCGCTTACCTGGCGCAGCAGCTCGGCGACCGCTTCTTTCTGAACACGGCCGGCACGAGGCTGACGCTGCCGTTCAAAGAGGAATAACATTTTCTGTCATTGCGAGGATCCCGCCTGAGGCGGGCGACGTGGCAATCTCAGTGACTGCGCCTGAAAAATCGTCTGAACCCAACGTCATTCCCGCGGACGCGGGAATCCAGCGGTGGGGCATTACTGGCTGGATTCTCCGGTCAAGCCGGAGAATGACAGTTGGATTGGGAGGAGAGATTGCTTCGCCTTCGGCTCGCAATGACATCAAGCGGTCATTTGACAGTTGCCATAAAATCATCGTACAATATTACATTAACCGCTAGGGGTGCTCGGGGCTGAGAGTCCTTCCTTACCGGGAGGACGACCCTTAGGACCTGAACTCGGTAATGCGAGCGTAGGGAAGCGGCAGTCCAACGGACCAGGGGTCTGGTGTCTCCGCCGAAGCCCTTGGTCTTATTTTTTGGAGGTACGCATGACGCAGCTGGAGATAGCCCGGGCGGGCAACATCTCTCCCCAGATGGAGGCGGTGGCCGCCGCCGAGGGGCGCGATGCCGGGACCGTGCGCCAGTCGATTGCTGGCGGCACCGTGGTTATCCCCGCCAACGTCAACCATCAGGGACTCGTGCCCTGCGGCATCGGCGCCGGGCTTTCGACCAAGGTCAATGCCAACCTCGGGACCTCCTCCGATTTCAGCAGCGTCGATATCGAGCTGGAGAAGCTACGCGTGGCCGTGGCGGCCGGCGCGGACACGGTGATGGACCTGAGCACCGGCGGCGACATTCCGGCCATCCGCCGGGCGATTCTCGCCGCGAGCACCTGTCCTATCGGCACGGTGCCCATCTACCAGGCCGGCATCGAGGCCATCGCGAAGCAAGGCGCTATCGTCAAGATGACCGCCGACGACCTCTTTGCCGCCGTCGAGGACAACGCCCGGGACGGCGTCGATTTTATCACCGTGCACTGCGGCGTCACCCGGGCGGCCATCGCCCGCCTCAAGCGGCAGGGCCGCGTGACGGACGTCGTCTCCCGCGGCGGGGCCTTCCTGGTGGGGTGGATGCTGCACAACGACCGCGAGAACCCGCTCTATGAGCAGTATGACCGCCTGCTGGACATTTCCCGCGAGTACGATGTTACCCTGAGCCTCGGCGACGGCATGAGGCCGGGCAGCCTGGCGGACGCCACCGACCGACCCCAGATAGAGGAGCTGCTGACCCTTGGCGAGCTGGTGCAGCGGGCGCAGGAGGCCGGCGTCCAGGTGATGGTGGAGGGGCCGGGACACATCCCCCTCGACCAGATTGAGACCAATGTCCATATCCAGAAGGCCCTTTGTAAAGGCGCGCCCTTCTACGTGCTGGGCCCCCTGGTGACCGATATCGCCGCCGGCTACGACCACATCACCAGCGCCATCGGCGGGGCCATCGCCGCCATGGCCGGGGCCGACTTCCTCTGCTACGTGACGCCCTCGGAGCACCTCGCCATTCCTGACGTTGACGACGTCCGGGAAGGGGTCATGGCGGCGCGCATCGCCGCCCACGCCGCCGATATCGTGAAGAACATCCCCGGCGCCGCCGAGCGGGACCGCCAGATGTCCCTGGCGCGCAAGCGCCTCGACTGGGATGAGCAGGCGCGGCTCTCCCTCGACCCCGAGCGGTTCGGCCGGGTTCACCGCGAGCGCGCCACCAGCGGGTCGGCCTGCTCCATGTGCGGGCAGTTCTGCGCCATGGACCTGGTGGGGCAGTACCTCGGCGTCAAAGTACCGCGCTGCTAACTCCATCAGGGCTGGCTTGGTTGACTTTTGTCCGTTAAAGTGTAGAATTAATGTAACATGAAGCTCTTTGGCTCTTCCGGCATACGCGCCGTCTTTGATAAAGACCTCCTCGACCTGGCGTTCCGGGTGGGGCTGGCGTTGGGAAAGAGACACGGAAACGTGGTGGTGGGCACGGATACCCGGACCTCACGGGAGGCCATGAAGCACGCCGTTATCGCCGGCCTGCTGGCCGGGGGCGCCCGCTGCGCCGATGCCGGGATAACCCCCACGCCGACCCTGGCCTTCGTCACCCGGGAGTTCGATGCCGGCGTCATGATAACCGCCTCCCACAACCCCCCGGAGTACAATGGCATCAAGCTGCTCAACCCGGACGGCTCTTCCTTCGGGGCTGACCGGCAGGTTGAGATAGAAACTGAAATCGCGGCGGGGCCCGAAGCGGCACCCTGGGGTGAAATAAAGCCGGGTGGCGTGTATGAAGGAGCTATCCGGCGGCACATCGACCGCATCCTGGCCGATTTCCCCCGCGATTTGAAGGTAAAAGTCGTGGTGGACGCTGGCGGAGGGGCGGCGGCGGAGGTTACGCCCCCGCTCCTCGAAAAGCTCGGCTGCCAGGTGGTCGCCCTTAACTGTACCCCCACCGGCTTTTTCCCCCGCGGCATTGAGCCTACCGCGGCCAACCTCGAGGATTTATGCCGGGCGGTGAAGGACTCCGGCGCTGACCTGGGCATCGCCCATGACGGCGATGCCGACCGCCTCATGGCGGTGGACGACCGGGGCCGGTTTATCTCCGGTGACCGCCTCCTGGCGGTCCTGGCCCGGGCGGTCGGCGCTAAAGAGGTGGTCACCACGCTGGATGCCTCCATGGCCATCGAGGAGATGGGCTTCGAGGTGCGGCGCACGAAGATAGGGGACACCTGGGTCTCCGAGGAGCTGCGGAACGGCGGGGACTTCGGCGGGGAGACGTCGGGGGCCTGGATTTTCCCCGGAATCTCCCTCTGCCCGGACGGCATCTACGCCGCCGCGCAAATGGCGGCTATCGCCGCCGGACACAAATTGTCGGAACTGGTCGACGCCGTACCGGCTTATCCCTTATTGCGGGGCAGCGTCGCCGCTGACGGGGTCGTTATGTCCCGCCTGGAGTCCGGCCTCAAGTCGCTGGGGACGGCCAGAATCAGCCACACCGACGGCCTGAAGCTGGACTTTGCCGACGGCTGGCTATTAGTCCGTCCCTCCGGCACCGAACCTAAAATCAGGCTCACCGCCGAGGCCAGGACGGAGGCCAGGGCCCGGCAGCTTTATGATAACACGCTGAAAGCTATCAATAGCGCTGCGGGCACCGCGGGGAGGGTAAATTGAAAGCCGTCATTTTAGCCGCCGGCGAAGGCAACCGGATGCGTCCCCTCACCAGCCACCGCCCCAAGGTGATGCTGCCCATCGCTAACAAGCCCATCGTGGAGCACCTGCTGGTAGAGGCCGGGGAGGCCGGCATCAGGGAGTTCGTCTTCATCGTCGGCTACGGCGATGCCCAGGTGAGGAGCTACTTCGGGGAAGGGGAGAAATGGGGGGTAAGCATCGCCTACGCCGAGCAGCGCAAGCAGCTGGGCACGGCGGACGCCATCCGGATGGTGGCGGGCGTGGTGGACGGCAACTTCCTGGTCATCAACGGCGACGTCGTCGTCAGCCGCAAGGACATCAAACGACTGGCCAAAAGCGGCCATAATACCATGAGCGTCATCCAGGTGAAAGACCCGCGCGGCCTGGGGATGGTCGAGCTTGCCGAGGACCGGGTCATCAATATCTACGAAAAGACGGAAAAGCCCCCGACCCTCATGGCCAATGCCGGGCTTTACCTCTTCACGCCGCAGATATTCGACGCCATCGCGCGGACGGAGAAGTCGCCGCGGGGCGAGTACGAAATAACCGATTCCCTCCAGATGTTGATGGACACCGCCGACGGGCTGCATTACCAGGAGATAAAGTCCTGGCTCGACCTCTCTTATCCCTGGGACCTGCTGCGGGCCAATGAGTCCATGCTGGCCGGTCTCGTGGCGGAGAACCTCGGCGAGGTGGAGGCCAATGTCGTGCTCAAGGGAAACGTGGTCATCGGTAAGGGCACAGCGGTGAGGTCGGGCGCCTACATCGTCGGGCCGGTCATCATCGGGGAGGACTGCGAAGTCGGGCCGAACTGCTATATCCGCCCGTCCACGGCCATCGGGGACGGCTGCCACATCGGCGCCGCCGTGGAAATCAAAAACTCCATCATCATGCGGGGCACCAGGGTACCGCACCACAACTACGTGGGTGACAGCGTCATCGGCGAGGAGTGCAACCTCGGCGCCGGCACCAAGATTGCCAACCTGCGTCTGGACAAGAAGAATATCTTCGCCGGCGGCATCGATACCGGCCGGCGCAAGCTGGGGGCTATCATCGGCGACCGCGTCGAGACGGGGATTAACGCCTCCATTAACGTCGGCGCCATCATCGGCAATAACACCTTCATCGGGCCGGGGGCGGTGGCCAGCGGCGTGATTCTACCGGATTCAAAGATATTTTGAGGGGTGGCTTATGAAACAGGCAATTGTTCTGGCGGCGGGCGAGGGGCAGCGGCTCCGGCCGTTTACCGTGACCCGTCCCAAGGCCATGCTGGCTATCGCGGCCAAGCCCATTTTGCAGTACGTCGTCGAGTCCCTGGCCGCCAATGGCATCCGCCGGATTGTCCTCGTGGTGGGTTACCGCAAGGAGCACGTCTTCGACTACATGGGTTCCGGCGAGCCGTTCGGCGTGGAAATCAGCTACGTGACCCAGGAGAATCAGCTGGGCACGGCCCATGCCCTGGCGCAGGCCAGGGAGGTGGCCGACGACGAGTTCCTCGTCCTGCACGGGGACAACCTCATCGAGGCGGCCACCATCGCCGACTTCGTGGCGGTTGAGCCGGACGCGGTGCTGGTCAAGAGAGTGGCCGACCCCGTCCGCTACGGGGTGGTGAATATCGAAGGCGACGAGGTGAAGGAAATCATCGAGAAGCCCCGGGAGGCCGGCTCCAACCTGGTCAATACCGGCATCTACGCCTTCAGCCGGGAAATCTTCCGCTTCACGGAGTCGGTGCTGGATATCCCCGATGCCCTGAACAACATGATTGCCGGGGGTCGCTCCATCAGAGCGCTGGAGACCACCGGCGCCCGGCTCGACGTTGTTTACCCCTGGGACATCCTCAGTCTCAACGCCGCCGTCCTCGGCGACATGGAGGCCAGGCTGGGCGGCAGCATCGAGGACGGGGTATCCCTCAAGGGGCAGGTCACCGTGGGCCAGGATACCGTGATAAGGTCCGGCAGCTATATCTCCGGGCCGGTGGTCATCGGCGCCGGCTGCGATATCGGGCCAAACGTCAGCATCCTGCCGGCCACCAGTATCGGCGATAACGTGGTCATCAACTCCTTTACCGAGGTAAAAAACAGCGTCATCTGTAACGACGTCACCGTCGGCCCCGGCTGCGTCGTCAACGATTCCGTTATCGGCAAGGGCTGCGTGATAAAGGGTCGGTTCGCCGCCTTCGGCGGCCAGAGCGAAATCAGAATCAACGGGGAGAGCCCGCTGGTGAACGTCGGCGTGATGATGGGCGAAGACTGCAGCGTGGACAACAACGTCACCGCCCAGCCGGGCACCATCCTCGGCAACTACTGCCAGGTACGGATGGAGAAGGTCATCGGCGGCCGGATACCGGACCGCAGCCTGGTGTACTAGGCTTATTATTAGAACGGGGACTGACTAAACATGTGCGGCATCGTCGGTTATATCGGCGCCAGGAAGGCCCAGTCGGTCCTCCTCGACTGCCTCGGCAAGCTGGAGTACCGCGGCTATGATTCCTGCGGCATCGCCGTCCTGAACGACGGCATCGAGGTCCGCAAGGACGCCGTCCGGGTCAAGGCGCTGGCCAAAGCGCTGGCGCCGCTGAACGGCACGACCGGCATCGGGCATACCCGCTGGGCCACCCACGGTGAGCCCTCCAAGGTCAACGCCCACCCGCAGTGCGACTGCACCGGGCGGATTGCCGTGGTCCACAACGGCGTCATCAACAACTTCCAGAAGCTCCGCGAGCAGCTGGCGGAGGAAGGGCATACCCTGGCCTCCCAGACCGATACCGAGGTGATACCGCACCTGATTGAGAAATACTATGACGGCGACTTCGTTAAGGCCGTGGAGCGGGCCCTGAAAGACATCGAGGGCTCCTACACCATGATTGCCCTCATGGCCGGCGAGTCGCGGCTGGTGGCCGCCCGGAAAGACAGCCCGCTGATTATCGGCATCGGCGACCGGGAGAACTTCCTCGCCTCGGACGTCCCGGCGCTGCTGGACTACACCAGCCGGGTCATCTACCTGGAAGACGGGGACATCGCCGTGGTCAACGCCGGCGGCGTCCGGGTGAAGAACAACGGCTCTCCAATCGTCCGGGAAGAGCACAAGATACTCTGGAGCGTGGAGGACGCCCAGAAGGGCGGCTACGAGCACTTCATGCTCAAGGAAATTCACGAGCAGCCCAGGGTCATCCGGGATACCCTCGCCGAGTACATCGCGTCGGCGGAACCCATCGCCGACCTCACGGCGGCGGGGGGAACGGGACCGGAAGACCTGCTGATACTGGCCTGCGGCACCTCGTACCACGCCGGCCTGGTAGGCAAGTACATCATCGAGGGGCTGGTGAAAATCCCGGTAAGGTGTGAAATGGCCGACGAGTTCAATTACGCGGGCCAGGTATCCGCCCGCAACAAAGCGCTGGTCATCACCCAGTCCGGCGAGACGACGGACGCCCTCAAGGCCGTCAAGAAACTCAAGGAAGCGGGCTGCGAGGTCATCGCCATCACCAACGTCGTCGGCAGCACGGCCAGTCGCCTCGCCGACCGCACTATCTACACGCGGGCGGGACCGGAGATAAGCGTGGCGGCCACCAAGACATTCCTCGGCCAGCTCATCGCCCTGTACTGGCTGGCGCTGCCTTACGCGCGGGTGGACATCCGCCGGCTCGACGAGCTCGTCAGGGAGCTGCGGCAGCTGCCGGTCAAGGTGCAGCAGGTCCTGGATAACGAGGCGGCCATCGCCGATATCGCCCGCCAGATGGCCGGCTACGAGAATATCTTTTTCATCGGCAAGGGGATAAACTACCCCGTCGCCCTGGAAGGTGCCCTGAAGCTTAAGGAGATTTCCTACATCCACGCCGAGGGCTACGCCGCCGGCGAGCTCAAGCACGGTCCCTTCGCCCTGCTGGGCAGCCGGACGCCGGTGGTGGCGGTGGTGGCGCAGGACAACACCTGCGAGCCGGTCATCACCAGCATCAAGGAAATCAAGGCCCGGCGGTCGCCGGTGCTGGTGCTGATGAGCGAGGGTGACGATGACACCGCGGAGCTGGCCGACTTTGTCATCACCGTGCCGCAGATCGACCCCCTCTTTTCCCCCGTGGTGAACTCGGTGGCCCTGCAACTGCTCGCCTACTACGTGGCTAAACAGAGGGACTGCCCCATCGACTTCCCCCGCAACCTGGCCAAGAGCGTCACCGTGGAATAGCCACCGGCACGGTGGTGAATTTCCTCCGGGCCAGCCTGGCTGTGGCCACTCCCACGGCTTCAACGTCATGGTCCGAGGCCGATACCAGCAGTATCATGGCTGGGGCCGGCACCTGCCGGGTGACGGCGGTCAGCGCCAGGGTGGCCGGGTGTCCCCGGGCGGCTTCCTCAATAGAGCGGCGCTGGAAATCGATGATATTGAGGAGTCGGCGCGCCGGCTCCGACTCCGACCGTTTGAGCCGTTCGTAGTTGCGCCTGATTCTGGCGATATCGGCTGGCTCCAGGTAGCGTCCTTCGAGGTTCACCGCCCTTATTTCTCCCACCAGTGACAGCGCCCGCCGCAGCATTTCCAGCGGTTCCAGGACGGCGGTGCTCATGACGGCCCTTTCGTGGTTATAGGCGGCCAGCGCGGTGGGGATGTTCTCCCGCGCCAGCGTCAGGGCGGCGGTTATCAGGTTGAAGGCCAGCTTATCGGCCGCTTCCGCGTCCGGCGCCGCCAGGTTGACGGCGATGATAACGGCCTGGTCGCCGACCTCCTGGAACTCCCTCACGATGAGCTGGCTCAGCTTCAAGGTATGCTTCCAGTCGATGTCCTTGAGCCGGTCGCCGGGCTGGTAGGCACGGCTATCCCGGTACTCGCTGCCGCGCTCCGGCGGCACATTGGCCGGCGGCGGCAGCTTGGCGGCGGTCACCACCCCGGAGTCGGTCTGCTTCAGGTATTTCCTGGCCAGCCACGCGGCATATTCGGCGCGGGGGATGACGTGGAGGCGGAGCGGTTCCAGCGCCTGGGTTACCCGCACCAGCCCGCGGGGGTCGGTGGCCGAGACGGTGATGCGGGGGCGGGTCCCTCCCGCCAGGGGCGGCGTCAGGCTGACGTGGAGCCGGTTCCGGCCGCCCTTTAAAACTATCTCTGACGGACTCACCTGCACCCAGGAGTCGGCAGCGGCCAGGCGGGCGCGGAGGCTCACCGCCGCCCGGCTGTCGACGTGGAGGGGCACCGTCTCGGTAGCCCCGGCCAGGACCCTCTTCCTCGCCTCGTCCGCGGTGAAGGGACGGCGGGGGACGGCGGCGTAGAAAAATATCATCAACGCCAGCAGGTAAAGGGCCAGGGCGGCGCCGGCAAGGAGCAGGACGGGCCGGCCGGCCGCCAGCGCTATCAGCATCACGGATGCCGCGGCGCCGAGCAGGGCGGCGAAGGCCGGGGTGGTCCGCCTGCCTTCCTTTTCTTTCATCGGCACCGGGGCGCGGTTGTTTTCCCTCAAATTAATGTCGATGAGGTAAATCACGGGCAGGGTGAGTGCCACGGCCGTGATTTGCGTCGCCAGAACCGTCAGCGCGGTCAGGCGTTCCAGCAGGGCCGCCAGGGGCAGCGGCGCCAGGCAGAGCGCCGCCGTGTCGACGACGATATTAAATCGGGGCGGCGGCCGGCGCAGCGCGGCGGAAAGTACCGCCAGCAGCAGGCCGAGGGCCAGCGGCCAGTAGGGCCACGGCGCTACCACGGCGGCGGCCAGCAGCGCCAGCGGCACGTATATTTGACATAATAATATTAAAGATACTCTAGGCATGGTCGCTCTTGGGTACGGGTACCCTGGCGCCTACCTCTTCGATGATGGCGTCCGGGTTGACGTTCTCCATCTCGGCCTCGGGGTTGATGCGGACCCGGTGGTGGAGGGCCGGGACGAGCAATTTTTTAACGTCGTCGGGGATAACGAACCCCCGCTGCTGCAGGAAGGCCCTGGCGCGCGCCCCCTTGAGCAGGGCGATGCCGGCCCGGGGGCTGATGCCCGGCAGCAGGTCCGGGTGGCGGCGCAGGTTATTCACGATTTCCAGGATGTAGCCGCGGATATTATCCGCGACATGCACTGTCCTGACCTCCTGCTGGAGACGGACGATTTCCTCCGGTGCGGTCACCACCCCGATATCCGCCTCGCTGATGGCATCGATGTCCCGTAAAATCAGGTCTTCCTCCTCCGGGCTGGGCAGGCCGCTCCAGGCCCGGAACATGAAGCGGTCCACCTGCACCTCGCTGAGCGGGGATGTCCCCGGGCCGCCGTAGGGAATCTGGGAAGCGACGACGGTGAAAGGCCGCGGCAGCGGATGGGTCTCCCGCTCGATGGTGACCTGCTGCTCCTGCATGGACTCCAGCAGGGCGGACTGGGTGCGGGGGGTGGCCCGGTTCAACTCGTCGGTGAGGAGGATGTTGGCGAAGATGGGCCCGGGCATGAAGGTGCTGCTGCCGTCCGGGCGGTACAGGTAGAACCCGAGGATATCCGAAGGCAGCATGTCCGGGGTGCCCTGCACCCTCTTGAAGGTGCCCCCGATGACCCGGGCGAAGGTGCGGGCGATGGTAGTCTTGGCCGTGCCGGGCAGTCCCTCGATGAGCACGTGCCCCCCGGAGAGCAGGGCCAGCAGCAGCAGCTCCTTGATGTCCTCCTTGCCTACCACTACCCGGGATACCTCGGCGATAATCCTCTCCGGTGTGGCCTGTCCTTTTTCCGACCCGGTTGTCATTTTCGACTCCTTTCCGGCGATTTTATCTTCTTCCCGTGCCATACCGGCACCAGTATTATCACCAGCGCCGCCAGCACCAGCCCCGCCGTGCCCGGCAGGCTCGCCAGGAGGTCCCGTGTCCGCTTCAAAGCGTCCTTGGTGCGGTGTAGCTCCGAGGCGGGCAGGTGCGACTGGTCGAGGTAGAGCGCGGTCGAGCCGGCGGCGATGTTTTGCATCAAGACGGCATTGCCTCCCAGCGACTCCATGGCGTTGATGAAGAGACTGGGGTCGGCGATGAGGACGACCTGGCCCCGCCCCGCCGCCTGGCGGGCGATGACCGGCAGCGGGCCGGCAGGCTCGTTTTCTTCCCGGGTGCCGCTGCCGTCGCGGTCAAGGAAGCTGAACGCTGACGACCGGGCGAGGACGCCGCCCCCGCCGACGCCGTCCAGGCTGGTAGCGTGGTTGAAGACCAGGTTATCTGCGTTCGCGGTCAGGGGGTCGGACGCTAGATGTATTATCCGGGGGAACTGCTCGTTCCGGTAGTTGACCAGCGGGTCGAGCAGGACCTCGCCGCTGAAACGCGCCCCCAGCCCCAGGGCCTCCAGGACCTCGTTGCCGTGGCCGTAGTCGTCGGCCAGAATTAATCTGCCGCCCCCGGTGACGAAGTCGCCGATTCGCTCCAGCTCGGCTTCGGTATAGCCGGCGTAGGGGATGGTAATCAGGGTCGCCCCCTCCCCTGAAGGTGGCAGGTCGGCCAGGGAGTTGAGGGGCCGGACCGGGTAGCGGGTGCCCAGGTCCCCGGCGCCGTTCCAGAAGGGGTTTTCCACACGGAAGTCATCGTTGGAAGGAAAAAACCACGCCGTGATAATCAGGGCGATTACCGTGGCGGCGGTGACGATGAATAAAAACCTACGCAGTCCCACGGTGTCGCTCCTCCCTGATGGTGTCGGCCAGCTCCTCGGCCCGGGCGGCTTCCTCCCGGCCCGCCCCGGAGGCGGAGTAAAGGGCGCTCTCCGCGATGGCGGTCAGCTCGGCGAAGGTCCGGGTAATCGCCGTGGGCAGGGACGCCGTTTCCAGGAACTCCCGCAGGGTATGGCTCGGCGCCATGATAGCCCCGGTTATCCTTTCCACCACCTCAAGCGCTCTCCGGTAGGCCGCGATTACCCGCTGGCTGACGGTGGAGAGTCCGGGCCGGGAGGCCGGCACCCGGTTGACCACCGGCTGTTCCGGCCCACTTGCGGTCATGGCGCTCTTTTCCGCTACCGTCCGCGGCCGGCGGCGGTAGAAAAATACGGCCGGGACGGCCAGCGCTCCCAGCGCCAGGGCGCCGGTCAGCGGGTTGGCGGTGATTACCTGTCTTTTCACCTCTGCTAATCCCCCGGCGGTCACCGGCGAGGTCATCGTGACGGCAATATCCCGGACGCCTACCGGCGACAGGTCAAAGGGGTTACGGGCGGCGGCGGTGTAAAAGGGGTTGGCGGCCAGCGGTGCCCCGCCGGGCAGGAGGTCCAGCTTCAGAGTATCGTTGAAATAGCCGTCCGGCGACGTGACAACCGTGCGCACGGAGTCTTTGAAGGTCAGGATTACCGGGGTATCCGCCACCGGCCCGAAGTCGTGATAGGCCCGGCCGCCGATTCGGATGGCTCCCGGCAGGATGACCAGGGTCGGCGTTTGCACCTCTATGTGAACGGGTAATACCAGGACATTAATGCCCCGGTCCTGGCGGGCGCCGGAGTAGCGGCCCATCGGGGGGACGGCCACGGTCAGGGTATGGCGGCCGGGCGGGAGGTTTCCCGGCGGGGTTATCTCCCGGCGGAACGGGCCCGGCGCCGGTGCTTCCGCCACCCGGGAGCCGTCGAGGAAAATGCCGGTGACGCGGCCCTGGCTGTCGTCGGCGGCGTCGACCTGCCCGCTGACGTCGAAGGGGAACCCCGCATAGACGCTGGCGGGGGTATCGACCCGGAGACGGGTGGGGTAGAACCGGGCCTCGATGGTCACCGACTGGCTCAGGCTGGCCAGATAGACATCGGCATCGCCACCGGCGGGTCCGTACCGGGCCGTCAGGGTCATGTTGCCCGTGTAGGCGTAGGGCAGGGTAACGGCCGCGCGGTAAATGCCGTCGGAGGCCGTGACGGTGGTGGTGTTGGTCGTGGCGGTGACGGTGGTATTACCGGGAGTCGTGGCCTTGTAGGCGAGGTACAGGACGATGCTCCGGCCGTCCAGGCCGGCATCGCCGTCACTGAGCCGGCCGGAGGCGGTGACGCTGTCGCCGACGAAGGCCGCGGCGGGGTCGACGCCCAGGGAAAGCTCGGTGGGAGCCAGCGCCGACATTTTAATATACTGCCCGGTCAGACTATCCCGCAGGTCGCTTAACTGGTCGATGAGGTCGGCCAGCCTGGCCAGGCTCTCTTCGAGCTGACGGTGGGCGCGGGTCAGCCGAGCGGGGGCGGCTGCCGCGAAAACGCTAAAACGCTCCTCGAGGGTCGTGGTAGCGGTCCGGACGTCTTTCATCAGGGAAACGGCCTGGCGGATATCCCCATCGGCCGCGTCGAGCATCACCCTGGCCTCGTCTGCCCGGTTGCCCGTCAGCAGCCTCGATGTTTCATCCAGCCAAGATTCCAGGCTGTCCAGGGTGGTAAAAAGCCGCCGGTAGAGATTACTGTACCGGTCGGTGATGTACTGGATATCGTCCGGGAGAGAGGCATGCTCCAGCTCTTCAAGGATGTCCTGCGTACCCCGGTACCGGCGCCGGCTGGCCTCGTCGATAATCAGGCTGTAGGAAAGCAGCAGTCCCGCTTCGTCAAGCCGTCCGGTAGCCAGGTAAGGGTCTTCGTGGGGGGTGTGGGCGGGCTGGGCAAGGGCGAGCAGGCCGGGGGAAATCAGTCCCGGCACGGTTAATGCCATCAATATAAGTACCAGCTTTTTCATCATGGGCCTGGAAGGGACCGGTATTTATGTCAGTATATTGATAATCTGGAGTCCCAGCACCACGATGAAGCCCGCGAAGAGGATGGCGCCGGCATAGTTCAGGCCGCGGCGGGCCCTGCCGCTGAAATACGCGTAAAGCTCGGTAATTATCAGGGCTTCCACGATGAAGACGATATAGTACACGTCCAGGGAATTTCCCCCGAGGGCGATGAGGGTAACGGCGGTCAGGAGCAGGCAGACGGAGACCGTCAGGATATAGCGGTTGTACAGTCTCACCCGAGGACCTCGAGCGCCACGCGGTATTTACCGTTGCTCTGCTCCTCGCGGCGGATGGTCACCGGCCGGTCCCAGGCCTCGGCGGCAATCGAGGCGACCATCGATGCCAGGGGCCGGCCGAGACACCGGTGAGACCACGCCGCGCCGTTTTTCATCCTGGGCTTACGTATCTCGATATCGATAACGTTTTCGCGGCAGATGACGCTGGCCCCGTCGGCGATACCGAGCCTTCCGGCGAACAGCGCATTCAGTGATTCTTCAAGGGACTCCCCCGTGGCCGCGGGTTTCGACTCCAGCAGGCCGACGGCAGCGCTGCCGATGGTGGCCACCAGCAACCCGACGTCCTCCGGGTCGGTTCCGTAACGGGTGATGAGCCGCTGCGGCAGGGTGGCGGTTATTTTCGGCTGCGTGCCATTGTGGCGCAGAGGGATGAAGGCACGTGGACGGTCACCGGATAACGAGGACGGGAGGTAAATGGCCCGGGTCCTGACCCCGAGCTCTTCTATCAGGGCGGCAATATTATCGACACCGGTCTCCAGCAGCAGGGCACAGACCTCGGGAGGCAGCTCGGGCACGGCCTTGCTCAGGGCCAGCAGGATAACCGAGATGATAAGCAGGCTGATACCCAGCGCCGTCAGCCAGGTCAGGTGAAAGACGGCATAGGCCGATAAGGATACCAGCACCCCGGCAATCAGCAGCCCCAGGCCGGACCAGGTATAAGGATTCTTATTAACCAACGGCGCTCCCTGCCATAAATATGCTATTTGGCACCATTGTAATACTTTATATGCCAGTTGTCAACATGAACCGGCGGTTATTTTTACCCGTACTGGCTAAAATAACGCAGCACATGATGCAGCAAAGAAATAAAACAAATGGAAAGGCGCGGTCCGGGGATTGACCGCGCCTTTCTTAACTTAACGCCTGAAATTGGCGTTAACCGGTTAGTTCAGGCTTTACGACGTCTGCCGGCGGTAGA
>Ga0154784_1006_pt1 | contig 14667 bp, 9 predicted proteins | sample Rifle2008BG16ft_FD_105792 | JGI IMG/M metagenome (GOLD analysis project Ga0154784, IMG submission 105792) | Chloroflexi bacterium RBG_16_60_22 | reverse complement strand
CGGCGGGGAAAGCTCCACCATGACCACGTCCGCCGGGCCGCGTTCTTCTTCGTGGAAGATGAAGCCCAGCCCGCCGATGGCCAGGTCGGCCCGTCTTTCGGCGATGATTTGCCGGACGATGGGCAGCGGGAAGCCGACCTCGATTTTAAAGGACATCTCGAAGACGGGGTCGTACCACCCGAAGTCCCGACCCGGCGTGCGCAGGGAGAGCAGCACGTTTTCCACCTCCCCCAGGCGCGCCGCCAGGGCCAGGCCCAGGGCCTGGGGCTCGTTACCCTGGACGAAGCAGACACGGTCGCCGGACTTGATGACGCTGACGGCCTCCTCCGGCGTGACCAGCTTTTTCTGGTATTCCTCTTCCCAGCTCATCATGTTCATCTCCTTATGCTGATGTTGTCATTGCGAGGCCATCCGCCGCAGGCGGGGGCGAAGCAATCTCGTACATTGTACGAATACGAAGAACGAGATTGCCACGTCGCTCCGCTCCTCGCAATGACAGTACTCGGGTGGTATCAGATAGGTCAATCATTTCATTAAAAACATCGGGAGGGGAGACAGAATGTGTCTCGCATCCCCTCCCCGAGGTCCTTCGCTTTGCTCAGGATGACAATAAAAGGATTTAGTAGCGCACCGCCGAGCACCGGCAGGTGAGGCAGCGCCTCGCCTCGGTAACGCAGGCGGCCTTATCGGCCAGGCCGAGGTCGACCTCCTTGAAGTTGGCCTTGCGCTTGCCGGCCGGGGCTATATTCACCTCGATGCGGGGTTCCTTCTTGTACTCCCTCAGGTGGAACTGGAAGGCCGGCTCGTAGATATCGGCCAGGACGGGTGCCGGAGGCTCGGGCGGGAGGGCCTCGCCGCGCAGGTAGCAGTCGATGGCGATGGCGGCCTTGCGGCCGTCGGCGATGGCCTCAATCATGGTACCCTGCCCACGGGCGACATCGCCCCCGGCGAAGATGCCGGCCACGCTGGTGGCCGTGCCACGGGCGTCGGCACTGATGGTGCCCCGCTTGGTGGTCTTGACCTTTTCGCCCAGGAAGGTGAGGTCCGGCCGCTGGCCGATGGCCGTGATGACCATATCGGCGTCAACGGTCTTGGTCGCCTTCTCGTCGTACACCGGCGAAAAAGCGCCGGCCTTGGTATAGCAGGAGACGCAGCGCTTCAGCTCAACGCCCTTGACCTTGCCGTTGGCGGTGAGTATCTGCCTGGGGCCCCAGCTCATGTCTATCTTGATGCCTTCCTCCTGGGCCTGATGAATCTCTTCCACGAGGGCCGGCATTTCTTCTTCGCTGCACTCGAGGCAGGTCACCGTGACGCTGCCGGCGCCGAGGCGCAGGGCGGTGGTGGCCACGTCTATGGCGACACTGCCGCCGCCAACGACGACCACCTTCTTGTCCACGACCACCTTCTTGCCGGAGTTGACGTCTTTCAGGAAGGGAACGGCCTGGAGGACGCCAGCGGTATCCTCGCCGGGCACCCGGAGGTTCATGCTGTTCTGCGACCCGGCGGCGATGAAGACGGCATCGTAGTCCTTCTTGAGGCTGTCCAGGGTGAGCTTGCCCTTGCCGACGGGGCTGTTGAGCTTGATATCGACGCCCATCTTCTTGATAGCATCGATTTCCCACTTGACGACCTTTCTCGGCAGGCGGTGCTCCGGGACGCCGAGGGACATCATGCCGCCGGCGACGGCGGCCGCCTCGTAGACGGTGACGGCGTAGCCCTTCTTAATCAGGAAGTAGGCGGCGGTCAGGCCGGCGGGGCCGGAACCGACCACGGCAACCTTCTCTTTGCGGGTGATGGGCAGGTCCTCCGGCAGGCACTGCTTCTTGAGGTAGTCCGGCAGGCCTTCCGCGATGACGGTATCGGCGACGAAGCGCTTGATGTCGTTGATGGCGATGGGGTCGTCCAGCTTGCCGCGGTTGCACTCGGCCTCGCAGGGGTGCGGGCAGACGCGCCCGATGACGCCGGGGAAGGGCAGCTGCTGTTTCAGGTAGCGGTAGGACTCTCCTATTTGTCCGCGGGAAGCCATCAGGACGTAGGCATTGACATCCAGCCCGGCCGGGCAGGTATTCTGGCAGGGCGGCATGAAGGACGGCGGCAGCGGCCGGAGCGCCTGGGCCATGGTGTTGGTGTTATATTTCGGGTCGTACTTTTCACGGCCGATGTTGGGGTTCACGGCGCAGCGGATGGCCAGGCCGCGGTTGAACCGGGCCAGGCAGACGTTGCAGCGCAGGCAGCGGACCACGTCGTCGATTTTACCCTCTTCCCACTTGCGGGGGGTACGCTGGTCGGCCACGAGCTGGCGGCCCATGGTGATGGCGTCCGCCCAGCCGTTACGGAGCACTTCCTCCGCCCGGTAGGGGTCATGCTGGCCGGGGACAATCAGGGGTATCTTCAGCTCGGGCTTGAAATGCTTGGCATGCTCGATAAAGTCCTGCTGGTCCTGGGGGAAGAACCACTTTCTGCCCTCGTAGGAGCCGTCGGAGAGGTGAATGTAGCTGGCACCGAGCTCCTCGCACCACTTGGCGACCTGGATGAGTTCTTCCTCGTGGATGGCGCCGGGCATGTGCTCGTCGCCGCTGAGACGGATACCGAGGCAGAAGTCTTCCCCTACTCTCTTCCTGGTGGCCACCAGCAGGTTTTTCAGGAAGCGGAAGCGGTTCTCCAGCGAGCCCCCGTATTCGTCGGTGCGCTGGTTGGAGCGCGGTGAAAGGAACTGGTGGATGAGGTAGCCGTGCGGGCTGTGAAACTCTACGGCGTCATAGCCGCAGATTCTAGCGGCGGCGACGGCGGTGGGGAAAGTCGTCTCCATGTAGTGTATTTCTTCCAGGGTCAGCACTTTGGGAGGGGTGGTAGCGCCCAACGTCTGCGCTTTTGTTTCGTAGCCGCGGGGCATGATTCTGTCCTCGTAGTCCTGCGGCCTCTCGGAGGGGATGGCGGAAGGCGCTCCCGGGATTTCCCCGGAGGTCTTGCTCGAACCTTGCCGTCCGAAGCTGGGGGTAATCTGGATAAATGCTTTGGCGCCGCACTGCTTGATGCCCTCGGCCAGGTTGGACTGACCTTCGTAGTAGGTACGGCCGCTGATGCGCGGGTTGCCGAAGCTGGTGGTCTTGGCTCCCCAGTCCGTGGCGAAGGTGCACTCGATGGTGATGAAGCCGGCGCCGCCCTCGGAGCGTCCGGCGTAGGAGTAGATGCACTCTTCTCTGATGTAGCCGTTCTCATCGGCGCCGCCGGTGGTGGTGCAGGAGCCGCCGATGCGGTTCTTGAGCTCCAGTGGCCCAAGCTTGATGGGCGAAAACAGTATTGGGAAATCCGTCATTTTTTCTCCTTTCCTTATATTTTTTATTTAACGCGTCGCTTGGAAGCGTCGATGTTGAGTAGCCTGGCGAGGTTCCCCCCGAATATCATGCGTTTGACTTCATCGGTTACCGGAGCATAGCCGTAGCCCTTCTGCAGGTCTTCCGGCATCTCGAATGTTCTAAGGCCTAATATGGCTTCCCTGAACAGTCCGCCGGGGCCGTAGAAATCGGTTCCCCAGACTATGCGTTCCGGACCGGCAAACTGAATGGCCTCCCCGATGATTTCGGCTAACCGTCGAGGTGCCTGCCTATACCAGGGCATAACCAAACTTAAGCTGATGTATACATTGGGATGAGATAAAGCTACCATGTTCAGGTCATGGCAAAGCGGCCAGCCAGCGTGGAAAGCGATGACTTTAAGGTCGTAGAAGTCGTTCACGACGTCATCCAGCAGGACCGGCAGACAGTATTTAGCCTTGCCCGGGGGACACCAGCTCCAGCCCGTGTGGATGGAAACTATTACTCCCAGTTCGTCGCATCTCTTGTAGAAAGGCCATATCCTCTCGTCGTTGATATAGGTATCTTCCGGAGGATAGAACTTGAATATCTTACAATTTCTTTCCTGTGCCAGGTAGTCCAGCTCCCAGAGGACATCTTTCATGCCCCTCTTGATAAACGGTCCCAGGTTAGGCTGGACGATAAATCTATCCGGGTACTTTTCGGCGGCGGCCAGCAGATAGCCGTTGGTGGACCATTTGGTGGAATAACCTGTAGTTTCCATCATGGACTCGGGAAGAACACAGGCCATATCTACGCCGTAGCGGTCCAGATAAACTATTAGCTGTTCATCTTCGGTCATATCCGACTTAGCGGGTTTGGTCTCGATTTTATCTTTCCAGTTTTTGGTGTCATGGTGGGGGACAGCGCCAAACGCGCGGGCAGTCTCGGCGGTGCCGTACACCCATTGTTTGTAGGCGGGGAAGTAATCGAAGTATTTTTTGGTATCGCCACTGAGATGGCATTCGACGTCTATCTTGAAATAGTCATCTTTGGCAAATTCGGGATGTGCCATTGAATTTACTCCTTATTGCCGGGGCTATCCCTTCTTCTCGGGGCGGTAGCTCCGGAAGTACTTGGTCTTGTTGAGGCGCTCCTCGTATTTCTCGTGCATCTTGTGGAAGGCGGCCCTTTCGCCCATGGTTTCGCGGTCGCGGATGAACATGAGCTCTTTCTCGTCATCGCTGTACTTGAGGTTGGTGCTGAAGGTGTGGTAGAGGATGACCTCCTTGAGGCTGTGCACGCCGAGTCTCTCCAGCATGTGGCGGCGGGCGAACTTGCCCATGACCACGCAGTCGCGCGGCAGCAGGGAGATGGCGGCGGCCAGGTTATGCACCTCGGACTCGAGGTCGGCCTCGGGGACGGCCTTGGTGCAGTAGCCGGCTTCCTCGGCCTCGACGCCGCTGATGGTGCGGCCGGTGAGGAGGATTTCCTCGACCTTCTTGGTGTGGCCCATGAGCAGCTCGATGGGCAGGGTGGGCAGGCCGCCGAAGGCGAGCCGCTGGCCCATCTGGGAGAACTTGGAGTTGTCCGCGGCGACGACGATATCCGAGGCCTTGACGATGTAGAGGCCGGCCTCGATGGCCCAGCCGTGGACCTGGGTGATGACCACCTTGTTGCAGTCCAGAATGGCCTGCGTGAAGCCGTAGAGCTGGTCCTGGTCCGTCTGGAGCCTGATTCTCTGGCTGGGCTTGAAGCCTTTCTCGCCGCCGTAGATGCGGTAGACCATGGACAGGTCAAACCCGGCGCAGAAGTTCTTGCCGGCGCCCTTGAAGATGACCACGTTGCAGTCGTCGTCGTGGTTGATTTCCCACATGGCCTTCTTGATATCGCCGGTCATCTCTTCTTCCCCGATGCTGATGGCGTTATTCTTGTCCGGCCGGTTCAGGGTGAGGTAGGTAATCTTGGGTTCTTCCTTGTCCTTCTCCAGGAGAATCGAATTGAATTTGGGGTAAGCCATTACATTTCCCTCCAGTAATAATATTTTTTACGCAATTCAGTCAGCGGTATTTACACTTGCCGGTCCCGGCGGGTCCGGGCAGCCGGGCAAGGGAAAAGAGAGGTTGTGGTCTATCAACTGCTGTCATAGTAGTGATAGAAATGCCGTGGTGTGGATGGTGTGGCTGTCCGAATGGAGTTGAAGTAATGCGAGGTTGCTTCCCTTCCTGACCCGTGTAATCCCATATCACCAGTTCAGCAATGTTGCCTTAAATAGTCCGGTTGCCTTTCCAGTAGACGGGGACGGATAACGCTCCATCGCGACCGTGGCTATAGTCAGTAACGGAGGTGTCACTGTTAACACCTGCGTCCCCTTTGCTCGCTGGCCACAATTTAAGGGAAAACGCTTACAGGAAATTGTGCCGTAATAGTTTACCGCAAGTGGGGGAAAAATGTCAAACGGGGGGCGGGGGTAACGTTTGGTTTTTTCGGTAATGTCATTGCGAGACCATCCGCCGCAGGCGGAGGCGGAGCAATCCCTGTCTCGGGAGTTGGAGATTGCCACGTCGCGGCGCTCCTCGCAATGACAGGCGGTTTCAGGCCCGACGGTGGAGGCGCAGGAACTGGTAGGCGGTTATCCTGTCCGGGGACTCGCCGGAGAGGTCCTCTTTCAGGCGGCCGAGCTCCGGCTTGTAAAGCCTGATGATGGCTTCAGCGACGCTGTTGGGGTCGGCCACTTCCGCCAGGGCGTCGTAGCGGGCGCGGGTGAACCCGCTTTTACCGGCCTTGCCGGCAACCTTGACGTTCAGGTAGCTGCGCAGCAGGGCGTTGACGTATTCGGGACGGGCCCGGAGCGACTCCGCGATATAGCGGCCGGTCTCTTCACGGGAGCCGTAGCGCGCCCAGAGCTGCAGGAAGAGAGGGGCGTCCCCGGGGAACTTCTCGTAGAGGAGATGCTCCTTGGCGATGGCTTTAATCCGGGAGGCAAGCTTTTTCCCCAGGTTCTGCTCTTCTTCTGCGGAGAGGCCCTTCTTCTCCCCGGATGTCATCAGCCAGAGGAAGCTCTTGGCGGCAAAGGAGAGGGACCGGCCTTCGTCGGCTGTTTCCGGGGTACCGGAGGGGGGCGGCGTGCCAAGGAAGCGTTGGAGGTGCGCCACCTTCCCGGCGCGGGTGGCCAGGTCTTCGCCCAGCCGGCCTAAACGGCCGCCCAGGTCCCTGGCTTTCCGCGAGGGCCTTCTCAGTGGCCTGACCATGGCGGACGGGGAGGGGATAAGCCGGCCCGGGCGGGGAACGAATATCAGGAGGGCCACCGCCGCCACGAGGATTACCCCGATGATGATGGCCGTAACCAGGTAACCGGGTACGGCCGGGGGCGGTGGCTGCGGCGCCGGCGCGATGGTGATGATTTTTTGGGGCGGCGGTGCCGGCAGCTCGATGACGGGGGGAGGAGCCGTCTGGACCGTCAGCGGGGGGACCGGCGCAGCAGGCTCCCCGGCCACCGTGAAATTGGCCAGTATCGACCAGTCGGTCATGGCCGGCCGGGTGGCCCTGACCCGCCAGAAGTAGGTGCCGCCGTAGTCCAGCGCCTCGGTCACCGCGTAGGCGGGACCCGGCAGCCTGACGTCAATCATCGGCGATGTCATGGTGGCGTTATCACTTAACATAAACTGGTATTCGGTGGTGCTGGCGACCGGTCTCCAGGAGAAAGACGGCGTCCGGCTGAGGCCGTTACCGCCGTTGGCCGGCACCAGGAGCTGGGGTACCGCCGCCGCCAGCGGCCCGATGGAGAACTTCATGGTATCCGAATAGGCGCTGTAAAGAGGCTGGGTCGTCCTTACCTTCCAGTAGTAGGTCTGGCCGGGCGAGAAGCTGGCCTGCCGGTTGCCGGACTGGTTGGGGCCGGCCAGCACCACGACCTTGTCCTCTCCCGAGGCGACGGTCACGTCACCGAGTATGCTGGAAAAGCCCTCGTCCCCGGCGATGAGCAACTGGTACTCCGTGGCCGGGACAGGGCGTTGCCAGGTAAAGGCGATATCGTTGGCCAGGCCGCTGTAGGAGTTGGCGTGGCTGACGAAGTCCGCGGCCGGGCTCAGCAGCGTTATCTTGATGGCCACATCGGTGAAGCTATAGAGCTTATTGATGCCGTTGGTCTTGACCGCCCACAGCTTGCCGGTGCTCGCTATCAGCCCCCGGGGCGCAGCGTTGAGGCTTACCGTGGCGTCGTCGGCATCAGTAGTGCTGGTGGTGGTGCTGGAGCTCCAGCTCGTCGACGTAGCGGTCGCCGTCGTCGGGGAGAGGTGCAGCCAGAGGGTACTCTGACCGGAAGCGGCGCTATACGCCAGGGCGTAGAGGGTGTTGTTGTACGCCGCCAGGCCGTAGATACCGCCACTGACGGTACCGGTGAAGACGTCCGTCCACTCCATGCTGGTGCCGATTTTCCATTTCTTGATGTTTTGCCCCGCCGTATCACTGGCGGCGTAAATGGTCTTGTTGGTGGCATACTGCTCGTCGGGCGCCACCTGGACTTTACCGGCCCCGTCCTCAATTACCACCGGAATCACATTCCAGGAGGTGTTGCCGTCGGTGGAGTAGGCCACGCGCCCGTCCTGGCTGCCGACCAGCAGCGTACCGGTGCTGACGCTGACGATGGTGGCGCCGCTGCTGAGCGAGGTCGGGGTTACCGTGCCCCAGGTGCTGCCGGCGTTGGCGGTCCGGGAGACGGAGCCGCCGCTGCTGAGGGCGTAGGCGATGCCGGCGCTTTCCACCGCCAGGTCCTGGACGCTGACGCCGCAGGTACGGCTGAGCCACTGGGTAGTCCCGCCGTTGCTGCTGTAGTAGATGGTGGTAGCGCTCTTTTTCGCCAGGTAAACACTGTTGGCGTCCTGGCGGGCGATGCGGACGATGTAGTTGGTGGTGCCCGTGAGGCTCAATACCCGCTGCCAGGTAGATGTCTTGCGCCACAGGCTGAGGTCGCTGCCGTCATCGGTGACCAGGTATATCTTGCTGTTATCAACCGCCACGGCGACATCCCGGATAAAGGTCATCACCGTGTCAACCAGGCTGATGTCATTGAAGGTGGCGCCGCTATCGCTGGAGACGGCGAAGGCGCTCTCGTTGCCGGCGGTACCGGCCATCACCTGGCTGCCCGCCCAGACGACCCTCACTTTGTTCACGCCGCCGGGCGTTTTATAGCTGGCGGTGGTGCTGACGGTCGGGGTCGTCGAGAGGGGGTCGGTGCTGCGGTGAACGACGGTGCTGTCGTAGCGGCCGGCCACCAGGTAAGAGCCGTTGAAGTCGAGGCTGTGTATCTTCACGTTGCCGGATAGCTGTAGAATAGTCGTATCGACGAAGCGGTAGATACCGCTGGTGGCGACGGCCGAAGCGTTGCCCTCCACGGTCAGCCCGATGAATATCCTGTGGGTGGCGTCATTGGAGGCATCATAGGTGGGCGCCAGGGACAGCGAGGCCGAGCTTGACCCGGTTATGCCGGCGTTGCTGACCACGGTCAGCGGGTAATCGGTATAGATGGAGCTGGCGTTCCACTTGCCGGCGCTGGTGTCCAGAATCTGGAGTTTCACGCCGACGCCGTCGTCTTCGGTGACGGCGAGTAAAACCTCGTCCGACGAGAAACTGGGGGAGAAGGCCACCGCCGATACCTCGTCGCCGGCGCTGAAGCCGGCCATGTCGTTGGTCTGGTTCCAGACCGGCACCGGGGCGCCGCTGTTGAAATACCAGAGGTTGGCGATATCCCCCGCCTCCTTCCCCGCAGCGGCGATTAACCGTATGGAGCTTTCCAGTTCCGATATAGCGATGTCCGTGATGGCGGCGGCCGGGTTTCCCCCGCTCTCCTGGGGCGTGCCCAGGTTGCTCCAGGTCGTGCCGCCGTCGGTGGTGAGATAGACTGCCGGCGTGCCGCGGCTGGCGATGGCTACCATGTTCTTATCGTCCGGGGCAATGGCCACCAGGTCGGCGCTGATGTCCACGTCGATAGCGAGCCAGGTGACGCCGGCATCGACCGACTTATACACCACGTTATCGGAGATGCTGTCGCCGGGGACGGCGTAAACGGTGGTGTGGTCCGGGGCCACCGCGAGGTCGCGGATATCGACCCCCGCCGGCCCGAGGAAGTTGTTTTCCACGGTGGGAATCGTCTCGGCGGACCAGACAGCCGTCCCGGCCGATACCGGGGCCGCCGGCAGCAGCAGGCTGACCAGCAGCAGTCCGGCTATTCCCGCTGTTTTTCTTTTCATGCTCTTGCGGTTAATATTAAATCCCCGTACCTCGTAGCTGTCAAGGGCGGGTCGCCTATTTCCGGTGGGGGTAAGCCCTCACCTCACGGCAACATACCGGCCGGGTGTGTGTCATCTATCCTCGCCCTGGAGCCGGCGGTAAAGCTCCCTTTCCGCGGCTACGGCTGCCTCCGGCAGGCGGTTGACCTTGCCGGCGGCCAGGGCCAGCAGGTAAATCCGGGCGGTCTTTTCGATGAGACCGGCGGCGGTAAAGGCGTCTTCCATGGTGCGGCCGGTGCCCACCGCGCCGTGGTTGGCCAGGAGCACCGCGCTCCGGTCCCCCAGGGCCGCCAGGACTTCAGTTATTTGCTCCCGAGTCCCGCTGAGGGCGTATCCGGCCAGCTTTATCTCGCCGCCGAGGAAGGCAACCTGGTCGTCCAGTATGGCCGGGATGTCCAGGCCGGCCACGGAGACGGCGCTGGCGCAAACGGAGTGGGTGTGCATGATGGCGCCGACGTTTTTCCTGGCCCGGTAGATGCCGATGTGCAGCTTCGTCTCCATCGAGGGCGGCAGGGACCCCTCGACGGTATCGGCGTCGAAGTCCATAATCTGGATATCGTCCACGCCGAGCGAACCGTAGGGGCGGGCGCTGGGGGTAATCGCCAGCAGCGGGCGGGCGTCTTCGGGTGCCAGGCGCAGGCTGACATTGCCGGCGGTCCCCACCACGAGTCCCGCGGCCAGCATCCGCTGGGCCGCTTCCAGCACTGTCTTCTTTTCCCGGCGCCACTGGCCCACGCTGTTGTCCCCCTGCGTTAGAATTTTTCCGCAACACTAATTCTAATACAAACCATTCTCACCGTCCAATATTATGGACAGTAGTCGCTTGGCGGGAGCGGCGAGACGTGTTATTATAGTTTATTAAGTTAACTATTCACATTGTGAACCAAGTTCGGCGGGGGTGAGCCGGGAGATGAGAAGGGGCATTCTGGACAGCGTCGTCAGGGACCTGCTTTCCATTCCTCCCCTGATGCGGCGCAACATTCAGCGGAAGCTGGTCAGGACGGCCTTCGCCCAGATTGAAGACATATCGCTGCCGCACTTCGAGATTATGAAGACGCTGAAGGACGACGGCACGCTGCACATCGCTAAAATCGGGGAGAGACTGCAGATACCCAAGCCGCAGATGACCCACCTCATCGACCGCCTGGAGGGACTGGGGATAGTGGCCCGGCAGGCGGACGAGGCCGACCGCCGCAGCGTGAACATCGCCCTTACCGCCGGGGGCCGCCGGATACTGGACGGGCAGGACCGCCTGATAAAGTCCAGCATCAAGGGCAAGCTTTCCGGCCTCACCGACACCGAGCTGCGGGAGATGTCCGTCTCGCTGAGGAAGCTGAGGGATATCCTCTCCAAGCTGCCGTAAAGCCGGGGACGGTCGGCAACTTTGATATATTTGATATAGATGAATATAGATGAAGGACACGTTTAGTGGGAAGTAGCGCCGGCAGGCTCTACCAGAGCGGACTGCCGCGGCGGCAGGTCGTCACCGCCCTGGCCGGCACCATGCTCTCGATGTTCCTCGGCTCGATATTCATGACGATTACGGCCACGGCCATGCCGCGCATCATCACCGACCTCGGCGGGTTCAGCCAGTATACCTGGGTCTTCACTTCTTACATCATCACGGAGACTGTCGCCGTGCCGCTGACGGGCCGCCTGTCCGATATGTTCGGGCGGAAGTGGTTCTTCGTGGCCGGGATGGCGATATTCGTCGTGGGCTCTTTCCTCTGCGGCATCAGCCAGACGATGACGCAGCTCATCGTCTTCCGCGGTCTGCAGGGTATCGGCTTCGGGGTGATGTCCGCCCTCGGCTTCATCGTCATCGCCGATATCTTCCCGCCGGAGGAGCGGGGCAAGTACGGCGGCCTGATGGCCATGGTCTTCGGCCTCTCCACCATTATCGGGCCGACCCTCGGCGGCTACCTGACCGATGCCCTTTCCTGGCGGTGGTGCTTCTTCATCACCATCCCGCTGGGGCTGATTATCATCGTCCTCTTCATCTTCCTCTTCCCCCAGCTGCGGGTGGGCGGGACGAGGCGCCGCATCGACTACGCCGGCGCTATCACGATGATGCTGTTCATCACCCCCCTGATACTGGCCCTGAACTGGGCCGGCGTGGACTTCACCTGGAGTTCGCCGGTAATCATCGGCCTGTTCGGCCTGACGGCGGTGATGTTCGTCATCTTCGTCTTCATCGAAAGACGCGCCGAGGAGCCGGTGATACCCCTGGCGCTTTTCCGCAACCGGGTGGTGACGGTATCGGGCATCGCCGTTTTCCTCCAGGGGGCCGCTTTCTTCCCCGGGATTACCCTGGTCCCGCTGTACTTCCAGGGGGTGCTGGGGGCCTCGGCCACGCAGAGCGGCGGTTTTCTTACCCCGATGATGCTGAGCGCCGCCGTGGGCAGCTTTTTCAGCGGGCAGGCCCTCTCCCGGGCGGGCGGACACTACCGCCTGCAGGCGGGCATCGGCTTTTTATTGATGGCGGCGGGCTTTTTGCTGCTCTCCCGGATGAACCCGCAGACCAGCTTCCTGACGGCCATTATTAACAATGTCATGGTCGGCATCGGCGCCGGGATGATAATGCCCGTCCACACCATCGCGGTGCAGAATACGGTACCCTATGCCATCATGGGCACGGCCACCTCCATGATAATACTGCTCCGGCCTCTGGGCGGGGTCTTCGGGCTGGCCATCGTCGGTTCCGTCCTGAACAACCGCTTCATCTCCCAGTTCACCGGCAATCTCTCCGCCGGGGTCAGGGCGGTCGTCTCCCCGGAGCAGCTGGCGGGCATCGTGGACAATCCCCAGGCGCTGGTCAATCCCGCCGCCCGGGCGCAGCTCCAGGCCATGTTCGAGGGGCTGGGGGGTCAGGGTACGGCGCTCTTCCAGGAACTGGTTTCGACGCTGCAGAATGCCCTGAACTCGGCGCTGACGCAGGTCTTCCTCGTTTTCTTTATCGTGGTGGTGCTGGCCTTTATCGTCAACGTTTTTCTCAAGGGCGTGCCGCCCCACCGCGACCGGCGTGACGTCCGTTAGTCGGCGGGCTTCCCCGCCGCAGGGTAAGGCCAGGCCGTCAGGCTGCCGTCCATGAACTTGACGTTTTTAAAGCCGGCGCCGTCCAGTATCCGCTGGGCCTGGTAGGAGCGGACGCTCCGGCGGCAGATAATCACTATCTCGGCGTCGCGGGAAAGCTCGCCGAGTCGCTGGCGCAGCTCCGGCAGGGGCAGCAGTTTAACCTGTGCCGCCTCGATGCGCCGGGCCCGCCACTCCTCCGGCGAGCGTACGTCCAGCAGCACGAAGTCGTCGCCTTCTTCCAGCTTTTTCCTGACTTCCCGGGGGGTCAGGGAGCGGGCCAGCCCCGAAAGCTTGTTGCGGATGACGTTGGCGGCGTTATGCAGCGGGTCCATGGCGCTGTTGTAGGGCGGCGCATAGCACAGGTCCAGTCCGGCCAGGTCGTTGACGGTGGCCCCGAAGGTCAATGCCGTGGCCAGCACGTCGATGCGCTTGGCGCTGTCCCCCGGCCCGATGACCTGTCCCCCCAGCAGTCGGCCGCCGGCCTTTTCCGCCACCAGCTTGACCATGATTTCCCGTGAGCCGGGGTAGTAGGTGGCGTGCTCGTCACCGGGGACGAGGCAGGTCGCCACGTCGAAGCCGGCCTCGCGGGCCTGCGCCTCGTTGAGGCCCACCCTCCCCACGTTGAGGTCGAAGACCTTGACGATGGCCGTGCCCAGCACGCCGGGGCACTTATCCCGGCCGCCGGTAACGTTGCTCCCGATGACCCGGCCGTGCTTATTGGCCGTGGAGCCCATCGGGGCCAGGCCTTTTTTCCCGGTTATCAGGTTCACCGTCTCCACGCAGTCGCCCCCGGCGTAGATGGCGGGGTCGGAGGTCTGGAGGAAATCGTTGACGGCGATGCCGCCGGTGGGCCCGATGCTCAGCCCGGCCTCCCGCGCCAGGCTGACCTCCGGCCGGACGCCGAGCGACAGCAGCACCAGGCCGGTGGCCAGCTCCTGGCCGCCCTCCATGAGGACGCGACTGACCCGACCCTGAGAATCGCCCCGGAAACCGGTGACGCGCTGGCCGCAGCGGAGCCCGACGCCCCGGGACAGCAGGTGGTTCTCCACGTGGGCGGCGATATCCACGTCCAGCAGGGTGGGCAGGACGCGGTCCAGAGCCTCCAGGATGGTGACGTTCAGCCCCCGCGTGACGAAGGCCTCCGCCATCTCTATCCCGATGAGGCCCGCCCCGACGATGATTACCTCTTTACTTTGCAGGCCCGCCAGGTAGCCCCGGATGGCGCTGGCGTCCGGTATGCCGGTCATCGTGAAGATGCCGGCCAGGTTCCTGCCCTCCCAGTCCGGCACCGCCGGCCGACTCCCCGTGGCCAGGACGAGCTTATCGTACCGGATGGTGGCGCGCCGGTCCCTGGCCAGGTCGAGGACCTCCACGGTTCCGGCCTTCCGGTCGATGGACAGGGCCCGGGTGCCGGTGAGCACCTTCATGTCGAAGACCTTTTTAAAATAGTCGTTCCGGCGGGTCACCAGGGTGCTCTCTTTCTCAATCACGCCGCCGACGTAGTAAGGCAGGCCGCAGGTGGCCGTGGAGAGGTTCCTCTTCTGCTCGATGATGGTTATCCGGGCGGCGGGGTCGCAGCGCCGGGCGCGGGCGGCCGCCTTGGGGCCGCAGGCCGTCCCCCCGACGACGACGATATGACTGGGTGGTGTCATAACTTTACCTCCGGAGATATTGGATATTAACGTTCAGGGTCAGGGCAGGGTACCGGTGAGCCTGGATTATATTATAGACCTCTGTGGCCGAGTTGTACCAGTTAGCTCACTGCCTGAATACCTTGATAGCGCCGATGGTGGTCAGGATAAAGCCGATGACGACGCCTAGAATCCCGGCATAGGCTAAGAGCCCGCCGGATGATATGTTGTCCTCCGTAAGTTGAATGACCCCGCTGACGATACTCAATATCGAGTATGGAATTGATACAATCAGCAGCAAGACTCCTACCACCAGTAACGGTATGCCCAGCTTCATTCCTTCCCTCCAGGCTGCCGACTTGTTTTGGAATATTATAGCAC
>Ga0154784_1084_pt1 | contig 14856 bp, 11 predicted proteins | sample Rifle2008BG16ft_FD_105792 | JGI IMG/M metagenome (GOLD analysis project Ga0154784, IMG submission 105792) | Chloroflexi bacterium RBG_16_60_22 | reverse complement strand
GTAAAGTGAAGATGGGGAGAAGAAACAGCCTTTTTTATTCCAGCTTGGCCTCCACACGTCTTTAGATGCTATAATCAGATTAATGGATATCCTCGCCGACCTTAATCCCGCCCAGCGCGAGGCCGTGGAGGCCATCGAGGGACCGGTGCTCATCCTGGCCGGGCCCGGCAGCGGCAAGACACGCGTCATCACCCACCGCGTCGCCTACCTCGTCCGCGTCGTCGGCGTCAACCCCCGGCGCATCATGGCCGTCACCTTCACCAACAAGGCCGCCCGGGAGATGGAGGCGCGCCTCAACCGGCTGTTAAGCGGGTCGGTGAAGGACCTTACCCTGGGCACCTTCCACGCCATCTGCGCCCGCATTTTACGGCGGGACGGCCAGGCGGCCGGCATCGACCCCAGGTTCGTTATTTACGACGACGACGACCAGATAAGCGTGCTCAAGAAGTCTCTCCAGGAAGTGGGGCTTGACCCCAAGCAGTACGCCCCCCGGGCCATACAGTCGGCCATCTCCTCGGCCAAGAGTCAGATGATAACCCCGGCCGATTACCTTTTACACGGTCGCAGCTACTTCGAGGAGGTGGTGGCCCGCGTCTACGAGCAGTATGAAAAACGACTGGCCGAGAGCAGCGCCCTGGACTTCGACGACCTGCTGATGAAGACGGTGCAGCTCTTCCGCCAGCACCCTGACGTCCTTCAGCGCTACCAGGAACGCTACCTCCACGTCCAGGTGGACGAGTTCCAGGATACCAATCTCGTCCAGTACGAGCTGGTGAAGCAGATAGCCGCCAAATATCGCAACGTCTGCGTCGTCGGCGACCCCGACCAGTCCATCTACTCGTGGCGGTCGGCCGACCTCCGCAATATCCTGAACTTCGAGAAGGACTATCCTGATGCCAAGGTGGTGCTGCTGGAGCAGAACTACCGCTCCACCGGTAAAATCCTGGAGGCGGCCTCCCACGTCATCGCCGCGGCCCGCCACCGCAAGCCCAAGGACCTCTGGACGGAGAACGAGCCGGGACAGCCTCCCTGTGTCATCGAGACCTACACCGAGCAGGAGGAGGCCCAGTTCGTCGTCGGGGAAATCGACCGGCTCGTCTCCGGCGGCGAGGTCACCGGGGGCGACTGCGCCGTGATGTACCGCACCAACGCCCAGTCCCGGGTTTTGGAGGAGGCCTTTATCCGGTACGGCATGCCTTACAAGCTGGTGGCCGGGACGCGCTTCTACGAGCGCCGCGAGGTCAAGGACATCATCGCCTACCTGCGGCTCGTCCAGAACCCCTACGATGCGGTCAGCCTGCGGCGCGTCATCAACGTCCCCCAGCGCGGCATCGGCCAGCGCAGCCTCGACGAGCTCGGCCAGTGGGCGAGCTCGCGCGGCGTCCCCGAGTACCGCGCCTTGCAGCTAATCGCGGAGTCCAGAGATAGCGCCGACTTCCCTTTCAGTCCCCGCACCGTCAAGGCCCTGGCGGGGTTCGCCGCCATGGTCGGGGACCTCGCCGAGCGCCGCCGGGAAGCCAGCATGCTGGAGCTCTTCGACCTCGTCGTCGAGAGGTCGGGCTACCGGCAGTACCTGGCCGGGCTGGTGGACGGTGAGGAGCGCTGGGAGAACATCCTGGAGCTGCGGGGAGTAGCCCAGGAAAACCGCGACCTTCCCCCCGGGGAGGGACTGACGGCCCTGCTGGAGAAGGTGGCCCTGGTCTCCGACGTCGATGAGCTGGAGGAGAAGCCGGACACCGTGACCCTGATTACGCTGCACCAGGCCAAGGGGCTGGAGTTCCCGGTGGTCTTCATCGTCGGCATGGAGGACGGCATCCTGCCTCACTTCAAGTCGATTGACGACCCCGAGCAGCTGGAGGAGGAGCGCCGACTCTGCTACGTGGGCATCACGCGGGCCCGGCAGCGGGTGTACCTGGTGCGGGCTTTCCGCCGCCACCTGATGGGCTCCAGTGCCGTCAACCGCCCTTCCCGCTTTTTACAGGACATCCCGCGGCACCTCGTGGCCAGCAGCAGCGTCTGGGAGGGCGAGGACAGCTGGTCGACCCCCTCCTCCGTCGAGGAGAGAAAGGCGGCCGGCGGGGTCGGGTCGGCGGCGTTCAAGCCGGGCGACCACGTTTTACACGAGCAGTTCGGCGAGGGCGTGGTGGTGAGCTACCGGGTCGTCAAGAACGACGCCGAGGTGGTGGTGGCCTTCGACGGGGCGGGCGTGAAAAGGCTTTTATTGAGCTTTGCGAAGATAGAGAAGGTGTAGTTTATCCTCCCTCGTTCCTGTCATTCTGAGGAGTCCGCCTGATGCGGACGACGCGAGAATCTCCTCCCCACCCCCCTCGGTTGATATCTATTCCCACCCGGCCGCCCTCGCGGCGTCTGTGGCTTGGGGCGCTGAGAAATCCCTCTCACTCTCCCTTTACGAAAGGGAGACGACCCGCTGTCTATGAAGTATTGTCCCCCTTTGTAAAAGGGGGATTAAGGGGGATTTTTCCCACAATTTCTCTCATTCTCCCTTTACGAAAGGGAGAACTTCCGTCCCATCCCCGGATTCTCACGTCGTCATTCTAAGAAGGACTCCTCAGAATGACAATTACAGGGCGTCTAAGAGGGGCGCCAGCCCCTCTTTTATTTATTTCCCCCTCCCTTTCAAGGGAGGGGGATTAAGGGGGAGAGTTATGAAATCCCCAAGGGGGTGAGGTCAAAATAACTTTGACTCGATTGAGATAAAAAGATAAACTCTAAAGAGAGCCGCAAGGCCTTGACAAAATACACGGAAACGTGTAATATTTAGAAAATATGACCATTAAAATTCTCGACAAGGAAACGGTCGCCCAGATTGCCGCCGGCGAGGTGGTGGAGCGGCCGGCCTCGGTGGTCAAGGAGCTGGTGGAGAACGCCCTGGACGCCGGGGCCACCCGGATTTCCGTTGAGGTAAAAGGGGGAGGGGTCGACCTTATCCGGGTCACGGACAACGGCAGCGGGATTCCCTCCGACCAGGTCGCCCTGGCCTTCGAGCGACACGCCACCAGCAAGATAAACAGCCCCCGTGATTTACATAATATTAATAGTCTCGGCTTTCGCGGCGAAGCCCTGCCCAGCATCGCCGCCGTGGCCGGGGTGGAGGTGGTCACCGGTGCCGACGGCGAGGCGGCGGGGACCTACATCAGCCTCGAGGGCGGCGACGTGATAAACCAGAAAAAACAGTCGCGGACGCGAGGCACCACCGTCACGGTGCGCCAGCTGTTCAAGAGGGTGCCGGCCCGACTCAAGTTTTTGAAATCGGCGGCCACGGAGAACGGCCGCATCGCCGAGGTCGTCAGCCAGTACGCCCTGGCCTGCCCGGGGGTGGCCTTCACCCTGACCGCCGACGACCGTGAGAAGCTGCGTTCGACCGGTCGGGGGAGGTTGCTCGACAGTATTATCGACGTTTACGGGGCGGCGCTGGCCGACCGAATGCTGCCGGTGACCGGGGGGCCGGACGGCAACGTAGACCCGGACATCCGCGTGACAGGGATGGTCGGCTCACCGGAGCTGGGACGGGCGGGGCGGGGCAATCTCAGCTTCTTCGTCAACCGCCGCTGGGTGAGCAGTCGGCTCCTGGCCTATGCCGTCGAGGAGGCCTACCGGGGCCTGCTCATGACCGGTAAGCACCCGGTGGCCGTGCTCAATATCGACCTCCCTCCGGGGGAGGTCGATGTCAACATTCACCCTGCCAAGAGCGAGGTCAAGTTCCGCAACGACGGCGACGTTTTCCGGGCTGTGCAGCGGGCGGTGCGACGTGCCCTGGTGGCGCAGGCGCCGGTGCCGCGCATCGAGGAGGTGGCCGCCGCCTACCGGGCCCCCGCCGCCCGGGGGGAGACGCTGTGGCCGGTGGAGCCGCGGGAAAGCCCGGCACCCCCGCCGGAACCCCCGCCGGCGCTGCTATCGACCCTGCCGGTGCTGCGGGTGGTGGGGCAGGTGATGAACGCCTACATCGTCGCCGAGGGGCCGGACGGGCTCTACGTCATCGACCAGCACGCCGCCCACGAGCGCATCCGCTTCGAGCGGGTCCGGGAGCAGCGGGAAAGGCAAAAGCCGGAGGTGCAGGGACTATTAGAGCCGGCTACCTACGAGGTGACGCCGCGACAGGACGCGGTGATGAGAGATGGAATTGATACGCTGGCGGGGTTCGGGTTCGCGCTGGAGCCGTTCGGCGAGCGTGCCTACCTGGTGCGGGCGGTGCCGGCCATGGTGGGCTCCGACTGGTCTTCGATGCTGCCGGAGCTGCTCGACGGGCTGGCCGGGGAGGAGAGGAGCCGGTGGGAGGAGAGAATTGTGGCCTCGATTGCCTGCCACGGGGCGGTGCGGAGCGGGCAGACGTTAAGTCACGATGAAATGCGGGCGCTGGTGCGCGACCTCGAGAAGTGCGCCTCCCCCCACACCTGCCCCCACGGCCGGCCCACCATCATCCGCCTGAGTTCTACACAGTTAGAAAGGGAGTTCGGGCGGGGCTAGGTGGCCCCGCTTTCCCCCGCCGCCGCCCGGTAGAGCTCCTCCCAGCGCACCATGCCGTCCTCGACGAGCTGGCGGATTTTCCGCTGCGGGGGGGTGAGGGTGCCCGACCCCGTTTTGACCTCCAGGATGACGATTTCCTCGGGGTCGCCGCGGGCCAGGCCGGGGAAGACAATCATGTCGATGGGGCTGCCGATGAAGCGCACCTCGGTGGGGTCGTAGCGGAAGTCGGGGAAAAACGGCACCATCTGCTCGGTGAACTGGCCGCCCAGCACGGCCCGACTCTGCGTCACGGCCGCTTTCCGGGCCTGCTGCATCTCCACCGACCACCTTGAAATCTCCGCCTCCTGCCAGTCGCGGAACCTCTTTTCGTACTTCAGCCGGGTGATGTAGTGGCTCAGGACGATAATGATGACGGCGATGATAGCGATGACGGCGATGGCGGCAACGACTTCCATGGCGGGCCTCCTCGACTGCTTTTGAAAGGTTGCTTTATTATATTACCTTATACAAAGCGGTGTCATTCTGAGGAGTTCCGATGAAATCGGGACGACGTGAGAATCCAGGGGCGGGGGTGAATAAGAAAGAGATTGCCGCGTCGCTCCGCTCCTCGCAAAGACAAAAAGGGGAATCCCCGGGCTAAGCCGCGGACGGCCCGAGGGCGGCCCGGGTGGGAATAGATATCAACCGAGGGGTGGGGAGAAGGGGACTATTTACCCGAGCCGGGACGCACCAGCGGGACGCCCTCGGCGCAGAGCGGGCACCGGTCCGGCGGGTAGGTGACGACCTCCGTGCGGTGGCAGCTGAAGAAGGGCACGCCGAGCGCCACCTTCTCCGTGGAGCGGTCGACGAGCACGCCGACCCCCATCACTTTACCGCCCCGCTGCCTCACGGCGTCGATGACCTCACGCACCGAGCCCCCCGTGGTGAAGATATCGTCGACGACCAGCACTCTCTCACCGGGGCCGATTTCAAAGCCGCGGCGGAACTCCCGCCCTCCCCCTTCCGCTTTCTCGGCGAAGATGCCGCGGACGCCCAGCTGGCGCGCCGTCTCGTAGGCGAGGATAATCCCGGGGGTGGTTGGCCCGGCCACGACGCTGATATTCTCCTTGCGGAAGCGGACGGCAATCAGGCCGCAGAGCTTTTCCGTGTATTCGGGGAACTGCAGGACGCGGGCCTTCTCCCAGTAGACCGGCGAGTGCCGGCCGGACGCCAGGAGAAAGTGCCCCCGGAGCACCGCCCCCGATTTCTCGAACATGGCCTTGACGCTGTCGGTCACCCTGCCCTCCTGAGCTTACGGCTAGTTCCCGGCGTTGGCTATCTGGTTCCCCAGCGGGTAGTCCGGCACCACGCCCCAGGTCACCGGCGGCCAGGTGGACAGCCAGACCTTGCCCTGGATGTTCTCCCGCGGCACCCACCAGTCGCGGCTGGAATGGGAATCGGTGCTGTGGTTGCGGTTGTCCCCGAGGACGAAGTATTCGCCATCGGGCACCTTCCGCGACGCCATGGTATAGCTGGGGGGGCTCTTGATGTAGGGCTCGTCCAGTCTGACGTCGTTGACGTAGACTGCCCCGTCTTTGATTTCGACCGTGTCGCCGGGCAGGCCGATGACGCGCTTGATGAAGTCATCGCTGCTGCCGTTGGGTTCTTGGAAGATAATGACGTCGCCCCGCGCCGGCTCGCCCACCCAGCTCCAGTAGGCGGTCTTATTGACCACCACCCGCTGGCCTTCATGGAAGTTGGGCTCCATGCTGTTCATGAACACCTCATACGTCTGGATGGTGTGCTGCGCGGCGAAGAAGATGGCCGCCGCCAGAATCACCGTGATGAGGAATTCCCGAAAGAATGTTCTCATTGTTTTTTACCCCGGTTTACGTATAATTATACTCTATTGTGCCCTCTGCCGCCAGCGATGGGGCGGCGCTTGCTAAAAGCCGCCGCCGGTATTAGGATAGATAAGGTCGCCCCGCCCCGGGGGCGCCCTACCGGAAATGACGCAAAAGCTTCAAAAGCTGACAGCCCTGCTGAAAAAGACACGCTTCTGGCTCGTGGTGTTCGCGGTGCTGGGGGTGGCCGTTATCTTCATCGGGCTGGACAACGTTCCCGGCATCGTCCTGGGTTACCTGGCCACGGCGGTGCTGATGACGCAGTGGACACGCCGCTGGCGCCGGACGTGGCACTTTATCGTCCTCTTTTTCGTCTCCGTGGCGGGCATCATTTTCCTCTCCTTCCTCCACGAGGTCGTTGTTTTTCCCCTGGCCGTCCTGGTAGGAGGCAGCGACGCCGCCCTGAGCGCGGGCTGGAACATCTTTCACGTGGTGGTGTCCCTGATTATCGCTTTCGTCGGCGGCACGGGCCTGTTCATCGGGCTGATTGGCGCCATCGCCTTGGGCGTGACGCGGCTCATCGCCCTGAGTAAACGGGGTACTTGACCGCCGGGCGATTTTGTTCTATGGTATGACAAGGCTTACGTGGAACCTGGCATGGAAGTAGGGGCATGGAAACAGTCTTAACAGCTCTGCTGGCCGTGGCCGCCTTCGGGCTGGGAGCCTTTCCATTCTCCCCGCTGGTCGGAAGGGTGTTCCTGGGCAGGGATATCCGCGATTACGGTGATGGTAACCCCGGCGCCGCCAACGTCTTCCGGGCGGGCGGCCAGAAATCCGGCTACCTGGCCGTTTTCCTGGACGTGGCCAAGGGCGTGCCGGTGGTCTTCCTGGCGCACGCGTGGTTCGGCCTGCCCATCGCCGCCGTGGTCATCATCGCCCTGGCCGCCGTGCTGGGCCACGCCTTCTCGCCGTTCCTGGGCTGGCGCGGCGGCAAAGCGGTGGCGGTCACCTTCGGGGTGCTGCTGGCGCTGCCCCAGTACGAGCTGTTGCTGGTCTTCATCATCTTCGTCGTGCTGGGCGCGCTCTTCATCGAAGTCGACGCCTGGACGGTAATATTCGGCGCCGCCGGGTCGCTGGCGTACCTGGCCGTGACGCGCGGCAGCTCCTGGGAGCCCTGGCTGATGCTGGGCCTACTGGCCATACTGGCCTTCAAGCATTTCGACGAGCTCCGCAACTTTCCCGGTTTCCGGGGCCGACTGGTCCGCTGGGTCCAGGCGGTGATGCGGGGGACGCAGTTCATTGTCTAGAAAGGCTGACGCATGTCATACCAGCTGATAGTGGCGGCCGGACTGGTCCTTTTCCTGTTTAATCTTATTCTTAACCTGAGGAACCTCCGGACGCCGCGGGCCGATAGCCGGGTGCCCGGGTCCCCGCCGCTGGTTTCCGTGCTGGTCCCGGCGCGGGACGAGGAGATGAACATCCGTGCCTGCCTGGAGTCGTTGCAGGCGCAGGACTACCCGAACTACGAGGTCCTGGTGCTGGACGATAACTCGGCGGACGGCACGGGTGACATCGTCGAGGAAATATCGGCGAGGGACGGGCGGGTCCGCCTCGTCAGGGGCGAGCCCCTCCCCGAGGACTGGGCCGGCAAGCCCTTCGCCTGCTACCAGCTGGCTGAAGAGGCCGTGGGCGACTGGCTGCTCTTCGTGGACGCGGATACGACCCACGCCCCCCACATGCTGCGCAGTGTGCTCTCCCTGGCCCTGGAGCTGAAAACGTCCCTGCTTTCCGGCTTCCCCCGCCAGCTGGCCGGCTCCTTCCCCCAGAAGGTGGTAATTCCGGTGCTGTACTTCATCATCCTGAGCTGGATGCCGCTGTGGTGGCTGCACCGCTCCCGCCAGCCGAAGACATCACTGGCCATCGGGCAGTTCCTCCTCTTCCCCCGCGATGCGTACTGGCGCATCGGCGGGCACCGGGCGGTCAAGAGCCGTATCCTGGAGGACGTCTGGCTGGGCATCGAGATTACCCGGTCCGGCGGACGACACATGGCGGTTGACCTCTCCCCGGTGGTCGCCTGCAACATGTACCGCAGCTTCGGAGCGATGTGGGAGGGCTTTATCAAGTGGTGCTATTCCGTGGCGGCCATGTCCCGCCTCGGACTCTTCGCGCTGATAGCGGCCGGCTACATCTTCTTCCTGGCGCCGTTCTACTGGCTCTGGAACGATTTTTTCCACGCGGCGACCCCTACGGTCTGGCGGGAGGTGGTCATCTTCCAGGTGGCCGTGATACTGCTGATGCGCGGCCTCATCGATACCCGCTTCAAGGAACCGGTGGTCTCGGCGATACTCCACCCCTTCGGCATTTCCTTCCTCTTCGCCGGGGCGCTCTACGCCGGCGGCAAACGCATCGTCGGGGCGGGCGTCAGCTGGAAGAAGCGGATTTACGGCGGGGAATCGGCGGTAGAGTAGGGGCTATTCCGGCCAGGGGCTGGTATACAAGATAGGCGGGGGCCGGAGTGAAGTCCGGGTCGACCCGGACTGCCTACCGCCGCCGCAGGTGCTCCCGCGCCTGCTGGACGAAGGCCTCGAAGCGTATCGACTCCCCGGGGTCCTTGGTGCCCTCCACCACCACGTTCAGCACCGGCAGGCGGTGGTCCAGGCGGAACTGGTGCAGGAGCAAACTGACGATGGTCCCCGGCATGCAGCCGAAGGGGATGATGTTGACGATACCGTTGAAGCCGTGCTCGGCGTACTCCACGACGCGCCCCATGCTCAGGATGGCCTCGCCCTCCACGGCGGGGGTCAAATAAGCGTGCCCCTTGTCCAGTATCGCCTGGGTCGGCAGCTCGCGGGTGAAACCCTCGATTAAGCTGTCGAACTCCCGGCGCAGCGGCTCGGCGACGCGCTCCTGGACAATCTCGGTCAACTTCTGCCTGGCCCAGTCGCGCCAGCCGCCCTCTAGATGGAGTCGGTTGCGGCGCTTGCGCTGGTGGTCGATGTAGTCCAGCCACTCCTCCAGCGGCGGCACGCCCACCTGGGCGCCCAGCGCTTCCAGCTTGCGGACGAGCGAATCGTTGGCGAACTGGTTGCTGCGGACGAATATCTCCCCGACGATGCCCACGCGCGGTTTGAGAACGGTCTTATCGATTTTCACCGCTTCGAAGGCTTCCCTGGCCTGGTGGGAGAGCCTTTGCAGGGCCTCGCCGCTCTGTCCCACCGTGTTCACCAGCCGGTCCAGGTACTCCTTATAGACGGCGTCCGTCTGGCCCGGGTTCACCTCGTAGGGGCGCCGCTCCAACACCATCTTCTGCAGGGAATCGACGACGGCGATAGCCCGCCAGGCGTGGAGCCGGAACCCCTGCCCCAGGGCGGCCATGTCCTTGTGGTAGCCGCCGGTCTGGTCGAAGACGAGGATGGGTACCTGCGGCAGGCCCAGCTCGTCGAGAATCAGGCGGTGCAGCCGGTTGTACTGCCCGAAGCGGCAGGGCCCGCTGGCGGCGGGCATGAAGAAGGCGGCGTGCTCGGGGTCGAAGTCCGGCGACTGCGTCTTCTTGACGATGTCCCCGGTGGTGATGATGCTGGGGTAGCACTCCTTGCCCGTGGTGTACTTCCGCCCGATTTCCAGGGTAAGCTCGTCCGACTCCGGCAGGGCCTCGGCATCGACGCCGCAGTGCCGCATGGCGGCGGCCAGGACGTAGCCGTGGTCAATCATGTACGGCAGGTAAACGCGCCGGGTGCCGGTGCCGTTGGAGGAGATGCTGACCAGGGGGATGGGCTTGCTGGTGCCGCGGGTCCTGGCGTGGCGTATCGTATCGATGAAGGCCTCGCAGCGCGTGATGATGCCGGCATCGGCGGAGTGCTCGTCGATTTCGATGGTCAGGAAGGGCTTGCCCTCCGTCTCCTTGCTGAAGAACTTGAGCATGTAGGAGTCCGGCCCGCAGGCGAAGTTGGTGACGTAAAGCCCGAACAGGCGGGGGTCGCGGGCGATGATGCGCCCGGCGCAGAGTATCTTCTGGCCGGACTTCCAGTACATGTTGGGGTGGGCCTTACTGACCTCCTCCGCCACCGAGGCCAGCGGCAGGAAGTCCAGCGGTATCGCCAGCATATTGAGGTCGCGCAGCTTTTCCGGCAGGTTGAGGGTGATGGCATCGTCATAGGTGTTGTAGGCGCGCCCCAAGATGACGATAGCCTTGTCATCGGGTTTAAGGCTGTTCAGGATTTCCTCGCCGCGCTGCTGCTGCCACTCGTTAAAAGCGTCGTATGCCCCGAACCCCGCCTCGATGGCCCTGTCTATCCTGGCTTTGGACGTGATTCCGGCCTGTCTGGCGACCTTGCTCAGCACCCCCTTCTGCCACGGCCGGCCCCGGTCCGGGTGGATGACCGGCCGGAGCACCTTCGGCGTCCTGGCGGAGGGCGTGGTCAGGGCTTCCCGGATGCGCGTCGAGCTGAGCAGGAGATAGGGCAGGCTCTGGGTCAGCGGGCAGTTCCATGCCTTATTGAAGTGGCCGGAGAGCTTCTCCATGGTGCACTGGACGGGCAGGAAGATGAAGTCCGGCTCCTTTTCCATCAGGTTGAGCACGTGCCCGTGAGAGAGCTTGATGGGCAGGCACGGCTCCTCGACGATGTTCTCCACCCCCTGGCGGATGATGTGGCGGTTGGTGGGGTCGGAGACCACCACCCGGAAGCCCAGCTCGGTGAAGAAGGCTTTCCACATTGGATAGAGTTCGTGGAAGAAGAGGACGCGGGGGATGCCCACTGTCTTGCCGTTGGGTTTGTCCGGCTCGTCCCTGGGGTAGGTGTTGATAAGGTGCTGGTAGCGCTCTTCGAAGAGTCGCGGAATCTTTAACGACTGCCTTTTCTCCTTCTGCTCCGGGCTGTCCCAGAGGCCGCAGCGGGAGCCGTAAAAGAGCGGTTTCTCCCCCTCGAAGACGACCTTGTGGATTTCACAGCGGTTGGAGCAGCTCTGGCACTCGAAGGAGGACAGCTCGTACTTCCTGCCGGACAGGTCGAAGCCGCGGAAGCGGGTCGGCCGGCCGCTGGACTCCATCTCTTCGCGGGCCAGCATGGCCACGCCGACGGCCCCGAGGATGTCATGGTGGGGCGGCACGGTTATCTTCTTGCCGAGGACGGCCTCGAAGGCGGCCTTGACGGCCCGGTTGAAGGCGGTGCCGCCCTGGAAGAGAATGTGGTCGCCGATTTTTCTGTCCTCGACCACCTTGGTCAGGTAGTTCTTCACCACGGAGTAGGCGAGGCCGGAGACCAGGTCTTCCTTGGCGGCGCCCCGCTGCTTGCAGTAGTTCTGCTGCGACTCCATGAAGACGGTGCAGCGCTCCCCGAGGTCAAGCGGGTGCGGCGAGGCCAGACCCATCTCCCCGAACTGCTCCTTGATGTTGATGCCGAGCTTCTCCGCCTGCTCTTCCAGAAACGAGCCGGTGCCCGCAGCGCAGACCTTGTTCATGGCGAAATCGACGATGGTGCCGTGCTGCAGGCTGACGTACTTGGCGTCCTGCCCCCCGATTTCAAATATGGTGTCCACGTCCGGGCACATGAAGGAGGCCGCCCGGGCATGGCTGGTAATCTCGTTGCGGACGATGTCGGCGCCGAAGAACTCGCCGGTCATGTAGCGTCCGGAGCCGGTGGAGCCGGCCCCCTTGATGATGACCCTGTCCCCGATTTCCCGCCCTACCTCGTAGAGTCCCCGCTTCACCGCCTCGATGGGACGGCTGGCGGTCATCAGGTAGCGCCGCGCCAGCACGTTGTTCTCCCGGTCAATCACCACCACGTTGGTGCTGATGGAGCCGATGTCCACGCCCACGTAGGCCTCGACGGGCTTATCCGAGTCTATTTTTACCGCCTCGGTAACCACGGGATAGTCGTCGGCGTTAAGCGGCGGCAGGGTAACGAACCTGTATTCCCGCTTTTTAGTATAGTCGCGCAGTCGCTGCACCGTGTCTTCGGGCGGGGGGAATTTCTCGTTGGCGAGGGCGGCGCCGGCGGCGCCCAGGACGGCGAAGTGCTCGGGGACAATCAGGTCCTTCTCGTCCAGCTTGAGGACCTCCAGCACGGCGCGCCGGATGCCTTGGTTGGCGGCCACCCCTCCCTGGAAGGAGACGGGCTTGCCCATCTCCCGGCCGCGGATTATCTGGCCCTTGAAGTTGCGTATCATGGCGAAGCACAGCCCGGCGACGATGTCATGGACCGGCGTGCCTACCTGCTGCAGGTGAATCATGTCGCTCTTGGCGAAGACGCTGCACCGCCCGGCCACGCGGGGCGGGTTCTCCGACTTCAGGGCGACGTCGCCGAACTCCTCGATGGGGATGCCCATCCGTGATGCCTGCTGGTCGAGGAAGGAGCCGGTGCCGGCGGCGCAGGCGCCGTTAAGAGCGAAGTCAGCGACCCTGGGGGCTTCCCCCGCTTCCGTTTTCAGGACGATGAGCTTGGAGTCCTCGCCGCCTATCTCCAGGATGGTCTGCACCTCCGGGTGGAAACGGGCGGTGCCGGCCGCCTGGGCCGTGATTTCATTGACGAAGGGTATGCCCAGCAGGGTGGCGATGAGCTGCCCGCCGGTGCCGGTGGCGGCCGCCGCCTCGAATTGAGAAGGAGGGTACTTTTCCAGCAGCTCTTCCAGGATAGCCAGGATAGTCTCGACGGGCTGGCCCCGGGTGCGGACGTAGCGGGACTCTATGATATTATCGTCATTATCAAGGACCACCGCCTTGGCGGTCACGGAGCCGATATCAATACCGAGTTTCATATGATAACTCACCGGTGAAAAATATTAAGCGCCGGTCCGGGGCCGGGGCGAAAATCAGCAGCTTTAAATTATATTATAAAGCCTGTTGAAGCGGGATGTAAACAGCGGGGCAAAAGCCGGGCAGCTAGAGAGAAAAATAGAGGTCCATGAGGATATTCAGCGTCCTCATGGCATTGACCAGCGGCGCCGCGTCCGCCTTCGATGCCACCTTGCCCAGCCGTTTCTCCAGGTCGTCGGCCAGGCCGGATATGAGCTTGCGGAGGTCGTCGCTGCCGTCTTTATACCGCAGGGCTTCCACCTCTTTAACGATGTGGGGCGGGGCCACCGTCCGGAGCTGCTGGACGGCCATGGAGAGGTTGAGGTCCTTCAGGCCCTGGAGGACACCCCGCACCTTTTTCCCCTGCTCCTGGCGCTGCCGCTCCTGTTTATCGTGGTCTTCCTGCTGCCGCGTGAACTGCCGGGAAAGGCGCATCAGCTCGTCGAGGCCGCTCTCTTCGTCCGTCATTTTAATTCCGCTTGCCGTTCATGGCTGGCGAGCCAGGATTCGAACCTGGGCTAAGGGATCCAAAGTCCCCTGTGCTACCACTACACAACTCGCCAATCTCACACGCAGGATTATAGCACGCAGGTATGAAGGTGGCAATGCCCCGAGTTCAGCCTCTCCCCCTTATCCCCCTCTCCAACCTGCCACACCGGTTCAGGCCGTTAAATAATCTGGTCGGGTCTTGCCCCAAATGTCATTCTGAGGAACGAAGTGACGAAAGAATCCCTACCGCTGTAGACCCTTCGCTACGCTCAGGGTGACATGGATAAAGTACTTTTAGGGCAAAGCCATCTGGTCGGAGAGGGGGAGATAATTTAAGAGGGGGCGAAGCCCCCTCTACACTAAACTCCCCTCTCCGGCCTGAAAAACTCCCGCCAATGGCGATAATACTGGCTGGAGAGGGGTCAGGGGAGAGGTAGTATTATTGACCAAATATTAACGTGACCGAAGGGCATGATTTTGAAGTTTCAAACTCGCGAGATTAAAACGGAACGGCTGTCTAGGGCTTCTTATCCGGGAGGACCAGCACCGATTTCCAGTAGTTCCGGTTAGAGGCGAGCATGCCCCGCCGGACCATCGTCAATATCTTTTTATAGACTTCCATTTTATTGAGGTCCTTCTGGAGCGCGGTCATGGAGGTACTGGCCTCGTTTATCTTGAGCTTGGAGGCGTTGATGACGCGGTAGTCTTCGATTTCCACCTGCCAGCCCGGCTCCGCCCGGATATTGCTCGCCAGGGGCTGGCTCCCCGTGATAACGGGCCGGGACTGGCGGCCGTTGTCACCGGCGGCGGCCGCCGATTCGACGCCGGAAGGCTGGCATTTCCCCACCACCCGCCGGTGGTTAATCTCATCCATCCTCGCCGAATATTCGTCCATGATGCGGCTGATTTTACTTCTCATGGCTCCCGTCAGAATCCCCGTCAGGCTGAAAGTCCGTCTATTGAGATTTTATGCCCCCGGCGTTAACTATAAAATAGAGATAAAGTAGTGACCCGTTCCGGTACTTTAGTCATGGGTGGCGGCCCGCCGGGTGCCGTTTTTGCCGTGAGCGATGTGGTTATGCTATTACTCCAACATCATGAGATAAAAGTCTCAGGCGGCTTTTTTCCTGGCGGCGGTCCGGGGTATCCCGTGCAGGGAATCTATCTGCACTTTCCACTTGCGGGCGCGGTCGGCCATGAACCGCCGCGTCGGCTGTCGCTCGGTGCTGATAAGCATCGATTTGATATTAATCCAGGGAACGAAGAGGC
>Ga0154784_1047_pt1 | contig 16113 bp, 18 predicted proteins | sample Rifle2008BG16ft_FD_105792 | JGI IMG/M metagenome (GOLD analysis project Ga0154784, IMG submission 105792) | Chloroflexi bacterium RBG_16_60_22 | reverse complement strand
GTCGGGCATGGGGGAGCTATTAAAAGGAAGAGTCGCCGTGGTCACCGGCGCCGGCAAGGGACTGGGCCGGGCGGAGGCCATCGGCCTGGCGGCGCAGGGCGCCGCCGTGGTGGTCAACGACCTGGGGACGAATATCGATGGCAGCAGCACATCCCCGGAGCCGGCCGACGCGGTGGCCGGGGAGATAAAGCAGGCCGGCGGCGCCGCGATGCCCAGCTACGAGAGCGTCGCCACCGAGGAGGGGGCGGGGAGGATAATCCGGGCGGCCATCGACAACTTCGGGCGACTCGACGTGCTGGTGAACAACGCCGGCTTCACCCGCGACCGCATGGTCTATAACGTCAGCGCCGATGAATGGGACGCCGTGATGAAGACCAACCTTTACGGCACCTTCTACTGCACCCGCCAAGCCTGCGCCATAATGAAACAGCAGGGCTACGGCCGGATTATCAATACCTCCTCCCACGCCGGCCTGGGCAACATGGGACAGGCCAGCTACTCCGCCGCCAAGGAGGGCATCATCGGGCTGACGCGCACGGTGGCCCGGGACATGGGGCGCTACGGGGTGACCTGCAATGCCATACGGCCGGTGGCCGGCACCCGGGGCTTCGAGGAGCTGGTCAAGGAGAAGGGCCTCCGCGAGGCCTGGGCCAGGATGTGGGGGGAAAAGGCCGCCGCAACACGGGTAAAGCAGATGCTGGAGCTTAACCGGCCGGAGGACGTGGCCAGCCTGGTCGTCTACCTGGCCAGCCAGGCCGCCGACAACGTCAACGGCTGCGTCTTCGAGGTCTGGCACGGCCATATCGGCATCTACACCGACCCCCCGCCGGTGGCGCAGGTAATCCGTAAGGACGGCCGGTGGACGCCGGAAGAGCTCGCCGGGAAAATGCCGGAGACGCTGACCCGGGACAAGGTCCGCGAGCTGCCGCCCATCTTCCCGTTCTGAACTTATCTCACCCTAAATGTCATTCTGAGGATTATTTTAAATGTCATTCCGAGGATAATTTTGATGTCATTCTGAGGATTATTTTAAATGTCATTCTGAGGAGCGCAGCGACGAAAGAATCCCCTCCGCCCCTGGACCCTTCGCTGCGCTCAGGGTGACACGATAAATGAATCACGGAAAAACCGAACTTTCATATATAAGGAAGGAGAGAGTCATGGTGAGGAAAATCGACCATATCGCCATCGTCGTTAAAGACGCCGACGCCGCCCTGAAGGTCTACTCCGAGATGTTCGGCTTCAAGGTCGTCGAGGAGATGGAAGGGCCGGCCGGCGAGTTCAAGGCCGTCCTGGTGGCCGCCGGCGATATCCGGCTGGAGTTCCTCCAGCCGCTGAAACCCGGGGGCAGCTTCGCCAGGTTCCTCGAGGAGAGGGGCGGCGGCCTGCACCACGTATCTTTCACCACCGACGACATTGCCGGGGAGCTGAAATCATTGAAGGCCAGGGGAAAGCAGCTGATTAACGAAGAGCCGATAACCCTGCCGACCGCCCGGATAGCCTTCATCCACCCGGGCGCCGCGGAAAACGTGCTCGTGGAGCTGGTGCAGCGGGGGAAGTAGGGGCCGCGTTTAACCGTGGCTCAGGCCACCAGCAGCCGGACCAGCTTCTTCACGTCGTCCAGGTCTTCCAGCTTCTCCACCATCTTGAGGAACGAGTCTGCCTTCTCCCGGCTTATCTTCCCGGAGAAATCCACGTTCGTCCAGAACTTGGCAATCAAATCGTCCCGGGATAGCGGGTTGCCTCGGGGGTCGCCCCTGGCTATCTCGCACGACCCGGTAAGCTCCCGGCCGTCCTTCATATGAAGCGTCATCCGGGCGGCCTCGAACCTGACATCGTGACTGGCCACGAGCTTGATTCTACCGATGAAAGCATTTACCTCGGGGTCGCGTATCGCCGCGGCGGTGAAGTGCTCCGGCCTGACGGCCTTCCTCAACAGGGCCGTGGCCACCACGTACTGGTAGCTGAAAGCGGCGTTGCCGTGCGGGAAGGTCCCGATGCAGAAAGGGTGCCCGCAGATATGGTCGATGCCGCCCTGGGCCAGGTCGAGCCTGACCTCCCTGATGTCATCAGCGCTGACGCCGTATTTCCTCACCAGCGCCAGGGCGCAGTCGATAGCCGCGTGGGGAATGCGGCAGCAGGGGTACGACTTGAAAGTGCCGTCGGAGTAATACCTCTTCCCCAGGTGCTCCGTCAGGTACTCCGGCTTCTGGCAGCCCTCGGTGAACATCTGGTAATAGCCGAACTGGCTGAACAGAGGGTCGGCCGGCCCCGTCCAGCCGATTTTTGCCAGCTGGGCGGAGAAGACACCGTTGCGGGCGGACAGTCCCTGGGGAAGCTTGAAGGCGGTGGTGCCATCCCAGATTATCTGGAAGGTGCTCCCCACCTGGTTGAGAACGATGCCGAAGGCGTTCCTCATCCGGAGACGGTCCAGGCCGAGCAGCCGGCCGGCGATGGCGGCGGCCCCGAAGGCGTTAACCGTGCCGGTGCCGTCCCAGCCCAGGGTGAAGCCGAAACCGGAGGCCGCCAGCAGACGCGACGCCACGTCGTCCCCGACGAGCAGGGCCGTCATCAGCTCCCGGCCGCCGACGCCGGTATGCTCGGCGACGCTGATGGCCGTCGGCACCGTGGTACCGCTGACGTGCCCCGGCGTGTTGACTCCCTCCACCAGGGGGCTCACCGGCTCAAAATCAAAGGAACGGGCCATGATGCTGTTGACCATGGCCGCGCTGCCTACCGGCAACCGGCCGCCGTGGACGAGCACGGTGGCCTCTTCCTTCCCGCCGGTATCCCGCAGCAGTCCGACCAGCTCCGGGTTGCCGGTATCTCCGGAGCCGCCAATCAGGCACCCCACCGTATCGATGATGCGGTCCCGGGCATTTTGCAGCGTCGCCGCGTCAAAGTTCTCGAAGCGCGTCTCCAGTACGTTGGCCGCCAGCTGCTCGATGGCGTTGGTCTCCGCGCGTGAATCTTCCATCTTCATCCGGAGAGAGGCAGCACCTCCCTGGCCCGGAAAATACCGGCAATCTTCCGGGAAATCTGGTCAGCGCTGGCGCTCAGCTCCTTGATGAGAACGTCAACCTGTGACTCCAGGCGACTCTCCGGTCCCACGATACTCAGGGCCACCGGCAGGACGTAATCCTTCACCCGGGCGGAGATGCAGAGGGCTCCCTCTACCGCTTCGCCGCGGCTCACGGCGTAGCCCTGCCGCCGGATTTCCCTTAACTGGGCCATCAGAACTTCTTTGTCCGTGACGGTATGGTTGGTAACCCGGTCAATCTTGACATTCTTCAGGGCTATCCTCAGCTTGTCGTCGTTAAGCTGGGAGAGCAGCACCTTGGTGGTGGCCCCCATGAACAGCGGCCGGATGCGCCGGCCCTTTTCCGTCACCCTCAGGTCATGCTTGCTCTGGATTTCACTCAGGTGGACGTACTGAATCCCGGTCATGGTGCTCAGGGTTATCGTCTCCTCGGACACGTCCGAAAGACGCCTCATCTCCTCGAGGGCGCCGGTGATGAGGTACTCGTGGGTGTTCTGCGGCCGCGACGAGAGCCGGGTAATCATCGGCCCGATGAAGTAGCGGTGGTTGAGGGGGTCCTGCGAGACGATGTACGACTCCTCCAGGGCCTTGAGCAGACGGTGCACCGTGGACTTGCTGAGTTGGCAGCGGTTGGCGATGTCCGTCACCGTGTTGACGCCGTTGCTCAGGCAGAGAAGGATATTGCCAGCGCGATAGATGGACTTGACGACAGGCGGATGGCCTTCCGTACCGGGGCGGGCGTTTCGCATTCTGGAACGGGCGTTCCTTTTCGGCATGGTCACATTATAATACCACACGATATAATGTTGTCAACCCGACCGTCCGCCCGCCCGGCGGCTATTTCCCGATGACGACCGGGCTCTTGCCGGGGGTGGCGAACTGCCTGACGGCCGCCTCGTTCAGCTCCACCCCGAAGCCGGGGCCTTCCGGCGGATAGAGGAAGCCCCCCTCGTACCGGGGGACGTTAACGGCCAGGTCATTCTTCGGCGGGTTAGTGACCGTATCCGGCAGGTTATGGAGGTTGAGCGGGCCGATGGCCTCCTGCTCAATCCGGCCCATCCACTCGGTGGCGGCCAGGAAATGTGCCTCGACGGCGGCACCGATGCCGGAGTTAATCATGCAGCCGCACATCACGCTCAGGCCGACGCTCTGAGCGATGGCCACCCACTTGCGCGACTTGAGGATGCCGCCGGCCTTGGGCACCTTGAGGAAGAACCCGTCCACGGCGTCGGCCTGGATGAGCTTAATCAGGTCGTTGAGCTCGGCGGCGGCCTCATCGGCGAAGACCGGCATCTCCACCTTGCGGCGGAGTCGGGCCAGGCCTTCGATATCCCACCACGGCACCGGCTGCTCGGCAACGAAGATATCGTATTCAGCCACCATCTTGAGGCAGCGCAGCGCCTGGTGATAGTGCCAGCCGCCGTTGGCGTCAATCATAATCTTGATGCCGGCGCCCACCTCCTGGCGCAGCGCCGCGATAATCTCGGCGTCCTCTTCGGGCGTCCGTGAGCCTACCTTGAGCTTGAGGCACCGGAAGCCGGTCTTGACCAGGCTCCGGCCCTCCGCCTTCACCTCGTCCGGCGTCCCCGAGGACATCACGAAGCCCAGCGGTATCTTCTCGTTGGAAAGCCCGCCGAGCAGCTTGTACACCGGGACTCCCAGCGCCCGGCCCATGACATCATGCAGGGCGTAATCGATGACGGCCTTGGACTGGTTATTGACCTTGACGACCTTGTCCATGCGCGCCACGATTTTCTCGACATTGAAGGGGTCCTCGCCGAGCAGGATTTGCGGCGCGAAGATTTTAGTGATGTTGAACATGATGGAGTCCTGGCTCTCACCCATGTACCACATTGACGTGTCGCCGGTCTCGGACACGCCGGTCACACCCTCATCGGTGTTTATCTTGACGACTACGGCGTCAGCGCCGGTGGCGGCCCCGCCGGACATGACCATCGGCTTGGCGAACTTTATGGAGACGGGGATGCATTCCACTCCGGTGATTTTCATTGACCGACCTCCACATTTATATTATATCTTCGGCCGCGGCCCGGCCCGGGGAGGCAATTAGAGAGGGAGCTACCATTATATAACACGCGGCGCGTTATCTAGTCAAATTTTTGTGACTTAAGTCGTAGCTGGCAGCACTACCTGCTATAATATACTGGATATGTACCTTGAAGCCAGAACCAGGAGGTAGTTATCATGAATACCAGGTGCCCCGGCCAGGACATGAGGAAGCTGCGGGCTGCCCTGTACAAGTGCCCTAAGTGCGGTAATGAGGTGGAAATGTTCTCTGACGAGCTCCGGATAAAGTGCCGGAAGTGCGGGGAATACGTCTATAAAGAGCAGACGCCGTCTTGCATCGAGTGGTGCCCCTCGGCCAAGCAGTGTCTCGGTGAGGAGCGGTGGAAAGCCCTCAAGGGCCTGGACTAACCAGAAGTAAGCGAGGTAAATCATGGTAACCGGGACGGTCAGGAACATTGTAAAAATCGATGAGGACCGGTGTACCGGCTGCGGGGAATGCATCATCTCCTGCGCCGAGGGCGCCCTGGCTATCATCGACGGCAAGGCCCGTCTGGTCAGCGAGAAGTACTGCGACGGCCTGGGCAACTGCCTGGGATGCCCCGAGGGGGCCATCAGCATCGAGGAGAGGCCCGCCGATGAGTTCGACGAGGCCGCCGTGGAAGCGCACCTAAAAGCAGAGGGTAATACGGGCTTCAGCTGCCCGGCGGAAACCGTCACCGAGTTCGCCGGACGGACGAAGACCCCCTCCCCGACCGTGGAGACACCGGCATCAGCACTACAGTCGAGGCTGGGACACTGGCCGGTGCAGCTGACCCTGGTGCCGCCGACGGCGCCGTTCCTCAAAGACTCCGACGTGGTGCTGGCGGCCGACTGCGTGCCGTTTGCCTGCGCCGATTTTCACCGGGACTTCCTGGCAGACCACGCTTTACTGGTGGCCTGTCCCAAGCTGGACGACTTCCCGGCGCACCTAGAAAAGCTGACCGTGCTGCTGCGCCAGTCCGGGCTGAAGAGCCTGACGGTGGTGCACATGGAGGTGCCCTGCTGCTCCGGCCTGGTGCACCTGGCCAGGCAGGCTATACTGGCCAGCGGTAACGTCGTTCCCTTCAACGAGGTGACCATCGGAGTCCGGGGCGACCGCCTGGCGGGTTAGCCGGACACGAGCCTTTTACCCAGTTCGTAGGCGCCGGTGAGAGCGGCCGGGTGTTCCTTAATCTCACCGCGCTGGTCCACGCCGCGGACGAGCAGCTCGTCGGAGTAGTCGGCGTTGATGGCCTTGAAGAAGTACCGGGCCGTCAGCTTCGGCCCGTCGAACAGCTTGGCTCCCCTGGTCGCCCCCACGGCGATGAAGGCGCCCTTCTTCACCGGGATATCCAGGTTTTTCAGGTGGTATTTCCTTGCCCAGAGCGCCTGGCAGCGGCTGATAAGCGTCATGACCTGGGCGCTGACGGTATAGAAGAAGATGGGAGTGGCCAGGATAACCGCATCAGCGCCGAGAATTTTAGGGTAGATGCCGTCCATTTCGTCGCGGATGATGCAGTTGCCGTCCTTGAGGCAGGCGTAGTATTCCTTGCACGGCCCGATGTTGAGCTTGTCAACGATGATTTTCTCGACCTCCGCCCCCCGTTCCTTCGCCCCCCGGAGGGCCTCATCGAGAAGCAGGTCGGTATTGCCCTTTATCCTCGGGCTGCCCATGATACCCAGGACTTTCAAGGTTACCTCCGCGGCGGCTATTTCCGGTCTTTGAAGAGCGTCCCGGCCTGGGCCAGATTTTCCTGGCTGTATTCCACGATGTCGATGTGCACCGCCGTGGGCGGACACCCGATGTTCTTGACAACGGCATCGGTGATGTCCTTGACCAGTCCGCGCTTCTTCTCAACGCCCCTTCCTTCAATCATCCTTATCGTAACGAACGGCATAGGTTTGCCTCCTTCCTGAACGTCTGACTGAAAAAAGTTTAGCGCTTTGCCGGAGGAGAGTCAAATAAGGACGCTCGTCAGTTTTGTCCGGCTTGAGGGTGTTTAAGAGGGGGCTTAGCCCCCTCTTTTCCAATATATCCCCCTCTCCAAACAAAGTATCTTAGAGGGAAGTACCATCTGGAGTTTGGAGAGGGGGTCAGGGGGTAAGGTAAAACTGGATTCCGGCTTTCGCCGGAATGACAGAAATGGGATGAAAAAGAGGGGTTAGAAGATTACCACCATTGATAAACATACCGCATTTATCATGCTATAATATAACAGCCATGGACGAAAAAAGCCTGGAGATGCTCGAGTTTCCCCGGATACGGGAGATACTGGCCGGGTACACCTCGTTTTCCGCCAGCCGGGAGCTGGCCACGTCACTGAGACCGCAGGCTGACTACCAGGAGATTTCCCGGCTGCTCAGCCAGACGGCGGAGGCGCGCTCGCTGCTGACCCTCGACCGCGGTTTTTCCATCGGGGGGGTGCTGGACGTGCGGGAAACGGTGAAGATGGCGTCCCTCCAGGGCATCCTGGAACCTCCGAGCCTACTGGAGGTCCAGCAGACGCTGGCCGCCCTTCACGAGCTGCGCCGCTACCTCGGCGGCGTCAGGGCCGACTTCCCCCGGCTCTGGGATATCGCCGGGGGCATCGCCGAGCTGCGCCAGATTGAAAAGGACATCGCCGCCTGTATCGACCCCTCCGGCGAGGTCATGGACACCGCCTCGCCCGCCCTGGGCAATATCCGCCAGCAGATGCGGGAGACCCGCGGGCAGATACTGGAGCGCCTGGAGGCCATCGTGAGGTCGCCGCGGGGCCAGCGCATCCTCCAGGAAGAAGTCATCACCGAGCGGGATGGCCGCTACGTCATCCTCGTCAAGGTGGAAAACCGCCATGACATCAAGGGCATCGTCCACGATATCTCCAACACCGGGGCCACTGTCTTCGTGGAGCCGACCGTCGCCGTGGGGCTGGGCAACGCCCTGCGCGAGCTGGCCATCGAGGAACGGCATGAAATCGAACGCATCCTGCGTCTGCTCAGCGCCGAGGTGGGGGCACATAAAGACGATATCACGCGGAGCATCGAGCTGGCCGCCGAGCTCGACCTGGTGCTGGCCAAGGCCAGGTACGCCCGGCGCACTAGGGCCACTGAGCCCGTCATCACCGACCCCGCCCAGGAAAAAGCCCCGGGAACGTTTCTAAGGCTGGTGGAAGCCCGCCACCCCCTGCTGGGGGAAAAGGCCGTGCCCTTCTCCGTGGAAATCGGGCGGGACTTCTCCGTGCTGCTGATTACCGGCCCCAACACCGGCGGCAAGACGGTGACGCTGAAGACCATCGGTCTCCTCAGCCTGATGGCCCAGGCCGGCATGCCGATACCGGCGGCCGGGGAAAGCCAGCTACCCCTCTTTGACGGCATCTTCGCCGATATCGGCGACGAGCAGAGCATCGAGCAGACTCTCTCCACCTTCAGCTGGCACATGGGCAACGTCGTCCGCATCATCCGGGGCGCCACGGGGAAGAGCCTGGTGCTCCTCGACGAGCTGGGCACCAGCACCGACCCCGCCGAAGGCTCGGCCCTGGCCCAGGCCATCCTGCGCTATTTCCTGGCCCGGGGCACGCTGGCGGTGGCCACGACGCACTACAGCGACCTCAAGGCCTTCGCTCACGCCACGGACGGGCTGGAGAACGCCTCGCTGGAGTTCGACCCCGCCACGCTGACGCCCACCTACCGGCTGACGGTGGGGATACCGGGCGGCAGCAACGCCATGGCCACGGCGGCCCGCCTGGGCATACCGGAGGAGATAATCACCGACGCGCAAAGCCGGCTGAGCGGGGGTAGCCTGGAGCTGGAAACGCTGCTGGCCGGCCTCATGGAGGAGAAACAGAAGCTGGCGGCCCTCCAGCGCCACCTCACCACCGAACGGGACGAGTTCGCCCGCCGTAACGCCGCGCTGACCGATGAGCTGCAGCGTCTCAAGACCGAGGAGAGGAAAGCCATCCAGGAGGCACGGGACGCCATCGTGCGGGAGGCGGCAGAGCTGCACCGGGAAATCCGGCAGGCGGCCGCGGAGCTGCGGAAAGAGAAGTCGGCCGCCAGCGTGGAGCAGGCCCGGCGCTCCCTGGCGGGGGTGCGCGAGCAGCTTGACGCCGGGACCTGGCAGCCCCGCGTGGGCGAAGAGGGGGAAAGCGATTCCAGTGTCATCAGAACCGGAGACAGCGTCCGGGTGAAGGACGCCGGGCTGACGGCCACGGTGCTGTCGGTATCGGAAGATTCCCGGGAGGTGGAGGTGGAGGCGGGGCGCACCCGGATGAGGCTGGGCCTGGACAGCGTCATCAAGACGTCGGCGCCCCCGGAAACGGCCAGCGGCCCGGTGAGCCGGCCGGAAGTCCGGAGAGTGCCGCGGGAGCTGGACCTGCGCGGCAAGCGCGCCGACGAGGTGGAATGGGCGCTGGACAACTACCTGAACGGCGCGGCCCAGTCCAGCCTCGAGGAGGCCCGCATCATCCACGGCATCGGCACGGGCACGGTGCGCAACATCGTGCGGGACTTCCTGGCTTCACACCCGCTGGTGAAGTCCTTCCGTTCCGGCGGCGGTGACGAGGGGGGCGACGGCGCCACCATCGTCAGGTTCTAGGAGAGGCATGAAAAACTATCGAAAGCCACCCGGCAGGGGGAGCTAGCCTTGGCGCTGGTATCGGGACGGTGGAGCCTCGGCCGGACCAGGATGCTGGAATTCCTCGGCTCGCTGGCCAGCGAACCCGGCGAAAAGGTCCTCTCCGTTTACCTGCCGCCCTTCCTGCCGGCCGCCGATATCGAGGGTCTCATCAGTGAAATACCCGCGCCGCCGGATATCCTGGCGCGACTGTTAGAGCTGGCCGGCCCTTCCCGGACCGGGGCGGTCATCCTGTGGAGCCCGGTGATAAGGTACCTCATCCTGCCGCCCTTTCCCGTCTCGGAAAAGCTCCTGGCGGAAACCCTGACCACCGAGCCGCTGGTGGCGGCGCTGCGGCGCGACTACCTCTTCGCGCTGGTGCTGGTACGGCTGGGGGCCTTTGCCGTAGGGGTCTGCAAGGGTGAGAAGCTGCTAAACAGCAAGGTGGGCACCGGCCTCGTCCACGGGCGGCACCGTCAGGGCGGCTCGTCGGCGCAGCGTTTCGCGCGGCACCGCGACAAGCAGATAGAGGTCTTTCTGACGCGGGTCTGCCAGCACACCCGCCAGCAGCTCGAACCGCACGTGAAGGAGCTGGACTACATCGTCTTCGGCGGGGCGAGGAATACGCTGGCACTCCTGCACAAGCGGTGCCCCTTTCTCGGCAAGCTCTACAAGCCCGCCCTGCCGCACCTGCTGGATATCCCCGCGCCCCGCCAGGCGGTGCTGGAGGCATCAATCAACCGGGTCTGGGCGAGCACCGTGATTGACTGGCGCGAGTACTAGTATTGTCATTCTGGCGCAGGCCAGAATCCAGAACCCCGCGGCTACCCTGGATTCCAGCCTTCTCTGGAATGACATCACAACCAGCTAGATACGCCCCAGGAGGCTTTTCAGCCGCACCAAGGCCGGCGGCAGCACCTGGCCGATGGCCTCGGAGAAACGCAGGCCGGCGTACTCATCGAAGGGCGTCTCGCCCCGGTTGATGATAACCAGCTTCGCCCCGGCCTGCAGCGCCACCCGGGGCATGTCCGCCGCCGGATAGACCACCAGGCTGGAGCCCACCACGATAAAAAGGTCGCACTTCTGCGAATGCTCGTAGGATTCAGCTAAATCCTTGGCCGGCAGCGACTGCCCGAAGTTGACCACCGTGGAGACCAGCCTGCCGCCGCAGAGGGGACACGCCGCCTGGTCCTCGAAACGGTCCATCTTGAACCCGCAATCGGTACAGCGGACCTTGGTGAGGTTGCCGTGCAGCTCGGCGAGTCGCTCCGGCCGGATGCCGGACTTGAGGTGCAGGTTGTCCACGTTCTGGGAGATGAGAAAGGCCAGCCGGCCTAAATCCTGGAGCTCGGCGATGGCGCGGTGACCGGCGTTGGGCCCGGCGCCGGTAAAGTCCTGCTGCGGGGTGGCCAGCCCTTTATCACGCCGCGTCCAGAGCCCGTCCGGACCCCGGAAATCGCGCAGGCCGGACTCCGTGCTGACGCCGGCGCCGGTGAAGACCACCGGGTACTTCGCCTCCAGCATCCAGCGGGCGAGGGTATCGATGCGCTGATTCAGGTCGGACATGTCTTTATTCTGCATATACAATAGTATCGTCAGAATATCGTTATGTCAATTCAGCTCAGCCTTCAGGCCGACATCCGCTTGAGCGCCTGCCGGAACATGTCCCGGTGGTGCTTCTCCCTCTCGAAGGCGATGCGGAAGGACTCGGACGCTTCTTTCCTCCCCTCCCCCTCCGCCTCCTCGATGAACTTGGGGTACATGGACATTATCTCCAGGCTCTCACCCTCGGCGGCCTCCCTGAGGTTCTCCCGGGTGGACTTCACCACGTCCATGACCTTAAGGTGAGTCAAAGCGTGCACTACCTCGGCGCCGGCCGCCTCCCTGAAGAGCTGGGCCACCTCGACGTAGCCCTCGTCAATCGCCTTCTGGGCGTAGGCCAGGTACTCGATGTTGGTCTGGCTCTCGTCGGCGAAGGCAATCTTCAGGTTATCATCCGTCTTTGACATGCGTCACCTCCTTTTACCGGGAATTCTCCGGCAGCTCGTAGACCCTGCCCATCGGGCCCGACTGCCAACGGGCGCAGTCGGCGCGGCCGCCGCAATGGATGCAGTCCTCCGAGCCGGGGCTGATTTCCCGGAGCTTGCCCTGGCGCACCAGTGTTTGCAGCATTCCCTCCACGGCACTCCGCTCGGCGCCCAGGCTTTTACTCAGCTCGTTCAGGTCCAGCGGCCTCCCGGTCTCCCGGAAGGCTTTCATTATCTCCGCCAGCATGATAATTCCCCGGCTATTGTATTCATCTCTATGACTATTCGATTATATGAAAAGGCGGCCGACCCGGTATACCAGGGTGGCTACCGTCCAGCCCAGCGCCAGCGTGTACCCGATGGTAAACAGCGTCCACTTCCACGAGCCGGTCTCGCGCTTGATGGTGCTGATGGTGGCCACACAGGGGACATATAGCAAAATCATGACCATGAAGGCAAAAGCGACCAGCGGCGTCCAGCCCAGCGCGCTGCCGATGACCTGCCCCAGGCTGCCGGTATCTCCCGCCGCGGCGAAGAGCGTCCCGAAAGCCCCGACGATGGTCTCCTTGGCCAGCACCCCGAATATCAACGCCACCGCCGCCTGCCACTGGCCGAACCCCGCCGGACTGAACACGGGGGCGACGGCCCTTCCTATCTGTTCCAGGATATTGAGGTAGTTCAGCAGCCAGATGAGGACGACCACGCTGAAAATAATGGTACCGGCCCGCGAGATGAAGGCCCAGACCCTGTCCCAGACATGCGCCAGCACCCCGGTTACGGTGGGGAGACGGTAAGGGGGCAGCTCCATGACGAAGTGGCCGCTCTCGCCGGAAATGAGCCTCTTGCGGAAAAACCAGGCCAGCCCGATGGCCAGGATGACGCCGATGCCGTACATCGAGAAGACTATCAGCCCCTGGTAAGCGGTGAAAAAGGCGGCGGCGAACAGGGCGTAGACCGGCAGCCGGGCCCCGCAGGACATCAAGGGCGTCACCAGTATGGTAACCAGGCGGTCGCGGGGGTTATCGATGGTGCGGCTGGACATGATGGCGGGGACGTTGCACCCGAAGCCCAGTATCAGCGAGACGAAGGAGCGCCCGTGGAGGCCGATTTTATGCATGAGGCGGTCGACGACGAAGGCCGCCCGCGCCATGTACCCGGTATCCTCCAGGATGGACAGCGCCACGTAGAGCAGGAAAATTACCGGGATAAAGGCCAGCACCGCGCCCACCCCGCCGAACACGCCGTCGGTGATGAGCGAGCCCAGCCAGGCCGGCGCTATGCGGGAGGTCGGCTCACCCAGCCAGTCGAACCCGGCGTTGATGAGATTTATCAGGGGCACCGAGACGACGAAGGTCAGCTGGAAAACCGCGAAGAGAATCGCCAGGAAGAGAGGAATGCCCAGCCAGCGGTTGAGCATGAAACGGTCGATACGGTCGGTGGCGGTCACCTTCTCGACGGCCGGCCTTTCCAGGACGTCTCTCATCAGTCCGCTGATGAAACCATAGCGGGCATCGGCAATCAGGGTCTCGGCATCGTCACCATGGACCTTCCGCAAATGGGCCAGGCTCTCGTCCCTGGCCTGGATTACTACCTGACTATCCAACTCCGGCCTGCCTGATTTTCCTGACTATCTCCTCGTCCTCTTCCAGCAGTTTGACTGCCAGCCACCGCGGCGGGTATTGCCCCGCCGGGAAATTACCATCGACGAGTTTCTCCAGCTTGGCGATTTCCGCCTCGATGTCCTGGCCGTACTGGAGGTTGATACCGCCTACCGGTATTTCACCCCCGGCCACGCCCACCACCGTCTCCAGCAGTTCCTTGGTCCCCTGGTTCCGGGCGGCCACCATCGGCACCACCGGCGTGCCCAGCAGGCGGGAAAGCTCGGTGACGTCAATCACGTAGCCGCGGGACCGGGCCACGTCCATCATGTTGAGGGCGATGACCAGGCCGGCCTTCATCTCCAGCAATTGCACGGCCAGGTAGAGGTTCCGCTCCAGGTTGGAGGCGTCCACCACGTCGACGACGACGTCCGGACGGGCGTCCACCACGTAGTCGCGCGCGATGACCTCGTCCTGGGAGTAGGCCGTCAGGCTGTAAACGCCGGGGAGGTCGACCACCTTGACGTGGTGGCCCTGAAAGGTACAGCTACCTTCTTTCTTGGCCACGGTCACCCCCGGCCAGTTCCCGACGTGCTGGCGGGCGCCGGTTAAGTTGTTGAAAACAGTGGTCTTGCCGGAGTTCGGGTTACCGGCCAGGGCCATGGTAATCGACTTCCTGGTCATTCGGTGATGACCCCCTCCGGCCTCACCACGATTTTACCGGCCATCCCCTGCCCCAGGGCCAGCCGCGAGCCGCGGACTTCGATGATGACCGGGCCGGGCCGGCCGCCGCTGATAATCGTAACTTCCGTCCCGGGCGTCAGCCCGAGGTCGGCCAGACGGCGCTGCAGGCCCCAGCCGGCCCTGACGGAGACGATAACGACCTTTTCTCCGGCGGCCGTCCGGGAAATCACGCCCTCGGTCAGCTCCACCTGGATTTTTTCGGCCTCCTCCTTGCGCAGGGCCAGGTCATAACCCTTCACCCTGATTTCCACGGGGTCGCCGAGCGGCGCCACCCGCTGCACCTCCACCACCGACCCGGTAACGATGCCCATGTCCAGGAGGCGCCGCCGTATTTCCCCGCTGCCCCCCACCCGGATAATCCTGCCCCGTTCCGGCGGCCCCAGCTGGCTCAGCGGCCTGATAACCATAAAACGCCTGCCTCCCACAAGATTATATCAGAGCCCCCAGCTCAAGTCAAGGTTGTCCTAATCTATTTATTAGAATGTCCTCTGTCAATACTTGACATACCCGAATAATTACCCTAAAATTATCATAGAAGTATCGTTCGGGGAGTTATCGTGAGCCAGCTGACGGTAGAAGAGTACCTGGAGTCAATCGGGGCGCTGGAGGAGCGGGAGAACCCGGTCAGCACCACGTCCATCGCGCAGAGCATGGGGGTATCCCTGGCCTCGGTGAGCGAGATGCTGCGCCGGCTGGCGGAGAAGGGACTCGTCGAGTACACCCCATACGGCGGCGCCAGCCTCACCGATGAGGGCCGGCAACGCTTCATCCGGCTGACCCGGCGGCACCGCCTCTGGGAGGTCTTCCTTAACCGCAACCTGGGCATCGGCTGGGAGGAAGTCTACCAGCACGCCTGCAGCCTGGAACACGCCACGACCGACCTCGTCGCGGACAAGCTGGCCGAGTTTCTGGATAACCCGGAGGTCTGCCCCCACGGCAGCCCGATACCGGAGAAAAACATCAAGCGACCCGCCAGCCCCGGCATCACCATGGCCAACCTGGAGGTCGGGCAGTCCGCCCGGGTGCTGAATATCATCGTCGAGCGCAACCCGGATTTCCTGCGCTACCTCACCGGTCTCAATCTTACCCCCGGCGCCACTTTCAAAGTGCTGGAAAAAGCGCCGTTCGACGGCACCATGAGCGTCGAGGTCAACGGCGAGTCCCGGGCTATCGGCCGGGAAGCGGCCTCCATGATTATCGTCCGTCCACAGCCAGGCCGCCGGGAGCGGCCTACAGGGTAATAACCGGCCCCCAGCCGGAGTCGTCACCATGGTCGTGAAGGTCGTTACCGATAGCAGCTCCGACCTCCCGCCGGAGACCGTGCGGGAGCTGGGCATCACGGTCGTCCCGCTCTACATCCGCCTGGGCGACGAGACCTACCGCGACGGCGTTGACATCACCCCCGACCAGTTTTACGAGAAGCTCGGCCGCAGCCGGCGCCTGCCCCGGACCTCCATCCCCTCCCCCGGCGATTTCGCCAGGGTCTACCAGGAGCTGGCCGCCGCGGCCGACGGCATCCTCTCCATCCACCTTTCCCCCCGCTACAGCGGCGCCATCAACGCCGCCACGGTGGCCAGGGGCTACGCGCCGGAGGGCTGCCCGGTGGAAGTGCTCGATTCCCGGTCCGTATCCATGGGGTGCGGCTTCGTGGTCATGGCCGCGGCCCGGGCGGCCCGGGAGGGAGCGAACCTTGCGGCGGTAATGGAGGCAGCCGGCCAGGCTATCAAGCGTACCCATATCGTCGGCATGATTGCGGATATCCATTACCTGCTCGGCGGCCGCCGCCTGTCCCTGCCCGGCTGGCACCTCTTCCTCGGCCGGCTCGGCACGGTGCTCCGCTTCAAGCTGGTCGGGGAGATTTACGAGGCCGGCAAGGTGCGCGGTCGTGGCATGTTCTTCAATCAGGCCAAAGCCCTGGCCAGGCTGGAGCAGTGCCTCACCGGGTACCCTTCACCGGAGGAGATAGCCGTCCTCCATGCCCGTCAGCCGGAATGGGCCAAAAATATCGCCGACCGCCTGGTGAAGGCCTATCCCGGCCGGTCGGTCCGCGTTTCCCGGCTCAGCGCC
>Ga0154784_1076_pt1 | contig 16567 bp, 16 predicted proteins | sample Rifle2008BG16ft_FD_105792 | JGI IMG/M metagenome (GOLD analysis project Ga0154784, IMG submission 105792) | Chloroflexi bacterium RBG_16_60_22 | reverse complement strand
TTCCTCAAGACGTCCTTAATCACGTGTTCCTTGTCCTGGGGCACCTGGACGGAGTAGGCGGCCAGCTCCTGCCCGATGGGCAGGCCCTCCAGCGGCATGATGCGGGTGGGGATGCCCTCACCTTCGAAGCATTCCTTCCACATCTCGGCGGTGGCCAGCGTTCTGGCCTGTCTAACTTCTACCCACATCTCAGGATGTTCCTCGTGTCATTGCGAGCGGAGCGAAGCAATCTTTATCACCGGTGTTGGAGATTGCTTCGTCGCCATGCTCCTCGCAATGACTTCTATATGTTTCCTTTCGAAATTTATTGCATCGCCAGGACGGCATCGCCCAGGTAGAACGGCCAGACGACGATGCCCAGGATGATTTTCCACCACACCAGGTTGGCGTAACCGATGGTGAACAGCCACCCGGCGAACCAGAACGCCCCGGCAAAACCACCTGATTTTTTCATCTCCCTGCTCCTTTTTTCTGCTTGACCCTTTTCAAGCTACCATTTCATCAGGTTGATATTACTCGCGTCGATATCGGTCAGGCCGCGGTAGATGGCCAGGATAATCGCCAGTCCCACGGCCACCTCGGCGGCGGCCACCACCATCACGAAGATGGCGAAGACCTGGCCGGTCAGCAGCGTCGGCACGACGTAGCGGGAGAAGGCCACCAGGCTGATGTTGACCGCGTTAAGCATCAGCTCGATGCACATCAGGATAATCACGGCGTTGCGCTTGGTGAGCGCGCCGTACAGCCCGATGCAGAAGAGCACCGCCGAGAGTACCAGGTAGTGTTCCAGGCCTACGCTCACTTCACTTCTCCCTCGCGATGACGATGGCGCCGAGGATGGCGGCCAGTATCAGCATGGCCGCGATTTCCACCGGCAGGATAAAGCCGCTCTCGCTGAAGAGCTTGCCCGCCAGCGGGACGGTCGTCGGCGCCAGGGGCGCCGCGCTGGCCACCTGCCACGAGGTGGCCGTCACCGTGTAAATCATGATGCCCAGCACCACCGCCGCCACGATAAAGGCGGGTATCTTCAATCGATTGGCCGGGCTGCCCTGCTGGACCTCCCGGGTCATCATCACGGCCAGGATAATCAGCACCGATATCGCCCCGACGTACACCAGTATCTGCACCGCCGCCAGGAAGTCGGCGCTGAGGGTGATGTAGAGCCCGGCCACGGTGATGAAGCAGAGCACCAGGGAGAGGGCGGCGCGGAAAACGTTGCGCAGGAACACCACGCCCAGGGCCGCCAGCACGGCGACCACCGCCATTATCCAGTAGGCCGCAGCCAGTCCCATTACTTTCTCTTCTCCACTATCTTATCGACGAGCAGGGTCTGCACCGGAAGCTTCCCGGCGATGTCCGGGTGATAGTAACCGCTGGCCGGCCGCTCCGGCGATTCCAGCAGCTCGTCGTTGGTCTGGACGAGCTCGCCGCGCCGGTACTTCGCCCGCTCGTAGGAGTAGCCCATGAAAACGGCGTCGTAGGGGCAGGCCTCGACGCAGAGGCCGCACTGGATGCAGTAGCCGGTGTCCACCCGGTAGGTCTCGACCTCGTACTTATTGTTCTCCGCGTTAGTCGCGGTGACGATTTCGATGGCGCCCTGGGGACAGGTCTTGGCGCAGGTGGCGCAGCCGGTGCACTTCTCCCGACTCCATATCAGCTCGTTGCCCCGCGTCCGGCGCGATACGTTCAAACGTTGCTCCGGGAACTGGTTGACCGTCGGGTGACGCAGCAGGTGCCGGATGGTCACCGTCATGCCCTTGATGATACCGATGCCGTAACGTTCAAACTTCAAGGCGGCCCCACCCAAGTTTAAAGAATTTGGACCATACCACCACCAGTATTACCATGATGGCGATGTTGACGATAATCAGCCCCCACGGCAGGGCGTCCGGCCAGACCAGCACCTGAATCGCCGTGATGAACAGGTTAATCAGGGCCAGCGGGAAGAGGAACTTCCAGGCCAGCGCCATGAGCTGGTCGATGCGCACGCGGGGCAGCGTCGTCCGCGTCCAGACCATGAAGAAGAAGACGATAAATATCTTGACGATGAACCACAGCCAGGGCGGCAGTACGGGTCCCCGCCAGCCGCCGAGGAAAAGGGTGGTGATGATGGCGGAGATGGCGATGGCCTCGGCGTACTCCACCAGGTAGAACATGGCGAACTTCATGCCGGAGTACTCGGTGTGGAAACCGGCCACCAGCTCGGAGTCCGCCTCCATGAGGTCGAAGGGGCTGCGGTTAATCTCGGCGCAGCCGGCGGTGAAGAACAATAAAAAGCCCAGGGGCTGGAGGAGGATGAAGGGGATGTCCTGGGCCAGGACGATATCGTTCATGGAGAGCGAGCCGGCCACCAGCACTACGCCGACGATGGCCAGCACCAGCGGCATCTCGTAGCTGACCACGGCGGCGACGTTGCGCATGGCGCCGAGCAGGGAGTACTTGTTGCTGGAACCCCACCCCGCCATGAAGACGCCCAGGGTGGCCACCGAGCTGACCGCCACCACGTAAAGGATGCCGATGTTGAGGTCGGCCAGGAGCGCCCCGTTCTGAAAAGGCACCACGGCGAAAATCATCATCACCGGGGCGAAGGCGATTACCGGGGCCAGCCAGTGCACCAGCTTATCGGCGCTGTCCGGCACGATATTCTCTTTAAGGAGGACCTTGATGGCATCCGCCACCGGCTGCAGCAGGCCGAAGGGGCCGGTGCGGTTGGGACCCAGACGCGACTGCATTCTCCCCATGCCGCGGCGCTCTATCCAGATGGCGCCCATCACCATGATAACCACGAAGGCGATAAGGAGAATGCTGAAGAACAGCCAGTGCCACCAGTAGCCGCCGGGCCAGTCCGGCGGGACCGCCTGCATCGGCAGGTTAGGCATCATTAAATCTGGCGTCGTCACTATCTATCGACCTCACCCATGGTAATATCGATGCTGCCGAAGATGACAATAAGGTCGGCCACCTTCCAGCCCCGCACCATCTCGCGCAGGGCGGTCAGGTTTATCAGGCTGGTGGGCCGTACGTGGCAGCGGTAGGGCGCGATGGAGTTGTCCGATACGATGTAGAAACCGAGCTCGCCCTTGGGGGCCTCCAGGTGGGCGTAGGCCTCTCCCCTGGGGGGGCGGATAAGGTGGGGGACCTCCGCCCGGACCGGCCCGCCCGGTATCTGTTTGGTGACCTGCTCCAGGATGCGCAGGCTCTGTCTCATCTCTTCTATCCGCACCCGGTAGCGCTCGTAGCAGTCCCCGGCCTCGCCGGTCGGTATGTCGAACTCGAAGCGGTCGTAGATGGAATAGGGGTCGGCCTTACGCAGGTCCCGGTTGACACCGCTGGCGCGGGCCACCGGGCCGCTGATGCCGCAGTTAATCGCCGTATCCCGGGGCAGGATGCCCACGCCCTTGGTACGGGCCAGCAGTATCTCGTTCTGCTTGAGCAGCCACTCCATCTCTTCGATAAACCGGGGCGTTGTCCCCAGGAACTTCCGTAAAGCCGGCAGGAACTCCTCCGGGATGTCCTGGCCGACGCCGCCGATTCTCATGTAGTTATAGGTCAGGCGCTGGCCGCAGACCATATCAAACATGTCCAGTATCTTCTCTCTCTCCCGGAGCATATACACCACCGGGGTCATAAAAGCGCCGCAGTCGTTCAGGAATGTCCCGACCGCGATGAAATGGTTGACCAGGCGCTGCAGTTCCGCCATGATGACGCGCAGGTACTCGGCCCGCTCCGGCACCCTGATGCCCGCCAGCTTCTCCACCGCCAGGCAGTAGGCCAGGTTATTGCTCATCGGGCAGATGTAGTCCAGGCGGTCGGTCAGCGGGATAAAACCGGTATAGGTCCTTTCCTCGGCGAGCTTCTCGATGCCCCGGTGCAGGTAGCCGAAGACCGGCTCGATATCCAGGACGACCTCGCCGTCGAGGGTGGCCCGCATGCGGTAAACGCCGTGGGTGCTCGGGTGTAACGGCCCGAAGTTCAGGACGAACGGCTCGGTTTTCAGCGTCATCAGCTCGGTCGTCGTCACGGCTGGAAGTCCTTTCGCAGGGGATGCCCCGGGAAGCCGTCCCAGAGCAAGATGCGCTTCAGGTTCGGGTGGCCCTCGAACGTAATGCCCATGAGGTCGTAGATTTCACGCTCCTGGAAATCGGCCCCCTGCCACAGCCCCGTGACCGATGGCACGGTGGGGTTCTCCCGGTCGTGGCAACGGGTCTTGAAAATCACGGTCTGGTTGTGTTCCAGGGAGGTCACCTGGTAAACGACCTCGAAATAGCTGAAATAATCGACGGCGGTGACATAATTAAGGTAATCGAATTTCAGGCCTTCGGCATCCTTGAGATGGGCGGCCACATCAAGCAGGGAACCGGCCTTGACCACCAGGCTGTCCCGGCTTGATTCCTCGATGCTTCCGGGGAATTTCTCTTCTATCCGTTTGGCCAGTTCCTGTCCGGAGAGGGCCACCGTCATGCCTGCTTGCCTTTCTGTAACAGTCTGGGCGGGTCCGGTATGGGGTGTTCCCTGGCAATCTTCTTTTGCAGCATCTGTATTCCGTAAATCAGGGCCTCCGGGCGGGGCGGGCAGCCGGGCACGTAGACATCGACGGGGATTATCTTGTTGTAGCCCGGCACCACGTTGTAAGACGAGCGGAAGATGCCGCCGCTGATGCCGCAGGCGCCCATGGCGATGACCCATTTCGGCTCGGCCATCTGGTCGTATATCCGCCGGACGACGGGGGCCATCTTCCAGGTGAGGGTTCCGGCGGTAATCATCAGGTCGGCCTGGCGCGGCGAGGCCCGCAGGATTTCCATGCCGAAGCGGGATAGATCAAAGCGGGGACCCTCGGCGGCGATAAGCTCAAAGGCGCAGCAGGCGGGGAAGCATATTGCCGTCCAGAGGGAGGAGCGGCGGCTCCAGTTAACCACCGTGTCCAGCGAGGTCAGCACGATGTTGCGCCTGACTTCCTCGTCCAGCCAGGCATCGGGGTCGGGGATGGATTCCCCGGCGCTGGCTTTAAGCTCTTCGATTATCTGCCCTTCATGGCGGTCGAGTTCTGAAGATTTATAAATATATTCTCTATCGCTGCCTACTTCCATTCCAGGACCTTCTTCTTCCAGGCGTAGACATAGCCGATAACGACGATGAAGACGAGGACCAGCACCGCGAAAAAGCTGAAAAGCCCCAGCTGCCGGAGCTGTACCGCCCAGGGATAGAGGAAGACCACCAGGACATCAATGGCCAGGAAGACGAGGGCGTAGAAATAGTAGTGGAAGTTGAACTGCACCCAGGTCTTGCCGATGGTCTCCACGCCGCATTCGAAGGTGGAGTTCTTGACGGGGCCGGGGTGGCTGGGGACTATTTTCAGGTAGCGGAGGACGATGGGGATGATGGGCATGGAAAGGGAGAAAAGAGCGACGATGATGAAAAACAGCCCGATTAATCCGTAGTTCGCTAGCAAGGGGACTCCTTAACGTTTCAAACTACACGGCAGCCGTTGGGTAGTATACCACATATTTTTTCAAAAAAGCAACCACGGCGCAGCCTGAACCATGGGGAAAAACGGCCGGTCCGGCCGTGAGTTTTCCGGGCGGGAGGGGGCTACTTTATCCCGGGGCGGCCAGCTTGTATTTCTTCGCCATCGCTTCCAGGCCGGGCATGGCGCGCGCCAGCGTCTCTTCCCTGACGCAGTAGACGAGGCGGAAGTAGCCGGGCGTCCCGAAGGCCACGCCGGGAACCGTCAGGACGTGGTGCTCACGCTGGAGCTCGTGCACGAAGGCCACATCGTCCTTGATGGGGCACCTGGGGAAGATGTAGAAAGCGCCCTGCGGCTTGACCACCTCGTAGCCCATCCGGACCAGGTTGCCGTAAATGAAGTCGCGCAGGTGCTGGTACTCGGCCACGCGGATGGTCACATCCTGGAGGCGGCGTACCACGTTCTGCATCAGCGCCGGGGCGTTGATGAACCCCAGCGTCCGGGTGCAGAAGACGAAACCGGTCATCATCTCGTCGTGGTGCGAGCTTTCCGGGTGCAGGGCGATGTAGCCGATGCGCTCCCCGGCGATGGAGAGGTCCTTGGAGTGTGAGGTGGCGATGATGCTGTGCCGGTGGACGTTCAGCGGCGAGGGATATTTAATGCCGTCGTAGATTATTCTCTTGTACGGCTCGTCGCTGACGATGAATATCTCCGTGCCGTACTCGGCCTCCTTCTTGCGGAGTATCTCGCCCATCCGCCGCATCAGGTCGGCGCTGTAGACGACGCCGGTGGGATTGTTCGGCGAATCGATGAGTACCGCCCTGGTCCGGGGGCCGATGGCCGCCTCCAACAGGTCGAGGCGGGGTATGAATCCATCGTCGGTGGGCACGAGCTTGACGACGCCGTCGTGGTTCTCCACGTAGTTAAAGTAGTCGACGAACCATGGCAGGAACAGGATGACCTCGTCGCCGGGGTCCAAAATCGTTTTCAGCGCCACGTTGATGGCCCCCGCCGCGCCGCAGGCCATGATAACGTCCTTCTGGGTAAGCCTGATGCCGGTCTCCCGCGTCAATTGCGCCGCCACGGCCGCCCGGGTCTCCGGGTAGCCGGCGTTCTCCATGTAGCCGTGCATGCCGGGGAAGGGGTTCTCCACCAGGCGCTTGAGCTCGCGTTTGAACTCCGGGGGCGGCTCCATGACCGGGTTGCCCAGCGAGAGGTCGATGACGTTCTCCGCGCCGAACTGCTTCTTCATGGCGATGCCTTCCTCGAACATCCGCCTTATCCACGACCCCACCTCCATGCCCTTTTTAACTCTGGCCGATACGGACACCTTCGATTTCCTTTCGTCCCGCTTCGAACGCGTTGAGGTTTATCTCGCGGATATTCTCCGGCATGCGCCGGGCGATGCTCTCCCGCCAGGCATCCGTCTCAAGGGAAGCGAACACGGAAAAGCACCCCAGCATGAAGGTATTGAGCGTCCGGACGTTGCCCAGCTCCCTGGCCCGACCTGTGCCGTCGATGAAGTAGATATTTTCCGTGCGCCGCTTCAGGACGGCGGCAATCTCGTCATCGGAGGGGTAGTCCTCCTGCCCCAGGCTGACGGAAAGCGGCGGCTGCTGGTAGCTGTTGACGATGGCCACCCCGCCGGGCCTCAGGTAGTGGCCCCACCGCGCCGCCTCCAGCTTCTCGAAGGCCAGGAGCAGGTCGGCTTCACCTTCTCTAATCAGCGGCGACCACACCTTGGGGGCGAGGCGCACGTGGCTGACGACGCTGCCGCCGCGCTGGGCCATGCCCAGCGTATCCGTCTTCTTGACGTCGTAGCCGGCCGCCAGGGCCGTCTCCCCGATGATATCGCTGGCCAGCACGACCCCCTGTCCCCCCACCCCGGTAACCAGTAAGTCCATTTTATCCATTTTATATTATCGCACCCGAATTAAACGATATTATAACATTAATGTCATTCTCGGGCTTGACCCGGGAATCCAGACCCATTTCCCCCTCCGCTGGATTCCAGCTTTCGCTGGAATGACTACGAATCATCACGCAACATCCTCACTTTTACTGATAGCCTTTTGGGGGCAGAGCTGCTCGCAGATGGTACAGATGTCGCCGGCGCAGAGCGTCGCCTCGATGAAGGGCTGGCCGTCCTCGCTCTGGATGGCCGGACAGCCCAGGCGCAGGCAAATGCCGCACTGGTCGCACTTCCCGGCGTCTATCACCCGGGGATGGGCGCGCTTTCTGACCAGCATGGCGCAGTTGCCGCGCACGATGACGACCGATACCTCCGGCCGGTCGAGGGAATCGCGCACTCCCGCCCGCACCTCCTTGAGGTTGAAGGCGTTCACCACCTTGACGTCCCTGACCCCGATGCCCCGCACCAGGGCTTCGATATCCACGGCGTAAGTATCCTGTCCCTGGGCGGACACGCCCGTGCCGGGGTGGTCCTGGTGGCCGGTCATGGCCGTGGTGCGGTTGTCCAGTATCAGGATGGTGATGTGCCCGTCATTGTAGACGGCGTCCACCAGCCCGGTAATGCCGGAGTGCATGAAGGTGGAGTCGCCGATGACGGCCACCACCCGGTTTTTCACCCCCGCCTTCTCCATGCCCAGCGCCTGGCCGATGCCGGCGCCCATGCAGGCCGTGGTGTCCAGGACGTTGAGCGGCGGCAGGGCGCCCAGGGTGTAGCAGCCGATATCGCCGGTGATAATCAGCTTGGGCTCCTGCGGCCCGTCATCCTTCTTTTCCAGCAGGCGGGAGCGTTGCCCGATGCTGTTGAGCACGAAGTAGATGCCGGTGTGGGGGCAGCCGGGGCAGAGCAGGGGAGGGCGCCTGGGGAGTCCGGGGGCCGGGGACATGGCCTCGACCTTTTCACTCTCCGGCAGCAGGCCGGCGCCGGCGCTCCTTTCCCCGACGATGCGCGTGTTCAGCTCGCCCACCAGGGGGATGAACTCCTTGCCGCTGACCTTGATGCCCATCGCCTTGATATTGTCCTGTAGGAACGGGTCGAGCTCCTCGATGACGATGAGCCTTTTCACCCCGTCGGCAAATTCCTTTATCATTTTCTCCGGCAGCGGCCAGGTCATGGCCAGGCGCAGGAACGAGGCGTCCGGGAAAACTTCCCGGGCGTAGTTATAGGCGACCCCGCTGGTCACGATGCCGAGGTCGTGGCTGCCCCGGGTTATCTGGTTCATGGGGAACGTCTCCACGTAGTCGGCCAGCTTGACCATCCGTTCCTCCACGAGGGCGTGCCGGGGCAGGGCGTTGACCGGCAGCATGACGTATTTCTGGACGTTGTAGTGGAAAGTAGGCTGCTGGTTTTTTACGGCGCGGGTGCGGTTGACGTCCACCACCGATTTGGAGTGGGAGATGCGGGTGGTGGTGCGCAGCAGCACCGGGGTATCGAAGTTCTCGCTGATGTCGAAGGCGTACCCCATGAGGTCGTAGGCGTCCTGGCTGTCGCCCGGCTCCAGCATGGGCACCTTGGCCAGGCGGGCGTAGTGGCGGTTGTCCTGCTCGTTCTGGGAGCTGTGTATCTGGGGGTCGTCGGCGCAGACCACCACCAGCCCCCCGACGATGCCGGTTATTGAGGCCGCCATGAAGGGGTCGGAGGCCACGTTCAGCCCCACGTGCTTCATGGATACCATGGCGCGGGCGCCGGTATAGGCTGCCCCCATGGCCACCTCCATGGCCACCTTCTCGTTGGTGGACCACTCCGCGTAGATGTCCTTGAAGCGGGAGAGGTTCTCCAGTATCTCGGTGCTGGGGGTGCCGGGGTAGGCGGCGGCCAGCTGGACGCCGGCGTGATAAGCGCCCAGGGCCAGGGCCTCGTTGCCGGACAGCAGTTGCAGATTATTTTCCATTTCTAACCACGCAATACAACGATAATTACTTTATTATATATCAGTTCCAGTAATATTTTCAATAAAATATTACGCATTCTCTTGATTGAGAGTATCTTTAACTAAATTCTACCACACCTTGCAGGCTCACGACAATTGTAAACTGTCATTGCGAGGAGCGCAGCGACGAAGCAATCTTAATGCATTATAGAGGTTGCTTCGCCTCCGGCTCGCAATGACGTTACCCGCCTGTTCCGTTTGACAGCCTTGCCCCGCCCTGCTATACTGCTAAACGATAATCATTTTCATCTGGCATACGGGATGCTGTACAACGTCAGGCAGATTGAGAGCACGCTGAGGCAGCGCGGCTATAAGATTACCCCGCAGCGGCGTGCCATCGTGCGGGCCATCACCGGGTGCCGCGAGCACCTCACCCCGGCGGAAATCTACGGTCGGGTACGGCGGGAGCACCCCGGCATCGGGCTGGTGACCGTCTACCGCACGCTGGAGACGCTGGCCGGACTCGGTCTTATCTGCGAGACGCACGCCGGCGGCAGCTGCCGGAGCTACCTGGTGCGCCGTCCCGCCGGGCACCACCACCACCTGATATGCTCCGACTGCGGTACCGTGATTGATTTTACGGACTGCGACCTCGCCGGGCTGGAACGCCGGCTCGCCAGGGAGAAGCGTTTCCGCATAAGCGGCCACCTCCTCGAGTTCGTGGGGCAGTGCCGGACCTGCCGCGAGGCAGCCGGTATTTAGTATAATGGTAAAGTTTTAAGAGATGTCGGGAGTGAAGCGTAACCTGCGTGCGTGACAGCGATGAACGTCTGGATATACAGCATCGTCAGCGTCTTTCTGGTCAGCCTGATTTCCTTGATTGGCATCGGGGCACTTTTGCTGCACAAGGAAACCCAAAAGATAACCTTCCTGCTGGTCAGCTTCGCCGTCGGCGGCCTGTTCGGTGATGCTTTCATTCACCTCCTGCCGGAATCATTCGAGGAGCTGGGCAACAATCTCATCACGCCGCTGTGGGTCATCCTCGGCATCATGATATTCTTCGTCATGGAAAAGTTCCTCCGCTGGAGACACTGTCACCTTTCGGAAGACACGCAGCATATCCATCCTGTCGTCGCCATGAACCTGGTCGGCGATGCCGTTCACAACCTGATTGACGGGATGGTTATTGCCGCGACTTACCTGGTAAGCTTTCCGCTGGGCGTCACCACCACGCTGGCCATCGTACTCCACGAGATACCGCAGGAGATGGGGGACTTCGGGGTGCTCATCCACGGCGGTCTTTCGCCCCGAAAAGCTTTAACCTTCAACTTTATCTCCGCCCTTTTTGCCGTTATCGGCGCTGTCCTGTCCCTGGCTATCGGCCCTCATATCCAGGGCTATACCGTCGCCCTGGTGCCCATCACCGCCGGGGGTTTCATCTACATCGCCGGGAGCGACCTGCTGCCGGAGCTGCACCACGATGTCGAGATAGGGAAGTCCATTTTACAGTTTGCCCTGATACTGCTCGGCATCGGGATAATGGCGATGCTGGTTTTTCTCGAATAATATGCGCCCCCGCGCGATAGCGCTCGTCTGGACTGGCTGTGTTAAAATATTCAGGTAATGGACAAACAGTGGCATAATTTCACCATAGACGAGGCCCTCCAGGCGCTCGATTCCCGCCGCGCCGGCCTGGCGGCCGGGGAAGTCGCTTCCCGACTCCTCCGCTATGGCCCCAACCAGCTCGAGGCCCGGAAAAAGACCCCGCCGCTGATGGTCTTCTCCGGGCAGTTCCTCAGCCCCCTCATCTACGTCCTGCTCGTCGCCGCCGTAATCTCCATTATCGTCGGTCACTTCCTCGATGCCTGGGTAATCCTCGGCGTCCTTTTACTCAACGCCGCCATCGGGTTCGTCCAGGAGACGCGGGCGGAAAAGGCCATGGAGGCCCTCATCCGGCTGGCGGCGCCCCGGGCCAGCGTCCGGCGCGACGGCTCGGTCCGCGAGATACCCGCCCGGGAGCTCGTGCCCGGGGATATCCTGCTCCTGGAGACCGGCGACCGCGTCCCGGCCGACGCGCGCCTGCTGGAAGCCTCCAACCTCAAGGTCAACGAAGCTACCCTCACCGGCGAGTCGGTGCCGGTGGACAAGAGCACCCGGACCTTCCCCGGGGAGCTGCCGGTGGCCGAGCGCAAGAACATGGTGTTCATGGGCACGGTGGTGACCTACGGTCGCGCCACCGCCTTGACGGTCAGGACCGGCATGACCACCGAGATGGGCGAGATTGCCACCGGCATCCAGGAGGTCAAGCCGGAGAAGACGCCGCTACAGAAGAGCATCGGCAAGCTGAGCCGGTATATCGTCGGGCTTTTCCTCGCCGTCTGCGCCCTGCTGGTCATCGTGGGACTCCTCAAGGGTTTGGCGTGGCTGGACGTGTTCCTGCTGGCGGTGGCCGCCGCCGTTTCCGCCATACCGGAGGGCCTCCCGGCGGTGGTGACCGTGGTCCTGGCCATGGGCATGAGGTACATGGCTCACCGCCACGCCGTCGTCCGCAAGCTGGTGGCGGTGGAAACGCTGGGCTCGGCCACCGTCATCTGCTCGGACAAGACCGGGACGCTGACCCTGAACCAGATGACGGTGCGCCGCCTGTATCTCGGGGGCAGGTGGGTGGAAGTCACCGGCGAGGGCTACGTACCCGAGGGGGAGTTCCGCGTCGACGGTCTTAAGCTGGAAACGGAAAACGAGCCCGTCCTGGACCTGCATCTCAGGATAGGCGCCCTCTGTAACGATGCCGTGCTGACGATGCAGGACGAGCGGTGTTGCGGCATCTTCGGCGACCCCACCGAGGGCGCTTTAATCGTGGCTGCCGCCAAGGCCGGGATGAACCGGGAGAACCTGGACCGGGCTTTCCCCCGCCTCGACGAGATTCCTTTCCAGAGTGAAAAGCTCTACATGGCCACCCTGCACCCCGGGGACGGCAGCCGGGTGGCTTACGTCAAGGGCGCCGCCGAGAAGGTACTCTCCCTGAGCAAGTACCACTATCAAGGGACTGAAGTCGTTCCTTTGGAAGAGCCGGATGTCCAGGATATCCTCCAGGCTAACGAGGCCATGGCGCGCGAGGCCATGAGGGTCATCGCCACGGCGTACGTCACCCTCCCCGCCGACATCAATGACCTGGAGGACGGGCACCTCCGGGGGAACCTGACGCTGGTGGGGCTCTCCGGCATGGCCGACCCGCCCCGCGAGGAAGCTAAAGAAGCCATCCGGCTCTGCGAGGGCGCCGGCATCAGGGTCATCATGATTACCGGGGACAACCGGGTCACGGCGGAGTCCATCGCCCGCCAGCTCGACCTTCCGGAGGGGAAATCGGTAACCGGAAAAGAGCTCCATGAGATGAGCGATGAGCAGCTGGCGGAGCAGGTAGAGCGTATCTCCGTCTTCGCCCGCATCGAGCCGATACAGAAACTGAGAATTGTTAATGCCCTGAAAAGCCGCGGGCACGTGGTGGCCATGACCGGCGACGGCGTCAACGACGCCCCGGCCCTGAAGGCGGCCAATATCGGCATCGCCATGGGCATCACCGGTACGGACGTCGCCAAGGAAGCCTGCGACATGACCCTGGCCGACGATAATTTTGCTACGGTGGTGGCGGCGGTGGACGAAGGCCGGGCCATCTTCACCCGGCTGCGTAACGTCATCTTCTTCCTGTTGAGCACCAATATCGGCGAGCTTCTGGCGCTGATTCTCACCATACTGTTCGTGGGTAAGGCGCCGCTGCTGGCCGTGCAGATTATCTGGGTCAACCTGGTCACGGACACGGCATCGGCGGTGCCGCTCGGGCTGGAGCCCAAGGTCGGGGACGAGCTAAAGCACCCCCCGCGCCACCCCGGGGTGGGCATACTTTACCCCGGCCTGCTGATGCGCGTCGCCACCATGGCCGCCATCATGGGCGTCGGGGTCTTCCTGATTTTCAACTGGGCCCAGGCGAGGATGAGCATCGAGGAAGCGCGCACCGTCACCTTCTGCTCGTTGGTGGCTTTCGAGTGGTTCCGTGCCTTCAACGCCCGCTCCGACGAGCGGACCGTTTTCAAGCTGGGCGTCCTGCGCAACCGATGGCTGGTGGGCTCCATCTCGCTGGCCATCCTGCTGCAGCTGTCGGTGGTGTACGTACCCTTCCTCCAGGCGGCCTTCCGCACCGTCCCCCTGGGCATCGAGCGGTGGGGCATCGCCGTCCTGGCCGGCGGCAGCCTCTTCGTCATCGAGGAGACCCGCAAGGCCCTTTTCCCGAAGCTCTTCGGCCTCGGCAAGTTCCGGCCGGTGAAGTACCGGCGTATCCAGCGCCTGATAACCCGCCTCCGCGGCCGGCACCGGAAAAGCCGCGCCTAGGTGCTGTTTGCATTTGGTTGATTTAACTGTCATTGCGAGGAGCGTAGCGACGCGGCAATCTCAAGACGTTATAGAGATTGCTTCGCCTTCGGCTCGCAATGACATTACCGGCCAAAACCAATAAATACCGCGCCTTGCTTGACAGTCCGGGGTGCTTCAATTACCCTAGAGGGGGCGGCGGGGGCCAGTCCGGAATAAAGGCAGGTGACGCAGCATGGATGAACTTCAGTGGAACAAGGACCGGCTTTACCGCCTGGTGCAGAGCAAGCTCGGCGACAGCCTCTTCATCGTCGTTTCCAACCGCGAGCCCTATGTCCACAGCCTGTCCGGTAGGGAAATAAAGTGGAACCGCCCCGTCAGCGGGCTGACCGAGGCGCTCGACCCCGTGATGCGGGCCTCGGGGGGCACCTGGGTGGCCCAGGGCACCGGCGATGCCGACCGTAAAGTGGTCGACAAGCACGACCGCGTTGCCGTGCCGCCGGACAACCCGGAATATACCCTGCGCCGCGTCTGGCTGACGGAAGACGAGGTGGCCGGGTTCTACCTTGGCTTCTCCAACGAGGGGCTCTGGCCGCTCTGCCATGTCACCTTCACGCCGCCGGTCTTCAACGAGGCCGACTGGCAGACCTATCAGAAGGTGAACAGTATCTTCGCCGATGCCGTCATCAAGGAGATAGGCGACCGCCCGGCGGTGGTGCTGGTGCAGGACTACCACTTCGCCCTGCTCTCGCATTACCTCAAGGAAAGGAACCCGGGGCTGACGGTCGGGCAGTTCTGGCACATCCCCTGGCCGGCCTACGAGGTGCTGCGCACCTGCCCCTGGCACCAGGAAATCCTCGTCGGCATGCTGGGCAACGACCTCATGGGGTTCCACACGCAGGCCTTCTGCAACAACTTCATCGAGTCGGTGGAGCGCAGCCTGGAGGCCAGGACGGTGCGGGAGGAGGATACCATCTTCCGCCAGGGCAACACCACCGTCGTCGAGCCCTTCCCCATCAGCGTTGACTTCGACGGTATTTCCGAAGCGGCGGGGTCGGCGGCGGTGGAGAAGGAGATGGCCGCCCTTAAAAAGGAGTTCCACCTGGAGGGCAAGTACCTCGGCATCGGCATGGACCGCCTGGACTATACCAAGGGCATCCCGGAGCGACTGCTCGCGCTGGACAGGTTCCTGGAGGACAACCCGGAATACCGCGGCAGGGTGGTCTTCATCCAGGCCGGCATGCCCAGCCGCACCCAGATTGACACCTATAAAAAGATAGGGCAGCGCGGCAACGACCTCATGGGGTTCCACACGCAGGCCTTCTGCAACAACTTCATCGAGTCGGTGGAGCGCAGCCTGGAGGCCAGGACGGTGCGGGAGGAGGATACCATCTTCCGCCAGGGCAACACCACCGTCGTCGAGCCCTTCCCCATCAGCGTTGACTTCGACGGTATTTCCGAAGCGGCGGGGTCGGCGGCGGTGGAGAAGGAGATGGCCGCCCTTAAAAAGGAGTTCCACCTGGAGGGCAAGTACCTCGGCATCGGCATGGACCGCCTGGACTATACCAAGGGCATCCCGGAGCGACTGCTCGCGCTGGACAGGTTCCTGGAGGACAACCCGGAATACCGCGGCAGGGTGGTCTTCATCCAGGCCGGCATGCCCAGCCGCACCCAGATTGACACCTATAAAAAGATAGGGCAGCGCATCGACGACCTCATGGCAGGCATCAATAAAAAGTACGGCACGGACGCCTGGCAGCCGGTGGTCCCCATGACGCGGCAGCTCTCCCACGATACCCTCAACGCCCTGCGCCGCCTGGCCCGTTTCTGCGTCGTCAGCTCTTTGCACGACGGCATGAACCTGGTAGCCAAGGAGTTTGTCGCCGCCCGCGTTGACGGCGACGGCGTTCTCATCCTCAGCAAGTTCACCGGGGCCGCCGTGGAGATGCGGAACGCCCTGCTCATCAATCCCTACGCCATCGGCGAGTTTGCCCTTAAAATCAAGGAGGCCATCGAGATGCCGGAAGCGGAGCGGCGGCGGCGCATGGCCAGGATGCGGGACATCGTGTCCGCCAATAATATCTACCGCTGGGGCGCCTCCATGGTCGCCCGCCTCATCGAGATAGCGGGGGTCTAGTGGAGCACCTCTTCGCGGCGTGGCGGGACTTCGCGGCGGCCTGCCGGGAGGCACCGCACGTCCTGCTCCTCTCCGACTACGACGGCACGCTGACGCCCATCGTGGGGCGGCCTAAAGATGCCGTGCTCTCCGGCGCCGTCCGGGACAAGCTCACCGCCCTGACACATCAGCCGCGTTTCAGCGTGGGCATCATCAGCGGTCGCGCCATGAACGAGCTGAAAGCGCTGGTGGCCATCTCCGGCATCTACTACGCCGGTAACCACGGGCTGGAGATTGAAGGCCCCGGCCTGAACTGGGTCAGCCCGGAAGCGGAGACGGCCCGCGCCACGATTAACGACCTCTCCGGGCAGCTGGCGGCGGCGCTTCAAAACATCGCCGGGGTTATCGTCGAGGACAAAGGATTGAGTATCAGCGTCCACTACCGGCTGGTGAAAAAGGGGGAGGAGGGCGTGGTGGCGGAGACCTTTAAAAGGCTGACCGCGCCGCTGGTGGCCGGGGGTGAAATCAAGGTGACCACCGGGAAGAAAATCTGGGAGGTCCGTCCCCCGATTGACTGGCACAAGGGCAGGGCGGTGACGTCTATCAGCCGTGAAATAAGGTCGGCGCGGAAGCTGGTGCGGGTGCTGACTGTCTGCCTGGGCGATGATGCCACTGACGAAGACGCCTTCAGAGTGGTGCGCCGCCCGGACGGCTGGAGTGTCTACGTCGGCCCGGGGGAAACGTCCTCGGCGGCGGAGTACTTTCTGCGCTCTCCGGCGGAGGTGG
>Ga0154784_1018_pt1 | contig 17151 bp, 16 predicted proteins | sample Rifle2008BG16ft_FD_105792 | JGI IMG/M metagenome (GOLD analysis project Ga0154784, IMG submission 105792) | Chloroflexi bacterium RBG_16_60_22 | reverse complement strand
CGGACGCCCAGCGTCCGCTTGCTCACACTGTAATGGGCATCGGCGAAGGCGGCAATCTGCGGCAGGTGCGTCACGCAGATGACCTGGTGGTGGCGGGAGAGGTTCCAGAGCTTGCGCCCGATGATTTCCCCGCTGCGTCCCCCCACCCCGATGTCAATCTCGTCGAAGATGAGCACCGGAATCGTATCCGCCCCGGCCAGGGCGCTCTTCAGCGCCAGCATGAACCGTGATATTTCCCCGGTGGAGGCGATTTTGTCCAGGGGCTTGGCCGGCTCGCCGGGGTTGGTGGAGGCGATGAAGACCACAACGTCGATACCGCGGGCATCGAAGCGGTACGTCCCGCCGTCGGGCAGCGGTATCCCTTCCGGGGACGGCTCGCGGGTAATGGATACCGCAAACTCTACCTGCGCCATATCGAGGTCGGCCAGCTCCCTTTTCACCGCGGCGGCCAGCTTTTCCGCTGCCTGCTGGCGCCGTTCGGAAAGCTGCGCGGCCAGCGCACCCATCCGGCCCCTTAATTCCTCCTTCTCCGCCTCCAGCTGCCGGCGCCGCTCCCCGGAGGAAGTCAGACCTGCCAGCTCCGCCTCCGCCCCGGCCAGGTACTTCAGGACCCCTTCGATGGAGCCGCCGTACTTCCGCTTGAGAGACCGGATGAGTTCCAGCCGGGCCTGCACCTCCTCGATTTGCCGCGGGTCGTGGTTGAGGCTGTCGCCGTAGGCGCGGACCTCGCGGGCCATCTCCTCCAGTCCGTGCAGCACCTCCTCCAGGTAGCCGAGCTTGTCCTTCATGGAGGGGTCAGTCTCCACCACCTGCCGCAGGGCAGAGAGGGCCTCGCCGACCCTGTCCACCGCGGATGGGGAGGCGGAGATACTCTCGTCGCCGTAGATGATGCTGTAAATCTCGTACGAGGCCGCCTTCAGCTTTTCCGCCGCCACCAGCCGGGCCAGCTCTGTTTCCAGCTCCCCGTCTTCGCCCGCCCGCAGGGCGGCGCGCCGTATTTCCTCGGTCTGGAAGCCGAGCAGCTCTTTCTGCCGGGCCAGGTCCTGCTCGGAGCGGGAGAGCGCCTGGATTTCCCGCTCCGCCTGGTGCAGCTCCGCCGCCCGCGCCGCGAACTCCCGGCGCAGGTCGCGTGTCCGGGCATAGGCATCGAGAAAATCGAGGTGCTGCTCCTCGTGCAGCAGGGAAAGGTGCTCGCTCTGGCCGTGGATATCCACCAGGGCCGCGCCGATGCCCTGCAGCAGCGCCCGCGAGACCACCTGGCGGTTGACCCGCGGCGTGGCCCGACCCTGGCGGCGGAAGTCGCCGGAGATTACCAGGGAATCTTCATCGGCTTCGAGGCCCTTCCCGGCGAGGAGTCCCCGCAGCGCCCCCCGGGGAACCTTGAAGACGCCCTCGATGCAGGCCTCGTCCGTACCATGGCGGATGTCATCCTCCTGGACGCGGCCGGAGAGCAGGGCTTCCACGGCGTCCACCACCAGCGATTTCCCGGCGCCGGTCTCCCCGGTGATGACGTTCAGCCCCGCCGCCGGCTGCCAGGCAATCCTCTCGATGATGCCGAAGCCCTTGACCGTCAGCTGGTAGAGCATGACCTACACCGCTCCCCCGGATTTCGATTTCATCTTCCCATCCTCGGCCACGTCGAAAGGCACCGGCAGGTCCCGGAAGGAAAGCTGCAACGATTTCTTGAGGTCGTTGGCGTTGCGGGGCGCGTAGGCCTGCCAGTGGTTGTTGAAAAAGGCGAAGAGCATCTTCACTTTCTCCCCGGCGGCCCTGACGCGGTCCGCCAGTTCGACGATTTCCTCCGGCGAGTAGAGATAGCGGTAGCGCGTCTCGCTATCGCCGGTCCACCAGTCCCTGGCGTTGCGACCGTGAAAGCGGAAGTAGGCCAGGTCCGCCGTCAGCGGCACTTCTTCCGCCACCGAGGTGGCGAACTTCGGCTCGTCAATCTGCACCCAGGCCGCCCGGCACTCGCGGAGTAAACGGGCGGTGCCGGCGTCATCGCTCCAGCTGCGGTGCCGCAGCTCCACGGCCAGCGGGTACTCCCCGAAGGCATTCGCCACCGCGCCGAGCACCTGCCGGCCGCGCCCGTCGTTCTTAAAGCTGGGGGGGAACTGCGCCAGCAGCGCCCCGAGCTTGCCGGACTTCGCCAGGGGCTCCAGGCTGCTTTTAAAGCGGTCCACGTCCGCCAGGGAGATGACCGCCGCCTCCCCCGTGGCCTCCCGGTACATGGCGGGGTGGGTGAACTTCTGCCAGAGCTTGACGCTGAAGAGGAACCCCGGCGGCACGCGGCGCGCCCAGTTGGCCACGAAACCGGGGGCCGGCGGACGGTAGAAAGAGCTGTTAATCTCCACGGTGTTGAAGAACTGGCTGTAGTACTCCAGCTCGTTGATTTTACCGGAGGGATAGAAATAGCCCTGCCAGGTGCCCTCCCCCCGGGGGTAAGACCAGCCGGACGTGCCGATGTAGGTAATGGCTTCAGAAGGCATTACGGTCCTCCTGGGGTAATTATACGAGAATAATCCGAATTTTTACACCGTCCGGTACCATCACCCTCCCCGGGCCAGGCCGGGGAGCCAGGTGACAATCCCGGGGAAGAGAACGATGAGGAGGATGGTCAGCAGCATGAGCAGCACGAAGGGCACCACCGAGCGGTAGATGTCCCCCATCGTCGTGCCGGCCGGCGCTACCGCCTTCATGTAGAACAGGTTCAGCCCCACCGGCGGGGTAAGGTAGGCCATCTCCATGTTGATAACGAAGAAGACGCCGAACCAGACGGGGTCGAGGCCGAGGTCCTTGACCACGGGTAAAAAGATGGGGGCGGAGAGGATGAGGATGCCGAAGGGGTCGAAGAAGCACCCCAGGAAGATAAAGGCCACTTCAATGGCCAGGATGACGCCCCAGTACCCGAAGGGCAGCCCGGCGAAGATTCTCTCCGCGTACTGCATGGCGCCCACCACCACGTAGGCCCGACTGAACGAATCGGCGGCGGTGACTATCCACATAATCATCACGGTGAGCTTGAGCGTCTGGTAGCTGGCCTCCCGCAGGTTTTTCCAGTTGAAGCGGCCCACCACGGCGGCGCAGACCATCGTGCCGGCGGCCCCCACCGCGGCCACCTCGTTGATGGCGGCGATGCCGAAGAAGATGGCCCCCAGCACCAGCACCACCAGCAGCACGGGGAGGATGACGTACCTCAGGGACTGGAACTTCTCTCCCCAGCTGGCCCTTTCGTCCGGGGGGACGGGCGGCCCCAGCTCCGGCCGCAGGGCGGCCCTCACGCCGATATAGATGATAAAGAGGGCCGCCAGCAGCAGGCCGGGGACAATGCCGGCCAGGAAGAGGCGGGAGATGGACACCCCGGCCACGACGGCGTAGACCATCATGATAACGCTGGGGGGGATGAGGATGCCCAGCGTTCCCCCGGCGGCGATGCACCCCATGACGGTGTACTTATCGTAGCCGCGCCGAATCATGGAGGGCAGGGCGGTAAGCCCCATGGTGGTCAGGGCCGCCCCGCTCAGCCCCACCATGGCCGCCAGCAGCGTGCAGATGACCACCGTGCCCATGGCCAGCCCGCCCGCCACCCGGCCCGCCCAGCGGTAAATCATGGTGTAGAGGTCCTCGGCGATGCCGGCGCGTTCCAGCATGCAGGCCATGAAGATGAACAGCGGAATAGCCAGGTAATGCACGTTACTCAGGATGCCACGGAGGTCCCAGTAGACGGCCTGGTAGTAGCTCGGCTCCCAGAAAAGAATCAGGAAGACAGCGGCCACGCCCCCCAGGGCGAAGACCAGCGGCAGCCCCAGCACGATGAGGACGATGAGGCCGCCGAAGAGGAGCAGGCTGATAAGCTCGAAGCTCACGCCGCCTCCCGGCCGGTTACCGCCGTGTAAAAATCGCGCACGAACTTGGCCAGCCCCTGGAGCAGCAGCAGGCCAATCCCCACCGGCGCCAGCACCGGGTTGGGCCAGCGGGGAGGCCAGAAGAGCCAGGGGGAAAAGCGCAGCCGGGGGGCGAACATGGCGGCCTCTTCCAGCGCCACGTAAAGCATCACCACCATGAAGATGAGAAAGGAGACGAAGGTAATCAGGTCAACGATGCTCCGGGTGCGGGGGGAGAAATGCCGGTAAAGGATATCCATGTTGACATGCTCCCCCAGGCGGTGGACCCAGGCCGCGCCGAAGACGACGTAAACGAAAAAGACCCGGCCCGAGGTCATCAGTCCCCAGGCCGAGCCCTGGTTGAAAACGGCGCGCAGGATGATGGAATAGATGATGGAGGCAATGATGATAATGATTCCGAAGCTGGCAATCTTTCCCGCCCATTCGCTGGTGGCGTCAATAACGCGCAGGAAAGCCGTCAGCACCCGCATATATCACGCTCCTCGCTAAAAAGCCCGGCAACACCGGCCGTTTTCCGTATCCTGAAGGCGGTCAGAGAGGACCGGATATTCACTTTTAACGTTCCGGGTTACCGGGCTTCTTATCGCTATTCCGTGGGCACGAGGGGGTTATAGACGCCGGCCTTGAGGATGACGTAGCGGAGCGTCACGCCCCCGATAATCGCCAGGGCGGCCCCGGCGATGAAGGCCCCCGCCGAGGCCTGCTGAGTAAGGGAGAAGGGGGCCAGCAGGGCAATCGGGGCGAGAATGCCGGCAGCGACGACGCCCACCCAGAAGACGACGGCGATGTCACCCTTGAGTATCCTTATCACCGAGTCGCGGGCCGCCTCGTCCTCGTAGGTGGAGACCCAGAGATAAACAGCGATGAAAACGGCGTACACCACCAGCGCGGCCAGCGTGGCGTTGGCCACGGCGATGCCCTGGGCGGCGCTGCCCAGGCTGGCCACCAGCAGGATGGACAGTCCACCGGCCAATCCGGCGACGACGAAGAGGATGGGTACGATGGCCGAGTTCCACAGCTTGATGCCGACCACGAAGCTGATAACGAAGCCGCTGTAGACGGCCACGAAGAAGGCCAGGATGCCGGCCAGCACCTTGAAGACGGTCTCCGCGCCGCTTCCCGGCGCCCAGTAGCTAAGGGCGAGCTGGATGGCGGCGCAGCCGAGGAAGAGCCAGATGAAGATAAAGCCGCGGGATATCCAGGAGGTCCTCGGCTTGAGCAGCATACGCCAGAACCTCAGGGGCTTGCTCAGGTGGGCCATATCGGAGGCGCCGGTGGCCATGGCCAGGAGCCAGGCCACGAACATGCCGATAAGGCTGTTGAAGAACAGCGAGGACAGGTAAAGCCCCCCGCTGATGCCCCCGAAGAAGAGGGCAAAGGCAATCAATATCCCGTGCCCCTCAATCCACTCGCGCTGGGGCGTGTATTTTACCATGAATTCGTACGGTCTTAATTGAATCATCGCCCTGGTCCTCCTCTATTCGATGTAGTAGATTGACGGCTCCGTGCCGTACTCCGGGTGGAACGGCTTGCCTTTCTTTTCCTTGATGAGCCGGTTGATATCGCTGTAGGGGTCTTCGAGGTCGCCGAAGTGCATGGCCATGGTGGGGCAGGCGATAACGCAGGCGGGGGTGGCGTCGCGGTCAACGCCCGGTTTCAGCCCCTTGGCCAGGCCGTCGTCGATTCTTTCCTTGCAGAAGATGCACTTCTGCACCACGCCCACCTGGTGGGGATAGAGGACCTTGCCCATTTTCTCGTGCTCGGTCTGGCCCTGGCCGGGGAAGTACTCCGCATCCCCGTCCTCGTAGAAGGAGCGCGCCTGGTAGGGGCAGGCAATCATACAATAGCGGCAGCCGACGCACTCGTTATCGTCGATGATGACGATGTTGTCCTGTTCGCGCTTGCGGGTGGCCCCGGTGGGGCAGGCGTCCACGCACTTGGGCTCATCGCACTGGTTGCAGCGGATAGAGTAGATGAGCTTGTTGACGGTGGGGTACTTGCCCGTCTCGGAAATCAGGACGCGGTTCCAGAGAATCTCGGGCGGCAGGAAGTGCTCCGCCTTACAGGCCAGGGTGCAGGCATTACAGCCGATACACCGTTTCTGCTCGATAACCATTCCCCATCTCATTTCGCCTTACCTCCTACACCTTCAAACTCGACGCGCTTATCGGTCTTGTAGACCTTGACCGTGGCGGCCGTCTCCTGGCTCCAGCTTACCGGGCAGGCATGCTTGAAGTCGGACTCCAGCAGGATGTTAAAGTTGGTCCCCTTGCCGAAGGCCACGGGCGTACCCTTGGCCCAGGCCCCGGAGCAGGCCGCGATGGCGACCGTCTGGGGGTGCTGTCCCTGCATCGTCTTGAGGGTACCGGTCACCTTGCGCCCGTAGGGCGATTCCAGGCAGATGAGGTCGCCGTCCTTGAGGCCCTTCTTCCTGGCCATGTCCACGTTCATGGTGATGTTGTAGGTGTACGGGCTGCGCTGGCTGACCTCGTCCAGCCAGGGCAGGTTCATGGTGTAGGTGCCGGTGTGCAGGATATCGCGGTAGGAGAAGCAGTAGAGGTCGAACTCGCCGCTGATTTCCTTGGAGACCTGCGGCGTGAAGTAGCTCAGCAGGGGGGTGAACTGCTCCCAGTCCAGCTCCACGCCGGCTTTCTCGGCGGCCTTCATGACCTCTGGCTTAATCTCGGCGATGTGCTCCTGGTAGATGGGGACGCGGACATCGACGTACCAGCGCCAGTAGGCCTCCTGGACCTGCTTGGGCCAGTCGATGGTGCCGTGCTTCTTGATGAAGGCCAGGTCGTTCTTCTCGCCGAAGTAGAACTTGAAGGCGCGGTCCATCATCTCGTAGAAGGAAATCTTCTCTTCCGGCTTGATGATTTGCGTCACCTTTTTGGGGTCTATCTGCTTGACGCCGCGGACGCTGGCCAGGTCGCCGCTGATGAGCGCCTCGCCGCCGAAGCTGGAGAAGTAGACGTTGTAGTACTGGTTCATCTCTTCCCGCATGCCGATTCGGTCGGCGATGTCCCAGAGCACCTCAATCATTTCGCGGCGCTCGTAGGCGGGCTTGACCACGGGCTGCCGCACCGGGAAGCTCCAGCCCTCCATCCCGATGGGCCAGTTGAAGAAGGGGCCGTGCGAGGAGAAGAGCCCCCAGCTCTCCAGGGGGTGGCAGTCCGGCAGGACGATATCGGCGAAGCCCTCGGTGAACTCGTTGTGGACGAGGTTGATGGACACGATGAAGGGTATCCGCGCGAGGAACTTTTCCATGATGTCCCGGTTCTGGACGGTGCGCGCCATGTTGGAGCCGAAGACCATGAACATCTCAATCTCGTAGGGGCGGCCCAGCTTGTCCCAGTACCTGTCAAAGTCCGAGGTCATCGGCTGGGGGGAGAACGAGGCGGTGGGGCACAGCTCCTTGAAGACCTGGTCCGTAGGGACCTTGGGCTCCTCGATCGGCCAGGGCTTGTGCTCCATGAAGGTGCCGGCCGTGAGCATGCCGTCTTTGCAGGGGTAGGGAATGACCTTGAAGCGGCCCGTATCCGGGTGCCCGAGGACCATCGGCGGCCAGCCCAGGGTGCCGCCGGGGACGTCCATGGCGCCGACGATGGCGTTGAGCAGGCAGAGGGCGCAGTAGCTGTGCGCCGAGTTGGTATGCCCCTGCCCGCCGCGGAACATCACCGAGGACACCGGGCGGTAGGGAAGCTTCTGCCCGTTGATTTCAATGGTGGCGCCGACCATGGCGGCATCGCCGAACTCGTTGGCGATGCGCCGGATGGTCTCCGCCGGCACGGTGCTTTCCCTGGAGGCGTATTCCGGCGTGTACTGCTTCATGTGCTCCCGGACAATCTGGAAGGACGGCTGGCACTTGACGCCGTTGACCTCGTAGTTGCCCTCGAGGGCGAAGTCGCCGACGGACTTATCGTTGAAGGTCTTGGCTTTGCCTTCTTTGGCGTCCCAGACCATCGGCTTGTCCGTGGCCTTGTCACGGACGTAGCGGCCGTCCGGCCCAATCAGGTACGGCCCGTTGGTCTTCAGCTTGAGGAACTCGGCGTCATAGATGTGCCGCTCGTTGAGCAGGACGTTGACCATGGCCAGGGCGATGATGCCGTCGGTGCCCGGCAGCAGCGGTACCCACTCGGTGGCCTTGCCGCCGCCGAAGTTGCAGATGGGGTCGAAGACGATGTTCTTCATGCCGCGGGCCCGGGCGTCCGCCGAGAGCCTCATGTTGAAGCCGAGGGAGTGCCCCGAGCCGGTCCCCTTGTTGGAGCCGAACTGGATGGCATAGTTGCAGTACTTGTAGTCCGGGACGATGGACCACGAGGCGTGGTAGAGCCCCGCGCCCATGTGCGAGCCGCTGCCGCAGTGCAGGCCGGCGCCGCCGACGTGCCAGTTCTTGGTGCCGAAAACGGCCCCGAAGACGCCGAAGCCCAGCGGCAGGTTGGGCCCCATGCCCGGCGACGGCGTGCCGCCGTGCATGAGCTTGTTGGGGTTGTCCTCCCGGATTTTCTTGAGCTGCCTGGCAATCTCGTCAAGCGCCTCGTCCCAGGAAATCCTCTCCCACCTGGGGTCCTCGAAGAGCCCCTTCTTGGGATTGGTCCTCCTCACCGGGTAGTTGATGCGGTTGGGGTCGTACAGGGCCTGTATCATGGCCTGGGACTTGCCGCATACCCCTCCCCGGGCGCCGAAGTCGTTGTCCGGCTCGCCTTCAATCTTGACCACGACCCCGTTGACGCGGTGGGCGCGGATGGTGCAGGTGGCGTAACAGCCGCCGCAGGTCGTCCTTACCCATTCGTCATCCCATATCTCTGGTTTTCCCTTTACTGACATACCCATATCGTCAGTCCACCTCCTTGCTGTTTTTTTATTCTATTTTATCTGGTACTGTCTAATACTATGAAAATCCACCCCGAAAAGCAAAAACCTCGTAGCTTTACTTACTGGCGCCGCAGAGGGTCTTGAGCAGGGCAAAACGCTCATCGAGTATCCGCTGCATCTCCGCGAGGTCATCCTCCTTGAGGTGGGAGAACTTGCGCATCAGCCTGGTAAACTCCGCGATGGGCCGGGGGTTGGCTACCTCCAGCGTCAGGCGGGGCTGGCCGTTTTCCGCCTCCCACAGCGGGAAGTAGTTGGTCCTGACGGCGGCGCGGCACACCTCGATGACGTTATTGGAATCGATGCGCCAGCCCACCGGGCAGGGGGAAAATACGTGGATATAGACGAAGCCCTCCCTGGCCATCTCCTTGGCCTTGAGCAGCTTCTTGGCGAAGTCCTCCGGGTGGCTCAGGGTGGCGGTGGCCAGGTAGCGCGGCCGGTGCATGAGCATTACCATGGGCATATTCTTGGACTGGGTGGGCTTGCCCCGCCCTACCTTGCCCACCGGGGTGGTGCTGGTATGGGCCCCCCGCGGCGTGGCGCTGCTGCGCTGGTTGCCGGTGTTCATGTAGCCCTCGTTATCGTAGGTGATGTAGATGATGTGCTCGGCCCTCTCGGCGGCCCCGCTGAGGGGCTGGAAGCCGATGTCCGTGGCGCAGCCGTCGCCGGTAAAGCAGACCACGGTGGCGTCCTGGCCGGTCCTCCGGAAGTAGCGGGACAGGCCGGTGGCACTGGAGGCCACGCCGGTCATGACGCAGGCCAGGTAAGACAGGTAGTGCCAGGCCCCCATGTTCTGTCCGTGGAGCACCGGCGCCGCGCAGGACGGCGTGCCGACGAATACCATGTTCTTCCCGAGCACCTTGGGGATTGTCCGGGCGGTAAGCTCCAGGGGACAGCCGGCGCACCAGGCGACGCCGCCGGAGAACTGGTCTTCCTCGCAGTAATAATCGAAAACCCTGTTTCTTTTCTTGGTTGCTTCTACCATTTTCTTACTCCTCCATCGGTATCCAGGTTACCTCCTGGAAGGGCTTGCCCTGGGCCGCGCCATTGACCTCATCGACCACCCGGGTGATATGGGGCACGGTGATATCCAGATTGGCCAGGCCGTCGATATAGCTCAGTATGGGCATCCGGCCGATATCCGGGGTCAGTGCCTTGATCTCCATGCACATGGGGCCGCACTTCCAGCCGAAACAGAGGCTGCGGTCGACGACGCCTATCGCCTTCCTGCCCTTGAGGACTTCCGTGAGTCGGTCCTCGGGGAAGGGCCGGAAGAGGCGAATCTTGACCATGCCGACCCTGACGCCTTCATTCCGCTTGGCGTCAACCACCGTGCGCGTCGTGCCGGCGGCGCTCCCGGAAGTGACGATGATGATATCGGCACCGTCGGTGCGGTACTCCTCAATCTGGCCGCCGTAGCTCCGCCCGAAGTACTCCCCGAACAACCGGTCGATATCGTCGACCTTCTCTCTGGCGCGCTCCAGGGCCGACCAGTGCTTGTAGCGGGCCTCGACGTAGCCCATCTCCATGCCGTGGGTGCCGCAGCCGGTGGCGGCGCCGGGGATGATGCGGGGGCGCGGCGGCTGGCTCTTCAGCGGCGCCAGGAAGGCGTCCACGTCCTCGATAAGGGGCATCTCCACGGACTCGGCCAGGTAGGACAGGTAATAGCCGTCATAGTTGACCATGACCGGCAGCTGGATATCGTGGTCTTCGGCCAGGCGGTAGGCCATGATAATCTGGTCGATGATTTCCTGGTTATTCTCCACGATTACCTGGACCCAGCCGGAATCACGGGTGGAAATGAGGTCCTGCTGGCCGCCGGATACGGCCTGTATGCCGGGTGGTTCCCGGTTGACGTTGACCATCACCACCGGGGCCCGGTAGCCGGCCGTCTGCAGCAGCGTATCGTACATGAAGACGAGGCCGTAGGACGAGGTGGCGGTAAAGACGCGCGCGCCGGCCAGGCTGGCGGCGCAGACGACGTTCATCGCCGAGTTTTCACCTTCGACCTCGACTATCTCGGCGTCAAGCTCCCCGTTGGCCACGTAGGCGGAAATCTGCTCCGCCACCTCGCTCTGGGGGGTGATGGGATAGGCCGAGACTACCTCCGGACGGCACAGCCTGGCCGCGTTGGCCGCGGCGTAGTTGCCCGTCATCACGCTGACCTTGCCCTTTTTAGCCTTCATCGATGAATTCTCCTTCCGGAACCATGCCAAAAGCGCCCCGCGGGCACTCCTTAGCGCAGATTCCACAGCCTTTGCAGAAATCGAGATTCGGTTCGTAGCGGTCGCCCCGGTCGAGCAGGCACTGAGGGGGACAGTAGAGGGCGCAGAGGCCGCAATAGTTACACTTTTCCCGGTCCAGGACCGGCCGCTCGGTACGCCAGCTCCCGGTATCCAGCTTCAGCAGCAGTTTTCTGGCATCGGACCAGGTGCCTTCCGTCTTGAAAATATTCTTGTGCTTGACTACCATTTGATTACCTCCACTTCTCGGTATCCCCGCGCGGCGCTCTTGAGGTTTCGCTGCAGGATATCACCGCTGAGATATTCCTCCAGGCAGGCCAGCAGGGACTCCATCTTCAGCCAGCCGGAAGCCGCGGCAAAAGCGCCGAGCAGGCAGGTATTGGGGATGTCCCGCCCGATTTCCTCCACGGCTATCCGGGTGGCGTTAATCACGCCGCCTATCTTGAGGTTCTCGTGGGGACGCTTTTTAAGCTTCTTCGGGGTGTTGAGAATTAAAATTCCATCTGGCTGCAGGCCGTTGAAAAGGGTCGGCAGGGTCATCAGGCCGGGGTCGATGACCACCAGGCAGTCCGGCGTGTAAATCTGGGTCTTTTCCCGGATGGGTTTGTCATCGACCCGGGTGAAGGCCACCACCGGCGCCCCCCGCCTCTCGAAGCCGTACATGGGAAAGCTGGCCACGTACTTGCCTTCAGCCACGAAGGCACTGGCCAGCATCCGGGCCGCCAGCACGGCCCCCTGCCCGCCCCGTCCGTGAATCCTTATCTCTTTCACCGCAATCAAGTCCCTTCTTTCATATTCGGCGCCGACCGCGCCGTTCAAACCCTTACTTTCCGGACGTCCTGGCGATTCTCGGCAGCAGGCTCTCCCTGATGGCCCTCATGATATCCACCAGGGACTCCACCTGCTCTTTATCGATGCAGGAGAGCGCTTCCCGGCTCAGCTCCTGGGCGATGGGGTTCAGCCGGTTGGCTTCTCTCCAGCCTTTATCGGTAATGACCACCTTCACCGAGCGCCGGTCGTCGGGGGAAGGCTCGCGGCGGACGACCCCCTGGCGCTCCAGGGTATTGATGACCGCCGTGATGGAGTTCTTCTCGCGGAAAACGCTCCCCCCGATTTCCGAGGGCGTCATCTCGCCGCCGTTCTTGAAGAGGGTGCTCATGATGTGGAACCTGATGAGGCTGGCCCCGTGGCGTCCCAGCTCGACTTCCAGGTACCTGGCCAGCACCTCGAAGGACATCAAGACGGATAGCAGGGTGCCCAGCGGGGTCTTATCGGTCCTCTTGCTTACTTCTTTGCTGATGGTCATACGGCCTGCCGGGAAGGAGGGATGTAATTATGTTCTATGTAGAAGTATTCTATAACGATTTTCTACCCCTGTCAATATCTTTTTACGGTCGATATAAGACATTCAGCCCCTATATACATTATATAACAGGGCAATATATTGTTCCATATAGAACGAACGCGCGCCGGCGTCCCGTCCCCATGACCGCAGGTATTTTACTCCCCATTTGCCAATGACGTCAATTTTGAGTATATTAATAGGTGGTCGGAAACTTCATGCCCCCGTCACACATACCAGATAGTTAGGAGTGGCTTGTCTGATGAACAAAGGTGAGTACTGGAACCCCGTCCTGGAAACCCTCCCGCAGGAGAAGCTCCGGCAGTTGCAACTGAAGAAATTCCAGGAAATCGTCACCTGGGCCTACGACCACTCAAAGTTCTACCACCAGCTCTACGCCGATGCCGGCCTGGAGCCCGGTGATATCAAGACCTTCGACGATATCCGGAAAGTGCCCAAGATGGAGAAGTCCATGATGCGGGATGTCCAGGGACCTGGGAAGGACAACTTCCCCTACGGCGATATCCTGTGCGTGCCCCTGGAGCAGGTGACGGACTACCGCCAGACCAGCGGCACCACGGGACAGCCCGTTTACCAGGCGGATACCTGGCAGGACTGGGAATACGGCACCGAGGCGTACTGCTACGCCCTCTATGCCCAGGGCTACCGCGCCAGCGACCGCATTTTCCTGCCCTTCGGGTATAACATCTTCATCGCCTTCTGGGCCTACCATTACGCCGGGGAGAAGCTGGGCTGCGAGGTGATTCCCGGCGGCGTCCTGAACACCGAGGCACGCATCCTCAAGATGCAGGAGCTCAGGGCCACGGCCATGGGGGCTACCCCCACCTACGTGCTCGGCATGGCGGAGACGGCCCGGAAGATGGGCCTCAACCCCCCCACCGACCTCTGTATCCGGAAAATCACCGTGGCCGGCGAACCCGGCGGGAGCATCCCCGCCACCCGGAAAAGGATGGAGGACGCCTGGGGCGCCAAGGTCTATGACCAGGTGGGCAGCACGGAAATCGGGCACTGGGGCTGGGAGTGCCGCCAGCAGGCCGGCCTTCACGTCAACGAGGCCCTCTACCTGATAGAGATAGAGGACGTGAACACCGGCGAGTGCATCGACCGGCCGGGCAAGCGGGGCAAGATGGTCGTCACCACCTTCAACCGCCTGGCCCAGCCCTGCATCCGCTTCGACGTCAAGGACCTCATCGAGTGGAACCCCGAGCCCTGCGCCTGCGGCCGGACGTTCCGGCTCCTCCTGGGCGGCATCAAGGGCCGCGCCGACGACATCACCAAGGTCAAGGGCGTGCTGCTCTCCCCCACCGCCATCGAGGAGGTGGTCCGTGATATCCCCCAGCTGAGCAACGAGTACCTGGTGGTGGTCACCAAGAAGGGCGACATCGATGATATAACCCTGAAGGTGGAGTTACTGCCCAAGTTCCAGAAGGACGAGGCTTCCGTAAGGTCGGTGCTGACCGACCAGCTCCGGGTGAAGACCAACCTGGGCTATAACATCGAGTTCCACCCCTACGAGAGCCTGCCCCGTTCCCAGGCGAAATCGCGCCGGTTCCAGGACCAGCGGCCCAAGCTGCATTAGGAGTGATAAAGTGGCACAGAAATACGATATCAAGGCGATGACCGAGAAAATCCGGGCGCTGCGGCGGGACGCCGAGGCGCTGAAAGCCGTCTCCGGCGGGATTCCCACCGTGGACCGCAACGCCGACCGCATCCTGGCCGACGTCCGGATGCTGGAAATCAATATCAGCGACGCCGCGGAAATCCTGGGGAAGTAGAATATTTATAGGCAGAGTACTCGAGTAGGAACAAGAGGAAACAGTGACCCGGGCTGCTCGAGCTCTAACACGTATTTCACATCATTCTTCTCTTGTTTTAATAACAGCTTTTTACTTTCAATGTAGATGAATGACTGTGGCGGAGTAAAGTTCGGAATAATATATCTAGGATCTAACATCACCTCGTATTTCTTTGGGTTACGGATTTTTATTGCATAGCCCTTTTCTTTTCCTAAAAAATAACGAAAGAAAAAATCTTTGTCAATTCCTGCTGAAGTACCTGTCCTGCGCCAGATTGACTCTGGTTTATCCGAAATAATGCCTGCAATATAGAATTCACCAATGATTTTTTTAACAGGACTAGAGGCATAGACAATAACCTTATTAACATCCGTTCTGCTGAAGAAAGTCTTACGATATTCATATTTCTTAGTTCCATTAAATATCCGTTCGGCAAAGTGAGGTTTAACGGATAATAAGACGTCCATCAACTCCTCCGCGATTTACGATACTTAGAAATTGCTCACGCGATAAGGGCAAAAATCCCCAATATGCTTCTCTGTCAAGACCAATATCATCGGCCAGCGTTTTTCTTATTACTCTTTTTGTCAATGCCGCGTTATATAACATTTTGATAACGAAGAGTTCCGGCCTTGTCCACCATCGTCTTAATTCAGTCTCGCTAAAAACGCTATACGGCTTCGCGTAAGTTAAAAATTCATTATCATTTTTGAAAGTTTTTTTACTTCTCAATTCCTCGACAACACAAATTGAAGTGGCAACAGACCGATATTCTGCTGGACCTCGATCATCTTTCATCCTATAAATTACAAGTATATCTTTAGGGCGTAACCTTTCAATATCAGTAATAGCACTGATATAATTTTTACTAATACTGTTGGTATGGGAAATATCCGACAACAAATCATAGCTTTCTGTATTCAAAAGCGAATCCGGGAAAAGCTGTGAGTGATATTGTGGTCTAATAGCTAGTAAATAAAAATTACTTTGGCCGGTTTCAATTAATGGATAATCTTTTCTAATATCACCAGTAATCTTTGAGTGGTCAAGGCTTTTTACGAATACTGCCTCTTTCCCGTTTTCTGTTTCTTTTATACTATTTTCTTCCCTGAAACCGAATTCCTCCAACATGGCAATAAGCGGTTTGTGGTGCGGAAATATAGTTAAATAAATCTCTTGTGCCTGACTAACGACAGCATGGTCAAAAGCCTTCTTTATCAGGCGCTCGCCGAGCCTCGTTCCATGAGCCTCGACTTTTAACGTACCAATTTTAATCCGTTTTGCGCTTACTAACGGAGGAGTAACATCTGCTACTTCCCCTTCTTCGATTTTTAGATACATAAAGCCAGTCAATTTGTCATCTGTGTATTGCACATAAGCAGGCTCCGCCGCTTTACTGCGGTACCAATCCGGAAACTCCTTATAATCCTTTTTCAAACTATCGAAAAAATGATCATTCAGAGGAACATCGCGAAATAACTTCTTTTCAATCGTGTTTGCCATAAACATCACATAACATAATATTATTTAAAGTAATTTATCATGAAATAACTGAAATTTCAATAGATATAGCTAAAAATTAACTAAATTCTACCCTAACTCGAAAAGCCCCCGCGCGTTCTCCGTGGTTATCTCCGCCAGCTCGGCGTCCCTGACGCCCTTGAGTATGGCCGCCCCAATTAACGACCGGATGACGCAGGCCGGGTTGGACTGGTACTCCAGCTCGGTGCCCCGCCGGTACACCACCGGGGAGTCCGTCTCCAGCAGCAGCCTTTCCAGGGGGGTTTCTTTAACGGCGCGGCGGTGCTCCTCGTGGTACTCCACCGCCGGCGTCACCGATAGATAGTAGCCCTTCACCACGATGTCCCGCAGCACGCCGGACGTCCCCGTGTACCAGTGGAAGACAGCTTTTGGCAGTCCCGCCGCCGCCACCGCGTCAAAGGCGTCCCGCCAGGCGTAGCGGGAATGGATGAGCGCCGGTTTGCCGTGGTCGGCGGCTATCTTCAGCAGCCCACCCAGCACCCGCTTCTGGAGGGCCTTATCGGCGTTCTCCCTGACCCGCTTGTGGTAGTCCAGGCCCACCTCCCCCACCGCCACCGCCTGACCGATATTGGCCCTGATGAACTCCAGGTTGGCGTCGATTTCATCTTCCCTGATATACCAGGGGTGCCAGCCCAGCGCCGGGTAAACGAAGTCCGGGTATAGCCCGGCCAGCTCCAGCACCCTGGCGTTGGAGGCCAGGCCCGAGCCGACCGCCACGATGGCCGTAACCCCGACCCTCCGGGCGTCGGTGATGGCTTTCTCGAGGTCGGCCATCTCCTCGAGGTGGGCGTGGGTATCGACCAGCCGGTATAACGCCGCCATCCTAGGCAAACACCGCCGAAGGTTTTTCCTGGAAGGGGTGCGTCCGCAGCACCAGCGAGAAAAGGAAGGGGTAGGTGGCCTTGAGGTGCTGCACGTAGTCCAGCCACTCGCTGGCCAGGTGGTCGTACATCCGCTGGATATCCACCGCCAGGTGCTCCAGGTCCCCCCTGGGAAGGTCCTTGAAGGAGTGCCGGGCCTCGAGCTCCTCGTCAAGGTGGGTGGTCGCCCAGAGCAGGTCGGTAAAGCGGTCGTGCTCCAGGAGGTTGGGGTTCTCCAGCAGCGTCAGCAGATAGGACCGCTTCCCGGAGAGAAACTTTTTCAGCTCGTCGAGGTCAATCTTTTTAATGTCCATTTCAATCTTGAGGTTATAGGCGAAGGCATCGGCCCGCTTGAAGTCCTTCTGCGTCCAGTCCTTGCCCAGGTTCAGGTGGCGGCAAATCTCGTCGCGGTTATTAAAGTGCTTGAGGAGGTCGGCCAGCAGGTAGTTGCCAATCTCGCTGAAGAAGGCCCCGATGGCCATGTTGAGCTTGTAAAGCATCGACCGCTTCTCGCGCCGGGTGAGCAGGCGCTCGATGACGACGACCACGATGAAGACCTCCAGCGGCAGGTAG
>Ga0154784_1065_pt2 | contig 17318 bp, 18 predicted proteins | sample Rifle2008BG16ft_FD_105792 | JGI IMG/M metagenome (GOLD analysis project Ga0154784, IMG submission 105792) | Chloroflexi bacterium RBG_16_60_22 | reverse complement strand
CTCTGGATTCCGGCTTTCGCCGGAATGACAAGGGGAGAAGGGGGAGTGCACCAGCGAGAGGGGGAGCTTTGCCCTAAAAGCCTTTATCAATGTCACCCTGAGCGTAGCGAAGGGTCTAAAGCGGTAGGGATTCTTTCGTCACTTCGTTCCTCAGAATGACATTTGGGGCAAAGCGGAGAGGGGGATACAGGGGGTGATGTCAGGACGGGTTTAGGTCAGGTGAGTTTAAATAATATATTTCCAGAACAAGACAGAGCCTTAAGAAGATTGCCGGGACTGTTGATGGGCGATGATGAAGAAGATGCCCGCCACCAGGAACGGCAGGGCGAAAAACCACATGCCGGCGTAAAATTGAAAACCTTTCCCGAAGTAGATGGAGTGGACCGACGGCGCCAGCGACAGTACCATGTAGGCCACGATTAACAGGATACCGCCGACCCTCTCCCGCCACCACGCCACGATGAAGGCGGCCACCGCCAGCAGTATCGGGACCAGGGCGTAAAGGCTCTCGGTGGTGATGCCCCGGAAACCCTCCTCCCGCATCGACGCCACCCCCTCCCCGATGAGCATCGCCAGAAAGAACACGGCCACGAAAATCCCGATGATTCTGGCGGTCAGCCTGAACCCCCTGGCCCGGCGTAACCTGCGGTTATCGTCCATACTGCACCCTAAAACTCGTCCAGCAGTGCCTCCAGCTTCAGTGGGTCGATGGGCTGCTTTACCAGCGGCGCCTTCTTCAGCTGCGGCAGCTGCTCTTCGTAGACCGGCCTTTCCTGCTGGTAAATCACCCCGATGGGTATTTTATCACCCCACTCCAGCGCCCTGGCAAACGCCGCCATCTTATCGGTGGGGTCGTACCCCCCCTCCTCCACCTTGTAGACCCTCTCCCGGTACCACTGGAAGGTGTTGCGGTGGTTGAAGGAGACGCAGGGTTGTAAAATATCGATGAGGGCGAAGCCGTGGTGGCGGATGCCCGCCTTGATGAGACCGGCGAGGTGCTCGATGTCCCCGCTGAAGCCCCGCGCCAGGAAGCTGACGTCCGAGGCCAGCGCCAGCGCCAGGGGGTTGAGCGGCTGGGACGCCCCCAGCGGCGTGGTCTTGGTGACGAAACCGAGGTCGGAGGTCGGCGAGGCCTGCCCCTTGGTCAGGCCGTAGACCTGGTTGTTGTGCACCAGGTAGGTGATATTCACGTTGCGCCGCAGCGTCGCCAGGAGGTGGCCGGCGCCCTCGCCGTAGGCCCCGCCGTCGCCGTCAATGCCGATGACGGTGAGGTCGTGGTTGGCGAGTTTGGCGCCGGTGGCGGCGGGCAGGCTGCGACCGTGCAGCCCGTTGAAGACGTTGCCGTGCGTGTAGTGGGGCAGCTTGGGGGCCTGCCCGATGCCGGAAACGAAGAGCACCTGCTGCGGCGCCAGTCCCAGCTCCACCAGGGCTTTTTTCACCGCGTTCAGTATGCCGAAGTTGCCGCAGCCGGGGCACCAGGCGATGGGTATCGCGGCTTCATAGTCTTTCACGGTTACCATTGGTTGACCTCCTTGCGCAGGCGGCCGACGATATCGGAGGGGGAGAAGGGGCGGCCGTCGTATTTCAGGATGGCGGCGTCGATTTTGCGGCCGGTCTCGCGGCGTATCAGCTGCGTCAGCTGTCCCGTGGCGTTCCCCTCGACGGCGACGCTTTTCTTCGTCCGGCCGAGTGCTTCGACCACGGTATCGGACGGGAACGGCCAGAGCTGCCCGAGGATGAGGGTGTTGACGGCCGTGCCTTCTTCTTTCAGCCTGGCGGCGGCCTCCCGGATGGCCCCGCCCGTGCTCCCCCACCCGACCAGCGTTATCGCGGCCCCGGCCTCTTCGCGGAGCTCGGGCTTCATGGCTTCCCGTTTCAGGCCGCCCAGCTTACGCAGTCGCTTCTCGTCCTGCCGGTTGCGGGTGGCGGCGTCCTCAATCATGTGCCCGGCCTCGTCGTGCTCGTCGGAGTCGGTGACCACCAGCGCCTTCCCCTGTCCCGGCAGCGCCCGCGGCGATACGCCGGAGCGCGTTACCAGATGTCTCCTATATTCGGTAAGATTGGCGACTTCCTTATCGGATAAAAGCGCGCCGCGCTCTATCCTCACCTTTTTCAGGTCGAACCGGTCCACGGTGGCGTAGGACGTGGCCAGGTGGTGGTCGGTGAGGATAATCACCGGCGTCTGGTACTTCTCCGCCAGGTTGAAGGCCCTGACGGCGGCGTGGAAGGCCTCGTTGATACTGGTCGGCGCCAGCAGGGCGCGGGGGAACTCGCCGTGGCCGGCGTGGAGCGCGAACCACAGCTCGCCCTGCTCCGTGCGGGTCGGCAGGCCGGTGGCCGGGCCGGGGCGCTGTCCCAGCACCGCCACCACCGGGGTCTCCGTCATACCGGCCAGCGCCAGCGCCTCCACCATGAGGGCGAAGCCACCCCCGGATGTGGCTGTCATGGCCCGGACCCCCGCGTAGCCCGCCCCCACCGCCATGTTCATGGCGGCTATCTCGTCCTCCACGTGCACCGCCACCACGCCGTACTGCCGCCCCTTATCCGCCAGGAATTCCAGGATGGGACTGGCCGGCGTCATGGGGTAGCCGGCGATGAACTTGCAGCCGGCGGCCATCGCCCCCAGGGCCAGCGCCTCGTTGCCGCTGAGCAACAGCCTCCGCTTGCCGCCACGTTTGGGGCGTATTATCGGGGCGCTCAGCTTTTTACCGTGCTCCCGCGCGTAGTCGTACCCGGCCCTGGCCGCGGCGATATTGTCCCTGACCACCTTCTCCCCGTGCCGGCCGAACTCGTCCTCCAGGATGCCGGACAGCCGGGCGAGGTCGTAACCCGCCGTTCCCAGCACCGCCCCGACCGCCACGGTATTGGCCATGAGCTTGTTTTGCACCGCATCCCCGGCCAGCTTCACCAGCGGCACGTCGAAGTATTTTTTCCCCCTGGCCACAACCTTGCTCGACGCCCCGTCGTAGATGACCACCCCGCCGGGCTTCAGTTCTCTACGGTGCAGGTCAACTGTCTCCTTGTTGAGGGCCACCAGCATGTCCAGCTCCGGGGAGAGCGCCGCCACCGGCCTGTCTCCGGCCCTGATTCTGAAGAAGTTATGCCCCCCGCGGACCCGGCTCTCGTAGTCCTGGTCGGCAAAGACGTGTAAGCCCCCGCGGGCCAGCGTTTTAGCCAGGATGGCCCCCACCGACTGCACCCCCTGGCCCGCCTCCCCACCGACCATGATATTGAAATCAAGTGCCATCGTTTATCCCCTCCCCCGTCTCTGGATTCGCCCCGGATTTCGCCTCGACTATTTAAAGTATAAGGACGGCGGCGCTCCAATGTAAAGCAACCGGAGGCGGCCCGTCATCGCGGGGACATGGCGCGGGGGAATTGAAAAGCTACCCGGGCACCCCGAAATACAACACGGCCAGGAAGCCGTGGACGATTACCGAGGGCCAGAATACCCTCCAGATATAGCAGTGGACCTTGAACAGGCTCTGGTGCCAGGCGTATTTCCTCAGGCGTCCCAGCAGCCTGGCGCCGGGTATGCAGCGGCAGGACATGAAGATGAGCAGCGCGCTGACGATATTGATGATACCCAGGCTGAAGATTATCCTCCCCACAACGGCCGTTTGAAATATTTCCATGAGCACCTCGACGCTGAAAGATTACATCAAAGGTTAAGATAGACCAACGGCGGGAATATTGCAAACCCGGCGTGGCGGCCCTCACATGCTGCTGGCGATGCTGAGCAGCTCGCTGGCCGCCCGGCTCGTCACGACGATGAAGTAAAAACCCCCCGACCTCCAGTAGGCGCCGTTGAGCGGCTGCCCGTCCTCGCCGGTGGCGGTCAGGCGCGTCCCCCGGTTTTCCCCGATGACCACCGCTCTCTCTTCCAGTACCTCCCGCACCCAGGGCAGGGGTACCGGCAGCTCGTCGCTGTCGGCGACTACCTGGGATATCACCAGCACCGGGTAGCCGCCGTTCGGCGCGTTATAGACCGTCTCCACCCGGGAGGACGGCAGGAGCTGGCCGCGGATGACGCCGGGCGGCCAGGCGAGGTAGCTGGGGAAATAGGTGGGGACGACCACCCGGAAACCCAGCTCGTCCCCGGCCTCCTCGATGCTGGCGTACTCCCGGGGACCGTGCTCGGGGGGGTACAGGTAGTCCTGGGCCGCCCCGATGAGAAACAGCACCAGCGCCGCCGCGCCGAGCACCGCCGCCGGTACGAGTATCAGCTGCGGGACCGCCTTGATAAACCTCATAATGTCAGCAAGTCAGTCCACCGGCGGACGCCTAGACAATAAGGAATAGCAGGGCGGCCAGCATCACCCCGGTGACCACCACCCGGAAGTTCGGGTAGGGAACGCCGGCGGCATCGCCGTGGACAATCCTTTTTATCCTCTCCTTGACCAGGTTCCGGTTGGCCACGTCCTCCAGGCCATTGACCGGCTTCACCGGCCGCCGGATTTCGACCTCCGGGAGGGTCTCGCCGGTGGAGCGCTGGAATATCTTGAGCAGCCCCGAGGTGAGGGACAGCCGCCGCCCGGAGTAGCCCGCGGCCATATCGTCGCAGAGCTTCTCGCTGTCGTTAACGATGAGGTGAAAGACGAGGATGGCCAGCGGGTTGTAGCCCTGGAGCCACCGCAGTACCAGCAGGGCGCGGCTAATCCAGCCGACCCTCCGGCTGAGGTGGGCGATTTCATGCCCGGTGACGGCCCGGAGCTCATCGTCGTCGAGCAGGTCAATCATCGCCGCCGAGACCACCAGCGTCCCGCGACCCGAGGTATAGGCCACCGGCAGCTTATCCGGCGAGAGCCGCACGGCGGGACGGGGAATGGCGGCCTTCTCCGGCAGGCCGGCCAGCGCCGCGTCCAGCCGGGGGAACCGCCCCTCCTCGACGATGGGGAAGGACAGGTGCCGCCGTCCCAGGTAATGCCGGACGATGGGGAGGACGTCCCGGGCGAGGAAAACGATGGCGGTTATCCCCAGCCCGGCGGCGGCCAGGTGCCACACGGCGATGCCGCCCCCCAGCTCCAGCCGCAGCCAGGTGTTGATGTCCAGCAGGGCCACCTGCTCCCGGAAAGAGAAATCGTGGCGGGGCGGGTAAATCAGGAAAAATAAGGGCGGACATGCCACCGGCAGCAGCAGGGCCAGGAAGCGGAGCTTAATCCGGGCCAGCGCCTCGCGGAGCCGCCAGGCCGCCACCAGTGTCTCCACCACGGCCAGCGTGACGATGGAGTAGACGACCGCCTGGGTGAAATAGTGACCCCAGAAAGAATTGAAGAAAAGCATTTTACCCCTGCCGGTCGGGCACCGCCGGGTCTTCCCCGGCGGGGGAGTCGCCGGCATCAGGTCCGGCCGGGGCGGTCGTCATTTCGGCGTACTCCAGGGTGTGCTCCTCGAGCATCCTTTCACGGGAGATTTTACCGGTGAAGATGCTCGTATCGGCCGGGAAAACGCCGGGGCGGAAGATAACATCGTAGAGGTGCCAGATAACGATGGTCAGCACCGCCAGCGTGGCCTCGAACCCGTGGAACTCGACGGCCGCGGCCACCACCTGGCCCGGCAGGACCTTGGTAACGGTCACCGGGAAGGCCAGGATAAAGCCGGTGGCGATGATGACCAGCCCCCCGAAGATGAGTCCCCAGTACTCGAACTTCTGGCGGTAGTCGTAGCGGCCGTACTGCGGCGGCCGTTCCGCCAGGCCAAAGGTGTAGCGCAGCGCGCCCACCACATCACCGAAGTCCTTGAGGGTGGGGACCATCGCCAGGCGGCGGCGCCTGACGAAATAGGAGTAGAAGACGTTGCCGAAGTGGTACACGGCGCCCAGTGTGAATACCAGGGCGAAGGCGCGGTGAATCAGCCGCGTGAACTCGATGCCACCCAGGTTCAGGATAACTCCCTCCGCCCAGCCGGCGGTGTAGTAGCGCTGGGCCAGGCCGGTAACCGCCAGCACGATAAATGTTACCATGAGCACGATGTGCTCAATCCGCTGACCGGCGTTGAACCGCCTGATGTATTCCTGTCCGGCTTCTTCTTTCATCGCTCCGTTGTCCGTTATCCGGGCGGTCGCCATGTGTCCTCCGATGCTACCGGTTGGTTATCCGGCGCCACAGGTCGAGCATCACGTGGATGCCCAGCCCCGCCAGGATAAACGGGATGAGTATCCGGTAAAACCACCTCACGAAGAATATCAGCGGCGCTTTATCGATACCGGGCTCGTAGTGGGAGAGCCAGGCCCCGGGGAAATTGACGTTGACATCGGCGTGGCACTTGCCGCAGGTGGCCACCAGGTTGCTCTTGATGACCGGCGAGCCCGGACTGCTTACCTGCTGGATGTCGTGGATGCCGTGGCAGTCGGTGCAGACCGCCTCCTCCACCCAGATGTCCCGGGTCTCCTTCTCCACCAGCGCTACCGTCCGGCCGTGGAAGTCGTTGAGGTAGGTCTTGACCACCTGCGACGAAATCCCGTACTTCTCCATGAGCTTCTGGTTGCTGTGGCAGTTGCTGCACAGGTGCACGGACTCCAGCCGGAAGGACGCCGTCCGGGGGTCCACGATGGTGTGCGTTTGGTGGCAATCGGTGCAGACGGGGACGTCGTAGTTGTTCTCTTCAATCAGGGCCTTGCCGTGGATGCTGTTGACGTACTGCTGGTAGATGGCCTGGTGGCACTGGGAGCAGGTCTGGGAAATCTTGGCCCGCGGCTGCGACGGCAGGGCGACGTCGTGCGCCCCGTGGCAGTCGGTACATATCGGCGTCCTCAGGTCTCCGGCCGACAGCATGGCATAGTGGATACTGTCCAGCGTCTTGGTGTAGTTGTCAAAGTGGCACCGCTTGCACAATTCGTACTGGGTGATGTTGTACTCGCGTTGATTGGGGATATTCCACTGGGGGTGGGGGAAGCCGGTGATGGCAGTATGGCAGTCGGTGCAGAGCAGCTTGTCACCGTGAACGGAAGCGGCATACACTCCCGGGTCGATGTAAAGCTCCAGGGTCTCCCCGCTGGCCAGGGTCATGCTCAGGCCGGGCTGGCCGTGGCAGTCCAGGCAGGCACCACCGGCCAGGGTGCCATCAGCCGCAGCGGCGGTAACCGGAAACAAGACCTGCGCCAGGGCAACCACCACCGCACCTGCCGCAACCACCTTCCAACCCCTGGCCAGAGCGGACCGCGCTGAACCGCGATATAAGCCCACGGCACCTCCGTCAGGCAGCGTTACCTGTCGTCCGTTAGGATTCTAGCACAGGAACCGGGATTGGTAAAGGGCGCGGACACCAGAAGATGAACCCGGCTGGCTCCTGACGGAGAGCCTTACCGCTCACCGCTTTCTCTCCGCTTGGTTATTTCCTCCTCCAGTTCGCTGAGTTCCTTTTCATCGGTAGCCGCCGGTTTGCGGTCGGCGCGGCCGCGCCGGGTGAAGTAGGCCCGGCCGGGCTGCCAGCCGACGGCGACGTTATGGACCGTCTTGCGCTCCAGGGACACGATGCCCTGCCCGAGCTTGTAGCCCAGGTAGCCGATGACTCCGGCGATGCCCATGAAGGGTAGAAAGATGATGAAGACCAGCCCGGCGAAGGGGCCGGTTATCATCGCCAGCACCGAGGGCATCCTGACGTATTTTACCTCGCTGCCGCCCGGCAGGAAGGGGGCCTCTTCGGTAATCTGGACGAACTCCCCCGTGGACGTGTTGAGGTAAGCACCCTTGGGTCCTCTCTCCGCCCCATAGTACCTCTTCATTTTCGTCCTCCTTCGGGATGGTTCCGGCTCCGGCCAGGGCCGGGACTGCCCCTTTTATCTTAGCTCCACTTTAATTCTACAGGAGGCAGCGTTATGTTGAGTATCGGTACAGTGCCCTAGTTTGGCAGATTAAATAGTGTACTGGAGGGTTTATCCTGGCCTCACCCCTTTAATCCCCTCTCGCGGCGCACTCCCCTGCACAACCCGACCCCCGCCTTGACAAAAACCACGGGGTCTTTGATAATAGCTTGGTATCCCCCTTTATTCCCAGCTTGCCAGGCAAGGGAGCGTGACCATGAAAGCGTTGAGATGGTACGGCCGGAAAGACCTGCGGTACGTGGACGTGCCGGAGCCTTCTCCCGGGCCGGGACAGCTAAAGGTCAGGGTTGCCCTGGCCGGTATCTGCGGCACCGACCTCAAGGAGTATGCCTCCGGCCCGGTCATGATAGCCGCAGAAAAAGCGCCGATTACGATAGGGCACGAGTTCGCCGGGAAGGTGGCCGCCGTGGGGAAAGGCGTTAGTGACTTCAGGGTGGGGGAGCGCGTGACCGGGGTCGGCTACTACTACTGCGGTGAATGCTATGTCTGCAAAGAGGGGCGGTACAACCTCTGCGTGAACCAGGGCTTCACCGGGCTCTTCACGGACGGTTGCATGGCGGAGTATGTCATCGTACCGGCCTACGCCTGCTACCACCTTCCTGACGGGGTGTCCGACGAGGCCGGTGCCATGGTCGAGCCGCTGGCCGTGGCCCTCCACGCCGTACGGCAGGCCCGCGTGCAGCTCGGCAACACGGTGGCGGTGGTGGGGGACGGCACCATCGGGCTCTGCGCCCTGCTCGCCGCCAAAGCGGCGGGGGCCTCCGAGGTGTACGTCGTCGCCAAGCACCGGGGCCGCGGTGAGCTCGCCAGGGCGCTGGGCGCCACGGCGGTCATCTACCTCAGCGACGGCAGCCCGGTGTCACAGCTGCAGAAAATATCCGGCGGCCCGGGCGCCGATGCCGCCATCGAGTGCGTCGGCTACCCGGATACGCCCCAGCTGACCGTGGAGCTCCTCCGCCGGGGCGGCATCGCCGTTATCGTGGGGGTGTTCAGCCAGCCCGGCACCTTCGAGTTCAGCACCATGACCTTCCCGGAAAAGATAATGGTGGGCAGCTCCATCTACGTCCACGAGGGCCAGACGGCCGTGGACCTGCTGGCGGACGGGAGAATCGATGCCTCCCCCCTGGTTACGTCCCTCGTCCCCCTCAAGGACGCCGTGAAGCTCGGCTTCGAGGCGCTGCTGGCCAACAAGGATGCCAACATCAAGATACTGCTGCGCGTCCCTTGAGATTGGGCCGGGCGGTACCTTACAATAAGAATAACACCGCGCAAGGAGGCAAACATTGGTCAATAAAAACATCTACGAGTTTCCCATCACCTACACCAACCCCATCCCCAGGATAGCCCTGGGCTGGGGCGCTTATGAGACGGCCGGCGACGAGTGCAAGGCCGCCGGCATCAAGAAGGCGCTCATCGTGACTTCCGGTCTGCGGGGCACGGGCATCGTCGAGGAAATCAAGGGTATCCTGAAGCACGCCGGCATCGCTGCCGACGTCTTCGACAAGGTCACCTCCAACCCCAAGGACCACGAGATAATGGCGGCCTACCGGGCTTTCGTGGACGGCAAGTGCGACGGCGTGGTGGCGGTCGGCGGCGGCAGCTCCATCGATACCTGCAAGTCCATCCGCGTGGTGGCGGCCAACGGCGGCAAGGACGTCAACAACTTCACCGCCCATCTCGACCCGCCCTGGATGGAGACCCTGGCCAGGCTGAAACCCTGCACCATCCCCCAGATTTCCGTGGCCACCACCTCCGGCACGGGCGCCGAGGTCACCTCCTGGGCGGCCATCACCGACACCAAGAAGCGGGCCAAGGTGCTGGTCAGCGCCCCCAACGTCCAGTCCACCGTCGCCATCGTCGACCCGCTCCTCATCAGGCTCCAGCCGCGGAACTTCGCCGCCTGGACGGGCTTCGACGCCATGGCCCACGGCTTCGAGGCCTTCGTCACCAAGGTACAGGGCCCCTACGCCTACGGCATCCTGCTGCGGGCGGTGGAGCTTATCTACCAGAACCTCCGGGAGTTCACCTACAACCGGATGAACAAGGACGCCTGCGAGAAGATGTGCTGGGCGGCCACCATGGGCGGCATCGCCATCGGCTTCGGGGCCGGCGCCGGCATCGTGCACGGGCTGGGCCACCAGGTGGGCGCCCTGACGGACTGCCATCACGGGCGGGTCAACGCCGTCCTGACACTGGCGGGAGAGCGGTATAACCAGCCGGCCGCCCTCGATAAGTTCGCCGCCATGACGCGGGCCATGGGCATCGATACCCGCAACATGACGGATTGGCAGGCCGCCGACCGCTGGTTCGAAGAAATAGAGCAGCTGATGAAAGACCTGGAAATCACCCCCGGCCACCTGGCCGACCAGTTCGGTTTGCAGGAGAAGGACCTGGAGCACATCGTCGAGATTTATTCCAACGACTTCTGCAGCCAGGGCAACCCCAAGGAGTTCGACCACGACGAGGTCATCGCCCTGCTCAAGAGGGTCATGCACAACTCTTACTAGGACCACACTGAAAACCGAATAGAAGTAAATAGCGAGGGTGGCGGAAAGTCCCCGGTTAATTGTAAAATATTCCCGGGGGCTCGCCACCCTCGCTGCAAGCAATAACGGTTAAGGAAGGTCAAGATGGAAAAAGAGACACCGGTAACCCCGAAGAACGAGGAGCCCGAGGTCATCGAGGAAATTGCCGTCGAGGAGCTCAGCATCGACGGCGTCTGCGGGGTCTATTAGCCATGACCCGCCTGGCCGATGATGTCCGGGTCAGAAAGGAAAGCTGGGGGCTGCTCTTCTACGTGAGGGCGCGCCACAGGGTATGCTTCGTGAGGAGCGGCGACTGGCTCTATCCCCGGCACTTCGACGGCACCTGGACGCTCGACGGCATCGTCGAGGACATCACCCGTCGCACCGGCACCCCGGCGGAGATAATCGAGCGCTCCCTCCCCGGACTGACCGGGCACCTCGCCGCCAGCAGGATGATTAGCGATGAAGTACGCTGACTGGCCGCTGTCCGCCCCGGTGAACCTGACCTGGGAAATCACCCACCGGTGCAACCTGAGGTGCGTTCACTGCCTCTCCGCCAGCTCCCGGGAGTCGCCCGGCGAGCTCAGCTTCGAGGAGTGCCGGGCCATCGTCGACCAGCTGGCGGAGCTGGAGGTATTTGAAATCAACTTCGGCGGCGGCGAGCCGCTGCTCAAGGACTTCTTTCTCCCGCTGCTGCGCTATATCCACGAAAAAGAAATCGTCACCTGCGTCAGCACCAACGGCACCGCGCTCACCGACGAGGCGGTGGCCTGCTTCGCGGAGGGCCCCCTGGTCAACGTCCAGGTCAGCCTCGACGGGGCCACCCCGGAGGTCAACGACCGCATCCGGGGGGAGGGGACGTTCCACCGTATTATCCGGGGCATCGAGCGACTGGCCGGCAGGAATATACCCCTCTCCATCAACACCGTGGTGACATCGCTGAACTTTACGCAGTTGAGCGAGCTGAAAGGACTGGCCGCGTCCTACGGGGCCAGGCTGCGCGTCTCGCGGTTCCGTCCCTCGGGGCGGGCGCGGGACAGCTGGGAAACGCTGCGGCTGAAAGCAGCGCAGCTAAGAGAGCTCGCCGACTGGCTTAGCGGCGACCCGACCATCCTGACGGGGGACTCCTTTTTCTCCATCTCCCAGGACGGGCGGCGGCAGCTGGGTCTGGACATGTGCGGCGCCGGCAAGATGACCGCCTGCATCGACCCCGTGGGCGGCGTCTACCCCTGCGCCTTCATGCAGGACGGGGAGTTCCGCGGCGGCAGCCTCAAAAAGACCGCCTTCAGGGACATCTGGGACAACTCCCCCGCCTTCAACTTCTTCCGGGGGCTGGAGCCCGCTTCCTGCCGCCAGTGTCCCCGCTTTAAGAAGTGCCGCGGCGGCTGCCCGGCGGTCGCCTACTTCGTCAGCCGCGACCTCAACCGCGCCGACCCCGAGTGCCTGGTCAACTGGAGCCGGGACATCGCGGCGACTTCACCGGTTGAGAACAGGCCGTATATTATATAATGGCAATAATAAACGGTCATTGCGAGCGAAGCGAAGCAATCCGTCGCCCGGTTGGTGGGATTGCTTTGTCGCTATGCTCCTCGCAATGACGCCAGCGGTCAATGAACACGGTCGCTGACCGGGGGGTAGAGCTATGTACGGGCAATTCAAATACCTTTTTTCACCGCTCCAGATAGGGCGAACGGTGGTGCCGAACCGCATCTCCTTCTCCGCCCACCTGACCAACCTCTCCGAGCACAACCTCCCCTCCGAGCGCCAGGCGTACTACCTGGCGGAGCGGGCGAAGGGCGGCACCGGCCTCATCATCACCGAGGAGCAGTCCGTCCACCCCACCGACCATGCCTACGAGAGGCTCATCGACGCCTACAAGCCGGAGGTCGTGCCCGGCTACCGCCGCATCTGCCGCGCCGTCCACGAGTTCGAGACGAAGATATTCGCCCAGCTCAATCACAACGGCGCCCAGGGTGACGGCAGCAACTCCCGCCTGCCCGTCTGGGGGCCTTCCCCGGTGCCGGACGTGCTCTTCCGGGAAGTACCCAAGGAGATGGAGAAAGAGGACATTAAGGAAGTCATCGACTACTTCGGGAGGTCGGCCGGGCATGTCCGTGAGGGCGGCTTCGACGGCATCGAGCTGCAAATGGGGCACAGCTCCCTGATACGGCAGTTCCTCTCGCCGCTGTCCAACTTCCGCAACGATGAGTACGGCGGCAGCCTGGAGAACCGCATTAGGCTGGCCACCGAGGTCATCGGGGCGGTGAGGAAGGCGGTGGGGGGCGACTTCACCCTGGGGATACGCCTCTGCGCCGACGAGATGATTCCCGGCGGGTTGACCCTGGACGACGTCAAGGAAATCGCCCGCCGCCTCGAGGCCACCGGGAAAATCGACTTCATCGATTTGAGCGTGGCGACCTTCTACAACCTTTACCTGGTCGGCGGGACGATGCACACCCCCCTGGGCTATACCATCCCCCTGGCCGCCGGCATTAAGGAAGTCGTCCGCCTGCCCGTCTTCTGCACCGGCCGCATCAACGACCCCGTCATGGCGGAGCGGGTGCTGGCGGACGGCCAGGCGGACATGATTGGCATGGTACGGGCGCAGATTTGCGACCCCGAGATGGCCAACAAGGCCAAGGAAGGCCGGCTGGAGGAGATACGCTTCTGCGTGGCCGACAACCAGGGGTGCTACGGGCGCATTTCCGCCGGCAAGGACATCGGCTGCATCCAGAACCCCGGCATCGGCTCCGAGAAAACGCGCGGCGCCGGCTCCATCAGGCCGTCACCCGAGAAAAAGAAGGTGATGGTCGTGGGCGGGGGGCCGGCCGGGCTGCGGGCCGCCGGGATTGCCGCCCGACGCGGCCACGACGTCACCATCTACGAAAAGAATGAAAAGTTGGGCGGACAGGTCAACATCGCCGCCCTGGGAGCGGGACGGGAAGAGTTCGGGGCCGTCATCCGCAACGAGGAGAACCAGCTCAAGATACTGCCGGTGAACATCGTCCTGGACCGGGAAGTCACCGCCGAGTTCGTCATCGAGCAGGACCCGGACGTGGTGATTATTGCCACGGGGTCGGTGCCCAGGGAGTGCCCCGTTCCCGGCGCCCAGGGCCCCAATATCTATAATGTCTGGCAGGTCCTCACCGGGGAGGCGGCGCCGGGGGAGAAGGTACTCTTCGTGGACTACGATGGCCACCACCAGGCCACGGCCACGGCGGAGTTCCTCACCGACCGTGGTAAAAAGGTGCACATGCTGACGTCGTCGCTGTTCGTCGGGCAGGACCTCGGGCCCATCCAGGACCTCTACCTCACCCGCCAGCGCCTGCTGCTGAAGGGCGTCACCTTCACGCCGGACTTCGCCGTGATGGAAATCAAGGGGCTGGAGGTCAAGGGCTTCAATGTTTACTCCAACGAGTGGCAGACCTTCGGCGGGTACGATGCCATCGTGCTGGCGATGGGCAACCGCGTCGAGGACGGTCTCTATAAAGCCCTCAAGGGCAAGGTCAAAGAGCTTTACCGCATCGGCGACTGCGTGGCGCCGCGCAAGATAGACATGGCCATACTCGAAGGCGAAAAAGTGGGGCGGATGATTTAAAAAATAATAAAAACGTCATTCCCGCGCAGGCGGGAATCCAGCGGGGTGGTTATGAGAATCAGTCTGACATTGCTTGCATTTGGCCGATTAAATTGTCATTGCGAGGAACCCGCCTGGGGCGGGCGACGCGGCAATCTCTTACACCGGATTGGAGATTGCTTCACCTTCGGCTCGCAATGACGTAAGGAAGAACGTGGCCGGAACGAGAGAAATCTGGGTGCTCCCGGAGATAGACGAGACCGCCGGGGAAGTCCACAAGCTTAGCCTGGGGCTGCTGACCGAGGCCAGGCGCATCGCGGGGAAGGTCGGCGGCAGCGTCACCGCCGTCGTGCTCACCGACCGCACCCCGGACCACGCCGATGTTTTCGGCCGGTACGGCGTGGACAACGCTTATGTCTTCCGGGACCCCCTGCTGAAGCACCCCTCCCCCGAGGCCGCCGCGGCGGCCCTGCTGCCGCGACTGCGCCAGGACAGGCCCTGGCTCTTCATCATGGGGCATACCGCTCTCGGGCGGGGACTGGCGCCGCGCCTGGCGGGGATGCTGGATACCGGGGCGGTGTCCAGCTGCGTGAAAATCGACCTCTCCCCGCCGGATAGTCCAAAGTTCTACCGTCCTATCTACGGCGACCAGCTCTACCAGGAGGTGGTCTTCCAGAGAAGCGGGACGATGCTGGCAACGATGGACCCGCGCGTCCTCAACATAGCCCCGGCGACCAGGACCGGCCAGTTCAAGACCCTGGTCATCGAGGCGAAGCTCCCGGAGGGGTCGGTGAGGACGAGGCACACCGGTTTCCTGGCGGCGGACCGCCGGGAAGTGGACGTCAGCGAGGCCGATACCATCGTGGCGGCGGGGGCGGGGGCGGCCGCTGATGATATTTTACCGCTGGTCGAAGAGCTGGCCGCCCTGCTGGAGGGGGCCATCGGTACCACCCGCCCGGTGGTGGACGGGGGGAAAATTCCCCGGGAGCGGCTTATCGGGCAGACCGGCAAGGTGGTCAGCCCGGACTTCTACCTGGCGCTGGGCATCTCCGGCGCCACCCATCACGTCGGCGGCATCCAGGAGTCGGGCCGCATCGTGGCCATCAACCGCGACCCCCACGCCCCCATCTTCCAGAGCGCCGACGCGGGCATCACCGCCGACCTCCGGGACGTGCTGCCGCTGCTGATAGACCGCATCAGGCGCGCGAAGGAAAATGGCGAAATACTTTGACGTTATCATCGTCGGGGCGGGACCGGCCGGCAGCCTGGCGGCCCTCAGGCTAGCGCGCGCCGGGCTGAACGCGGTCATGGTGGAGCGGGGCAGCCACCCCGGTGCCAAGAACATGTTCGGGGGGCTGCTCCACCACACCCCCGTCCTCAACGAGCTAATTCCCGACTTTCCGGAGCGGGCGCCGCTGGAGCGGCACGTCTATAAAAAAACGCTGGCCTTCCTGACCCCGGAAGCGGCGGTGTCGCTGGCCTTCGAGAGCGAAGACTTCGAGAACCCCCCCCATAACGGCTACACCGTCTTCCGGCCGGTCTTCGATAAATGGCTGGCCGGGGAGGCGGTCAAAGAGGGGGCGCTGCTGCTCACCGAGTGTGCCGCCGACGACCTGATTAAGAAGGACGGCCGGGTGGTCGGCGTCACCGTGAAGGGGAGGGAGGGGGAGCTGCGGGGCAATATCGTCATCGCCGCCGACGGCGTGCTGTCCTTCCTGGCGGAGAAGGCTGGCCTGCGGAAAGAGTTCAAAGCTTCCGACATGGGGGTGGGCATCAAGCTGCTGCTGGGACTGCCCGAGGCCGCCATCAACGAGCGCTTCCACCTGGTCCGGGACGAGGGGGCGGACATCAGCTTCGTGGGGGCGACCGGCGGGATGCGGGGCGGCGGCTTCCTCTACACCAACCGCGAGAGCGTCTCCGTGGGACTGGTGGTGCACCTCGACTCCCTCCGGGCGGCAGGCAAAGCGCCCTACGACGTCCTCAACGGGTTTTTAGCGCACCCGCTGCTGAAGAAGCTGCTCAAGGGCGCCGAGCCGCTGGAGTACTCGGCGCACCTGATACCAGAGGGCGGGTTCAAGGCGATGCCGCGGGTCTATACTGACGGCCTGATGGTGGCCGGGGACGCCGCCGGGCTGGTCTACACCAACGGCATCAACCTGGAGGGCATCAACCTGGCCATGACCTCCGGGGTGCTGGCCGCCGAGACGGCGATTAAAGCCCTGGAGGCCGGCGACTACTCGGCAAGGACGCTGGCGCTGTACAGGAAAAAGCTGGACGAGAGCTTTGTCATCAGGGACATGAAGACCTTCAAGAACGCCGCCGGGATGATGCACTCGGAGCGCCTCTACGAGTCTTACCCGAAAATCCTGGCCGGCGTCTTCGAGAAGATGTACCGGGTGGACGGCAAGCCGCGGTCGAAGCTGTTGCGCCTGGCCCGCCGGGAGGCCCTGAAAGAGATGGGGCTCAAGGGCATCGTCGCCGACGGCATCAAGATAGGCAGGGCCTTATTATGAACATCGAGAACCTGACGCATCTGACGCAGTTCCAGGTCGACGACCAGGCCCATATCATCGTGAATAAAGAGGTCTGCCGGACGTGCGACCACCGCGCCTGCGTCCTGGCCTGCCCGGCCAACTGCTACACCTGGGACGAGGCCACCGGTCTGCTGAGCGTCGTTTACGAGAACTGCCTGGAGTGCGGCACCTGCTATGTCCTCTGCGATAAGGGGGCGGTGGACTGGACCTACCCGCGGGGCGGCTACGGCGTCCGCTTCCGCCTGACTTGAAAAGCCATGAAGATAATCGTCTGTTTGAAGGAGGTTGTCGACCCGGCGCTGGGGCTGGACTCCGGCCTGAGGAACGGCGCGGTCTTCCGGGAGGGACTGCCCCTCCGGCTCAACCCCAATGACGCCGCGGCATTGGCGGTGGCTCTAGGTGTGGCGGCGCCGGGAAATGGGGACGTCGAAATCACCCTGGTCTCCATCGGCCCGGACGGGGTGGAGGGCTATCTCCGGAACGGGCTGGCGCTGGGGGCGGACCGGGCGGTACGCCTCTGGCAGGAGGGCTTCGGGGGGATTTCGCCTTACCAGAAGGCCCGGCTGCTGGGCGGGGTGGTGTCACGCGGCGGGGCGGACATCGTCCTGACCGGGGCCGCCAGCCTGGATACCGCCCACGGACAGGTGGGGCCGCTGCTGGCCGCCCGGCTCGACTGGCCCTGCGTCAGCGACGTTGTAAGCCTGGAGGTCGACGAACATGGCCTCAGCCTTATACGGGACATCGGCCGGGGAGAGCGGGAGGCTTTGATGTGCTCCCTGCCGGCGGTCGTCACCGTCAAGGGCGATGGCAAACTGCCCGGCGCTTCCCTGGACCGGTTCGTCGATAGCCGCTACGCCGAG
>Ga0154784_1064_pt2 | contig 17504 bp, 15 predicted proteins | sample Rifle2008BG16ft_FD_105792 | JGI IMG/M metagenome (GOLD analysis project Ga0154784, IMG submission 105792) | Chloroflexi bacterium RBG_16_60_22 | reverse complement strand
TTCCCTGATTTGGCTGAGGTAGTCGGGGATGGCCACGCCGGCCGGGCAGGCCACCGAGCAGGGGGTGGGATAGACGCGGGTGGAACCGAAGATGGAGTGGTACCGGGCATCGCCGGTCAGGGCGTAGCACATTTTGCCGCCCTTCCTCAGGCAGTCGAACCGGTTATCGGGGACCCAGTAGTACCAGCAGCGGTTGCTCTGGCAGATGTTGCCGCCCAGCGTGCCCATCTCCCGGATATGGGGAGAGGCCGTCCGGCGGCAGGCCTCGGAAAGGGCCGGGTATTTTCCCTTAACGACCCTGTCATGAGCGATATCTTCGAGCCTCGTCAGGGCGCCGATATGCAGCTTCCCGTCGTCCTCCCTGATGTAGTCCAGCCCGTCGATGCTCTTGATGTTGACCAGGACCTCCGGGTACTCCGGCAGGATGTTGTCCTGCATCTGGCCCAGGATATCGGTGCCGCCGGCGATGATTTTGCCCCTGGCCCCGCCGGCCTTGAGGACAGCCGCCGCCTCTTTGAGCGAGCTTGCGTTCACGTGTTTAAACTTCTTCATCGGTCAGCTCTCCAAATCATATTCGGGCGTTATCATGCTTTGCCCAGCGCCCGGAGCACCCTGTCCGGGGTTACCGGGAAGCCGTCCACCCATTTACCGGTGGCGTTATGGACGGCCGCGCCGATGAGCGTGGGCATGACGGTGGCCACGTCCTCCCCGATGCCGACCAGCCCGTAAGGGCCGTAGCCCATGCCCGTTTCCACGAGGACGGTGTCAATCTCCCCGACGTCCATGAGCGTAGGAATCTTGTAGTTCAGGAGATTGCCGTTGAGCATCACCCCGGTATTGGGGTCGTGGACGACCTCCTCGGTGTGGCCTCTCCCCGCCGCCATGACGGCCCCGCCGTACGCCTGCCCCTCGCAGCCCTCCACGCTTATCGCCTTGCCGACGTCGTTGACGGTGACCATGCGCGTGATATCGACCTCGCCGGTCTCGGTGTCCACCGCCACCTCCATGAAATGGGCCTGCCGGCAGAGGCGGAGGCGCACGCCGATGTACGTCCCCCGCTGGACGTGCCAGGCATGCTCGAAGAGGGGCGGCGTGAGACGCAGCGGATATTTGATGCCTTCCTTGCCGGCCCAGACCGGCTCCCCGATGGTCGAGAGGAGGGGGCCCATGGCCCCGCTCGGCCCGACGAACTCCGCCAGCGTCAGGCGGTTGGTCGGGTTGGCCTTCTCGAAGATGACGCTGTCCCTGATGTCCAGCTCTTCGGGTTTCTTATCGGGGAAAGCGGGCGGGAAGCTGCCGAGCTGCGTTACGCCGCGGGGGGCGACCGCCGTTTCCAGGATTTTTTTCTTGAGGAGACGGGCGCAGTGCCGGACCGCTGAGCCGTTGACGGACATGTTGGTGGAGGTATCCGGCGTCATGGTGTAGAAGCCGGCGTCCATCTGCCCCTTGTAGCGGACGTCCTCGATGCGCAGGCCGAGCTCGTCGGCGGCAATCTGGCAGTAGGCCGTCTCCGCGTTCACGCCGACGTCCGACCGGCACCCGAGTATGGTGGCGGTGGCGTCGTTGCGCTCGATGTAAATGGCTATTTCGCTGGAGCCGCCGGAATCGTCCCACTCGTGCGTCCAGGTAAAGGCCAGGCCGTGCATCCGGCCGTCGGGGAGTCTCTTCGTCCCCGGCGCGTGCCAGTTCCTGTCCCAGCCTATCGCCGCCCTGCCCTTGTCCAGGCACTCCTTCAGGCTGTCCCTGACCGGGAACCCCATCTCCGCCTTGCGCCTGTTTAGCCAGTCGATATCGTGGCCCTCGGCGCCGTCGTTTTTCAGGGCTACCTCGGTGGGGTCGAGCCCCAGCGCCGCGGCGACGCGGTTGAAGACCAGGGTCATGCTGTGGCAGTTGGAGTTCTGCTCGCAGCGCGTGGCCACGGTGGGGCCCTTGTTTATCATCACCGATTCCGTTTTGCCGTAGATGTTGGGGACGCGGGTGTTATCGATGAAGTGCTTGACCACCCCGAAGACCGGCAGGAACTGGTTGGTCACCACCGCACGGGCCTCGACGGCGGTTATCGTCCCGTCCCGTCTGGCGCCCACCTTGTAGTAGTAGACCCCCTCGTCCATCTCCCCGCCGTAGAAGTCCTCCCGCCGGTTGAAGGTCCACATCACGGGCCGGTTGAGGCGGCGGGACATGAGCGCGGCGCAGTAGTGCCCCCCCAGGTTCCACGATACCTGGCTCCACCCGCCGAAGCTGGCGCCCTGGTAGAGGCAGTGGACGTCAATCTTGTTCATCGGGATGCCGCCGAACCAGGTGGCGATGTGCCGCTTGCTGATATGGGGACGCTGCTGCTTCAGCCAGACCTCCGGGTACTCCCCGTTCCAGCGGAAAACGCCGCAGGGACGCTCCGGGCCGACCCAGGTGTTCAGTCCCTGGGTGAACTTGAACTCGATTATTTTATCGGCCTCGGCGAAGCCCTTCGCGACGTCGCCGTGCTTTTCGATGTAGGTGCTTTCGGGGTCGAGGTTGCCTTTAGGCAGCGCTTCGGGGTTGGCCAGGGGGGCGTCCGGCTTGAGCGCTTCCTCCGGGTCCAGCACGAAGGGTCGCGGCTGCCACGCCACCTCAATCAGCTCCAGGGCCTCCGCGGCGATGTCCTCGGTATCGGCCACCACGAAGGCGCCGACCTCCTCCCCCTGGAAGTGGGCCACCCGGGGGAGGACTACCGTGGGGAAGGGCTCGTGCCCGCCCAGGGAGGCGCTCTCCGGCAGCTCGGGGTCGTCATACCGGAGGACGCCCCTGACTCCGGCCAGCTTTTCCGCCCGGCCGGTATCCATGCTCATTATCTCGGCGTGGGGATAGGGGCAGGTCAGGAACCTCCCGTGGAGCATGCCGGGCAGCTGCACGTCGATAGTGTACCTGGCGGCCCCGCTCGCCTTCTCTACCCCGTCGATGCGCCGCACGCCGCGCTTGCCGATGCTTTCGTAGTTTTTCAGGGGGTATTTATCCGCCTTGAGGTTATCGAACGATTCCAGCATCCGGGAAAGCTCTTCGTTGTTCATCTTCATTACCCTCCGCGCAGTTTCCGGGCGGCTTCCCTGACCGCCTTGATGTGCTGGGGATAGGTCCCGCACCGGCACAGGTTGCCCACCAGGGCTTCCCTGATTTCGTCATCGGTGGGGTCGGGGTTGCGGTCCAGCAGGGCCTTGGCGGTGACGACGAAACCGGGCGTGCAGAACCCGCACTGCATACAGTGGTGTTTCACGTAGGCTTCAATCAGGGGATGGTTGGCCCGGGCGATGCCCTCGATGGTCTCCACCGACCGGTTGTGGCACTCGACGGCCAGGGTCATGCAGGAGAGGACCGCCCGGCCGTCCATGATGACGGCGCAGGCGCCGCAGGCCCCCTGGCCGCAGAACTCCTTGGTACCGGTCAGGCCGAGCTCTTCACGCAGGACGTGGTCGAGCATGGCGTGGGACGGGACGGTCAGCCGGTAAGCGTCACCGTTGACAATCAGGTTGATGACTTCTTCCGTTGCCAGAGCTTCATTTGCGGTTTGCGGCATCATGTGATTAACCCCCTTTCCGGCACTGCTCAAGGTGGCCGGAAATTTTCAGCTAAATAATATTACAATTTAAACTGAAGGGTTGTAAATGATGGCGCGCAGTAATGAAAAATAAAGGAGCGGACCTCTTCGGCCCCCCGGCCTTCAGAGCGTCCGCCCCTTGATTCGTTCCACTACTCCTCCCGTCTGGTTGACTTCGCCAAATCGCCCGATTTATTCCGGGCCTTATTACGCTTGACGAGGAGCTCGGGAACCTTCCGTCAATCCTTCGTCCTTAATCGGTGCATCACCCCTTTTCTTTCTTATCGTATTATTATAGCTCCAAAGCCGGCCTGAGTCTGTGACTTTTATATCACATGGCGGCACAGGAGCTTGGCCCCAAATGTCATTCTGTGGAACGAAGTGACGAAATAGTCCCCGCCGCCCCTGGACCCTTCGCTGCGCTCAGGATGACATGGGTGAAGTACTATTAGGGCAAAGCGACAACTTGGGTATCCGGGGCTTCGCGACCCCCGACCGGCTCTTACAGCGCGGAAAAGTGGCGCGAGTGCGTCGTGTGGGCCTGGAGGCCGGAAAGGAAGGCCTCCACGGCCATGGGGCAGAACTGCGAGCCGGCGCAGGCGTAAAGCTCGCCGACAGTGTAGTCGAAGGTCAGGGCGGGACGGTAAGCCCGGTCGGTCGTCATCGTATCGAAGGCATCGGCGACGGCGAGAATCCGTGAGCCCACCGGGATATCTTCGCCCCTCAGTCCGCAGGGATAGCCTTCGCCGTCATACCTCTCGTGGTGATAGAGGACAAGGTCGCTGGCCCTCTCCAGGAAGGGGATTTTCTTCAGCAGGGCGGCGCCGACACCCGGGTGCTGGCGGATGATTTCCCATTCCGCCGGGGTCAGCTTGTCCGGCTTGTTCAGTATCTGGGAATCGATGGCTATCTTGCCGACGTCGTGGAGGATGCCGGCGTATTCCAGGTCTTCCATCTCGCGGGTGGTCAGGGAGAGTGACCTCCCCCCGATTAAGGCGTATTCCATCACACGCTGGGAATGCCCGTGGGTATAGGGGTCTTTGGCATCGATGGCCTCGGCGAGGGTAGCGATGGTAGCCTTGTAGGCATCCAGCACTGTCTGGTGGAGCCGGGTGTTCTCAATGGCCATGGCGGCCGTGGTGGCTACGGAGACGACGGCCTCCAGGTCCTGCCGTGAGAAGGGACTGCCGTCCAGTTTGTTGAGCACCTCGATAACGCCGACCGTCCGGTGATGCACCACCATGGGGGCGCAGATTAAAGACGCGGTGGTAAAGCCGGTGACGGCATCTACGGTGCGGTCGAAATGGGCGCTTTGGCTGACGTCGTTGACCACCAGGGGCTTCCCGGTGCGGACCACCTGCCCGGCGACACCGCTATCGGAGCTGACCTTGACGCGCTTGAGGGCCTTGCTGACCGGCCCCTCGGCCACCTCGAAGAAGAGCTCCTGTTCATCATCGCCGGTCAGGAGCACGGAGGACGCCTGGGCGTTGAGGGTCTGCTGGGTCATCCTGATGACCTGCTCCAGCAGCTCCGTCATGCGGGACTCCGAACCCGCTCTCCGGCTGACCTCATAAACCAGGGCCAGCCTGGGGTTATTCTCCAGGTCGGCCAGGCCGCCGAGCTCGCCAATCAGGTCCAGTTCCTCGATGTCATGTACGGCCATTTCCCTCAACCTTAACCTCCGGCCGGTCAGGCCTTGTCCTTAACTTTGTCTTTGTTCTTGTTGTTGGTCGGGTCATCCGGGTCCGGTGCCACGACCGGCTCCTCGTCCGCAGCCGGTTCATCAACGGGTTCCGGCACGACGACCGGTTCCGGTTCAATCACCGGCACCGGTTCGTCCACGGCCACGGGCTGTGGTTCTTCAACGGGCTGTGGCGCGGCGGGCGGTGTTTCAGCCGCGGGCGCCGGAGGAAGGCCGGCTGCCTGGGCGGGGGTATAGCCCTGGGTGTCGCTCTGGGCCCTGGCGTTGCCCTGGCCCTGGCCGTTGTTGCCTTTATCCTGGCCGTTATTACCCTGTTCCTGGCCACTGTTGCCTTTCTCTTGGACCTGCGCCTTCTCCTGGCCGGGGGCATCGGCGCTGGCCGGTGACTTATCGTTGCCCGGAACGGTCGGCTCGGCCGCTTCGTCAGCCCTGGCCTGGCCCGGTATTTCATCACGGTTGTCCGCAGGGACTTTATCCGGTGAGATGTCCGTGTTCACGGCTTCAGCTTGCACCTCGGTCTTGTTCTGACCGGGGGCGCCGGCCTGGCCCGGGGCGCTCGGAGTCAGGGAGTTGCCCTGATTTTCCATCCTGTCCTGGCCCGGGGCGCCGGCCTGGCCCTGGCCGTTGCCGTTATTCTCCTTATTATTCTCATCGTTGCCGGCCGGCCGGCCCTTTTCATCCCGGGCGGTCGGTACGGCGGGCGCGGCTGAATTTTTCACGGATTGGGTCTTGACGATTTTTTCCGGCGCCGTATCCCCGAGCGGCTCTACGTTGCTTAGCTGGTGGCCCGTAATCAGGCCGTTTTCCACCCGGAGGCTGAACCGCAGCAGCCAGCCGCTGTCACTCTGGCCCTGGTAAGCGCCGGCGTACCGGAAAGCCGTCTCGCCGCCGGACTGGCCCTGAATCTTAAAGCGGACGGTGCCGTCGGCGACGAAGCGCATGGCCAGCGTGTATTCGCCGCTGGTGAGCTGCGGGAGGCGAATCACCTGGGTGTCATCGGCTGAAGATTCCGATTGCGAGCCGGCTATCTGGTTGAACGCCCGGCCGGTGGGCAGCGAGCCGGTGCTGGCACCGGTGGGGTCGGTGAGCGAGCCAACCGCCGCGCGGTCGATAGTAATGGTAATTTCCGCAGCGGGGGCGGGCGATGCCTCCGGCCCGGAGGGGCTCGCCCCGGCGGCCACTCTCGTCTGCCGGCTGGCCGGTATCAAGACCTCCTCGCCCTGGCCGATGACGCTGACCAGCCCCTGCGTGGTGGCGACGGTCGTCGCGCCGTCTTCCTCGACCTCGGTGGCGAAAAGCGTGCCGCGCACAATGGCGCTGGCGGTGGGGGTATCTATCTCATAGTGCGAGCCGGCATCGGCCATCTTGACGACGCGGCTCCAGGTCTTGCCCGCCCACTGCTTGAGGACGATGGTCACGGCTTCCGCCTCGCCGGTCTCCAGCTTTTGAATTTCAATATCGGTGCCGGGCTCCAGCTTGAGGGTGCTGCCGTCGAAGAACGTCAGCAGGGCATGGGAGTCCGCGGCCGTCTTTATCCGGGTGCCGATGTCGAGGGTCATGCCGTCGCTGCCCCGCGCCAGTCCTTGGGACGCCGGGACCTGTACCTCGACGCTGCCGCTGAGAATGCTCAGGGTAGCCCCGGAGGCCAGCGTGGGCGACGGCGCGATAAAGTTGGAAGCACTGAACAGGGTGACAACAGCCAGGACCACGCCGAGTGCCACCGGCGCGGCCACTTTCCTGGCCAAGGCCACGGCCTGCCAGAACCTCCGGGCGGCGGCGGCCAGGTCATCGAGCGGAGACAGGCTTTGCTCCAGCTCGACGGTTTTCACCCGGTATGCCTCGCGTTGCAGCCGGGCCATGAGGCGACCCCGGGCGGCCCTTCTGAAATCGTCCGCGGGGCTGACCGGCCGCAGGGAAGACAGGGAAAGGGCGGTGGCCAGCAGGGGCTCCAGCTCCTCACGCACTCCGGCGTAATCCGGCAGGCAGGCCGCCATGGCCTCGCCCCGGTTTATCCTGGCCAGGCACGCATCCAGCGCCCCGGCTATTTTATTCCTGTTCATAGTCTTTCCCTTTGCCCATTCTCTTTCTCAAAGTGGCCAGGGCCCGCATCTGCAGCACCCTTACGGCCCCTTCTCGTTTACCCATTATCGTTCCGATTTCCCGGTTTTCCATTCCTTCGATAAACTTCAGGATGATTACCTGCTTCTGGTTCGCGGGCAGACAGTTGATATTTTCCATCAGTTCCCGGTATTCCGCCCGGGTCTCCAGCTCTTCAATAAAATCGGTCAGTTCAACCGAGGCGACCTTCTCTATCGGGGCGAGTCTCTGCTCGCGGCGGAGAACGTTTATCAGGTGGTTATGGGCGATGCGGTAAAGCCAGGATGAAAAGGTGGCTTCCTTTCCTTTACAGGACTCGATGGACTTCCAGGCTTTGACGAACACATCTTCGGTGATGTCCTCCGCGGCCATCTTATCGTTGACCTGGTAGTAAACGTAGCGGTAAATCCGGTCAAGATAAGTCCCGTACAGTTCTCCGAAGGCCGTGAAATTCCCGCCGGCGGCCTGTTTGACTAGCTCTACAGTCTCTTCCCGACCGTACTCCGCGGCGGCGGTTGCCTTCGCCGTTTTTGCCTCTCTAACCTTATTACCAATGAGCGCCATGATTTGTTACACTTTTCCTTTAACCAGCTCCGGGAAAAGGGTCTCCGGACTAACGGGGGTGCCGGTGTGGAAGCCGATAATTTCATAGGCCAGGAACTTGGTATGCGTCCCCCTCAGGCTCAACGGGGCCAGCGGCGCGGCGTTGACGCTGTCCTTGATAAGCTCGTAGGTCTCTTCTCCGACCCACACCTTGCGGCCGGGAGTGATGGCGGCCAGCCTGGCGGCGGTGTTCACCGCGTTGCCGATGACGGAGTATTCCAGGCGGTCCACCGAGCCCATGTTGCCGGCGACCGCCATGCCGGTATTGACGCCGATGCCGAACTCCATCTTGGGCAGGTTCCTGGCCTTTTTCTGGAGGTCGTGGAGGGCGTGCTGGGCGCTGAAGGCGGCCCGGGTGGCCAGCAGGGCATGTTCCGGGCAGTTCAGCGGCACGTTCCAGACCGCCATGATGCTGTCCCCGCCGAACTTATTGACCATGCCGCCGTGCTCGAAGACGGCCCGGATAATCACCGAGAGGTACCGGTTGAGGACGCTGACCAGTCCCCGCGGGTTAATCTTCTCCGAAATGCCGGTGAAATTACGGACATCGGCGAAGAGCACGGTCACCTGGCGCTCCTCGCCTCCCAGCTTCAAATTACCGTCGTCCACGGCGTCAAGAATCTTGGTGGCCACGGAGGGGGAGACGTACCGGCCGAAGGTCCGCGTTATCTCGCTCTTCTCCAGTCGCTCCGAGGCGATGGCATGGAGGCTTACCCCGGCGAAGGCGCCGACCACGGTCAGGGGCGGGTAGAGCATGTCCAGCATGATGCCGCGGTCGAAGAAATAGAAAGCGGTGAGGAAATAGACTATCGCCAGGGATAAAGCCGCCAGGGCGGCCCAGAGGACGCGGAGGCGTATCACGGCCAGCCCGGCGAGAAAGGCCAGGATGATTATCGCCAGGAAGGTGGTGAAAGCGGGCGCCGGCCGGAGGAAATCGGCCGTCAGGATGGTATTAATGGCCGTGGCGTGCAGCTCCACGCCGCTCAGAATCCGCCCCATCGGGGTCCAGAAGGTATCCCCGAAACCGGTGGCGGTAATGCCGATGAGCACGATTTTATCCCGGAAGATATCCGGGCTGATGTTGTTGTTGAGGATGTCGGCATAGGCGACGCTTTTATAGCCCGGCGAGGCCGTGCCGCCGCGGTAGTTGACCAGCATGCCGTAGCGGCCGTCCAGGGGAATCGAGCGACCCGCCAGGGAGAGACGGTTATTTTCATCCGTAGCGTTGGGTGTTTCCGGGCGGCGGAGGTAGCCGGTCACGGCGGCGAGGGACAGCGCCGGCTCGTTTTGCCCGCCGCTGGCGATAAGCAGGGGCAGTCGCCGGACGGTACCGTCTTTATCCGGGGTGACGCCGGCATGGCCCTGGGCCATGGCGTTGGCCCGGAAGAGCTCCAGGGGCCGGATGATGGTTAGCGGCGCCGCCGTTTCCCCGGTAGCGTTCGGTTGCAGGGGAATGGCGCTGGCGACCGGCAGGATGACATTGCCCGCCCGCCCGATGGCGGCGGCCAGCTCGTCGTCGCCGGGGGCCGCCTCGGAGAAGAGGATATCAAAGACAATGGTCCGCGCCCCGGCCGCGGCCAGCGTATTAACTATCTGCGTATGGTAGGAGCGCGGCCACAAAGAGAAGCGGCCCAGCCGGGCCAGGCTCTGGTCGTCGATGCCCACCACGATGATATTATCATCGGCGGCATCCGGAGCGACCTTCGGGGCGTTGAAGAGGAAATCGCTGCTGTGCAGGTTGATGCCGTAGAAGAGATTGAAACTGGCAAATAGAGAAAATACCAGCCCGAGGCCCGCGGCGGTGAGCAGGCCCCCGATGAACCGTCTTTTTCTTTTGGACAGTTTGACCATTCCAGCCCCTCCGGTACGCCTGTCCGCGTTCCCCTGCAGATAAGCGTCTTCCCTGCGCTGGAACCATAATGATAAGGCCGGGGATGTAAACAAACCATAAACAACACGATGAAGTATCTAAATATTCTGTTAATTTAGTACTAGGACGTGGGTAACCCCCGCCCGGCTCTTTGCCCCAAATGTCATTCTGAGGAACGAAGTGACGAAAGAATCCCCCCCGCCCCTGGACCCTCCGCTGCGCTCAGGGTGACATAAATGAAGTACTTTTAGGGCGAAGCTCCCGCCCCGGAAAAGGACGGGGGTTGATGGAAAGGGGGCGGCGTAGCTGTCTAGTACTTGGAAACGGAAAGCTCTTCCATCTTGCCCGTCACCATATAGACCACGCGCTCGCAGATATTGGTGACGCGGTCGGCGCTGCGCTCCAGGTTATGGGCCACCCAGATGAGGCGCGTCGCCCGGGTGATGGTCCTGGCATCCTCGGCCATGAAGGTCAGCAACTCCCGGAACACCTGGTCGTAAAGATTGTCCACCTCGTCGTCTTCGGCCACGATGCGCCGGGCGGCTTCGGCATCGCGGTTAATCAGAGCGTCCAGGCTGCGGTGCAGCATGTCGTTGACTTTTTCCGCCATGCGGGGGATATCGATGAGGGGCTTCAGGGGCGGCTCGTCACCAATCATGAGCACAATCCTGGCGATGCCTTCGGCGTGGTCGCCGATGCGCTCAATCTCGGTGATGATGTTGAGGACGCAGATAATGGCGCGCAGGTCGCTGGCCATGGGCTGCTGCGTGGCGATGAGCTGGACGCACTTCTCCTCGATGTCGAAGCGTTTCCGGTTGACTTTCTGGTCACCGGTGACGACCTCGCGGGCCTTGTCCAGGTCCCTCTCCTTGAGGGCTTCCACGGCGCGGTCGGTGGCCTTTTCCACCATGCTGCCCATGGCGAGGACATCGTCCTGGATTTCCCGCAGTCTCTTGTGAAAGGCTGTCCTGATTTCCATTTTCAAACCTCCTGGCGGTCTTTAGCCGAATCTCCCGGTGATGTAGTCCTCGGTGCGCTTATCCCTGGGGTTGGTGAATATCTCCGACGTAGGCCCGTACTCCACCAGCGTGCCGGCCTTGTCCGTTTCCATCATCAAGAAGGCGGCCATGTCCGAGACCCGTGCCGCCTGCTGCATGTTGTGGGTGACGATGACGATGGTATAGTCCCGGGCCAGGTCCCGCATCAGCTCCTCGATTCTCAGCGTGGCCACGGGGTCGAGGGCAGAGCAGGGCTCGTCCATGAGGATGACCTCCGGCTCCACCGCCAGCACCCGGGCAATGCAAAGCCGCTGCTGCTGGCCGCCGGAGAGGGCCAGGGCCGATTGCCCCAGCTTGTCCTTGGCCTCGTCCCAGAGCGCCGCCTGCTGGAGGCTCCGGGTGACGATATCCTCCAGCTCCCCGAGCTTATGGCGGCCGTGCCGCCGCGGCCCGAAGGCCACGTTCTCGAAGACGGACATGGGGAAAGGGTTGGGTTTCTGGAAGACCATGCCCACCCTTTTCCGCAGCTCCACGACGTCGACGGAGTCGTCGTAGATGTTGATGCCGTCGAGCTCGACCAGCCCCACCACCCTGGCCCCGGTAATGAGGTCGTTCATGCGGTTGAAGAGGCGGAGCAGGGACGACTTGCCGCAGCCGGAGGGCCCGATGATGGCGGTGATAGCGCGCTCCGGTATTTCCAGGGAGATGTTGCGGAGCGCCTGGAAAGTCCCGTAGTACAGGTTCACCGCCTCCGTGCGGAGTCGACTCTGCCGGGGACCGGTCGTTTTTTCATGCAGCAATTGTGTATCGATGTTCATGCGTTAAGCCTCCGTTGACGGGCCCTCAGCCTTATAATTGTAGCGATAACGTTGAAGGAAAGCACCACCACCAGCAGCACCAGGGCGACGCCCCAGACGGTGCTCCGGGGCATGCCGGGGACGTGGGCGGCCACGGTATAGAGGTGGTAGGGCAGGGCCATGAACTGGTCGAAGGGGGACCGGGGCAGTCCGGGCAGGAGGAAGGCAGCCCCGACCACCAGTATCGGGGCGGTCTCCCCGGCGGCGCGGCTCATGGCCAGGACGGCGCCGGTGATGATACCGGGCAGCGCCTGCGGCAGGACGATATGCCGGATGGTCTGCCAGCGCGTCACCCCGATGGCCAGGCTGCCCTCCCGGTATTCCCGGGGGACGGCCAGGATGGCCTCCCGGGAGGTGGTGACCGTCATGGCCAGGGCCTGGCAGGCCAGGGTCAGGCTGGCCGAGAGCAGCGACATGCCGAAGTGGAACATCAGGACGAAGACGCCCAGCCCGAAGAGACCGTAAACGATGCTGGGCACGCCCGCCAGGTTCAGGATGGCCATGTTGATGAGCCGGGTAAACCAGTTGTCCCGGGCGTACTCGGTGAGGTATATCCCCGCCAGCACGCCGGCGGGCAGGGCGAAGATGATGGTCCCCAGCATCAGGTAGAAAGTGCCCACGATGGCCGGGAAGATGCCGCCGGCCTTGCCCGCCTTCACGGGGGCCAGCGTCAGGAAGTCCCAGCTGATGGCGCCGGCGCCGTTGAAGATAATCTCCAGGATGATAACGAAGACCGGGACGACCACGATAATCGTCGCGGCGATAAGCAGCGCGAAGGCGGTACGCTGCGATAGCTGACGCCTTGATAATATCGCACCTGATTTCACGGCTACCTCGCGAATTTCCTTTTCTGTCTTTCCAGGACCCGGTCCGCCACCAGGTTGACAGCCAGGGTGATGACGAAGAGGCTGAGGCCGATGGCGAAGAGGGCCTGGTACTGGAACCCGCCGCGCACGGCGTTACCGATGCCGGAGGCGATGGCCGCCGTCATGGGCATCATGGGGTCCGTGGGGGCGATGGGCACGGCCAGGGCGCCGCCGGCCACCATGAGTACCGTCATCGTCTCGCCGATGGCCCGGCCCACCCCCAGCATCACCGCCGCCGTGATGCCGGAGAGCGACCCCGGAATGGAGATGTGCCATATCGTCTCCCAGCGCGTGGCGCCGAGGGCATAGGCGGCCTGGCGGAAATCGTCGGGGAGGGCCCGCAGGGCGTCCTCGGAGACGCTGATGATGATGGGCAGGCTCATCAGGGAAAGCATGATGCCGGCGGTAAGGCCGGAGAGGCCGGTATTCAGATGGAAAAGGCTCTGTACCAGCGGCGAGAGGAGCATCAGGCCGATGAACCCCATCACCACCGAGGGGATGCCGGCCAGTATCTCGATGACCGGCTTGACCGTCTCCCTGACCCTGGCCGGGGCTACCTCCGCCAGGTAGGCGGCGCAGGCCACCCCCACCGGCACCGAGATGGCGGTGGCGACCAGGGTGACCCAGAACGTAGCCACGAAGAAGGGCATGATGCCGAAGGTTGGCGGCTCGGAGACGGGATACCATTTAGCGCCGAAGAAGAACTCCCAGGGAGGGGTGTGCAGAAAGATGGGCAGGCCCTCCTTCATGAGGAGGGCGATGATGCCCAGCAGGACGACAATCGTCAGCAGGCCCGCCAGGACAATCCAGCCCTCGATGAGCTTTTCACGGGGACGCCACCGCCGCCCCAGCCCCCCGGGGGCCGGTCCGGCGGCGGCACGGTCATTATTCGTTACCAGTGTGCCACCTTTGTTCAGCATGGATTACTTCAGCGGTACATAGCCTGCCTCGGTTACCCTGGCCTGCCCTTCCGGCGACAGGCAGTAGTCGATGAAGTCCTTGATAACGCCGGTCGGGGCGCCGTCGGTGTAGTAGAGGAGGGGACGGGCGATGGGGTAGGTGCCGTCCAGGGCGGTCGCCACGCCGGGCAAGACCGCCGGGGAATCGGGGGTCTTCTTGATGGCCAGGGGCTTGACCGCGTCGGTGACGTAGCCCAGGCCCGGATAGAAGATGGCGTTGGGGTTCCGGGCGACCTCGGAGACGCCCTGCTCGGTGGAGGGGAGGAACAGCACCCCGGGGCCGTACTCCAGCGAATTATCCGCGCCGGGCAGTCCCGCCATCTGCACCACGTGCTCTTTGAAGAAGACGTGGGTGCCGGAGTTGGTATCGCGGGAGAGGGCCACGATGGGGGCGTCGCTGCCGCCGACCTCTTTCCAGTTGGTTATCCGGCTGGTATAAATGGCTGACAGCTGGGCAATGGTCAGCGAGGAAACCGGGTTGGCGGGATTGACCACCACCGAGAGCGCGTCCGTGGCCACCTGAATCTCATAGGGCTCGACGCCGTTGGAACGGGCTTCGTTAATCTCCTGCGGCTTGATTTTCCGCGAGGCCTGGCAGACGTCCGTGGTGCCGTTAATCAGGGCGGCGATGCCGGCCCCGGAGCCGGGACCGCTGACGGCGATGTTGACGCCGGGGTGGATATTCATGAATTCTTCCGCCCAGACCGCGGTCAGGGGCGTCACCGTATTGGAGCCGGTGATGCTGAAGGAGCCGGTCAGCCCGCCGGCGGCCGGGGTGTTCTGGCTGCCGCCGCAGCCGGTGAGCGCCACGACGCCCAGCCCGGCGATGGCGGCCAGGGCCAGCCAGCTCCTCTTTACCTTGTTAATCTGTTTTATCAATCCTTTTAATCTCCTTAAGTCAGTTTATAGTATTTTGGCTTGTTAAAGGGAAGTTCCCGTTATTTTTCAAAGCTCCCTGACCAGCGCCGCCACCCGGTTCTGAATTTCGTCACGGATGCGCCTCACCTCTTCCGGTGATTTGCCTTCGGGGTCGTCAAGGTTCCAGTCCTCGGTGGGGACGAAGGAGGCGGGGCAGGTCTCCTCGGCGCCGCAGCCCATGGTGATGACGCGGTCGGCTTTCTCCATCATCTCCAGGGTCAGCACCTTGGGCCGCTGGCGGCGGATATCGATGCCGATTTCCCGCATGGCCTGGACCACGTTGCGGTCGGTGTGAACGGCGGGGCGGGTCCCGGCGGAGATAGCCCTGGCCCGGCCGCGCGCCAGCTTATTGAAAAAGGCCTCGGCCATCTGGCTGCGGCCGGAATTGTGCACGCATACGAATAACACTGTTTTCATTAAAAGTTAAACCTTAAACCCCTTTTCATATCTCTCTAATAACAGCATAGAGGACGCGGTTTAAAGGGGGTTTAAGGTGGTGTTAAGAGTATGTTAAATTATTACTTTTTCCCGGCCAGAGGCAGGGTGAAGGTAAAGGTGGCGCCCTTCCCTTCCTCGCTCTGGACGCGGATTTTGCCGCCGTGGGCCTCGACGACGTGCCTGGCGATGGCCAGTCCCATGCCCGAACCCTGCCCGGCACGCGACCGGTCCGCCTTGTAGAAGCGTTCGAAGACATGCGGTAAGGCATCGCGGGAGATGCCCTGTCCGGTATCGGCTATCTCCACGAGCACGGCGTCATCGATAGTCTTCGTGGCGGCCCGGATACTGCCGCCGGGGCGGTTGAACTTGATGGCGTTGTGGACGAGGTTGATGATTACCTGCCGGACTCTCTCCCGGTCCGCCGGGACGGGGGGCAGGTCCGGGGCGAGCTCTTTTACCGCGGTCACCTCCCGCCGCTCCATCTGCGGGCCGAGCTGGGTGATGACCTCATCGACGAGGGCGCTGAGGTTTACCGGTTCCGGTTTCAGCTCGGCTTTGCCGGTCTCGATGCGGGACAGCTCGGTCAGCTCGGCGACCAGCTGCGTCATACGGTCGACCTCGCCCTCAATCCTGCCGAGGAAGTCGCGCGCCGTCTCCTTATTATCGACGGCGCCGTCCCGCAGGGTCTCCACCATGGCCTTGAGGCCGGCCAGCGGCGTGCGGAACTCGTGGGAGATGTTACCCACCAGTTCGCGCCGCATCGTCTGGAGGCCGCGGAGCTCGGTGAGGTCCTGGACCACCAGCAGCACTCCCCGGGGACGGTCCGGGGTGACGGGGATGGCGATGGCCCGGAGGAAACGTCCCGAGGCGCGCGATTCGAACTGGACCGACTGCTCCCCCCCCGTTTTCAGGCAGGAGCTCAGGATGTCGTCAAGCTCGTGCTCGCGCGCCACCTCGATGAGGGGCCGGCCCCGGACGTTTTCACTGCCGGCCCGGAAGAGCTTCCGGGCCGCCCGGTTAATCAGGACGATGTCCGCCTCGCCATCGGTGAGGATGACGCCGTCGGTGAGGTTATCCAGGATACCGGTCAGCCGGGCCCGGTCCTCGGATATGGTTCCCAGTGTCTCCTTCAGCTTCGACGACATCTCGTTGAAGGCGTGGGCGAGCTGGCCCGATTCGTCACGGGTGTTGACGGCAATCCGGTGCCCGAACTCCCCGGAGGCAATCTCCCGGGAGGCGCGGGTAAGCTCGCGGATAGGGCGCGTCGTCGTCCGGGCGATGAGCCACGCCGCCAGGATAACCGCCGCCGCGGCGATGGCCGTGGCGATGATAATACCGATGATGACGCGGTCCACCGAGCTTTCCACCCGGGACAGGGGCAGGGCCACCCGGCTGACGCCCCTGACGGTGGGGCCGTCGGTGATGGGCACGGCCACGTACATCAGCTGCTGTCCCAGGGTGGTGCTGTAGCGGGAACTCTCGCCTTTGCCTGTCGCCAGGGCATCGCGGATTTCCGGGCGGGCGGCGTGATTTTCCATAATCGCGGGGTCTTCATCGGAGTCGGCGAGGACGGTGCCGTCCCGGGCGATGACGGTAATCCGGGCGTCCACCTGCTCGCCCAGGGTCCTGACCAGGGTTTCCAGGCCGGAGGCATCACCGCCGGTAAGGTAGGGCAGGCTGATTTCGGCGGTAATCCGGGCCTCGTTCTCCAGCTGGGCGCGCAGGCCCTCGAGCTGGCTGCTCCTAACCGAGCCGGTCAGGTAGGCCCCCAGGCCGGCCATGCTGACGAGCACGAACAGGAAGAACCAGGTGGTGAGGCGCCATTGCATGCTTCGGAACATTTTCAGCCTTCCAGTTTATAGCCGGTCCCCCGGATGGTGACGAGGTAACGGGGCCGGTGGGGGTCGGGCTCTATTTTCTGCCGCAGCCAGCGGACGTGCACGTCCACGGTACGGGTATCGCCGGCGAAGTCGTAGCCCCACACTTTTTCCAGGAGTTGCTCGCGGGTAAAGACGAAACCGCGGTGGCCGGCCAGGAAAGCCAGCAGGTCGAACTCCTTGGGGGTGAGCTCCAGGGTGGCTCCCCGGAGCCTGGCCCGGTGCCGGGCAAGGTCAATCTCGAGGTCGTTAATTTTGAGGGTCTTCCCGGCGGCCGGTTCCGGCCCGGCCATCCTGGACCGCCGCAGCATGGCCCGGGTGCGGGCGAGCAGCTCGCGCATGCTGAAGGGTTTGGTCATGTAGTCGTCGGCGCCGATTTCCAGCCCGACGACCTTATCGGTCTCTTCCGTCTTGGCGGTGAGCATCATGATGGGGACGGTCATGTCCCGGCGCAGAATGCGGCATACCTCGAAGCCGCTCAGCGTGGGCAGCATGACGTCGAGGATAATGAGGTCGGGCTTTTCCCGGCGGGCGGAGTCCAGGGCATCGGCGCCGTCGGCGGCGGTGACAACGTCATAGCCCTCCCGGCGGAGGTTGTAGCCGAGGGTGCTCAACAGGTTCGGGTCATCTTCGACGATTAAAATTTTACTGCCGGCCATTCCCGTCCTCAGTGTTAGTATAGGACGAAGAGCACCGTTTATCAAAAATTTCTGGGGGAACAGATAAGAGAGACGTTGCCTTAAAAGTATTT
>Ga0154784_1114_pt2 | contig 17747 bp, 12 predicted proteins | sample Rifle2008BG16ft_FD_105792 | JGI IMG/M metagenome (GOLD analysis project Ga0154784, IMG submission 105792) | Chloroflexi bacterium RBG_16_60_22 | reverse complement strand
CGCTATCGCGGGGGACGCCCGCCGCCGCCGCCTTCTCCACGATTTTGTGGGCGATGGCCACGCGGCGGTCGGCGTTCTTGGGAATACCCTCGTCGTCCTGCACCAGGCCGATGACGGCCGCCCCGTACTCCTTGACGAGGGGCAGGACTCTCTTCAAAGAGTGCGCCTCGCCGCTGACCGAGTTGATGAGCGGCCGGCCCTTATAGACCTTGAGGGCGGCCTCCAGGGCGGCGGCGTTGGGACTATCGATGCAGACGGGCGCCTCGACCGCCTCCATGACCGCCTTTACCGCCCGGGGCAGCATGACGACCTCGTCCACGCCGGGGGCATTGACGTTGACATCGATGATATCCGCCCCGGCGGCCACCTGGGCGATGGCCTCGTCGCGGACCACGGTGAGGTCGCCGGCCTTGAGGGCCTCGGCCAGCTTCTTCTTGCCGGTGGGATTGATGCGCTCGCCGATGAGTACCGTGGGACGGTCACCGGCGATAATTACCTCTTTAGTAGCGCTGGACACCCTGGTTTCCATACTTACATCTCTCCAGTTCAGTACTTTCCGTATTCTTTAGCGGCCGCCATCATGGCCCGCAAGTTGTCCGCGTCGCCCTTGTTCATGCCCGCCCCTCCGGTGAGGATATAGCCGCCGCCGGGGGCACAGGTCTCGATGAGCTTACGGCAGGACTCCTTGACCGCCCCGGGGGTGCCGGTCACCAGCAGCGAGGCCGGCACGTTGCCGGCGATGCAGGCGACGTCGCCGAGGACTTTCTTGGCTTCAGCCATGTCCATGTGCTCGAAGTGCCACACCACCGAAGTCCGGGGCATATCCCGGATAATTTCGAGTCGCGGTTCGTAGTCGCCCTCGGCGAAGGGGAAGGGCACCAGGCCCTCGTTAATCAGGCCCAGGAGCACCTTCTTGAAGGTGGGCCAGTAGAACTTCTCGAACTGCGCTCCGGACATAAAGCTGCGGTCGCCTTTATGCAGCGGCATCATGATGACCGGGCAGATGGAGTCCGCCGCTGTTTTGACGGCGCCCTTGACGGCCAGGGGCACGATTCTCTCCATGGCCTCAAAGACCTTCTCCGGCCGGCGGTACATATCCATGACAATGCCCCGGGTGCCCCGGAGGACGTCGGCGAGGTTATCGAAGGGCGCGCCGGCCATGCCCGGGCCGCGGAAAGACGCGTAGCCCTCCGCAAGGGCCCGCCGGCTGACCTCCTCCACCGCCTCCCGCCACTCACGGATTTCCCGGGCGGCCTCCAGCAGCGTCTCGAAGGACTTCATCACCTCCGGCCGGCTCACCGAGAGGATAAACCCGAGCGGGGCAACGAAGACGGGATTGAAGGGGGCCAGGTGCCGGAAACCCTCGAAGGCGCCGGCGGCGCGGGGCAGGAAGGTCTTGAGCCAGAACTCGGTGGGGTTCTCGATGAAGTCGTCGTACTCCTCCGGCTCCATGTACTCGCCTTCAACGTACTGGTACATGGGGGCGTCGGCCGGCAGGCCGTGCCCCGGCCACTTGTGCAGGCGGTGGCCGATTTTCTCCACCACCCGGCCCGGATAGACGAGGCCGGGGCTATCGAAGGCATCCGGCTCCATGTCACGCGTGAACTTCAGCCAGGCATCGCGCAGCCTGGCATAGTCGTACATGACGTCCTTGAAGGTCCAGCCGGCGTAAGAGGCCGGCAGGTAACCCGCCGGCAGTAGCACCGGCACGCGGTCCGGCTCTTGCAGCTTGATGACCCTGATGAACCGGGTCACCCTCTCCCGGTAGGCCTTCCTGGCTTCAGGGCTGACAAATTCGACGCCGGGCGCCTCGAGCCAGCGCTTAAAGCGCTCTTCCCGCCTTTCCTCCCAGGACATCTCCTCCCATTTTTTATCCATACAGATGCCTCCAGCGGCTATCGCTTTTTTTTATAGACGCCGTACTCTCTGGCGGCCGCCAGCATGGCGCGCAGGTTGGCGGCGTTTCCCCGGTCCACGCTGGCCGAGGCCGAGAGGATGTAACCGCCGCCGGGGGCGCAGGTCTCGATGAGCTGGCGGCAGCCCTCCCGGACGGCCTCCGGCGTGCCGGTCATCATGATGGAGACGGGCAGGTTGCCGGCGATGCAGAGGTTGGAGCCGACAATCTTCTTGGCCTCAGCCATGTCCATGTACTCGAAGTACCATATCATCGAGGCCCGCGGCATCTCCCGGATGGTCTCCAGGCGCGGGATGTAGTTGCCTTCGGCGAAGGGCATCGGCACCAGACCCTCGTTAATCAGCCCCATGAGCACCTCCCGGAAGCTGGGCCAGTAGAAGGTCTCGAACTGCTTCTGGGACATGAAGGTCTTATCGCCCTTGTGCAGCGGCATCATGATGACCGGCGAAATGGCGTTTTTAGCGTTGTTGACCGCCTCCTGGATGACGATGGGGGTGATGACCCTGAGGGCCTCGTGAATCTTCGCCGGCTGGCGGTACATGTCCATGACGATGCCGTGGGTGCCCCGCAGCATATCGGTGAGCATGTCAAAGGGGGCGCCGGACATGCCGCCGGAGAGAGGCGGGAAACCGGCTTCCAGGGCAATGGTGGCAATCTCCATGACGACCTTCTGCCAGCGGACGACCTCGTCGCCGGCGGCCATCATCGTTTTCAGGGCTTTCTGTATCTCCCTGTCGCCGAAGCGGGAGAGGTAGAATACGGGGATGCCGATGAACGGAGTGAGGTGGGGCAGCCGGGCCAGCGGCGCGAAGGCCCCCGCCTGGCGGGGCATGAAGGTCCTCAGCCAGAAATCGGTGGGGTCCTGGATGAGCTTGTCATACTCGTCGGCCTTGATGTACTCGCCTTCGACGAACTGGTACATGGGGACATCGTCGCCGAGGCCGTGCCCCGGCCAGCGGTGGATACGGTGGTCGATTATCTCCAGGGCCCTGGCGGGCAGGACCAGCCCGGGAGGCCCGAAGGTGTCCATATCGCTGAAGTCGTTCATGAACTTGAGCCAGGCCTCTTTGAGCCTGGCGTAGTCGTACATCACCGTCTTGAGGTCGTAGCCGGCGTGGTAGGCGGGGAAATAGCCGGCCGGCAGCATCACCGGGACGCGGTCCGGCTCTTCCAGGCTGATGGTCTTCTGGAAACGGGTCACCCTTTCCCGGTAGAGCTTTTTCGCCTGCGGGTCCCGGAACTTCACGCCCGGCGCCGCCAGCCACTTCTTAAATCTCTCTGCCCGTCTCTGTTCCGGGGTCAGCTCGGACCAATTTCCGACGGTTCTCGTGATGTCCCCCATCGTAAAATCAAATCGAGGTGATACCAAAGTCCACTCCCTTAACTTTTTTTATTTATACCTTCCGTACTCTCTGGCAGCCTCCATCATGGCGTGCAGGTTTTCCGCTTTGCCGCTATCGATGGACGCCCCGCCGGTGAGGATAAAACCGCCGCCGGGGGCGCAGACCTCGATGAGCCTGCGGCAGTACTCCTTGACCTCCGCCGCCGTTCCGGTGATGAGGAGGGAGGTGGGTACGTTTCCGGAGATGCACACGTTGCCGCCGAGCGCCGTCTTGGCCTCGGCCATGTCTGTCTGGTCGAAGTGCCACAGCACCGAGCCCCGGGGGAGGTCCGTAATCTGCTTGAGCCGCCGGTTGTAGCGCCCTTCGGCGAAGAGCAGCGGTACGCAGCCTTCCTCGACCAGTCCCAGGACGAGCTTCCTCAGGGTAGGCCAGTAAAAAGTGTCGAACTGCTTATCCGACATGAAGGTATCGTCGCCCTTGTGCAGGGGGATGAAAACAATCGGCCCGCCGGTGAGGTTGGCCGCGTCTACGCCCAGGCTGATATTCAGCGGCGTCACTCTCTCCATGGCCTGGAAGAGCTTCTCCGGCTGGCGGTACATATCCAGGACAATACCCCGCGTCCCTCGCAGGGTATCCGCGAAGGTATCGAAGGGCGCCTGGGACATGCCGCCGTGGAAGAGCGGAAAGCCCGCCGCCTGTCCCTCCCGGCCGCACTGACGGATAACCTCCTGGTACTTCGCCAGCTCCCGGCCGGCCGCCACGAGGGCCAGGAAGGCCTCCTGGACCTCCGGCAGGGTGCAGGCCCCCAGCAGGCGCGTGGGCATGCCCAGCAGGTGGGAAAAAGGCATGAGTTTTGCAAAGGGCTCCAGGGCGCCCAGGGAGCGAGGTATATAACAGCGCAGACAGTAATCGGAGGGGTCGTCAATCAGCCGGTCGTATTCGTCGGCCTTCATATACTCGCCTTCCACGAATTGCTGGAATCGCGCGCTTTCGGTGAGGCCGTGCCCCGGCCAGCGCGTCGTTTTGCTGTCAATAATTTCGGAGACCCTGGCCGAAGGGACGACGCCGGGGCTGCTGTAAGTATCCCCGTCAAACTCATTGAGGAACTTCTTCCAGGCATCGCGCAGGGCATCGTAATCGTACATGACATGGCGGAGGGTGGTGCCGGCATGGTAGGCGGGGAAGCTGCCGGCGGGCAGGATACACGGCACCCGGTCCGGCTCCTCCAGCTTGATGGCCTTGATGAAACGGGTCACCCTCTCTTTATAGCTCTTTTCCGCCGCCGGGCTGACGAACTTAACGTCACGCGGGTAGAGCCACCGCTTGAAGCGCTCCTCCCGCCTTTCCTGCCAGGTCATCTCCGACCATTTTTTGGCGGCCGTTACACCGGTCTTAGCCATCTTGACATTCCCCCTTTGCAGCGTCCGGCTCAATAGACGCCGTATTCCCGGGCGGCCTCCATCATGGCGCGCAGGTTGTCCGGGCTGCCTTTGTCCACATGCACCGCCCCGCTCAGGATATAGCCGCCGCCGGGAGCGCAGGTCTCGATGAGCCACCGGCAGTGCTCCCTGACCTCCTGCGGCGAGCCGGTGCAGAGTATCGAAGCGGGCACGTTCCCGGCGATGCAGGTGCGGCCGCCGACGACCCGCTTGGCACGGGCCATGTCCATCTGCTCGAAGAACCATATCACCGAGGTGCGGGGCATGTCTTTGACCACCTCCAGTCGCTCGCCGTAGTTGCCCTCGGCGTAAGGCAGCGGCACCAGGCCCTCGTCCACCAGTCCCATCATGACCTTTTTCAGGGTCGGCCAGTAGAACTTCTCGAACTGCCGCTGCGACATGAAGCCGCCCGTCCCCTTGTGCAGCGGGATGAAGATAATGGGACACCCGGAGGCGTTGGCCGAGCCTACCGCCTCGTTGACGACGATGGGGACCAGCCGCTCCATGGCCTCGAGGAGCTTGTCCGGGCGCTGGAACATGTCCATCATCACCCCCCGGGTGCCGCGGAGCATATCCCCGATAAGGTCGTAGGGCGCCCCGCACATCCCGCCCCAGATGGTGGGATAGCCGGCGGCCAGCGCCCTTTCGGCCACCTCCCCCACCACCGCCATCCACCGGTGGCACTCCTCGGCGGCGTCCAGCAGGGCCTGCGTGGCCGACCTTATTTCGGGGTCGCCGTACTGCGCGATGTACCAGACCGGTATCCCGACGAAGGGCGTCATGGGCCCCAGTTTGCGGAATCCGGCGAAGGCGCCCACCGAGCGGGGTAAAAAATACCGCAGGAGGTAGTCAGCGGGGTCGCGGATAAGGGCATCGTACTCCCCGGGGGGCATGTTTTCGCTCTCGACGTACTGGTAGGAAGGGGCGTCATCGGCCAGGCCGTGCCCCGGCCACTTTTGCAGCTTATAGTCAATCATATCGATGACCGGGCCCGGAAATACCAGGGCGGGGGCGTTGAAGGAGTCCATGTCGAACTCGTAGAGGAACTTGAGCCAGGCCTCTTTCAACTTGGCGTAATCATACATCACCGTTTTGAGGTTGCCGCCGGCATAGACGGCGGGGTAAAACTGCACCGGCAGCATCACCGGCACGCGGTCGGCCTCCTCCAGCTTGATGGCCTTGACGAAGCGGGTGACCCGCTGCTTGTAAGCCTTCTCCGCCCCGGGGCTATCGAACTTCACGTCAGGGTTCAGCCAGCGCCGGAACCTGTCCTCCCGCCTTTCCTCCCGGGGCATATCCGCCCATGGCTTTTCCATTTCCCGCCTCCCGCTTTCCCGACTATTTACGGTAGACGCCGTACTCCCTGGCAGCGGCCATCACGGCGCGCAGGTTGTCCGGGTTGCCTTTATCGATGGCCGCCCCGCCGGTGAGGATGTACCCGCCGCCCGGGGCGCAGGTCTCGATGAGCTGGCGGCAGTATTCCTTAACGTCCCCCGGCGTGCCGGTAACGAGCACCGAGGTAGGGATGTTGCCGGCGATACACTGGCTGCCGCCCAGCAATCTCTTGGCCTCGGCCATGTCCGTCTGGTCAAAGTGCCACAGCACCGAAGCGCGGGGCAGGTCCGTAACCTGCTCGAGGCGGTGGTTGTAGCGGCCCTCGGCGAAGAGCATCGGCACCAGGCCCTCGTCAATCAGGCCCAGCAGGACCTTTCTCAGAGTGGGCCAGTAGAACTTCTCGAACTGTTTGCCGGACATAAACGTATCATCACCCTTGTGCAGGGGGATGAAGACGAGCGGCGAGGCGCTGGCACCGGAGGAGTCCACCGCCGACTCCACCGTGAAGGGCACCATCCTCTCCATAGCCTCGTGGAGCTTGTCCGGCTGGCGGTACATGTCCATGATAATCCCCTGCGTCCCCCGCAGCGTATCGGCGAAGGTATCGAAGGGCGCCACGCAGACGCCGCCCCGGAAGGCGGGAAAGCCCGCGGCCAGCGCCGCCCGGCTGATTTCCCGGACGGTTTTTTGCCATCTGGACCACTCGCGGCCGGCCCCGGCCAGGGCCCGGAAGACCTGCTGGACCCGGGGGTTGGCGGCCAGCGACATCATGCGGATGGGCGCCCCGAAGGCAGCGGTGAAGGGGCCCAGCTTCTGGAAGGGCTCGAAGACGCCCATGGTGCGGGGCAGATAGTACCGCAGCGCGTAGTCCAGGGGGTCGCGGAGGAAAGCATCGTACTCGTCGGGTTTCATGTACTCGCCCTCGACGTACTGGTAGGACGGCATATCATCGGGCTGGCCGTGGCCCGGCCAGGTATAGAGCCGGTAATCGATGGCGTCCAATACCCGGCCCGGATAGACGAGGCCGGGGGCGGTGTAGCTATCGGAATCGAACTCGCGGAGGAACTTCAGCCAGGCCCGCTTCAGCCTGGCGTAGTCGTACATGACGTCGCGGAGCGTCATGCCGGCGTAATGGGCCGGGAAGAAGCTGGCGGGGAGGACCACCGGGACGCGGTCCGGCTTCTCCAGCTTGAGGGCCCTGATAAAGCGGGTGACCCTCTCCCGGTAGGCTGTTTCCGCCGCAGGGGTATCGTAGGTGACGCCGGACGGCGCCAGCCAGCGCCGGAAACGCTCTTCCCGCTTCTCTTCCCAGGGCATCTCCGCCCGATTCTTTTCGTTATCCATATTAACAGGTAAAGCCTTCTTTCCTTTTTCGTTGCTGGCTGAAGAGGTGCCGGTGGGTGGCCGGCCGCGGCTATTTATAGACGCCGTATTCCCGGGCGGCTTCCATCATGGCCCGCAGGTTGTCCGGGTTGCCCTCGTCGATATTGGCGCCGCCGGCCAGAATATAGCCGCCGCCCGGGCCGCAGGTCTCGATGAGCCGGCGGCAGCGTTCCTTGACCTCCGACGGCTGGCCGGTCATCAGCAGCGAGGTGGGCACGTTACCGACGAGGCAGGCGGTAGAGCCGAGGACCTGCTTGGCACGGGCCATATCCGTCTGGTCGAAGTACCAGGCCGCCGCGCCGCGGGGCAGCTCTTTGATAACGTCGAGCCGGGTGTTATAGCCGCCTTCGGCAAAGAGAATCGGGAGGATGCCATCGTCCGCCAGGCCCATGACGACCTTTTTCAGCGTGGGCCAGTAGAAGGTCCGGAACTGCTTATCGGACATGAAGCCGTCGGCGCCCTTGTGCAGGGGCATGAAGATACAGGGAGAGCCGGTGGCGGCGGCCGAGGCGATGGCCGACCTTATGGTAAGGGGCACGATTCTCTCTAAAGCTTCCCGGAGCTTGTCCGGCCGCTGGAACATGTCCATCATTATCCCCTGGGTCCCCCGCAGCGTATCGCCGACGGTATCGAAGGGGGCCTTGGACAATCCTCCCATGAGACCGGGGTACCCGGCCACCAGCGACGTGACGATAACCTCCCCGACCACCGCCATCCACCTGACGCTTTCCCGACCGGCCTCCGCCAGGGCTTCGAGGGAAGCCTGGACATCCGGGGCGCCGAAGGGCACGAAGGACATGATGGCTATTTCCTCGATGTTGGTGAAGGGGGGTATCCGGCGGAAGGGCTCCAGGGCCCCGAAGATGCGCGGCAGGTAGGTCCTCAGCCAGAAGTCGCTGGGGTCCCTGATAAGCTCATCGTACTCGCCGGCCATCATCCACTCGGACTCGACGGCCTGGTACGAGGACACCCTGGAGGACAGCCCGTGCCCCGGCCACTTGTACAGCTTATAGTCCAGAATTTCCAGGGCCCTGCCCGGGGGCACCAGGTTCGGTCCCATGTAGGTATCCATGTCAAAATCGTTGAGGAACTTGAGCCAGGCGCGCTTCAGCTCGTCGTAATCGTACATGACGGTCTGGAGATTGGTGCCGGCGTAGCCGGCCGGGAACATGCCGGCGGGCAGGATACACGGCACCCGGTCCGGCTCCTGGAGCTTTAAGGCCCGCATGAACCGGGTGGCCCTCTCTTTATAGCCCTTCTCCGCCCCGGGGCCGGCGAACTTGAACCCCGGCGGAGAGAGCCAGCGCCGGAACCGTTCTTCCCGTTTTTCCCCCGGAGATAGCTCCGCCCACTCCCTGTCCATCTTAGCTGGCCCCGGTCCACTTCTTGGCCAGCGTTACCGCCGCCATGGCGTCCTTGCCGTAGGCATCGGCCCTGGCGTACTTCCTCACCTCGTCATCCATCTGGCCGCCGCCAATCATGATTTTGACCTTGCCCCTCAGGCCGGCCTTGTCCAGGGCCTCGACCGTCTCTTTCATGGCGTCAAAGGCGGGGGTCAAGAAGCCGCTCAGGCCGACGATGGGGGCGCCGGTCTCTTTGACTTTGGCGACGAACCTGGCGGCGGGGACGTCAACGCCCAGGTTATAGACCTGGAAACCGTTGACATCCAGCATGAAATCGACGATGTTCAGGCCGATGTCATGGATGTCCCCGGCCACCGTGCCGAGGACCACCTTGCCCCGGCGCTTGGCGTCGGAGGTCGTCTCGGTGATATGGGGTTTGACTATCTCCGTAACCTGCTTGAGAAGCTCGCCGGAGAAGACGAGCTCGGGCAGAAAATACTCGCCGTCGGCAAAGCGTTTGCCGACGAGCTCCATGCCCTTGCGGCTGTCCTCCAGGATTTTCATGGGGTCCTCGCCGGAGTCCAGCCTCTGTTTGGTCAGCTTGATAACCTCGTCTTCCTTTAAATCGGCCAGTAAATTAGCGAAATCTCCGGACATAAGTTTATCATCCTCCTTTATTATGGTCTTTCAGGAATAGATTTTCCCCAGCTGGAATCGGGTGGAAACTGCCTCAAAGGCGAGTATAACAATGAGCCGAATAAAAGTCAAATGAAAAGAAGCTGCCGGCAGCCTGTTGTTTCAAGGTACGGAACGCCCTGTCTTTACAAGGACCGCCTTTTGATTTAAAATGTAGTGGTTTCAGGGCGGGTGTAACTCAGTGGTAGAGTATCTGCTTCCCAAGCAGAGGGTCGCGAGTTCGAATCTCGTCACCCGCTCCATGTCTACCCTTTTCCCCTCCCCCATCCTGAACCTCACCCCCTTTATCCCCCTCTCCAATCAGGTACAAATTTAGCTAACGGAAATGATTTGATTGGAGAGGGGGAGATATATTAAGAGGGGGCTTCGCCCCCTCTTTTCTGTACTCCCCTTTCCAGCCTGAAAAACTCCGGCCAATGGCGATAGTACCGGCTGGAGAGGGGTCAGGGGAGAGGTAAACATAATCAACCGGGACCGAACCGCACCGTCATAAGGGGGCTTTTGTAGGCTTGTTTATCTTGTGTTATACTCGGATTAGAGGGGTGGGCCGTCACGTAATCCGTCCGGGGGCCCCGGCCGTGACGAGGGGAACATGGACAGAACCATCACCAGGGCGCAGGCGCTGGCGGAAAAGATAATCGATAACATCGAGAAGGTCCTGGTCGGCAAGCGGGAAGCCGTGGAGCTGGCGGTAATCGCCCTGATAAGCCAGGGGCACCTGCTCATCGAGGACGCGCCGGGGGTCGGCAAGACGATGCTGGCGCGGAGCCTGGCCAAATCGATTCACTGCAATTTCAAGCGCATCCAGTTCACGCCGGACATGCTCCCCGGCGATATCACCGGGGTCACCGTTTACAACCAGAAAATCGGCGACTTCGAGTTCCGGCCCGGGCCGATAATGGCCCAGGTGGTCCTGGCCGATGAAATCAACCGGGCCACTCCCAAGGTGCAGTCGGCGCTGCTGGAGGCGATGGCGGAGGGGCAGATTACCGTGGACGGCGTCACCCACCAGATGCCTTCCCCCTTCCACGTCCTGGCCACCCAGAGCCCCGTGGAGTACGAGGGCACTTTCCCCCTCCCCGAGGCCCAGCTGGACCGGTTCCTGCTGCGGATAAACATCGGCTACCCGTCCCCGGACGAGGAAATCGCCGTCATCGAGAGGCAGCAGTTCGTCCATCCCATCGAGGAAATTGAACCCGTGGTGGCGGCCGAAGACATTCTGATGCTCCAGGAGACGGTGAAGAAAATCTACGTGGATAATTTAATCAAGCATTACATCGTGGCGCTGGTGGACGCCACCCGCCACCACCCTGCCATCTACCTGGGGGCGTCGCCGCGCGGCTCGCTGGCCCTTTTCCGCACCGCGCAGGCCCGCGCCCTGCTGGACGGGCGCGATTACGTCCTGCCGGACGACGTCAAGTCCCTGGCCGAATCCACCCTGGCCCACCGCTCGCTGCCGTCCTCGACGGACCCGGCGCTGGGCAGGGACGGCCGCGCCTCCATCGCGGCGATACTCGAGACTGTCCCCGTACCGGGAGCCATACCCGGCCGTAAATAGCCGCTCAGGAGCGGAGAAACCATGAAAACCCGCATTTTCCTCATCATCATTCCCGTTATCACCCTGGCACTGGCCCTGGCCGGCGGTTTTACCCTGCTGTGGCGCTTCCTCATCTTCCTGGCGGTGGTGCTCCTGGCGAGCTACCTGTGGCCGCGCCTGAGCTTACGCGCCATCGAAGGAAAGGTGAACATTAACTCCGAGGGCTGCCAGGTGGGTGACGGCCTGGAGGAGGAGTTTACCGTGACCAACCGCAGCCGACTGCCCACCCCGGTAATCGAGCTCGAGGAAGATACCGATTTACCCGGCCACCGGAACGTGACGGCCGTCAGCCTGTGGTCGCGGGACTCCTACCGCTGGCAGAGCCGGGCCGACTGCCGGCAGCGGGGCAAGTACCGCCTGGGGGCCCTGACCGCCAGAATCACCGACCCCCTGGGGTTCTTCCCCCTCCGGCGCCGCCTGGGCAAGCGCCGGGACGTCATCATCTACCCGGCGGCGCCGGACCTGCCTTTCTTCCGGGCCCTTCCCCACCCGAGCTTCCCGCCGGGGCCGGGCCGGCGACTGCTCAGCGAGACCGGACCCAATGCCTCCCGCGTGCGCGATTACAACAGCAGCGACAGCCTGCGGCACGTTCACTGGCACACCACGGCTCACACCGGCCGGCTCATGGTCAAGGAGTACGAGCCGGACCGCTCCGACTACGCCTTCCGGGACGTCTGGATTGTCCTAGATATGTACCGCGGCTCCCGGCGGGGGGAGGGCGACGAGACCACCGAGGAATACGGCATCACCACCGCGGCCTCGCTGGCCCGGAAATACAGCCACGCCGGCAAGCGGGTGGGGCTGATTGCCAGCGGCGACCGGCCCTACACCTTCCTGCCCGAGGCCGGGGACCGGCACCTGCAGCACATGCGGCAGGCCCTGGCCCTGATGCGGGCCGCTGGTGACGTGCCCATCGATGGGCTGCTGGCCTCCGAGGCCGGGCGCTTCGGGGCGGGGTCGGTGGTTTTCGTCATCACCACCTCCGATAACCAGGGCATCGCCGGGCCGCTGCGCCGCGCCGTCAACCGCGGCGCCATGGTGACGGTCATCCTCCTCGATTCCCTCAGCTTCGGCGGGGATACCGGCGCCTCCCGTACCGCCCGCGGCCTGGTAGCCGGCGGCATTCCCGTTTACGTTATCCGGCGCGGCGTGCCCATCGCCCGGGCGCTGGACAGCCGGCTGGCCTCTTCACGCCTGCCGTATGTGGGGGATAAGGTATGATGACCGGCAGCGGGGGAAAAACGATGGGAGGACCGCCGGGCGGCTGGCAGGGCTGGCTGAATACCGGCCTGCTTTTCGTCGTGCTGGAGGTGGCCGTTCTCTCCATCGAGCGGGCCCGCTGGATTACCCCCCGGCCGTCGCTGACGCTGGCCCTGGTACTCTCCATGCTGGCCGCCTGGTTCCTGGCGAGGAGCAAGCTCCCCGCCGTAGCGGCGCACGCAACGGCACTGGTTATCGGTATCATGGTCGTCGTCTGTCAGGCCGCCGTCCTGCTGTCCGGTTTTCAACCGCTGTTTCTTGCGCTGCGTGCGTGGTGGCTCGGCACCGGCACCGCCATACCCGGCGGGGAAACGATTTCCTTCGCCATCTTCCTCTCCCTGGTTACCTGGGCCATCGGCCATACCGGCACCTGGTTCCTCCTGCGGCGCCGTAACGCCTGGGTGGGCGTCAGTTCGGGGGCGGTCATCATCCTGGCCAACCTGAGCAACCTCCCGGAGAGGTACTACTTCTTCTTCGGCGGCTACTTCCTGGCGGCGATGCTCCTGGTGGCCCTGAACCGCCTGGCCCGGGGAAATGCCGCGGGGCGGGGGGCGGGCTATCCCCTGCGGGGCCTGCTCTACTTCGGGGCATCGCTGGCGGTCCTGGCCGTCTTTGCCTTTTCCATCTCCTGGGCAACGCCGGAAGTCCGCGTGCCCCGGCTCCAGACGGCGGTGGCTACCCGGATACTCTGGAAGCAAGACATCGAGGATTCCCCCGTCAACCTCTTCGCCGCCGTGCCGGCCAAACAGCCCCTCAGCACGAGCAGCACGCGCCGCGAACTGCATTTCGGGAAGGACTGGCACCAGGGCGAGCAAATCAACTACATTGTCAGCTCGCCGCGCCCCTCCTACTGGCGGGTTCACGTTTACGACGACTACACGCCGGACGGCTGGGCCAATGGCCCGACGGACCGCTACACACTGGCGGAAGAGACAGCCTGGGCCGGGGCGTTGACGCCGGCCGGCCACGAGACGATTACCTACGAGGTGGAGACCAATATGAAGACGGACGTCCTGCTGACCGCCGGCAGCTTCGTGGCCGCGGACACGCCGACACTGGTGCAGGCAGGCGCCGGTGACATCATGGCGGTGACGACGCCGCGCGTCCTCCACCCCGACGAGCGCTACCGCGTCACCTCGGCCGTTACCGCGGCCACCCCGGAAGACCTCGCCGGGGCGGGGGAAAGCTACCCGCCGGAAATCATGGCCGCCTATTTACGGCTGCCCCCCGATTTCCCGGAGAGCGTCCGGAGGTTGAGCCGGAGCCTCGCCGGCGGGGCGCCGACCCCCTACGATAAGGTAACCGCCATTGACAATTACCTCTCGCGGATACCCTATAGCCATGAAATCCAGGCGCCGCCGCCCGGCACCGACGGCGTGGCGTACTTTCTCTTTACCCAGAAATCCGGCTTCTGCCTCTACTACGCCTCGGCCATGGCGGTGATGCTCCGCGCCGTGGACGTGCCGGCGCGACTGGCCGTGGGCTACCTCCCCGGCGAGGCGGGGGAAGAGGAGGGCCAGTATATCCTGCGGGACAAGCACTACCATGCCTGGCCGCAGGCATATTTCCCGGGCTACGGCTGGGTGGACCTGGAGGCCACCCCCAGCACGGGTGACAGCGAGGTGGCCATCGAGACGCCCTGGGTGGGCGGCCAGATTACCGGGGGCGACTGGCAGGAGTGGCAGGACTGGTACCGGTGGCAGGTGCTGGCGGAGGCGGGTCTTTCCGGCGGGTCGGCGGCCGCCGGAGCCAACGAAAACCGGACGCCGGGAAATCCGGTCTGGCCCTTCGCCGACGAGCTGGGGCGGGCGCTGCTCATCACCATCGGGGGCATTATCCTCATCACGCTGGCGGCGTCGCCGCTGCTGGCGCGCCGGTCCGCTTTCTACCATTGGCTCTGGGACTTCACCCGGGAAGATGCCGCCGCCATGATTTACAACCGGCTGTGTCGCCTCGGAGCCATGGCCGGGCTGGGCCCCCGGGCGGAGCAGACGCCGCTGGAATACGCCGCCGAGCTCAGCGCTACTTTCCCCCGGCAGGCCAGGTCCCTCGATACCATCGCCCGGACCTACGCGGATAGCCAGTTCGGGCGGCGGGTGGCGGTGGGGCTGTTCGAGGAGGCGGAGCTATTGAAGTCGCGCTGTGACGTCTTCGGCAACCTGCTGCCGCGGCTGAAATGGTTTAAAAAGCTGTTTTTCAGACTGAAGCTGTCCGATTAATGCTTATAACGGGAGGTCAGGCGATGACGCTGGCGCAGGAAATACTCAGGAACACCAAAACGGTGGCCATGGTGGGACTCTCCGCTAACCCGGAGCGACCCAGCAATATCGTGGCGGTCTATCTGAAGGAGCACGGCTACCGGGTCATCCCGGTCAACCCCAACGAGAAGACGGTACTGGGGGAGGTGAGCTACCCCGACCTCTCTTCCGTCCCCGGGAAAGTGGACGTTGTGGATATTTTCCGGAAATCGGAGGATGTCCTTCCCATCGTGCGGGAGGCCATCAAGAAAGGCGCCCGGGCCGTCTGGATGCAGGAAGGCGTGATTAACAAGGAGGCCGCGGCCGCGGCCAGGCAGGCCGGCCTCAAGGTGGTCATGGACCGGTGCATGCGCAAAGAGCACGAAAAGATGCCGGGGGATTAAGGGGGTGAGGTAAAGGCTAACCCCCGCTACTTTTTCCCGTTCCGGAGATACTTTATCATCGGCCCGGTGACCAGCGGCACGACTTCCCCTATCATGTGCGGCATCAGGTTGTCCATTACCTTCGGCATCAGCTCCGGCATCTGCTCCAGCATGTAGTCGGGCATGGGTATGGCGTCCGCCACTCGCTGCAGCATCACCGGCATAACCTTCGGCATCATCATCGGCAGCAGCCGCGGGAATAATACCGGGAACACCGGCCTCATCAGGTCGAGCGCTCCCGGAATCTTGCCCATGAACCGCATCATCGGCCCCATCTTGAAGGGCATGGCGTCGATGAGCTCCGGCCACATCGTCCCCATCAGGTCGGCGAACCCCTGCGGCGTCATCAGCTTAATCATGGCCTCGAAGACCGCCCACTGCCGCTGTACCTCGGGGTTGGGGTCGGGGAACTCGTGGCCCAGCGCCGAGGCGGCAAACCGCGCCAGGTCCACCGTCTCCAGGGGCACCTGCTTCTTCTCCGCGGTGACGCGGAACTGGAACTCGCAGCAGGGGCAGAGCGCCAGCAGCTTCTCGGCGCCGGTGGCCATGGCCTCGCTCATCCGCGCCTGCCCGATGTCCGCGGCTACCGGCGGGTCCTTGATGAGGGTCAGCACGCTGCCGCAGCAGTGCGCCCGCTCCCGGTTGTGCTCCATCTCCACGAAGTTGACGCCGGGGATGGCCCGGATAAGCTCGCGGGGGGCGTCATAGACGCTGGAGACGCGCCCGATGTGGCAGGAATCGTGCAGGGTTACCGTTAGCGGCTTCCCGCCGTTGCGGGGGGCGGGGAAGCTGAACTCACCGCTCTTTATCTTCTCGGTGACCAGCTCGCTGTAATGTCTGGCGGTGATATTGTAGTCGATGCCGAGCTTCTTCGCCCAGGACGGGTAGGCCTGCCGCCACATCATGTCGCAGGCCGGGCAGGAGGAAACGACGGTCTCGACGCCGGCGTCCTTCATGTTCTGGATGTTCTGCCGCATGACCTGCTCGAAGGCATCCCACTGGCCGGCCACGAGCATCGGCGTGCCGCAGCAGTTGTCCTTGTTGCCCAGGTAGGTGAAATCGACCCCCGCCGCGTCCAGCAGGCGCACGGAGGCCTGGGCGATATCCGTTTCAACGTGGCTGGCGGTGCAGCCGGCGAAGTAGGCAATTTTAGCCCGGTGTGCCGCCCCGTGCTTCTCCTTGAGGTCCCCGGGGAACCAGGCGTCCCGGTCCTTGCGGTAGGCCGCCCAGATATCGCCCTCTTTGCGCAGCGAGGCGGCCATCATCTCGAAGGGCGGGAAGGTCATCTTCTTATCATCGGCGATGAGCCGGCCGCGCAGCTTCATCCAGGACGGCTCGATGGGCAGCGATGCCGAGCAGCGCAGGTTGCAGAGCTCGCAGGTGGTGCAGGCAATCATGGTGTCCACCATGAACTGGTCCCAGGCCTCGCGCCCCTCCATGTACTCCCGCAGCCAGTACCACTTGCCGCGGGGACTCTGGCTCTCCCAGCCGCGCCCGTAAAACTGGTCGCACTCGTCGATGCAGTAGCCGCACTGCGAGCAGCCGTAGGCGTACCAGGCCACGTCCGCCGGGACGCCCCGCACCGGCCTGTCCGGCCTCTCCCCGAGGCGGGTGGTGACGCTGTTGCCCAGGGGCCGGATAAGGGGCTCCAGGGCCCGCGCCGCCGACATCACCGTCCCGACGAGTCCGCCGCCGAGGACCTTGCCGGGGTTGAGAATGGCCGCGGGGTCCACCTGCCGCTTGAAGGCCCTGAGGCGGGCGGCCTTTTCCTTCCCCAGTACCCGCGCCGCCTGCCGGGCGAAGTAGAGCCCGGTGGCGTAGGGGCGGCCGCCGTGTCTCTCGGCGATTTTCATAATGGTCAGCGCCAGCCCGAAGACGAAGCTGTAGCTGAACTTGCGCTGGTCGCTGGGGATGAACCCCAGGATAACCACTTCCGGCTGGCCGTTCCGGCTCTCCCGGATGACGACCCCTTCCTTGACGACCGGCTGGTCCACCTTCTTCTCGATTTCCTTCAGGACCTTGCCCAGGCTGGAGAGGGGAATGACCACCTCCGCCGGCACCAGGCTGGGCCCGAGGCGTTTCACCATCATAATCTTGAAGCGGTTCTCCCACTCGTGGCGGGCGATTTCCTGGCTGAGGAGCTCCGCCTTGCAAGGCTCTAATATCTCCGGCAGGCCGCCCATCACGGTGTTACGGTCCTTTTTACGGAAAGCGAGCGTAATAATGTATGCATTCGGCAGAAGCACCCGCTCCTCCGCCGGGTGCCCCAGGTGCTCGCGGAGCGGGGCCTCGTTCTTGAGCTGGGCCATGCGCGGGTTGATGAACACCAGCGACCACACCGGCAGCTTTTTATCGATTACCGACCGGACGATATGCTGGAGGCCGGCGGCGTCGGGGCAGCCGAGGGCGATGACCTCCATCTCCTCCAGGGGCCGGAGGCGCAGGGTCACCTCGCTGATGAGGCCGGTGGTGCCTTCGGCCCCGGAGATGACGTCGAGGTCGTCCCCGCGGAACTCCCTGACCTCGCCGCCGGGCAGGACCACCCGGGCGCTGACCACGCTTTCCCGGAACCATCCCGCTTCAAAGGAGCCGATGCCGGCGCCCCCCTGCGCCAGCCACCCGCCGACGGTGGCCGCCGGATAGCTGGAGGGGTACAGCCGTAATGTCAGTCCCTGTTTCATCAGCTCGCGGTCCAGGCGCTCCCAGACGACCCCGGCCTGCACCGTGGCGGTCAGGGCCGCCGCATCGATGTCTTT
>Ga0154784_1071_pt1 | contig 18506 bp, 14 predicted proteins | sample Rifle2008BG16ft_FD_105792 | JGI IMG/M metagenome (GOLD analysis project Ga0154784, IMG submission 105792) | Chloroflexi bacterium RBG_16_60_22 | reverse complement strand
AAACCGCCGGTCAGGGGTTCGAGTCCTCTCACTCCTGCCAGTTTATTAAACGCCGAGGTGGTGGAATACGGTAGACACGCCATCTTGAGGGGGTGGTGAGCGTAAGCTCGTGGGAGTTCAAATCTCCCCCTCGGCACCATACAATAAAAAAGAGAGAGTCGGGCGGGACAAAAGCTTTGCCCTTGACATATAAACCATTCATCTCGCACTATTGTATTATGGGCGCCAGTTTTTCCCGTGCCTGATTTGACATAAATGTTATACTTACAACCGAGGAGCTAGATGGCGGAGCAGGCCAGGTTAATCGATATCTATATCATGGGGCGGCACGTCCAGGTGCCGGAGGGCCTCACCATCCTCACCGCCCTGGAGTACAGCGGCTACCGCCTGGTCCGCGGCTGCGGCTGCCGGGCCGGCTTCTGCGGCGCCTGCGCCACCATCTACAACTTCAAGAACGACCCCCAGCTGCGCCATGACCTGGCCTGCCAGAAGGCCGTGGAGCCGGACATGTGCCTGGTGCAGATACCCTACTTCCCGGCGCTCAAGGCCATCTATAACCTGGAGAAGATGAAGGCGGACGGAGAGAAGCTCAAGGCCCTCTACCCGGACATCGTCAAGTGCTTCGGGTGTAACACCTGCACCAAGACCTGCCCCCAGGAGCTGGAGGTGATGTGGTTCATGACCGACGCCCTGCGGGGCGACATCAGGGCGGTGGCGGACAGGTCCTTCGACTGCCTCATGTGCGGCCTCTGCGCCGCCCGCTGCCCGCAGGGTCTGGCGCCCTACTACGTAGCCCTGCTGGCGCGCCGCCTCTACGGTCGTTACCTGACGCCCGTCTCCGAGCACCTGGAGAAAAGAATCAAGGAGGTAGAGTCCGGCCGGTTCGATGCCGAGATTAAAGAGCTGAAAAAGACCGGCGGGCAGGAGCTCCGCCGCCGCTACGCCGAGCGCGATGTGGAGTCGGCCCTGGAGCAGAGCTGGGAGTAAGAGCGATTTAAGATGTACCCTGCTTATCTGGAAGAAAGCATTCATATCGTCGAGGATACCCGGGTGAGGCGACTCATCGAGTCGATACCGCGCCTGAACGAGCTGGAGAAGGCCGACCTTTTGCAGCAGTTCCACCCGGACTACATCAAATCGAGCATGCGCCGGCTGCTGGTGGGCGTCAACAAGGGCGATGCCACCCCGGTGGAGCTGGCCGACCTCCTCGAGGGGAACAGCCGTATCGACCCGGAAAAAATCGACCCCTCCCGGCCGGACTACAACGTGGACGTCCTGGTCATCGGCTGCGGCGGGGCGGGGGCTTCGGCGGCATTGCTCGCTCACGAGCAGGGCGCCCGGGTGCTCGTCACCACCAAGCTGCGCCTGGGTGACGCCAACACCGTGGGGGCCCAGGCCGGCACGCAGGCCGCCGACCGCCCCAACGACTCCCCGGCGATTCACTACCTGGACACCATGGGCGGCGGCCACTTCGATAATATCCCGGAGCTGGTCGAGGTGCTGGTCAAGGACGCCCCCTCCGCCATCCGGTGGCTGGAAAAGCTGGGGGTCAACTGGGACAAGGACAAGGACGGCTCCATGCACGAGCTTTCCGGCGGCGGCACGTCCCGGCGGCGCCTGCACTCGGCGCGCGACTACACCGGGCTGGAGGCGATGCGCGTCCTGCGCGACGAGCTAAAAAACAAGAAAATCGACTATATTGAGTTCGTGCCGGCCGTCGAGCTGATACTGGACGACCGCGGCCAGATAGCCGGGGCTATCCTGCTCAACCTGGAGACCGAGGAGCTCATCATCGTCCGGGCCCGGGCGGTAATCCTGGCCACCGGCGGCATCGGCCGACTGCATATCCAGGGTTTCCCCACCACCAATCACTACGGCGCCACCGCCGACGGCCTGGTGCTGGCCTACCGCGCCGGCGCCGAGCTTATTTTCATCGATACCATGCAGTACCACCCCACCGGCGCCATCTATCCCCTCCAGATTCTCGGCCAGCTGGTCACCGAGAAGGTGAGGACGCTCGGCGCGCAGCTGACCAACCTCAACGGGGAGCAGTTCGTCATGCCCCTGGAGCCCCGCGACGTGGTCGCCTCGGCGATTATCCGCGAGTGCCGCGAGCGCGGGCTGGGACTGCGGACGCCCCACGGCGAGGTCGGCGTCTGGCTGGACTCCCCGATGATTGACATCATGCGCGGCGAAGGGACGATTGCCCGGGAGCTGCCCGCCATGGTGCGCCAGTACCGCCGCTATAACATCGATATCACCCGGGAGCCCATCCTGGTCTACCCCACCCTGCACTACCAGAACGGCGGCATCAAGATTGACACCGAGGGTGCCACCAACGTGCCGGGACTCTACGCGGCCGGCGAATGCACCGGCGGCGTGCACGGTCGGAACCGTCTCATCGGCAACTCCACCCTGGACCTGTTCGTCTTCGGGAGGCGGGCCGGCCGGGCGGCGGCGTTATATGCCAGAGAGGTGAAGCGGGGCAGCCCCACCCTGGAGCACGTGCGCCGCTGGCAGCAGGAGCTGGAGAAGGCCGGCCTGGCCCGGGAGCGTCCTTTATCCCCGCGGCTGCTGCCGGACTACACGCGGCGGGGCCACAGCCATGCCCGCCAGGAAATTTAGACGGAGAGAGCTAAAATGCCTTTACCCGTCCAGCGGGATATCAAAGAGATTGAAGCTATCCTGAATGAAATCCTGAACACCCGGTGCCCGCCGGTGGGGCGGTGCCGCCTGCTCTCCAGCGGTTTCGGCACGGCCCATGCCCTGAACATCGCGGAGAATATCAGCGGGCACAAAGAGTGCCTGGGCTGCGGCAACTGCGTCGATATCTGCCCCTTTTTATCGAGGGAACCGGCCCGGCGCGACAAGACCGAGCAGCGCACCTCGATGGCCCTGGAAAGTACCGTCGGGGAGGACTGCGACCTCTGCCATGCCTGCGTCCTCGTCTGTCCCCAGGTGGATACCACCATCAAGAACTACGTCGTCAACCACCGCATGGTGGAGGTGATGTCCCGCCTCGGGCGGCGCATCGCCGACGAGGACGAGCCCGACCTTGACCTCTTCCTGGAAGAAGCCGTTAGCGCGGAGTGATGCAACATGGACTTTGAGCTGTCCGAAGAGCACAAGATGATTCAAAGCCTGGCGCGCGACTTTGTCACCGACCACCTCCGGCCGCTGGAGAGGGAAGTCATGGGACGCGCCGCCGACATGAGCGACGCCCGCGCCTATCTCCCCGAGGCAACGGAGGCGGGGCTGGTGAAAATGGTCCGGGACATGGGGCTGTGGGGCATCGGGGTGCCGGAGGAGCTGGGGGGCGCCGGGCTGGACACCCTGGGCGTCTGCCTGGTGGAGGAAGAGCTGGCCCGGACGGTGGTGCCGTTCCACTTCGGGGACGTCTCACCCCTTCTCTTCGACTGTAATGAAGAGCAGCGGGAAAAATATTTGCAGCCCGCCCTGGAGGGACGGAAAAGGCCCTACCTGGCCCTGATGGAGTCGGACGCCGGCGCCGAACTTTCCGGCCTGAAGATGAAGGCGGCGAAGGTCAACGGCGACTATATCTTAAAAGGTAAAAAGCTCTCCCTGTCCCGTCCCGGCGGGGACTATTTCGCCGTGGTCTTCGCCGCCGCCGGAAGTGACAGAGGCGTGACCTGCTTCCTGGTGGACCGGGACACGCCGGGGTTCCGCGTCAGCGGCGGTGAGGAAAAGGTGGGGTGGGCCTCCCAGATAAGCGAGCCGATGTTACTGAATTTCAAGGACTGCCGTGTCCCCGGGGGGAACATCCTTGGCGAGGAGGGCAGGGCCTTTAGCCTGGGGCGGAAGTGGCTGCCGCCGCGCCGGGTGGTGCGGGGCGCCCGCGGCGTGGGCGCGGCCCGCCGCCTCCTCGAAGAGGCCGCCGAGCGCGTCCGGACCATCGAGACCTTCGGGCAGTCGGTCGGGCAGCGGACCAATATCCAGGCGGCCCTGGCCGATATGGCCGTGTCCGTCCACGCCGGCCGGCTCATGGTCTACGAGGCGGCCTGGAAAGCCGACAACGGGAAATCGATTACGCGCGAGGCGGCCATGGTCAAGCTGTACACCACCCAGATGGTCCATACCGTGGCCGACCGCGTTGCCCATGTATTTAACGGACCGCCCTACATTGAAGGGCTGCCCATGGAAAGGCTGTGCCGCCGCGCCCTGGCGGCCAGCGCCACCGAACTGGCCCTGGAGCTGCAGCGGAGCATCATCGCCCGGGACATCCTCCAGGGGCTAAAGGTCTAGATGGACACCTACGATTTCATCGTGGTGGGGAGCGGCATCGGGGGGCTTTACACCGCCCTGCTGGCTAAAGAGCAGGGCAGCGTCCTGGTTATCACCAAGGGCAGCATCGACGACTGCAATACCCGTCACGCCCAGGGCGGCATCGCCGCCGCCATCGGCAAGGGCGATTCCCCCCAGCTACACGTTCAGGATACCCTCAAAGCCGGCTGCGGCCTTTCCGACGAGGAGGCGGTGCGCATCCTGGCCAGCGAGGCCCCGTACCGCATTGCCGACCTCGTGAACTACCGCGTCCCCTTCGATACCCTTGACGGAGAGGTAGCCCTGACCATGGAAGCGGCCCACAGCATGCCCCGCATCCTCCACGCCGGCGGTGACGCCACCGGCGAGCATATCGAGGTGGCTTTAAGCCGGCAGGTGCGCTCTTCCGGCATCCAGGTGCTGGAGGACTTCCTGGCCACGGAAATCCTGGTGGAAAAGGGGAAGGTGGCCGGCATCCGGGCGCTGGACTGCCGCACCGGCACCATCGAGGAGTTCCCCTGCCGCTACCTGATTCTGGCCACCGGCGGCGCCGGGCAGCTTTTCAAGTACAACACCAACTCGGCCATCGCCACCGGCGACGGCATCGCTCTGGCCTTCAACGCCGGCGCGGAAATCGCCGATATGGAGTTTTTTCAGTTCCATCCCACCGCCCTGCGCATCCCCGGCGTGTTGCCCTTCCTCATCTCGGAGGCGGTCCGCGGGGAGGGGGGAGTGCTCCGTAACGTGGAGGGCTACCGTTTTATGGCGGACTACCACGAGAGGGGCGAACTGGCGCCGCGGGACGTCGTCTCCCGCAGCATCCTTTATGAGATGAAAAAGACCTGCTCGGACAAGGTCTTTCTCGATGTCACCCACCTGCCGGCGCCGACCGTGGCCAGTCGGTTCCCTCACATCTACCGTTTCTGCCTCGACCACGGCCTGGATATCACCCGGAGCCTTATCCCGATAGCGCCGGCCGCCCACTATATGATTGGCGGCATTCGGACCAACACCTGGGGAGAAACGAATATCGCCGGCCTCTTCGCCACCGGGGAGGTCGCCTGCACCGGCGTCCACGGCGCCAACCGCCTCGCTTCCAACTCCCTCCTGGAGGCCATCGTCTTCAGCCGCCGGATAGTGGAGCGGGCCCGGAGCAAGGCCCAGAAAAAGCCGTCCCCCGGCGGCAGGGTCAAGGACGTGTACTCCACGCTCGGTCAGCGGCCGGTCCCCCGGATAGTGCCCCAGCCCAGCCTCACCATCCTGCAGCAGACGCACTGGGACGGGGTGGGCATTATCCGCGACCGCGATGGCCTGAACCAGGCGGCCGGGATGCTGGCGGCCTGGCAGCAGGCCCTGCCCCCACCCACCGACCAGCCTTCCTGCGAGCTGAGCAACCTGGTGCTGACCGGCCGGCTCCTGGCAGAAGCCGCCCTGATTAGGGAGGAGAGCCGGGGGGCCCATTTCCGGACGGACTTCCCGGAGAGCTCGCCGAAGTGGCAGTGCCATATCGTGTGGCGCAAGTAGAAAACCGTCCCCCGCTCCGCTCCCCGGGCGTCCCATTTGAAAAAGCATCCGCCGATGCATTATAAATATATGGGCGGCATGTAAAATATTTCAGGCAAGGAGTACCGCTTTGGCTAAGAAGAAGAAAACGGAGAAACCCCAGCGTGAAATGACCCGGCGCCAGCTGTCCGCGCACCGGCGGCAGGCAAGGCGCCAGCGCATCGTCTATATCGGCGGTGTTGCCGTGATTGCCGTGGTCGTCCTGATTGTCCTGCTGGGCTGGCTCCTGGGCGAGTTCCTGCCCCTGCACCGGACGGTCATCAGGGTGAACGATGCTGGTTTCAACACGGGCTACCTCATCGACGCCGTGGCGACGGCCGCCCTGATTCAGCAGCCCGATGACATCGGCTCGATAGTCGGCGTTACGGCCAGGGGCATCGAGGAGTCCGCGCTCGTCAGGCAGGGCGCCGCCATGCTAGGAATAACCGTCAGCGATGACGATGCCGGGAAGACGCTGGAGTCCGCCGGCCTGCCGGTGAACAGGGCCAGCATCGACCTTATCCGGACCGAGCTGCTGCGGAGCCGGCTCTTTCAGGAGTATTTCGACTCCCAGGTGCCGGGCTCGGCCCCGCAGGTGCATATCATGGCCATGCTCCTGGAGAGCGAGCGGCAGGCGCAGGAGATAAGGAACCGGTTGCAGAACAGCGGGAACTTCACGGCGCTGGCCGAGGAGTATGCGCTCAATTATTATTCCAAAAATGTAAATAAAGGCGACTTCGGCTGGCACCCCGAGGTCGTCCTCAAGGAGCAGCTGGGTTCCACCGTGGCCGCGGGATATGCCTTCGGCGCGGAACCGGGGAGGCTCAGCCAGCCCCTTCCTGAAAAAGAGATTTACAAGCAGGTGGGCTACTGGTTGATAAAGGTCCTGGAAAAGCAGTACGAGGAGGAAGCCCAGGTACAGGCCCTCCTGATAACCAGTGAGGAGGAGGCGGAAAATATCCGGGCCAGGCTGGAAGCCGGCGAGGAGCTGGCGCCGCTGGCCAAGGAATATTCCCACTACAGCCCTTCCCGGGAAAAGGGAGGGGAGCTGGGCCTGGTGGCGCGGGGGGGGATTAGCCCGGCCTTTGATGAATATGTTTTTAATTTGAACGCCGAGATTGGGGTATGGAGCCAGCCCATCCGCGACGACCAGTACTGGACCCAGGGCGGGTACTGGCTGATTAAGATAGTCGATAAGGACGATGACCGGGAGCTTTCCCCGGAAGACAAGAATGTCCTGCTGAACCAGGCTTACCAGGAGTGGGTCAGCCAGCTCTGGCTTCAATCGGCGGCGGAAATCGACGATACTCGTCTCGATGGGGAAGTCCAGGCGCTGGTGGTGGAGAGGGTAACCAGGGACTTGCAGGCATTAGGGAGGCAGGCATGAGCCAGGATAGCATCGGCGTGGGAGTAATCGGCCTGGGGGTGGTAGCCGGACAGGTAGCCCGGGTCCTCACGGAGAGGGCCGGCGACCTCGCGGAGAAGGTCGGCTGCCCCCTGGTGCTGCGTAAAATCAAGGCGCTGCCGGCGGACCTCTCGCGCCCGCTGGCCAGGGAGCTGCCGGCCCGGCTTTTCACCACCGACGACGATAGTTTTTTCAACGAGCCCGGTATAGATATTGTCGTCGAGGCCATCGGCGGGGAGAGACCGGCACTGGACTACCTCAAGCGGGCTATCTCCGGCGGCAAGCACGCCGTCACCTCCAACAAGGAGGTAATCGCCAAGCACGGCCTGGAACTGCTGGCCCTGGCCCGGGAGCACGGGGTCGGCCTCCAGTACGAGGCCAGCGTCGGCGGGGGCATCCCCCTCATCGCCCCGCTGAAGCATGACCTGGTGGCCAATAAAATCAGCGGTATCTTCGCCATCATCAACGGCACCACCAACTACATCCTCACCCGGATGTCCCGGGAAGGCATCGACTTCGCCTCGGCGCTGAAACGGGCGCAGGAGCTCGGCTACGCCGAGGCCAACCCGGAGAACGACGTCGAAGGAATCGACGCCAGCTACAAGCTGGCGATACTGGCCTCGCTGGCCTTTCGGAGTCGGGTGCGTCCACAGGACATCTACCGCGAGGGCATTTCCCGCCTGACCAGTCGGGACTTCCGCTACGCCCGGGACCTGGGTTTCAGCATCAAGCTGCTGGCTATCGCCAAAGAGAGCGGCGGCGCCATCGAGGCCAGGGTGCACCCGGTCTTCCTGCCGGAGAAGTCCTTCCTGGCCAAGGTGGACGGCGTCTATAACGCCGTGCAGGTGGAGACCGACCTCGCCGGCAAGGTGCTCTTCATGGGACAGGGGGCCGGCCCCCTGCCCACCAGCAGCGCCGTGATTGCCGACGTGGTGGCCTCGGCGCGGAAGATTGTCCTGGGCATCGGCAGCGTCTCCGTGTGGAAGGCGGTGGCGGGTAAGCGCATCCGGCCCATGGACGAAATCGAGACGCAGTACTACATCCGGATGAGTGCCGCGGACCGGCCCGGCGTCCTGGCCCGGATTGCCACGGTGTTCGGAGATAATGAGATAAGCATCGCGTCGGCCATCCAGCCGGAATCCGACGACGTAACCCAGACGGCGGAGTTAGTGATTATGACCCACCCCGCCCGCGAGAAGGACGTGCAACAGGCGCTCCGCGAGCTGGACAAGCTGGACGTGGTCCGGGAAATCAGCAATTTCATCCGCGTCGAAGAGATAGAAGGGGGTTAGCGCTGAAAACGGGCGTTCTGGCCAGGTACGGCGATTATTTACCGCTGACTCCCCGTACCCCGCGGTTCACCATCGGGGAGGGGGATACGCCGCTGGTGAGGTGCGATAAGCTGGCGAAAAGGTACGGCGTGGGCGAGCTTTATTTCAAGCTGGAGGGGTGCCACCCCACCGGCTCGTTCAAGGACCGCGGCATGGTGGTGGCCGTGGCCAAGGCGGTGGAGGAGGGGAGCCAGGCCATCATCTGCGCCTCCACGGGCAATACCAGCGCCTCGGCGGCGGCCTTCGCGGCTTATTGCGGGCTCAGCTGCGTCATCATTATCCCCAGGGGCAATATCGCCCAGGGCAAGCTGGCCCAGGCCATCGTGCACGGGGCGAAAATCGTGGCCATCGACGGCAATTTCGACCGCGCCCTGGAGATAGTGCGCCGCCTGGCCGAAAAGCACCCGGTGACGCTGGTCAACTCCCTCAATCCCCACCGCATCGAGGGGCAGAAGACGGCCGCCTTCGAGATTATCGACGTCCTCGGGGAAGCCCCGGACTACCTCTTCCTGCCGGTGGGCAACGCCGGCAACATTACCGCCTACTGGAAGGGCTTCAAGGAGTACCACGCGGCGGGCCGGGCCACGAAAAAGCCGAAGATGTACGGCTTCCAGGCCGAGGGAGCGGCGCCCATCGTCCGCGGCCACCCCATCGAGAAGCCGGAGACGGTGGCCACGGCGATACGCATCGGCAACCCGGCCAGCTGGCAGAAAGCGGTGGCCGCCCGCGACGAGTCCGGCGGCATCATCGACACGGTCAGCGACGCGGAGATACTGGCCGCCCAGAAAATACTGGCGTCAGAGGCCGGGGTCTTCGGGGAGCCGGCTTCGGCCGCCCCGCTGGCCGGCCTCATCAAGCTGGCGGGCCGGGGGGAGGACTTCTCCGGCAAGGTCATCGTCGGCGTGGTGACCGGCACCGGCCTGAAGGACACCGAGGCCGCTTTGAAGGGTGCCGTACCGTTCCTGGAGCTGCCGGCGGACCTGGCGGCGGTGGAGCGCGCCCTGGGCTGGGGATAGGTGAACATCCCCCTTTTTAAAGGGGGAGAGGAGTTGGAGCATGATTGACGAGGCCAGGATTCAGAAGTCGGTTGCCGATATTATAAAAGCCATCGGGGAAGACCCCTCCCGCGAGGGACTGCGGGACACGCCGCAGCGCGTGGCGGAGATGTACACCGAGCTTTTTTGTGGTCTGGAAAAAGACCCCAGGGAAGACCTTGAGGTGGGCTTCGAGCTGGGGCACCGGGAGATGGTGGTCCTCAAGGACATCCCCTTCTACTCCATGTGCGAGCATCACCTGCTGCCCTTTTTCGGGGTGGCCCACGTGGGCTATATCCCCAACGCGGAGGGGCGCATCGTCGGCATCAGCAAGCTGGCGCGGGTGGTGGAGACGATTGCCCGGCGCCCGCAGGTGCAGGAGCGCATGACCACGGATATCGCTGACGCCATCGATGCTGGGATTAAGCCGGCCGGGGTGGCCGTGGTTATCCAGGCGGAGCACCTCTGCATGGTGATGCGCGGCATCAACAAGCCCGGAAGCAACGTGATTACCTCGGCGCTGCGGGGGACGTTCCGCAGCAAGCCGGCCAGTCGCGCCGAGTTCTTCTCGCTGATTCAGGGGAAATAAAAACTGATATGTGATATAATTTTTAAGGTCAGGGAGCTACGCCACCTCAGCAATCGTAGATGAAAATGGCGGAAGACCATATAAATAAGTACCACCGGATCGCCATCGAGCAGCTTAAAAGGTGCGATGAATTGCTGGAGGAGTGCGCGCTGATACTGGACTCGCTGGAGCTTTACTTCGAGACCACCCCGAAGCCCAGCGTGCTGCTCGGCTGGGGATACTGAAGAGCTTCTGGCCGTTTTACCGACGCCGGTAGCCGGAAAGACGGTGAGAAAATGCGGTGCGGCACGCACGGACCACCTTGTGGCGGCGACGGCTTATCCCGCTGGAATTACCCCACCCCCACCCCTCGTGTAATATCTATTCCCACCCGGGCCTCCCTCGCAGCAGCGGCGGCTTAGCCCGGAGGTACCACACCGCCGCCCTTACCATGTTAGTTTTTCCTACCATATGGCACTGTATCATCCATAGCCCTCTTGACAAATCATCCCCTTTTCCTTAAAATAGAAAGTAAAAAGAAAGAAGGAGGGATTTATGAGATTTGTAATTAATAGTCATGGCTACGAAATTAATCGGGATAGTATTCTTAATGCGACGAGAGGCATTGCTCCGAAAGCGTTCGATGGCCGAAATAAGTACTATATAGAACTTCACGGATTAAGGTATCCAATTAAACAACCTATCCACTTGGTAACGGGATTACCTTATACAGGGCCTTTTGGTGCGCAAGACGCTCAGCGCATTTTAAAGAAATTGGGTTTTACAGTCCGCTCATTAGAGGTCGTGAATGGAACAGAGCCGGTACGAAGCACCACTACTGGTGCTGATGTAGAGGGTACTAAGAAGTTCGCTATTACCTTGGAACAGGATGAAGACGGTGTCATCGTCGCCAGCTGTCCCGCACTACCCGGGTGTCATTCTCAGGGGAGAACTGAAGAGGAGGCGATTACCAATATCAGAGAAGCCATCCGCGGTTATATCGCCAGTATGCGTCGGCACGGGGAGCCGATACCCACCATCACCGAGGTACGAGAGGTGGAGGTTGCCGTTTAATGCCTCACCTCCCGGTGATATCAGGAGATGATTTCGCCAGAGCTATGCGGAAGGTGGGCTATCAATGGGACTATTCCGAAGGAAGCCACATGATACTGCTTCACCCATCCAAAGGCAGACTTTCTGTACCAAGACACAAAGAGTTAGGTCGTGGGCTTTTACGAGCTTTGATTCGAGATGCCGGGCTGACGAGGGATGCATTTCTTGAGTTACTCTGAGTCTTTCTGTAATTTCTCTAGATATCCAGGTTGGCGTACTTAGCGTGCGCCTGGATGAAGGCCTTGCGCGGCGGCACCTCGCCGCCCATGAGCATCTGGAAGGTCTCGTCGGCCTTGGTGGCGTCCTCCACGTTCACCTCGAGGATGGTGCGCGTGGCCGGGTTCATGGTGGTCTCCCAGAGCTGCTCCGGCGTCATTTCCCCCAGGCCCTTGTAGCGCTGGAGCTCCGTCTTCCGGGTGGTGATGGTCTTGAGCGTATCGTCTTTTTCCTGCTCGGAATAGACCCATTTCAGGCCGTCGGTGGTCTTGATGCGGTAGAGAGGCGGCTGGGCGATGAAGAGGTGCTTGGTGCTGATGAGCTCCATCATGTGGCGGAAGAAGAAGGTCAGCAGGAGAGTGCGGATGTGCGAGCCATCAACATCGGCGTCCGTCATCAGGATGACCCGACCGTACCGCAGGCGGGCGGGGTCGAAATCGTCGTCGATGCCGGTGCCGAGGGCGGTGACGATGGTGCGGATTTCCTCGTTGGCCAGCATCCTGTCCATGGGGGCCTTTTCCACGTTGAGGATTTTCCCGCGCAGGGGGAGTATCGCCTGGAAGCGGCGGTTGCGGCCCTGCTTGGCCGAGCCGCCGGCGGAGTCGCCCTCCACCAGGTACAGCTCGCACTGCTCCGGGTCCCTCTCGGAGCAGTCGGCCAGCTTGCCGGGCAGGGTGCCGGTCTCGAGGCCGCTCTTGCGGATAATGAGGTCCCGCGCCTTACGGGCGGCCTCGCGGGCCTTGGCGGCGGTGATGCATTTCTCGATTATTTTCCTGGCGTCGTCGGGGTGCTCCTCCAGGTAGAGGGCCAGCCCTTCGTTGACGACGCTCTCCACCTGGCTCTTGACCTCGATGTTGCCCAGCTTGCCCTTGGTCTGCCCCTCGAACTGCGGCTCGGGGAGCTTGACGCTGATGATGGCCGTCAGCCCCTCCCGGACGTCCTCGCCGGTGAGGTTGGTGTCGTCCTCCTTGAGCACCTTGCTCTTCTTGGCGTAGTCGTTGAGGACGCGGGTCAGCGCCGAGCGGAAGCCGGTGATATGGGTCCCGCCGTCGACGGTGTTGACGCAGTTGGCGAAGCTGAAGGCCGACTCGTTAAAGCCATCGTTGTACTGGAGGGCCACCTCCACCTGGGTGCTGTTGACGGCCTTGGAGATGTAGATAGGCACCGGGTGCCGCACGACGCGGTTGCGGTTGAGGTGGCGCACGAAGCCGGTAATGCCCCCCTCGAAGTAGAAGGTCCGCTCCAGGTCTTTCTTCTCGTCGCGGAGGGTTATCTCCACGCTCTTGTTGAGATAGGCCATCTCCCGCAGGCGCTCGCTTATCGTGTTGAAATCGTAGCTGATTTCCGCGAATATCTCGCGGTCGGCCAGGAAGGTGAAGGTAGTGCCGGTGTCCGCGGCTTCGCCGATTATCTGCACCGGTCCCTGGGGTACGCCGCGCCGGTACTCCTGGTGGTAGACCTTGCCGTCACGCCGGACATCGACCGTGCACCACTCCGAGAGGGCGTTGACCACCGAGGCGCCGACGCCGTGGAGGCCGCCGGATACGGCGTATGTCTTGCCGCCGAACTTGGCCCCGGCATGGAGCACCGTCATCACCGTTTCCAGGGCGGAGACCTTGGTGGTGGAGTGGATTTCCACGGGAATGCCGCGCCCGTTGTCCACCACACTGACGGAGTTGTCCTCCTTGATGGTGACCAGGATGCGGTCGCAGCAGCCGGCCATGGCCTCGTCGATGCTGTTATAGGCCACCTCGTAGACGAGGTGGTGCAGGCCCCGCTGGTCCGTGCTGCCGATGTACATGCCGGGGCGGCGGCGCACCGCTTCCCGCCCCCCGAGCACCTGGATGTCCTCGGCGGTGTACCGGTTAGGATTACGCGGCGGTTTGGGCATTCCCATACATTATTCTACGAACCTCTTACGCCAAGAAATATTTCAACGCAAGGCGCAAACCGGCGGGAACGGGGAACCCGCGCCGCCGGGGCGGCATCCTGACGGGCCGGCCGGTTGAAACAAAACATGCATATCAGCCTTTTTTATTTTAACACAATTTAGCTACGTAGTAAAGCTAATCAACCGGGTAAGAGCGGGACCCGGGAGATTGCTAAAAGATTGTTAATCTTCGGGGATTAAGGTATAATAGCGCCGCTTTATCTTGAAACCAGAAGGTCCCGAAGCTAGAATATATCGGACATCCGGGTGCACAACCCGTGAGGGAGGCAGCATGATAACCGAAGATGAGGTATTCCGCCTGGGGAGCCGGGAGAAGGCCTGGAACAAGTACTGCGGCTTCCTCGACCTGTCCCTGCCGGAGTTCATGGAGATCCAGGAGCAGCTCCTCCTCAAGCAGATTGACCTGGTCGGTGACAGCCCCCTGGCCCGGCAGTTCATGCCGTCCAAGCCCGCCAGCGTGGCGGAGTTCCGCGAGACCGTTCCTCTGACCACCTACGACGATTACGCCTGGGCCCTGAGGGAGAAGAACGAGGCGGTCCTGGCGCTCAAGCCTTACTGCTGGGCGCATACCTCGGGGCGGGGCGGCACACCCAAGTGGGTGCCCTACACCGACCGCGCCATCGAGATGTTCAGCAACGTGGGGGTGGCCTCCATCATCCTGGCCTGCGCCAGCCGCAAGGGCGAGGTCAACTTCGGGAGCGGCATCCGGATACTGACCAACCTGCCCCCCGCCCCTTACATGACGGGACTGCTCGCCGATATCCTGGTGCCGCGGATGGGCGCCCGCATTATCCCACCCCCGGACGAGTATGCCGACGCCGACTTCGAGACGAAGATACGGGCCGGCTTCGCCATCGCGCTGCGCTCCGGCGTGGACGTGCTGACCTCCATGTCCAGCGTCCTGCTCAAGATGGGCGAGCGCTTCACGGAAAGCTCGGGCAGCCTCAAGCTGAGCCGGGGCATGCTGCACCCCGTGATAATGTGGCGACTGCTCACCGCCTGGCTGCGCAGCAAGCGCGAGCGCCGTACCATGCTCCCGCGCGACCTCTGGCCACTGAAAGGGCTCTCCTGCTACGGCATGGACACCGGCATCTACCGCGAGCGGCTGAAGTATTACTGGGGGAAGGAGCCCTTCGAGAGCTACGGCGCCACCGAGACGGGGCTGATTGCCACCCACGCCTGGAACAAGAAATACATGACCTTCGTGCCCTCGTTCTGCTTCCTGGAGTTCATCCCCGAGGAGGACTGGCTCAAGAGCCGGGAAGATAAAGCCTTCCGGCCCCGCACCGTCCTCCTCGACGAGGTCAAGCCCGGCCACCGCTACGAGGTGGTTACCACCAATTTTCACGGCATGCCATTCCTGCGCTACCGCCTCGGCGACCTGGTGAGAATCGTGGCCATGGAGGACCGGGAGGCCGGCATCAGGCTGCCGCAGATGAGCTTCGAGAGCCGCGCCGATGACATCATCGATATCGCCGGCTTTGCGCGGCTGGACGAAAAGACCGTCTGGCAGGCCCTCGTCAATGCGGGGGCGGCCTTCGAGGACTGGGCGGCCCGCAAGGAGTACGAAGACAGCAAACCGGTGCTGCGACTCTACATCGAGCTGAAAAAGGCGGTTGACGCCGGCGAGCTGGCCGGGAGAATCCACCGGGAGCTGGGGGCCATCAACCGGGACTACGCTAACCTGGAAAGCATGCTCGGCGTTATGCCCCTGCGCCTTTATCTTCTCGCCGGGGGCAGCTTTCAAAGGTACCTGGAGGAAAAACGCCGGGAAGGGGTCAACCTGGCCCAGCTCAAGCCGCCTCACATGAATGCTTCCGACGCTATTATCGAGAGTCTCCGGAAAACCGCGCCGGATACTAATTAAGGGTTAAAATGAGCGCTTACCTGGTATTGCCGCTGGTACAGGCCTTTTGCGGCCTCGTCCTGGCTGCCATCGTGTGGCGGGGGCCTTTCACGCACCGCCTGTTCTCCTTCTTTCTCATCTGCCTGGCCCTCTGGGGCATCATCATCTTCGGCATGAGGGCCAGCCCGGACATCGAGCGGGCCTTTTTCTGGGACCGGCTGGTGATACCGCTGAGCCCGCTGATGACGGTGCTCTTCTATCATTTCTCCGTGCGCTATACCGGAACCCGGATAAACAGTAATATCCTGCCCCTCTTCTATTCCTTCTTTCTTATCTCCATCCCTCTGGCCGCCGCCGGGCTCATCTTCAGCGGCATGCAGGTGAAGTCGTACGGCTACGCTCCCATCTTCGGGCCGGTCTGGCCGGTATGGATACTGCTCCTCTATGCTATCACCATCATGACGCTGCTGAACTTCATCCGGGCACGGCGGGCGATCAGCTACGGGGAGGAGCGGAACCGGCTCAGCTACATCATCGTCGGCATCATCATCAGCCTGGTCGGCGGCATCTTTGACGCCCTGCCGGTATTAGGGCTGCCGCTTTACCCCGGCGCCATCCTGGCCACCATCGTCTTTTGCGTCCTCACCACGATTGCCATCATGAGGTATAATCTCCTGGATATCAACTTCCTCCTGCGCAAGACCACCGCCTATCTCCTGACCAGCACCATCGTGGCCGTGCCGGTCGCCGGGCTGTTCTTTCTGGCCGTCAACATTCCTCAAGATTCGCCGCTGGAGCCGTGGCTGTACGTGGCGCTCATCATCCTGCTGGCCATCGCCATGCCGGCCCTGTGGGGGCAGGTCCAGAACCGGGTGGACCGCTGGTATTACCGTGACCGCTATAACTATCTCAAGGCCCTGGAGGCCTTCAGCTGGCATACCCAGAGCCTTTCCGACTTTGCCGGGGTGGGACATAGCACGGTCGGGATGGTGGCCGGGGCGCTGCACGCTTCCAGCGTGTACCTCCTGCAGCCGCTCTCCCGGAGCGCCGATTTCCGGGTGGCCTATGCCGCCGGCGGGGAGGCCAGGGAAGCCCCGGGGGTTGTCTTTAAGGCCGGGGGTCCGCTGCTCGCCTGGTTGAAGCACTCCGGGGGTGTCCTGCGCTACCGGGATATCGAGGTTATTCCGCAGTTGCAGAACGTTATCTGGGAAGAGAAGGAGTGCCTGAAGGGAATCGGCGCGGAGCTTATCGCCCCGTTGAAGTCGCGCGGCGGCGAGGTATCCGGGCTGCTCCTCGTGGGCAGGAAACTCTCCGGGCAGCCTTACGGCGTCGAGGACGTGCAGCTGGTGACCACCATCAGCCATCAGATTGCCGTTACCCTGGAGAATATGCGATTGTACCAGGATATCGTCGATGCCCGGGAGAGCCTGGAGACCTGGCTGAACGGCATGAACAACGGTGTGATGATTATCGATATGAACCGTAAGGTGCGGTTTATGAATGAAGCCGCCCGGAAGGCCTTCGGCGATGACGGTCATCAGGAATGCTGGAAGGTCCTGGGACGGGAAGGGATATGCCCGGACTGCCCCATCCCGGAGTCCCCGGATGGTAAAATATCCCATCCCCGGCACATCGGCGACCGGACGATAAAGGGCCGGGAATACGAGGTGGCCATGGCGCCCCTGCTGAACCCGGACGGCAGCACGTCGCTCATTTCGGTTTTTCGGGACATTACGGAAAGAAAGCGGCTGGAGGAGGAGATTATCGAGGCCAGGGTCAAGATAGGGACCCTGAGGCAGTCGGAGCAGCTGAAGGATGACCTCCTCTCCATGGTGTCCCACGAGCTCCGCACACCCCTGGCCATTATCAAGGGCTATACCACCACCTTCCTGCGCAACTCCGGGGGATGGGGCGATAAAAAGGACCTGGACTTCCTGCTGGACATCGACCAGGAGACCGACTATTTGACGAAGCTGGTGGGGAACCTGCTGGACATGTCCCGCCTCGATGCCGGCGCCGTGGTGTTGGATAAGGACTGGTACCAGCTCGCCGAGATTCTGGAGTGGGCGGACCGGGCTTTAAAAACGGTCACCCGGGACCACCGGGTTAAGGTGGTGATACCGCCCGGGCTGCCGGATATTTACGTGGACCGGATACGCCTCGGGCAGGTGCTGACGAACCTCTGTGAAAACGCGGCCAAATATTCGGCCAAGGGGAGCCGGATTACCATCGCCGCCGAGCTCTCCGGCGCTTCCGTTATCATCAGCGTTAGCGACGAGGGCAAGGGGATACCACCGCAGAATCGGGAAAGGGTCTTCGAGCGCTTCTACCGTGTCCGGAGCAACAAGGACCCGGAAAAGGGTATCGGGCTGGGGCTGTCCATTTGCCGCGCCATCGTCGAGTCCCACGGTGGCCGCATCTGGGTGGAGAGTGAAGAGGGCCGGGGTTCCCGGTTCAGTTTCAGCCTGCCGGTAAGTGAGAAGGAGAATACCCGGCTTAAGTTACGCTAGCGCCGGGGTGATACGGCTATGGGTCATACTTATATCCTCGTGGTTGATGACGACGAGAAGATATTGAAATTCCTGAGCTACAACCTGGCCCGGGAAGGGTGGCATATTCTCACCGCCCGGGACGGGGCGGAAGCCCTGCAGGCGGTGGAAAAAGAGCCGCTCGACCTCGTTTTACTGGACATCATGCTGCCCAGGGTGGACGGCTTTGAGGTCTGCCGCCGCCTCCGGCAGTTTTCCCAGGTCCCCATCATCGGGCTCAGCGCCCGGGGTGACGTCGCCGACAAGGTAAGGTGCCTGGACCTGGGGGCGGACGACTACATCACCAAGCCCTTCGGCGTCGACGAGCTTATCGCCCGCATCAGGGCGGTCATGCGGCGCAACAAGGTGGACGATACCGCGCCGGTGAAGACATCGTTCCAGGGCGGCGACGTGGAAATCGACTTCGTGGCGCGGCGGGTGACCGTGGCCGGAAGGGAAGCCAGACTGACGCCGACGGAGTTCAAGCTCCTGCGCGAGCTGGTGCTGGGCGAGGGGCAGGCGCTCAGCCACCGCCACCTCCTCGGCAAAATCTGGGGGCCGGAATACAAGACGGAGCGGGAGTACCTCCACGTCTATATCGGCCACCTGCGCATCAAGCTGGAAGCCGACCCCAAGAACCCCCGCTATATCCTCAGCGTGCCCGGCGTGGGCTACCGGTTCCAGAATAACT
>Ga0154784_1032_pt3 | contig 19351 bp, 15 predicted proteins | sample Rifle2008BG16ft_FD_105792 | JGI IMG/M metagenome (GOLD analysis project Ga0154784, IMG submission 105792) | Chloroflexi bacterium RBG_16_60_22 | reverse complement strand
CGATGAGCAGCGGGGTCACCGTGTCCCCGGACGACTGGACGATGTAGAGACCCATGACCAGGATGTCCATGGCCAGCCAGCCCGCGAACATCCACCGCATGTAGGCCGTGCCCTCGCTGACGACCACGTTCTCCATACCGAAGAGGTTCATGATGGGCCCGGCCAGGGAAACGCCGATGGCCGTCATCAATAGCCCCCAGGCGGCGCCGACGATGAAGCCCTGCGCGGCGACGTGGTTGGCCTGGGCGACGTTCCCCGCCCCCACGAAGCGTGCCACCATGGCCCTCACCCCCACGATGAGCCCGATGTCCATCGACATTACCAGCGAGATGACGATGTTGGCGACGCCCACGCCGGCAATCGACGAAGGCCCCAGCTTCCCCACCCATATCATGTCGGCCACCTGGCTGACCACGAACAGGGTCTCCATGAGGACCATCGGCCAGGAGAGGAGCAGCAGGTTGCGGATGACGGAACCCTGCGTCCAGTCACGCCTGAAGGCAGCCTCCTGGCGGGGAGGCTTCTCCTCCTTTACCATAACGCGCCGCTACCTGTCTTCATCGAAGGGTGAGAGCAGTAAATACCATGGAGCGTTTCCGGGTGAAACGATGGCGACTCCATGATACAGGCAGTACACCGTTGCTGTCAATTTAGGGGGATACGGGGTTTGTTCTATTTTGTTCCATGACGTCATTGCGAGGAGTGCAACGACGAAGCAATCTAATAACAATTATAGAGATTGCTTCGCCTTCGGCTCGCAATGACATTGCCAACCATTACCAATAAAACCCGGCAACGCCCTGCTTTGACACTTCCGGCGTATTCCAGTATCATAACACCGGCAAGGATAACCGTTAAGGAGGACCCCGGGAAATGCCGAAATCACAATATGAAAAATACGCCGTAAGAAAGCCCAACTACGAGGCCGGCAGCGGCTACCAGGGCCGCCAGAGCCCTACCATGACCTTCATGAGCGGCAAGCAGGTGCCGGAGGTTAGCTGCTATATCGAGCTGGGCTGGATATACGAGATGCCCTCGCCCAACCCCCACATCCACGAGCATGTCCATGACTACGACGAGATTGTGCTCCACTGGGGCGGCAACCCGGAGATTCCCCAGGTCCTCGGCGGGGAGATAGAGTTCTGGGTCGGCGGCCAGCCCATCACCTTCAATACCACCACCGGCATGTTCATTCCCAGGGGGGTGCCCCACGGGCCGCTAATCTGGAAGAAGTTCGAGTTTCCCCACGTCGAGATGGCCATGATGCTCGGCACCGGCGACCCCTTCAAGGGCTGGGGCCAGAGCGGCATCAGGGAACCTAAAAAGGGGCTGCCCGTCAAGAAAGACAAGTTCGACTACGAGCAGTACGCCATCCGCAGCCCCCTGCGGGAAGCCGGTCCCAGCTTTAAGGAAGGACGCCAGAGTCCCACCATGACCTACATGAGCCGCACCCAGATAAACATCGTCAACTACTACATCGAGTTCGGCTGGATATGGGATGTCCCGAAGCCCGGCATCCCGGAGATGCGGCATGATAAGTGGGACGAGATTGTCCTCCACATCGGCGGCGACCCCGCTAACCCCGAGGACCTCGGCGCGGATATGGAGTTCGGCATGGGCGGCGACCTCCTCCAGTTCGATACCAGCTACGCCATGTACATCCCCAAGGGGCTGAACCACGGCCCGCTCAACTGGCACCGGGTCAGGAAACCCCACATCGAGATGGCCATCATGCTCGGCGCCGGCACGGTGAAGGAGGGCTGGGAAGGCAGCTTCTTCGGTCGGCCGGGCGGCCCGCCGCTCAGTAAAAAATAGCCCCCGTGAAAAACGGCGGTTGGTTGATGAAACCGTCATTGCGAGGAGCGCAGCGACGAAGCAATCTTAAAACATTTATTGAGATTGCTTCGCCTCCGGCTCGCAATGACATTAACAACCAAAACCGAACAATACTACAGCTCCTCTTCCTTGCCGTAGGAAGGCAGCACGTAGTCGCCGTCCCTGGCGTAGTCCGGGTACTCCGGCGGTATGTAGGCCGTCCAGTCGCCCACGGTATCGGGGTCCAGCACCTTCTTTATCTTCATCATCCAGACGTCATAGTTATCGTAGAGGTGGCCCCAGTTCTGGTGGACGTGGGTCACCGGCTCGATTTGCAGGCAGCCCCCGCGCGAAGGCACGCCGAACCTCTTGAGTTTCCCCCGGGGGTCGAACAGCTCGTCGATGAACTCTCTTGCCGCCTTCAGCGACATGGGGTCGTAAGGGTCGTAGAGGGCCGTGGAGATACCCTGCGCCCCGATGGAAAGGTGCTCCTCCGGCCGCCAGGTCACCGCCTTCTTGCCCTTCTGGAAGAAGGCCCCCTGCCCCTCGTAGCGCGCCACAATCTGTTGTTCCGCCAGCGCCAGCCGCTTCAGCATGTCCGGCGAGCCGTCCGGACTGGAGGACGACGGCAGGAAGTCGCCGGTAATCCTTAGGCTCGGTACGCCCGTCGACCATATCAGGTCGATGAACGCCCGTGCCAGCGCCTTCGGCTCGTTGAACTCGGGCAGGAAGCGGCCACCCCATTTATCGGTAATCGCCCGGGCGGCTTTTTCGCGGTAGTCCAGCATCCGCTTCGACGGCGCTCCCATCACCAGCACCAGCGATTGCCGGAAATTATCGGCCATCCGGGGGTCGGCCTTCCGGGCCCAGGCCCAGTCCTCGTCGTTCCCCTCCGGCACCACGCCCGTGGCCAGCATGGCGATAGAAAGCCCGTAGAGTATCTCCGTGCGGCAGACCTCGCCGGCGGCCTCCAGCTGGCTCTCCAGGTCGGGGAAGGTGGGAACAAGCACCCGGTAGCCGTCCGGCACCCGGTCCAGCTGCCCGCGGGAAAGCGGCTCCCCCGGCTGCTTCTTCTGATGCCATTCTTTTGGCCCGTACCAGGGATAGAGCTTGACGCTGGCCCTGGTGATGACGCCGTGGCCGCCGTTGGCCCCCGTCCGGCCCCGCAGTATCCCCCGCAGGCTGAACCCCGGGCCGTCGGCGGAGAAGAGGTCGCCGCCGCTCTCGCCGGTGCCCGGGTTCAGAATCTCGCCGGTGGGCAGCACCCACTCCACCCCCAGCACGTTGCGCCCGTAGCCGCTCGTGGAGACCATGGTATGCTGGCAGCCGTGGTGGCAGCACTCGGCGGCGATGACCCCGGCGCTGTAGCCCACCCCTATCCGCCCGGTATAGAGGCCGTGCCTGGCCGCCTCCAGCTGGAGCCGGTACACGGAGACGTAAGGCTCGACGACCGCCCTCATGTTCTTCGCGTCGATTTCTAGAATCCGGTTCATCCGTCTCATGTCGAAGAGGATGCCCTTGCTGTGCGCCAGCGAGAGGGAGAGGTACTCGAACCCGGAGGAGAAGGCTTTGAAAAGTATCCCGTATTTATTGCAGGCCTTCACGGCCGCGGCGATTTCTTCGGCGCTGGCGGGCAGCAGCACCGCCGCCGGCCGCACCGAGTGCTTGGCATCGAAGAAGAACTTGTTGCCCCACACCTGGTTATAGGTGTCCATGATGACCGGCTCCTGCGTGATGTACTCCGGCCCGACGGTGGCTTCCAGGGCCCGGTATTCTTCTCTGGTCAGTTTCATGGTCTCGCCTCCTGCCTTCCTGTTTTTTCCGGGGCCGCTAGACGGCCCGCTCCACCAGCTCGATGATGTCATAGACCTGAATCCTGTCGCCGGTCTCTTTGGCCGCATCGAGGAAGTTGCGCTTGCACCACGGGCAGGCGCTGACGATGGCCTCCGCCCCCACCGCTTTGGCCTCACGCAGCCTCTCGGCGCCCGTCCAGGTCGCAAAGTCCGGGTAGGCATCGATGACGCCGCCCCCCGCGCCGCAGCACCAGGCGTACTCCTTGATGCGGTACATCTCCACCAGCTCCAGGCCGGGGATGCTCTTGAGGATATCCCGGGGAGTCTCGTACACGCCTTTGGCGCCGCGCCGGTACTGCTTCGGGGGGTCATGGACAATCATCTGCCCCATGACCTTTATCTCTTTACCCTGCCAGTGCACCCACGGCTCCCCCAGCCTCCCCAGGTGGCAGGGGTCGTGGTAGGTCACGTTCAGGGGCACCTTTTTGCTCAGCTTGAGCCTGCCTTCCTTTATCAGCTTATCGAGGTACTGGGTGATGTGATAGACTTCTATCTCCAGCTTCTTGCCTATCTTGTCGTAGAGGACCTTGAAGCAGGCATAGCAGTCGGAGCAGGGGGTGACCACGGCCCTGACGCCGGCGGTGCGTAAGGTCTCTATCTGGTGCTCGGCGTACTTGGTAAGCTCGCCGGCGTAGCCCAGCTCGTAGGCACGCCCGCCGCAGCAGGTCTCGTCGCCGCCCATGATGCCGACGTCCACTCCGGCCTTGCGGAGCAGGTTGACGCCGGCCCGCGCCACCGGCCACAGCTCCTCGTCGTAGGAGTAGCGGCAGCCGGCGTGGTAGATGACCTCGGCGGTATCGCCGGTAAGGTCCTTGACGTCCAGCCCCGCCGCCCACTTGCCCCGGTCGGCCCGCCGGGCCATCATCATATTGTCTTCCTTGCGCAGCCCCTCGATGACTATCATATGGGCCGACACCAGCGCCCCGTCCTCGACGCACTTGATGCGGAGCTCCTGCATCAGCTGCAGCGGCTCGATGTCCTGCTGGACCTTGCAGGAGACGTCACAGCTGCCGTCCATGTGGCACTTGTAGAGCACGTCCAGAAAGGTATCGTCGATTTCAATCCGGCCCTGCTGGAGGGAATAGGCCATGTTGAACTTCCCGCTCCCGGCGTAGGCGTGCCAGAGGTAGCGTGATATTGACGGGCAGCCCTGGATGAAGTCGGTCTGGCGCATGTACCGGTAGGGTATCCACTTGCAGTAGGAGCAGCGGGTGCACCGCTGCATATCGTGTACGTAGTCCTGCCAGGCCATTACCTTACCTCCTCAGCCTTCAGCTCCCGGAAGCCCAGCTTGCCGGGATTGAGGATTCCGTGGGGGTCAAAAATCTCCTTCAGCTTCCGCTGCATGGCCAGCGTCCCCGGCGCGCGCCGGTAGGCGGCGTCCGCCCAGGCGCCGTAAGGCCGGGAGAAGAAACCGCCCATCCCCGCCAGCTCCGCCACGCCCTCGCGGTCCAGTCGTTTGACCGCCGCCGTCCCCGCGGCGTCGGCCCCATCATAGTACAGGGTGAACTCCGCGTGGCAGCTGGTGCCCTGCACTATCGGCTGAATGTAAACGCCGATGTCCCCGGCCGGGAAGCCATAACGCCCGGCCATTTCCGGCACGGCGGTGGCGAACTCCGGCGTCTTATCGAGGGTCGTCAGGAAAAAGATGTCCCGGAAACCGCCCTTGAAACGCGTCTTCCAGTACGGCTCCGCCGATGGCCCGGAAAGCAGCTTCAAAATAGCGGCGGCGGTGGCGCCCGGAACCTTACCGACCGGCTCCAGGCCGCCCTGTTTGGCCATCTCCCGGAACTCGGCCTCCTCCGCAGCCACCTTGTCCTCCGGCAGGGGGCCGTAGCCCTCGAAGCTGATGAAAAGCACCCACGGCGGCAGGGACTTCCCCCTCTTTTTGACCTCGCGGCTGCCACCGCCGAGCAGGCAGGCCAGGTCGAGGCCGTTGACGATGAAGAGCTTACCGCCCAGCCGGCACCTCACCACCAGGTACATCAGGTCGATAAGCGGCTGGAGGGTGGCTGACGGCACCATCAAGGCGCGGCTAACCCGGGATAAATAGTTACACTTCACCGTGGCCCAGGTGACAATGCCCATGGTGCCCTGGGCCCCGGATATCAGCCGCTGGAAATCGACATGGCTGTGCCCGAAAGGGTTCATCTGGACGCGGTCCATCTCCCACTGCTCCTCGGGCGTGTCCGGCCCGGAAGCCTCCCCCGTCCGGAAACGGTCGCCGGTACCGTAAACGACCTCCGCACAGAGAAGGGGGTCGCAGCTGTCCCAGTGATGGGCCGCGAAGGTAATCGGCTCCCTCTCCATGACGCTGCCGATGACCGACTTGTTAGCGCGGGGGGCCAGCGGCAGGTAGGCGCACAGGCCGGACTTTGCCAGCTCCGCCTGGAGTTCGCCGAAGGTCACGCCGGGCTCGACCATGGCCAGCTTGTTCCGCGGGTCGACCCTGACTATTCTATTCATCCTTTTTAAATCAAGGATAACCGCCCCCGCGGCACCGGGAACGGTGTCACCGCGGAAGTGGGGCGCCCCGGAGCTTACCGGCACCAGCGGCGTCATCGTGGTATCGGCCCATTTCACCACCGCCTGTACCTCTTCGACGCTGCCCGGCCTCACCACGCACCGGGGCGTTACCGCCGGCGCGAAGAGACCGTCGCCGGCATACTCTTCCAGAGCTTCCGGCCCGGTGAGGACATTGCCGGGGCCGACGATTTTTTTCAGTTCTTTTTCCGCCATCCGCGCCCTCCTTTTCAAGCTAAAAAACGTGGTTATCTTCAAAGAAAAATCGTACTACGATTATCATTCATTATGCCATTTTACCGTAGAACCTGTCAAGCTGGCGACCGGCTGCGGGACGGTTACATTTTAGCGCACCCGGCGGCCCGGGTAAAACCGCCCGCCTTGGGGACCGAACCCATTTTACCGGCGTTCTGAGGAAACAGGTGTTGACGTAATGTCGTAATAAGAGTTATTATTTGAGCGAGCCTTTCCGTCATGCGGAACAACCGGCAGGTTCCCGGATTTCAGGCAAATAATAACTGACACGGAGACAAAAAATATGGATAATTTACCGAAGATAGACGAATATTACAGTCTCTGGCTGCTGATTTCCCAGACGAGGTCGGCCGTCTTCAAGGCCAGGCATAAAAAGGTGGGCAAGTACATCCATTTCAACCAGGCGGCGGCCCTGGTGACCATCTGGGCCCTCGACGGGCAGGTAACTCCGGCCACGCTATCGCATCAGCTTTTCCTGGAACCCCACTCCGTCTCCGAGCTCATCATGCGGATGGAGAAGAAAGGCCTGGTTACCAAGGCCAAGGACAAGAAGCGGGGGAACATCGTCAGAATCTCCATAACGGAAAAGGGACGCGAGTTCTGCCGGCAGGCCGTCCAGGAAGACTTTATCCGCAGCATCATGTCCTCCCTGTCAAAGGAGCAGCGGGAACAGCTGCGCTCCTCCCTGAATATCCTGCTCGGTGAGGCACTGAAGGCGCTCGACATGGAAGACCAGCCGCCGCCCCTGCCTTAACCGGGGGAAAGGAGGACACCGCCGATGACCGGGACAAAATACGGAAAACTTATCCAGGAGGCGCCCTTCGCCAGGGACCGGCTCGGGCTGGTGGCCCACCTCTACGGCGGCGAACACTTCGGCGGCACCTGTTTTTCACCGGCCTGGGTGGGCATCACGGCACCCCTGTTCATGATGGAAAAAAGCCACGTCCACGACTACGATGAATACCTTTTTTTCTTCGGCGGGGACATGGCCGATGTCACGGAGTTCGCCGCCGAGGTCGAGCTGTGCCTGGGCGAGGAAGAGGAGAAGCACGTCATTACCCGGCCCTGCGTCGTTTACGTCCCCCGCGGGTTAGCGCACTGTCCCCTTAACTTCAAGGTAGTCCGTAAACCCGTGATGTTCATGGACATTTCCATCTCGCCCGCCTACGGGCGCCAATAGCCGCCGCTCTCGCGCCCATTACCTGCGCCGGTAGGTGCCGATGGTGCCCTTTATCTTGCCGAAAAGCTCCCCGGCCTGCGCCCGGTTCCGCAGCGAGGCGATGACCTTGACCTGCTCCTTCCACAGGACCGGGTTCAGGAAGAAATATTTCCCGAACCGCTTCTTCAGGTAGAACTCTTTGAAGGCCCGGTTGCTGAAGGCCACCAGCTCGCTATCGGTGCAGTCACGGGTCAGGTTGGCGTTGGCATGAAGGCTCCACTCCCCCAGGCGGGTCTTGTCCCCGGAGACCAGCCCGGCCGCCCGCGCCGCGTCGTAAAGCTCCGTCCCGGGGAGGGGCGTCGTCAGGGAGAAACCGTAGAAGTCCAGGTCCAGCTCGCGGGCGAAGTCCAGGGTCTTCTCGATGGTCTGCCGGGTCTCCCCGAGCATGCCGAGCATGAAATAACCGGTGACGTGGATGCCGGCCTCCTTCGTCCATTTGACTACTTCCCGCACCTGCTCGATGGTCTCGGCCTTCTTCATGGCGTCCAGGATTTCCTGGTTGCCGGACTCTATCCCGTAGGCGATTCCCCGGCAGCCGGCCCGGTACATGGCCTCCAGCATCTCCCGGGTCATCAGGTTCACCCGCCCGTTGCCGTACCAGGCCACGTTCAGCCCCCGCTCGCCCAGCCGACGGCAGAACTCGAAGACCCTCTTCGAGTTGAGGACGAAGGTGTCATCGTTGAAGAAGAAGCCGTTGACGCCGTAGTTCCGGTTGAGGAGCTCCATCTCGTCGATGATGTTGTCCGGGCTCCGGCCCCGCCACTGCCGGCCCCACATGTCCTTGAAGCAGAAGGTACAGCCGTAGGGACAGCCGCGACTTGAAATCAGGTTGGTGCTCCGGATTTTGCCGAACTCCCTGATTTTAATCCCGAAGCTCTCGAAGTGGTCCCTCAGGTAGCGTCTCATGTCCAGGAGGTCCCGGGCCGGGAAAGGCACGCTGTCGAGGTCGGTGATAGGCTCCACCGGGCCGGTAAACTCAATCTTGCCGTCCTTTTTGAAGGCCAGGCCATTGATATTATGTAAATCTCCGCCTTTCTCGATGGCGGCCACCAGGGTGACGGCCGTCCTTTCCCCCTCCCCGATGACCGCGAGGTCGGCCCGGGAAGCCTCCAGTAATTCCCGCGGGAACGTCGAGGCCAGCGGGCCGCCCAGCACCACCGTCAGGCCGTCTTTAGCCCCCTTGACGAGGTCAGCCACCCGGATGACCTCCGCGTACTCCGTAATCATGCCGGTGATGCCGGCGATTCCCGCGTCGGCCAGGATACCTTTCAGAGAATCGTCGCCTATTTTCTCCACGTTGAGGTCGATTATCCTTACGTGGTGTCCCTCCTTTTGTAGCACCGCGGCGATGTACGTCAGCCCCAGGGGCACGTAAACGTTGGGGCTCCAAGTCCTGAGTCTGGGGTTCAGCAGGACAACCTTCATATCGCTTTTCCCCGGCCGGCCAGCTCCGCCAGCACCGCCTCCAGCTCCTTCACTATCCCGTCATAGCCGTGCGTCTGCCGGGCGTACTCCCGGGCGGCCCGCCCCAGCTCCCGGCGCTTTTCCGCCGATTCCAGCAGGTCGGCGACCCTTGCCTCCATGTCTTCGGCCCCGGCATAGACCACCCCCTGCCCTTCCCCGGCCACGATGGACTGCATCCCCGGCAGGGGCGTGGCCACCACCGGCCGGCCGCAGGCGAGGTACTGCACAATCTTGGTGGGGAAGATATCGCGCGTGGCTTCGGTGAGCCGGAAGGTGTTGATGCAGACCGCCGCCAGGTTGATGTAACGCGGCATGGCCTCGAACGGCTGAAAGCCGGTGATGACGACCCGCCCCCCGAGTCCCGCCGCCGCGATTTCTTTTTCGAGGCGGGGGCGCTGCGGCCCGTCGCCGACGATGAGCAGCCTGGCCTCCGGCACCCGCTTTAAAACTTCCGGGAACCGCCGGATAAAGTCATCGAGCCCGGAGAAGTCGAACAGCGTCCCGATAAACTCAACCACCGGCCCCTCCCCGAGCCCCCACTGCCGTCGCAGCCCCGCGTCCTCTGTTCCGGGACGGAAAAGGTCGGTATCCACGCCCAGGGGCAGCAGCCTGACCCTTTCCGGCGGCGCGCCCTTCTCCGTGACGTAGCGGGACAGCCGGGGGCTGATGGTCAGCACCAGGTCAACTCTGGAATATATCTTCTTTTCCAGCCAGAGGGTCAGCCGGGAGAGCAACGAGTTGGAGACCAGCTCGTGGAGGATGTCGATGGAGCGGAACACCACCGGCACGCCCGGCCCCCGCGCCGCCCCGATTGTCTGGAGCCCGTTGGTGGGGATAGAGTAGAGGATAATAACGTCAATGGCCTTCTCTTTGATGGTCCGGCGGATTACCCCCCGGTGGGTACAGGCCGCCGTGAGGCGGCTCAGCCCGGGCACCTTGATAAAGCCGGGGCGTATCAGGGTGACGGCGGCATCGGGGTAGGAGCGCGCTACCTTCTCGACGACCTTCGTCTTCAAACTGCCGAAGTCGAACGCGCCGTCCCTGGCCCACATGGACTCGTAGTCGATGGCATAGACCCGGTGCCCCCGCCGCGAGAGGAGCTCGGAAAGGGTATGTATCTCGAAGACCACCTTCCGGAGCCAGTCGATTTCATGGACAAAAAGAATATTCAACGTTTCCCCTGACGCCGCGCGGGGTCAGCTCTCCGTGGATTCGCTGTAGAACCTCAGGACGATGGGGTGGCGCATGGCCTTCTTTATCCCCGCCTCCCCTTTAGCCAGCTCTTTCCGGATGGCCGCGTGCTCCACCAGCACCACCAGGCAGTCGGCATCTCTGGCTACCTCTTTAATCGAGGAATACCCGTAGCCCTCCGCGACGGGGTCGTAAGCGACCACCCGGTAGCCGTCTTCTTTGAGCCGCCGGATTATCTCCAGCGCCGGGCTGTTCCTGGTATCCGGGGTATCCGGTTTGTAGGTCACGCCCAGCGCCACGATGCCGGGGTCCTTGATGTCCTTCAGGGCCCGCCTGATTTTGGCGGCTATCTTCCGGGGCACCTCGTCGTTGATGAGGCGGGCGGTGTGGATGAGGCGGGAGTTGATGGGGTCGACCTCCTTGATGAACCAGGGGTCGACGGGTATGCAGTGGCCGCCGGTGCCGATGCCGGGCTTGAGGATATTCACCCTGGGGTGCTTGTCGGCCAGCTCGATGGCTTTCAGGACGTCCACCCCCAGCCCCTCGGCCACCGCGGCGAACTCGTTGGCCAGGGCGATGTTCACGTCGCGGTAGGCGTTCTCCATGAGCTTCACCAGCTCGGCGGTGATGTCGTCGGTGACGTACAGGTTTCCCCTGACGAATGAAGCGTATATCTCCCGCGCCATCTCGGCGGCCCGGCCGTCCCGCCCGCCGATGACCCGGTCGTTGTGGACGATTTCCTCGAAAATCTCGCCGGGCAGGATACGCTCCGGGCAGTGGCAGAGGAAAATATCTTTCCCTACTTTCAGCCCTGTCTTTTCGATGAGCGGGGCGATAACATTCCGGCAGGTGAGCGGGGGGACGGTGCTCTCCACGATGACCAGGTTGCCGGAGCGCAGGTGGGGCATGACGGACTCCACGGCGCTGACGACCTGGGAGAGGTCGGCCACCCGCTTCTTCTCGTCGAGGGGCGTCGGCACCGAGATGATGAAAACGTCGGCGGGGCAGGGGGTCTTCTGGGCATGGAGGTTCTTCCTGACCTGCGGCTCGTTGAATATCTTTTTAACGTCTTTTTCGGCCAGGCGCAGCACGCCCTCGTTGATGGCGTTGACCACGTTCTCCTCGATATCGACGCCGACGACCCGGTAGCCGGAGCGGGCCAGCATGACCGCCAGGGGCAGCCCCACGTACCCCGTGCCGATGACCACAATTTTTTCAGCCAAGGCCGTACACTCCCTTCTGCCACTCGATAGTCCTCGGGATGCCCTCCTCCAGCGGCACCGTGCTCTCATGCCCCAGGTCCCGCGCCGCTCTGGAGGCATCCACCATTTTCACCAGGGTGGTATCGTCCTGCCTTTTCTTATATTCCACCAGGCTATCATCCTTGCCTAGATATTTAAGGATGATGTCGGAGGCCCGCTTCATGTCGTGCAGCTCGCTGCCGGCGATGTTATACACCTCGCCGGGCTTGAAGTTATCGGTGATGTTGGCCAGCGTCCTGACGGTATCATCGATGTAGGAAGAGGTACGCTGGTGCTCGGTGTAGACGGTGTAGGGCAGGTTATGCAAGGCCCGGTAGATGAAGACGCAGATGACGCTGCGGTACTCGGAGTAGTACTCGCCGGGGCCGTAGGTGTTGAACAGCCGGACGCGCACCGACTCCGTGCCGAACCCTGCCGCCGAGTTCAATATCTGCATCTCGTTGACCCACTTGCTCATGGCGTAGTCGTTCATCTGCTTGATGGCCACCCTGTCCATGACGTCCTCGTACATGACGTCCCGGTAGTCGCCGTAGACCTCGGAGCTGCTGAAAAACACCATGCGGAACTTGAGCCGCTCCTGCATCCTGATGATGTTCTTGGTGCCGATGGCGTTCGATTTCCACAGGTTCTCGTAGAAGTCCTCGCCGTTGCGCCGCCCGAACTCGGCGGCCAGGTGGTAAACGTAGTCGAATCCCTGCTGCTCCAGCAGGCGCTCGACCTGGTGGAACTCCCCGACGTCGCAGCGGTAGTAGTTCGCCTCGAAGGAATGGCCGCGGTCGGCAATCCAGACCTGGTGTCCCCGTTTTGCCAGCTCGTCCGTAAGGGGCTTGCCGACCACCCCCCGGCCGCCGGTAACCAGAATCTTCATAGCTTCCCCTCCAGCGTTGCCACGACCCTCTCCGCCGCCCGCCCGTCCCCGAAGGGATTATCCCAGTCCCTTTCCCGCTTCAGCATCTCCCGCACGGCCCTGACGATGTTCTCTGCCTTACTGCCGGCGATGATGTTGGCGCCAACCGCCACGGTCTCCGGCCTTTCCGTGTTGTCCCGCAGCGTGACGCAGGGCACTTTCAGAATACATGCCTCCTCCTGGACGCCGCCGGAATCGGTGAGAATGAGCCGGGCGCGACTCTCCAGCTGCAGGAAGGCGAGGAAGTCCACCGGCTCGGCCAGGACGATGTTCCCGGGCCCGAGCCCGAACTCCGCCATCATCTTTTTAGAGCGGGGGTGGACAGGGTAAAACACCGGCATATTAAACTCGGCGGCCACCCTTTTGAGGCCTTCCAGGATGGAGGCGAACCGGGCGCGGCTATCGACGTTCTCCTGCCGGTGCAGCGTCACCAGGAAGTACCCGTCCGGTTTCAGTCCTAAGCTGTCGAGGATGTCCGCCTTGCTCCGTGACAGCTCCAGGTTCTGGTTGACGGCATCGACGATGGTGTTGCCGGTGATGAATATCTTCTCACCGGGAATCCCTTCACCCCGCAGTATCTCCCTGGCTTGAGGCGTCGGCGCGAAGAGGTAGTCGGAAATATGGTCGGTGAGCACCCGGTTAATCTCCTCCGGCATGGTACGGTCGTAGGAGCGCAGTCCGGCCTCCACATGGCCGACCCTGATGCCGAGCTTGGCCGCCGCCAGGGCCCCGGCCAGGATGCTGTTGGTATCCCCTTCGACGAGGACGGCGTCCGGCTTTGCCTCTTTAAGCGTTTTCTCAATGCCGATGAGCATTTTGCCGGTGGCCTCGCCGTGGGAGCCGGAGCCGACGTCAAGGTTATATTCCGGCCGGGGCAGCGTCAGCTGCTCGAAGAACACCTCGTCCAGCTCATAGGAATAGTGCTGCCCGGTATGCAGTATAAAGAAGTCCGCTTTTTTTCTTTCCAGCTCCTTGATGACCGGCGCCATTTTAATAATCTCGGGTCGGGTGCCTAAGATGACAGCAATCTTCATACCTGGTCGAGCTTTGGCCCTTCTTTACGGCTAATTATAGTGCTTTACCGTAAATCAAAGCAAGGTTAAGGCCGGGACGGCCAGACCGGGGGTGCCCCCCAAAGGGCGGTACGTTACGGCGGGTAAAACCTTCAGGGTCGGCGGTAAACAACGTGGTGGCACCTGACCCGCTGCTTCCCTTTTACGATTAACTCCGGCTCGACTTTCGAGCAGACATCCCGGGCCTCGATGCAGCGGGTATGGAAGCGGCAACCGGTGGGAGGATTTAACGGCGAAGGCATCTCCCCGCTCAGTATTATCTGTTTTATCCCCTGGTCCTCATCCCCGGGCAGGGTCAGGAGCGACGCCGACATCAGCGCTCTCGTGTACGGGTGCAGCGGCCGCTCGAATAGCTCTTCGGCGTCCCCGTATTCCACTATCTGACCCATGTACATTATCGCCACGCTGTGGCTCATGTAACGCACCGTGGCCAGGTTATGGGCTATCACCAGGTAGCTGAGATTGTACTGCGCCTGAAGGTCCTTCAGCAGGTTCATAATCTGCGCCCGGATGGACACGTCAAGGGCGGAAACAGGCTCGTCCAGGACCACCAGGCTGGGGTTCAACGCCAGGGCGCGCGCCACCGCAATACGCTGACGCTGCCCGCCGCTGAACTCGTGCGGGTAGTGCCCGGCGCAGTCCGCCCCGATGCCCACCTGGGCCAGCAGCTCCAGCACCCGGCTCCGGACTTCCTTCTTCGATTGCCTGGTGTTCACCACCAGCGGCTCGGCGATGATATCCCTCACCCGCATCCTCGGGTTCATCGAGCTCCAGGGGTTCTGCTGGACGGCCTGTACCCTCGGCCGGTACTCCGTCTTCAACTGTGACTTGGAGAAGCGCTGGAGGTCCTTCCCCTCGAAGAGAATACTCCCGGAAGTCAAACGCTCCAGCAGCAGCACCGCCTTGGCGGTGGTCGTCTTCCCGGCTCCCGACTCCCCGACGAGGCTCAGCGTCTTGCCGCGTTCTATCGTGAAGGAAACGCCGTCCACGGCCCTTACCCAGCCGACGGTGCGCTGGAGAAGCCCGTGGCTAATCGGGTAGTGCTTCGTCAGGTCACGCCCTTCCAGCAATACGTCCGCCATGTCTAGCTCACCCTCCAGCAGGATACCGAGTGCTCACCCCCGATATCCACCTCGCCGGGTTCCTGCTCACGGCAAACGTCCCTGGCGACGGAGCAGCGGGGGAAGAACCGGCAGCCGCGGGGCAGGTCCGTCATCGAGGGAGGCTGCCCTTCAATCGAGTACAGCCGGTTATCTTTCCGGTCCAGGCGGGGCACGGAATTAATCAGGGCACTCGTGTAAGGGTGCCGGGGCGCTTTGAACAACTCCCGGGTCGTCGCCGTCTCCACGATTTTACCGGCGTACATCACGCCTACCCGGTGGCACATCTGGGCCACGACCCCGAAGTCATGGGTAATAAAGACGATGGCCACGTTTGTCTGCCGCTGGACGTCCTTGAACAGGGCGATGTACTGGGCCTGGATGGTGGCATCCAGAGCGGTGGTTGGCTCATCGGCGATTAACAGGCGCGGATGGCAGGACATCGCGATGGCTCCCACCACCCGCTGCCTCATGCCGCCGCTCATCTGGAAAGGATAGTCATGGAGACGCATCTCCGGCGCCGGAATCTTCAGCAGCCGCAGCGCGGAAATGACCTCCTTTTCCACCGCATCGTCTTTAAGGTTCTGGTGCAGCCGCACCGATTCCGCTATCTGGTCGCCGATGGTGTAGACCGGGTTGAGCGAAGTCATCGGGTCCTGAAGAATCATGGAAATCATGCTACCACGGTACTCCCTCATCTCCTTCTTGCTCAGCTCCAGGAGGTTCTTTCCGTCCAGGATAATCTTTCCCCCCACGATACGGCCCGCCGGCTCCGGAAGCAGGCGCAGGATTGACAGGCCGGTTACCGTTTTCCCGCAGCCCGATTCCCCCACTATCCCGAAGGTCTCCCCCTCGCGCACGTAGAAGCTGACCCCGTCGACGGCCTTGACCACGCCCTGCCGGGTGAAAAAAACGGTGTGCAGGCCCTCAACTTGAAGAATAATCTTGCTCACAGCTGCCTCAGCCTCGGGTCAAGTTTATCGCGAAGCCAATCGCCCAGGAAGTTCCCGGAGAGCACCACCAGCCCGATGGCCATGCCGGGGAAGAGGGATATCCACCAGGCTGTATCGATGAGGCTTCGGCCGTCGTACACCATGGCCCCCCACGAGGGAGTCGTCGGGGGAATCCCCGCCCCGAGGTAGCTCAAGGCGGCCTCGGTCAGAATCACCAGGCCCACGGACAGCGTGGCTATCACTATCAGCGGGTTGATAATGTTCGGGAAAATGTGTCTGACCATGATTCTCAGCGGCGAGCTGCCGATGATGCGCGCCTGCGCCACGAAGTCCGCCTCGCGCAATCTCAGGGCCTCTCCCCGTATCAAACGGGCATAGGGGGCCCAGCCGAGTATCGATATCGCCAGCACCACGGTCTTGAAAGACGGCCCCAGAACGACGGCCAGGAGTATCGCTATCAGGATGGCCGGAAAGGCCAGGCTGACATCGGTTACCCGCATTAACACGGTGCCGGTACGCCCTCCCAGGTAGCCGGCGATTATCCCCAGCACCGTGCCGATGGTGCTGGTAATGAGGATAACCAGCAGCGAGACGCTGAGAGAAACCCTGGCGCCGAAGATAACGCGGCTCAGGATATCACGGCCGAGCGTATCGGTGCCGAGCAGATGGGCCGTACTGCCGCCTTCGATAAAGAACGGCGGTATAAGCCTCTGTCCCAGCGCTGTCTTCGTCGGTGAATAAGGCGCCAGAAATGGGGCGAATATCGCGGCCAGCACCAGCAGGGCCAGCACCGCCGCCGGGATGTAGAGCGTCAGCTGCTGGAAAATTTTCGCCCGCCGTAGGCTGCCCTCAATCCCTTTTCCGGACATAACATTTACAGCACTCATTTAAAAAGCCCCTACGTCTGCTGGTACCTTATCTGCGGGTCGATATAGGCGTACAGGATGTCCACCAGCAGGTTCACCAGCAGTACCAGCACCGCCACCAGCAGTGTAACACCCTGTACCACCGGGAAATCACGCGCCACCAGCGCTTCCCAGCTCAACCGGCCCACGCCGGGCCAGTTGAAAACATTTTCTAAAATTACCGCGCCGGTAATGATGTTAGCGAATATAATGCCGGCCGTCGTCAGCGGCGCTATCAGCGCATTCCTTAAGGCATGCTTCCAGATAACTACCCTCTCCGGGAGTCCCTTGATTCTCGCCAGCTTGATATACTCGCTGTCGAGGACATCAAGCATGCTGGAACGGACCAGGCGCATCATGCCCGGCAGCAGGAAAAAGGAGAGAGTGCCGACCGGCAGCACGTAGTGAGCGGGGCCGCCGGTGCCGGATGTCGGCAACAGGTGCCAGTACACGGAGAAGACGAAGATGGCCAGGATAGCCACCCAGAACCCCGGCAGCGCCTGCCCCAGGACAGCCAGGAACTTCACCCCGTTGTCCAGGAACGTATCACGGCGGGTCGCGGCCAGGACCCCCAGGAGGAGTGCCAGCAGCATGCTGACCGCGAACGAAGTGATGCCCAATCTTAAAGAATTGGGCAGCGCCTCTCCAATCATATCGGTTACCGGCCGCCTCTTGATGATGGATTCTCCGAGGTCGCCCCGGAACAGGTTTTTCACAAAAATCACGTACTGTTCCGGCTGCGACTTATCCAGGCCCAGCTGCTGTTTAATGTTAACTATTTCCGCCTCGGTGGTCGTGGGGGTCCTCATCAGCATGGTGGGGTCCCCCGAAAGCCGGGCCAGGACAAAGATGAGCAGCGAGATACCGATAAGAGCTACTACTGTCTGCAGCAACCTTATGACGATGAAACGCCCCATCAACACTTTTCCTTAACGGCCGGAATGACTCACCCCTGAATTACCGGGGAAATCACCGCGCTTCAGCCGTGCCAGCCGGTGAGAAGGCTACCGGCACATTTCCCCGGCGGCACGCTTACCCGGAAATGCTTCCCCACCGTGCTCCGCTATTTATATGATATATCTCTGGAGTTTAATTACCAAACGGTCTTGCCCCTGGCGCCGGCCGGTCGTTTTTTCCCCGGGCAAGCGTTATAGCTCAACCGGTACGTAACCGCCGCACCGCTTCTCAAGACCTGATATTATTCACCGGGGGGCCCGGGGGGCGTATGACCACCCCCGGACCCCCCGTTGCTTAACCTCCGGTCCGTTTTACCGTACCGGTTACTTCTTCTGCTTGATGCCCGCCAGCGCATCGTAAATGCTGAGATGGGCGTTAGACGTGAATTCGCCGACGTTAGGCCCCAGGACCACGTAGGTGGGTATCTTCACGATACCGGAATTTACCCACATGCTGTAGGCATAGTTCTGGAACTCCGTCCAGTACTGCTTGGCCTTGGCGGGGTCGAGCTCGGCGGTTGCCTTGGCGTAGAGCTGGTCCGCCGTCGGGTCGTTCCCGGTGCTGTGTACGCCCGTCGACTTGTACATGTTGGCGGCGTGGTAAATGGTATTAAAGAACCCCGGCCATCGCCACATGACAATATCACCGACGTTAGCGGCGGTAGGGTCTTTTATCCTGACGAAGAAATAGCCGCCATATACGTTGGGGTCGACTACCGTTACTTTAGTCTGGATGCCGGCGGCTTCCCAGTATCCCGCGAGGGCCTGCGTCACATCGGCATAGGGGGCCTGGGTGAAGACATTGATTGCCGGGTTGGCGAACTTACCGGGATAACCGGCATCCGCCAGCAACTGCTTGACCTTCTCCGGGTCGTAGGGGTCAGGCTGCCATGACGGGTCCCATCCGTAGGTGTTTTCGTCCATGAACCACCGGCCACCCGGTTTAGCGAGACCCTGGTAGAAGGTATCGCTGAGCTCCTGGCGGTTGATGGAATAGGACAGGGCCTGGCGTACCCTGATATCGGACATCGGCCCGGCGGTCAGCCAGGAACCCTGGAAAGCCATGGTCAGCAGGGTAGGCAGCGCGGCTTCCTGTAACGTAAATCCCGCTTTCTGCAGCTCGACGGTTCTGTCAGCCGAGACGTCCCTGGCGATATCGACTTCCCCGTTCTTGAGCATGGCCACCCGTGTCGACTCTTCCGGCACATTGTAATCAATGACCGTCTTGAAAGCCGGCACCTGGCGCCAGTGTTCCGTGTTGGCTTCCATTTCAAAACTGGTCTTCGAGACGAATTTGACGAACTTCCACGGCCCCGTCCCGACGGGGTGCTGGCGGAAATAGTCGGTCCCCTTCGTCTCGATATAGTTCTTGGGCAGAATCCGCGTCCACGCAAAAGGTACCACCAGTGCCGGCTCGGGCTTGGCGCTGTGGTACACAAAAGTGTAGGTATCCGGGGTCTCCATGGAAGCGAAGTTGTTGCGCAGGTAAGGAGACCAGGGATTCGTCGATTCTTCTCCTTTGAACCGGTTAACGCTGAAAGCCACGTCGGCGGAGGTAAGCGGGGTGCCGTCATGGAACTTCACGTCCTTGCGGATTTTAAAAGTCCAGGTGGTTCCGTCGGCGCCTAATGAATAGCTTTCGGCAATGGCTCCGACGACATTACCTTTGCTGTCAAACGTCAGTAGCGGGTCATACATGGCCCAGCCCCAGAATGACTCCCAGAAGATGGGGTCCGTGGATTCATAAGAAAAATCGGCCGTGGCGATACGCAGCGTGCCCGTCGGGCCCGCCGGGGCGGGTGCGGGGGCCGGTGCCGGTTTCGGGGCCGGGGCCGGCGCGGGTGCCGGCGCTGGTGCCGGTTTCGGGGCCGGTGC
>Ga0154784_1080_pt1 | contig 19589 bp, 14 predicted proteins | sample Rifle2008BG16ft_FD_105792 | JGI IMG/M metagenome (GOLD analysis project Ga0154784, IMG submission 105792) | Chloroflexi bacterium RBG_16_60_22 | reverse complement strand
AAGCTGAACTCACTGGCCCGGGCCTTCTTGGTATAGAAATGCAGGACGTGGTCCTCGGTGAAGCCGATGGCGCCGTGGACCTGGTGGGCGGAGTTCATGACGCGGCGGCAGGCCTGGCTGACCCAGGCCTTGGCGATGGCGACCTCCCTGGCGGCGGGGAGTCCCTCGTTGATGCGCCAGGCCGCCTGGTAGCCGACGAACCGGGCGCCGTCAACGTCCATGAGCATATCGGCGCAGCGGTGCTGGATGCTTTGAAAAGCCCCGATGGGGTGACCGAAGGCTGTCCTCTCCCTGGCATATTCCAGCGACATGTCCAGTGCCTGCCGGGCGAGGCCGACCATCTCGGCGCAGCGGGCTACGTTGGCCCGGAGCAGCACCTTCTCCACGACCGGCCACCCTTTCCCCATCCCCCCGAGCACGTCCTCCCCGCTGACTTTGACATTCTCGAACGTCACCTCGCACTGCTTGTCCCCGGAGATTGTTTTCAGCGGTTTAATATCGATACCGGAAGTATTTATGTCAACTATAAAGAGGGTTATCCCCTCCCCGCTTTTCCCGGCACCACCCGTCCGGGCCGCACAAATGATATAGTCGGCCGTCCGGGCATCGGGCACGAAGAGCTTGGTCCCGTTGATAGCGAAGCCGGAGCCCCGCGGTATGGCTTTTACCTTGATGGAATCCGCCGTATATCGCGCCGAAGCCTCGGTCACCGCCAGCGTCACGATGAGCTTGCCCCCGGCGATGCCGGTCAGGAATTTCTCCTTTTGCGCGGCGCTGCCCGCCTCCATGAGGGCCGAGGCGCCCAGGACCACCGTCGTGAAGAACGGCCCGAGGAAGCAGACGCGCCCCATCTCTTCCAGCACCACGGCCAGGTCGAGGAAGTCCCCCACCCCGCCGTACTCCTCCGGCAGGGAGAGACCCGTCAGGTTGAGCCCGGCCATTTTCTTCCAGAGCCCGGGGGTATAGCCCTTGTCATCGGCGGCCATGGCCCTCAGGACCTTGTCCGTGTATTCGCCGGCCAGGAAGTCCCGGGCCAGGGTCTGCATCATCTCCTGCTGCTCGTTGAGACCGAAGTCCACTATCAACCCCCGCTATATAATTTATCTCAGTCGCGGCAGGCCCATTCCCCGCTGGGCGATGACGTCGCGGTCAATCTCGGAAGTGCCCTGCTCCAGGCTATGGCCGAAGGAGCGCAGGTAGCAGGACGGTATCCTTCCGTTCCAGGGAGCCCGCTCCGAGCCCTCGGCCAGCTGGCCGTACGGCCCGGCAAGCTCCATGCCGAACTCGGCGACTCTCTGGAGAAGCTCGAAGCTGTACATCTTGCTCATGGCCGACTCGTAGTTGGGAACCTCCCCCCGACCCTGCATCCAGGCGACGCGGTAGTGGAGGAGGCGGGCGACCTCGCACTCGGCGGTCAGCTCGGCGAGCCGATTCCTCGACACGGGTGTGAGCCGGTCGTTCTCCCGGGCATACCCCTCCAGGTCCCGCAGGTAAGTATCGGCGAAGGCATAGACAGTGTCGGTGGTGCGCTCGTAGTCGAGCAGGGACATCACGACGTAAAATCCCCGGTTCAAGCCGCCCACGATGTTCTCCCTGGGTATGCGCACGTCGTCGAAGAAGACCTCGTTGAAATCGTGGTGCCCGGCCATGTTGACGATGGGATTGACCGTTATCCCCGGCGTCTTCATATCCAGCAGGAAAAAGGTAATGCCGCGGTAGTTCGGCTTCGCAGCGCGGTCGGTGCGGACAATCAGGGCATTCCAGTCAGCGAAGTGGCCGTTGGTGGTCCATATTTTCTGCCCGTTGACGACAAAGCTATCGTCCTCTTCCCGGGCAAAGACCTCCAGGGCAGCCAGGTCCGAGCCGTGCCCGGGCTCGCTGAGCGTCTCGCACCACATCACCTTGCCGGACGCAATGCCCGGCAGGTGCTTTTTCTTCTGCTCCTCGCTGCCCTTGAGCAGGATGGCGGGGGCGACGATGCCGGCGCCGATGGAATCATAGCCGGGGCAGTGGTAGCGGGTGAGCTCCTCGCGGAGGATAAGCCGGTAAAACGGCGAAGCGTCCTGGCCACCGTACTCCCCGGGCCAGTGTATGGAAAGCCAGCCCCTGGCCCCCAGCTTCTCCGCCATGCCCCGGTGTACCGCTATCCAGTCGGGCTGGCCGGACATATCGAAAAACGTTACCCGTTTCTCGCGGTACTCCTTCGGGGCTTCCTTCTCCAGGAAGGCGGCCACTTCCTCACGGAAGGCCTCCTCTTCGGGGGTAAAGGCAAAGTCCAAGGCTGGCTCCTTATTTTCCTTTAAATTTGGGCGGCCGGCGGTAGAACATGGCCGTAATGCCCTCGTTGAGGTCCCCGGTCATGGCGATATCGCCGGACACCGCCGCTTCCAGGTAGAGGGCGGTGCGCTGGTCGGCCTGGGCCCCGTAGTACAGCAGGCCCTTGGCGAGCTTCTGTGCCAGCGGCGCGCCGCCGGCCAGCCGTACCGCGATTTCGTCCACCATCTTGTCGAAATCTTCAGGCTCGGCGGTGAAGTTGACCAGCCCCCAGTCGAGGGCCCTGGCGGCGTCAACGGGGTCGGCCAGCAGCACTATCTCTTTAGCCCGCGCCCACCCTATCAGCCGCCCCAGCCGCTGGGTGGCGCCGGCCCCCGGCAACAGCCCGAGGGTAATCTCCGGCAGGCGCAACGCGGCCTTCGTGCTCATAATCCGGATATCGCAGGCCAGGGCCAGCTCCAGCCCGCCGCCTATGGCCGGGCCGTTGATGGCGGCGATGACCGGCCTGGGATAGGTCTCGATGCGGGTAAATACCGCGTGGGGTGCCTCGCTGAAGTTGAAGGCGGCGTCCACCTCCCCGGAGGCGAAGGCGGCTAAATCAGCCCCGCCGCAGAAGTTGGCGCCGGCCCCGGTAATAACCACGCACCGCGCGTCCTGGTTACTCTCCAGCTCGTTAAGGGCCTTATTAATCTCCGCCATGAAGTCGGCATTGAAGGCGTTGGCACGGTTGGGACGGTTCAGGATGAGCCGGGCTACTCCGGTCTTTTTATCTATGTTGAGCTTGACGAACTCGTATTCCCCCGGCCCGTAGGAGTAAAATCCACAGCCGGTCTTCCGGCCCAGCTTCCCCTGCCTGACGAGCTTGGTCAGCACGGAGCAGACCTTATACCGGTCTTCCTTGTATTTATCATAAAGTCGGTTCAGCTCGTTGAGAACATTATCCAGACCGGCGCTGTCAGCCATGCGGAGGACGCCGCGCGGAAAGTTCAGGCCGAGCAGCACGGCGGTATCGATTTCCTCGCGGGTGGTGGCCTTCATCTCGAGCAGCTTGGCCGCCTCGTTGACCGACCCGGCCAGCACCCGGACGGGGTCGAATTCCACGCCGGCGTTCATGGGGATTTCATTGGCCTTGCCGCCGGACCAGTCGTAGTAGCCCTTTCCGGTCTTTTTGCCGTAGTTACCTTCCTTGAACAGCCTGGCCAGGATGGGGGCGGGGCCGTAGCTCTTGCCCATTGTCGCGCCGAAGTACTCCATGACGTGGAACTGGGTATCGATGGAACCGCCGCCGAGGATGTCCTGAAGCTCCAGCATGCCCATGGGCAACCCCAGCTTGTACTTGATGGCCGCGTCCACCTCCAGGGGGCTTTTGGCTTCCCCCTGGGCCACCGCCCAGTCGGCTTCGTTGGCCATGTTGCAAAAAATCCGGTTGGCCACGAAGCCGGGGACGTCCGTGACGTGAACAACGTCTCTCCCCATGGCGATGGCGACCTTCTCCGCTATCTCGACGGCCGGCTGGCCGGTCTTTTCCCCGTGAACGATTTCCAGCAGGCTCATGCGGGAAGGAGGGTTGAAATAATGCGTTCCGACGACCATCTCCGGTCGTTTGGCTGCCGTGGCAATCTCGGAGATGCTCAGTGAGGAGGTGTTGGTGGCGAAAACACAGTCGGCGGGGCAGAGGGCGGTGACTTCCTTGAGGACGCTCTTTTTCAGGTCCATTATCTCCGGCACCGCCTCGATGATAATGTCGGCGTCCTTGACCGCTTCCTTCAAATCGACGAGGAACTTCACCCGTCCCAGGTAGTCTTTCTTGGCCGCTTCCGTCAGCCGCCCCCGGCTGATTCTCTTGTCGTACATCTCGTTGATTATCTGGCGGCCCCGCTCCAGGAATTTATCCTGGATGTCCCTTATTTTGACGTTATAGCCGGCTTCGGCGGCCAGGGCGGCTATCTGCGCTCCCATCCCGCCGGCCCCGAGGACGGTGACGTTCTTTATCTCCTTCATGTCTGCCCCCCTTTCCTGCGGTCTTGCCGGGTGAATCAGCGGCCTATTTCACGGGTTCGAAAGCGTAAAAGACGCGGTTACAGACCTTGGTCTCTTTCTTGACTTCGATGGGATGGGAGGGGACCTCAAAAACGACGAACTTCACCTCGTCGCCTTCCTTAAGCTGGCCCTCCCGGCAATTGATGATGCGCCCCAGCAGGTGTTTGAGAGGGGCCTTCTCCCCGAAGTTGAGCCAGGCCATAATCAGCGGCGACTCGAAGCCGATGGGGGCGCCGGCCTGCGTCTCGGTGAAGGTGACCACCCTGGCCCGCTGCGGCAGCTCCACCCATTCCAGCTCCTCGGACCAGCATTTGGGGCAAATCACCCCCGGGGGAAACGCGACGTGTCCGCACTTCCGGCACTTGGTGGTGGTGAACTTCCCCTCCCGGAGGTGGTCGTAAAAGGGGTAGAGGCGGTTGAACTCCTGTGCCTCCAGGGGCCACATATCCATCTCCGCTACGTAAGTTCCATTAAGGGCGGGGGTCCCGATTATCTCGGCCTTTTTATACTCGGACATTGCTCCACTCCTTATCTCGTTCCCGGCGGGCGGCTAATCCACCGGCTCCCGACCGTAGATGACCACGGTGTGCTGGGCGCAGGTGCCGCTGAGGTTATGCGCCAGCCCGAACCTGGCGTCCTTCACCTGGTTGATGGCGCGTCCCTGGAGCTGCTTGCATAACTCCAGCGACTGCCGGGCGCCGGAAGCGCCGAAGGGGTGACCGACGCTGATAAGGCCGCCGTCGGTGTTGGTGGGCAGCGCGCCGTCGAGCTTGATGGCGCCGGAAGCCACGAAGTCGCCGCCCTCGCCCTTCTGGCAGAACCCGAGCTCCTCGAGCTCGATAATCTCGGAAATCGTGAAGCAGTCGTGCACCTGGGCCACGTCGATATCTTCGGGGGTCAGTTGGGCGTTTTTAAAGGCCACCTCGCCGGCCTTCTTGAGGTGGGGCCACTCGGCCAGAGTCTCGCCCGGCCAGCCGGCCGACATGCTGTGGGTGGCGTGCTGTCCGGTGCCGCGCAGATAAACCAGGGGACGGTCGGAAAGCTCTTTGGCCTTCTCTTCCGAGGCGATGATGACCGCCGAGGCCCCGTCAGATAGCGGACAGCAGTCGTACAGCCCGAAGGGGTCGGCGATTATCCTGGCTTCCATCGCTTCCTTTAATGTCAGCGTCCGCCCGGAGAACTGGCCCTTGGGGTTGGTGGTGCCGTAGTTGTAGTTGGCCACGGAGACGTGGGCCATCTGCTCCTTGGTCGTCCCGTAGCGCTTCATGTGCATCTTGGCAATCATGGCGAAGAAGGGCGGCGGCACGCCCAGGCCCATCGCCGAGTCCCAGTCATGGTCGTTGACCATCAGCTGGGTGTAGTTCGTCTCCCAGCGCTGGGGCATATAGACCTTCTCCGCCCCGGTGACCAGGATGACCTCGGCGATGCCGCTCTCGATGAGGCCCTTGGCGACGATGATGGCGGAGTTGGAGCCGGCGCACAGGGTGTCCAGCCGGATACAGATAGAGGTCGGTTTCAGGCCGAGCCGGTGCACCACGAGAGGGGCCGTGTTCAGGGCCGAGGAATGCCGGCCGGCCATGGTCGTGGCGACGATGAGCCCGTCGATATCATCCGGCTTCAGCCCCGGTATATCCTGAGAGCAGGCGCTGGCCGCCTCCTGAATCATGTCCAGCAGGTGAGCCTGCCGGATGCCGAATTTGCTGGTGCCCCCCCCGACGATGACGGCATTCTTTTTTAATGCCATACGAATGCCTCCTTTGCTCTGCCCTGACGTGTCTGGCTGCGGAAATCATTGACGGTTATCCCGGGTATAACTGCCGCCCTACCCCACATTTGACCCTGTTAATCTTACCAGAAACCAAAGCCGGGTGTAAAGCAGTATATATGAAGTCTCACGGGTAATTAACCGTACTTTTGCCAGTGGAGACGGGGCCGGGAGGCCCGTTTCTAGTAGCTGGCAAAGCTGGGCAAATATGTCGCAATCTGAGGGAGGACCATCAGTATACCCGTACAAAGAATCAGGGCAATCAGGAAAGGAAATATCCCCCTGAAGATAGTCTCGATGGGTATCTCCGGGGCAATCCCTTTGATGACAAAGACATTCACGCCAACCGGCGGCGTGATTACGCCCATCTCAGCGACGAGGACGATAATGACTCCGAACCATATCAGGTCAGTGCCGAGGGTGGTGAGCAAGGGGAAGATAATGGGGATGAGGAGCACGATTAAGGCCATGGAATCCATAAAGAAGCCGCCGACGAAAAATATCAGGACGATGACCCCGATGATACCCATTGACGGCAGGGGAAGCCCCTCTATCCAGTCGACCAGCATGAAAGGTATCCTGGAGATAGCCATAAAGTGGCCGAAAATCGTGGCCCCGGTAATAATGAAGATAACCATGCACGATGTCCGCAGTCCGTCTTTAGTGGCCTCGAAAAACCCCCTCCAGGTCAGTTCCCGCCGGGCGAGACCGATAATCAGGGCGCCGATGGCTCCAATCGCCCCGGCCTGAGTTGGACTGAACCAGCCGAGAAACAGCCCCCCGATGGCCAGCGCGAATAAGATGACGGTCTCGATTATTCCGGTAGATGCTCTCAGCTTCTTCCGCCAGCTGGTCGGTGGGCCGGGAGGGCCGAAGGAGGGGTTACGCAGGCAGATAAGAAAAACCGTTAAGACAAAAAACAGGCTGAGAAGTATCCCCGGCAATATTCCGGCGACAAAGAGTTTACCGATGGACTCCTCGGTCAGCAGCCCGTAAACAATAAAGACGGTGCTGGGTGGAATGAGAATACCCAGCGTACCGGCGGCCGCCACGGTGCCGGTGGCCAGCATGTCATTGTAGTTGTATCTCTTCATCTCCGGAAGCGCTACCTTGCCCATGGTCGCTGCCGTAGCCGCCGTCGAGCCGCATATTGCCGCAAAACCGGAACAGGCCAGCACGGTAGCCATGGTCAAACCGCCGCGCAGGTGGCCAACCCAGGTGTAGGCCGTTTCGTAAAGCCGCTTGCTGATTCCGGAGGCGAAGGCGAAGGAACCCATGAGGATAAACATCGGGATAACACTTAGCGGGTATGAGGAAAACTGCTCGAAGATATCCCGGGCGAGTGTACCGAGCGCCGCTCCCGGGTGGGCTAAATAGGCAAAACCGGCCACCCCCACGAAGGCCATGGCGAAAGCCACCGGCATCCTGAAGAGAAAAAGGAGGAGGAGAGCGCCGATACCGATTAACCCGATGACGGCCGAACTCATCCTTTTACCACCCTGGCTATCGATTTGAGGAGCCCGTGGAAAAGCACCAGGCAGACCGGGATATTGGCGGCAGCAATTGCGTAGGCGAAAGGATAAATAGGTATATGGGCGGTGGCGCTATATTCCCCCGAGTTTTGAAAGGAAAGACCCAGCACTGAAAGTCGCCAGATAATGGTAATGAAGAGTCCTAATCCCAGAAGAAAAATAATGCTATCGACGACCGCCCGGGTACGCTCGGGCAGCCGGCTGACAAAGAACTCCACGCGGACGTGCCGGCCGATAATCAACGTGACCGCAGCGGCAAAGCCAATGGCTATTGTCTGGGACAGCATCACGACGTCAAGGGCACCAAAGAGACGCCAGGAAAAGACCTTAGCCCCCACCACATCGACGCTGGTGATAAGCATTATCAGCAGCAGTCCGGCAGCCCCAATCCACTCAAACCACTCGCTAAACCGCCGATTAAACTTTTCTAATTTATCTAACACCAGGCTTCACTCAACAGCTCTGGCGGGTGCGGGGGCAATACCCCCGCACCCGGTTTGAGACGCAGGCATAGACTGAGCAACAGTCCCGGGCCTTGATGCTTAAGGCCCCAACTTCGCGAGACTTACCGTCCCAATCGTTAGAGTGACTTCTTCAGGGGATAAACCTTATTATTTTATCAGAGCCTCGGGTTTTACCTCCGGGGGACCGGCTGCCGACGGGATACGCCAGGCTATCTGCTTGGCCGTCCAGAAGTCAATCCGCTCCCGCATAAAGCTAATCCAGCCTTTGACCTCTGCCTCGGTATACCCTTTGGCCACCATCCCTTTTACGTAATTGTCGATTACCGGTTCGACCGCTGCCTTGAACTTGGCTACCTCGTCAGCGGACAACTCGATAAACTCGACACCCTTCTCCACACCGTAGGCCTTGCCGACGAAATCTACGGAGTTCCACATCAATATGGAACGTTCCTTGTACTCTCCAACGAGCTTGTCAAAGATGCCTTTGATATCCGGCGGCAACTTGGCATAGCTGTTCTGGTTCATCACCAGGTAAAACGGATAGGGATTGGTTATCTGCCAGACGGACGTCTCGTATTTTACCACCTCGGCGAACTTGAACGTGCGGAGGGTTTCAAAGTTCGAAGCCTCCCCGTCGATCACACCCTTGGAGATGGCATCATAGACCTCTGGCATCGGTGTGGGAGCCGGGGTTCCACCCAGGGCTTTGATAACATCGCCGGCCAGTCCGGGCGCTCTGATGGTCAGCCCCTTGAGGTCTTCCAGCTTGCGTACCGCCTTCTTGGACGTGCTTATGCCGCTGGGGGTTGAAGTGTTCATCCAGAGCACTTTCACCTTGTCCCAATCGCTGGGCTTGAACTGGTCGGTGAAATCGTTGAGAGCCTGAGCGGCGACCCAGGCGCTGGGATACCCCAGCGGCAGACCGGCCACTTCGGTAATCGGCATACGACCGGCGGTATAGTAAACATGGGAGTAACCTATGTCAGCGACTCCATCGATTACCCCGTCAAACATCGCCGGAGCTGTCAGCAGCGCCCCGCCGGCAAAGTAATCGACCTTCACCCGGCCGCCGGTCCGTTTTTCCAGCTCGCGGGAGAATTCTTCGACTACTCCGGATTGACCGGACGGAGGCGGGAAGTAATTAGCTACTTTAAGCGCGACTGGCCCCGTAGATGGTGCGGGGGCCGGAGCGGGGGCCGGCGCCGGCGCGGGGGCCGGAGCGGGAGCTGGTGCGGGTGCTTGCTGGGTACAACCGATGAACAGAGCACTGATAATGACGAGGGTTAATGTAATTAGAAGAAATCTTTTCATTGCTTCCTCCTTTTACCATAGGCGTATTTAGGTCTGCTCAGCCTGTGATTCTTATCCGTGCCTTTTGAAATCTATCACCCCCTTACCGCGATGTTTTCCTGCCGCGCTAACCATAGAGTTTGTTATCAAGTCGCAGGTTGTTTGAATGTTACACTTAACAGCTACGGTTGTCAAGTAAAAACGGCTATATTACCATGATGCGTAACGTCTGCCCGGCATCTCTCCGATTTGACACGCACGTTCGACAACCTTTAAAATTTATATTAACAGCCTTATAGCACTCCCGGTTATCAGAAAGGAGACATTCATGGCCAAAAAAGAAGATAAAGTTGTTCTTTCTACCCTGTGGTCCGCCGGCTGCGGCTCGCACGGGGGATGCGGCTGCGAGATTTACGTTAAAGACGGCCGGGTCACCAGAGTGGAAGGAAACCGGAATCATCCCTTTAACCTGGGAAGGCTTTGCCCCAAGGGACTGGCCATACCGCAGTACATGTACCACCCGGACCGGGTCACCCACCCGCTGAAGCGCGTCGGCAAGAGGGGTGAGGGCAAGTGGCAGCAGATTACCTGGGACGAGGCCTATGATACCATCGAGAAGAAATTCAAGGATATCCGCGATAAACACGGCGCGGAATCGGTCATTTTCTGCCAGGGCACCGGGCGGGACATCGGGGGGCCCATCACCTTCCTGATGTACGCCTACGGCAGCCCCAACTGGGTGCAGGTGGGACTGGCCGGCCACTCCTGCTATACCCCGCGTCTCGGGGCCATGTTCGCCACCCAGGGCGCCTACTGCGTCCTGGACGCCTCCCAGTTCCTGGAGAAGCGCTACGGTTCCCCCGAGTGGACGCCGCCGAAGTACATTATCATCTGGGGGCAAAACCCCGCCGCCGGCTGCCACGACGGCTTCTACGGCCACTGGATAATCGACTGCATGAAGCGGGGCTCCAGGCTCATCGTCATCGACCCCCGCGCCACCTGGTTCACCAGTCGCGCCGAGGTGCACCTCCAGAACCGCCCCGGCACGGACGGCGCCATCGCCATGGGCATGCTCAACGTCATTATCAACGAGGGTATCTACGATAAAGAGTTCGTGTCCAAGTGGTGCTACGGCTTTGACGAGCTGAAGAAGCGCGTCCAGGAGTACCCGCCGGAGAAGGTGGCACAAATCACGGGGGTACCCCAAGAGCTTATCATCAAGGCGGCCCGGCTCTTCGCCAGGAACAAGCCTTCGGCCATCCAGTGGGGCGAGCCGGTGGACGCCATGCCTCAAGGCACCGTCGTCGCCCAGGCCATCAACCATCTCTGGGCCATCACCGGCAATATCGATAATCCCGGCGGCAACGTCATCGCCCGCAACTCCCACGGCGTCACCACCTATCCCTTCACCTCCGCCGAGTTGACTAACCTCTACGGGGCAGAGCTTGTTAAAAAGCTCAACGAGAAGAGAATCGGCGCCAACGACTATTCCATGGTGAAGAACTTCCGCGGCTGGGTACAGCCGGATATCCTCCTCGAGCAGATGGAGACCGGCAAGCCCTACCCGGTCAGGGCGGCCTGGATACAGACCTCCAACATCATCGGCGGCCAGGCCGCCGATGCCCGGCGGCACTATAACGCCATGAAGAAGCTCGACTTCGTCGTCTGCGTCGACCTCTTCCAGAACCCCACCACCATGGCCCTGGCCGATATCTTCCTCCCCGCCGTCAGCATCTGCGAGAAGGAGAGCTTCCGCTCCTGGTGGCAGCCCCTCGGCGTGACCGTCAAGGCCGTGGACGCGGTCGGCGAGTGCAAGTCGGACTGGGACATCAACCTGGAGATGGCCAAGCGCCTGGCCACCAATCCCATCAAGTACCAGAACACCCGTGAGCTTATCGATGACCGCCTCAAGGACGGCAACACCAACTTCGAGAAGCTGAAGGCCAAAGGCTGCTGGGAGTTTCCGCCGGAAGGCCACCCCACCCGCCCCTACTACCGCTATGAGAAAGGCCTGCTGCGGGGCGACGGCAAGCCCGGCTTCGATACGCCTACCGGCAAGGTGGAGCTGTATTCAAAGCGTTACGAGGAGTGGGGACTCGACCCCCTGCCGTACTACGAGGAACCCAAGGAGAGCCCGGTATCATCGCCGGAGCTTTTCAAGAAGTATCCGCTGATACTGACGACGGGCCGTCGCTCACCGGTCTTTTTCCACTCGGAGCACCGCATGATACCCTGGCTCAGAGAGCTCGACCCCGACCCCATCGTGGAAATCAATGACAAGACGGCCGCCGAGCTGGACGTCAGCAACGGCGAGTGGGTCTATATCGAGAACCAGCGCGGCCGGGTCAAGTTCAAGGCCAGGGTTACCCCCACCGCCCGCCCCGGGGTCGTCACCGCGCCGCACGGCTGGTGGCTGCCGGAGACCGATGGCCGGGAGCCCAATCTTTTCAGCACCTGGGACCACAACATCAATAACCTGACCTCCATGGGGAACCAGGGCAAATCCGGTTTCGGCGGCACCAACTACCGTTCCAGCCTCTGCCGCATTACCAAGATTAAGGACTGAAAGGAGCAGCCATGCCACGCAACGGCTTACTGATTCACTACGAATGGTGCACCGGATGTCATGCCTGTGAGGTCGCCTGCAAGCAGGAGCACAACTTCTCCGGGGGCATGTGCGGCGTCCGGGTGGACGAGGTGGTCACGGTTGGGCCGGATAAGGTCCACGTGGACTTTATCCCGCTCGTCACACGGTTCTGCGACCTCTGTGCGGAGAGGGTCAAAGGCGGCGAAACGACCGCCTGCGTCAAACACTGCCAGGCGATGTGCCTGACCTACGGCCCGGTAACGGACCTGGCCAAAACCATGGAGAAGACGCCGCGGTCGCTCATCTTCGCCCCCAGGTAGGCCATCTGACCCGGAACCCCGCTGAAGGCCGGCGCCCGGAGCCGTGACCGTTACCGGGAAGGAGACTTCGTTCATGAACGGCTGGATGGGTAAGATTCTTCAGGTTGACCTCGGTAACGGCAGCATCACCGAAATTGACACCCGACCCTACGCCGAGAAATACCTCGGCGGGCGCGGTATCGCTTCCCGGATTTACTGGGAGACCGTCAGGCCGGAGACGAAGGCCTTCGACCCCGCTAACCGCCTTATCTTCATGGCCGGCCCGCTGGTGGCCTCCGGCGCCCAGGCGGCCAACCGCATGTCCGTGGTCGGCAAATCGCCGATGGCCTACCCGGAAGGCTTCTGCTACGGCAACCTCGGGGGCTTCTTCGGGGCGGAGATGAAGCAGGCGGGATGGGACGGCATCGTGATTACGGGGCGCTCCCCGGAACCCGTCTATCTGAACATCCACAACGATAAAGCCGGGCTCCTCGACGCGTCCTCTCTCTGGGGCAAGGGCGCCCTGGAGGTGGAAAAAATAGTCGGGCAGACCCACGGTGAAAGAGCCCGCTTTATCACCACCGGCATCGCCGGCGAGAACCGGGTGAGGAGCGCCATCCTCTACGGCTCCCACCAGTCCACCTCCACCGCCGGCTTCGGGGCGGTGATGGCCTCCAAGAACCTCAAGGCCATCGTCATCAGGGGTAACGGAAAAGTCGGCGTGGCCGACCCGGCCGGACTCAAGGAGCTCAACCGCTACACGGTTAAAATCTGCCAGCGCGTCCACCTGGCCATCCCCCCGCTGTTCGTGGGTACCGGCAAGGGCCACCTGCTGGAGGTCAAGGGGAAGGGGGGCTGCGACCGCTGCGGGATAATCTGCAACCGGAACGTCTATCTCTACGGCAAACGACTGCTGGGTAACCGCCGCTGCCAGGCCATGGAGTACTACCTCCCCTGGCGCTACGGCCGCGACGACGAGCCGGTGGACACTGTCTTCGATTCGCCCACCCTCGCCAACGACCTCTCCATCGGCACTTTCGAGCTCCAGAGTATCTGCGACTGGCTCTATGCCTGCCTGAAAGCCGGGGTCCTCACCGATGAGGATATCGGCCTGCCGCTGTCCAGGATAGGCACCCGCGAGTTCCTGGAAAAGCTGCTCCACGCCATCGCTCACCGCCGGGGCTTCGGGGATATCCTGGCCGAGGGGCTGGTCAGGGCCGGCGAGAAAGTACCGCCCAAAGCCCGCGCCATGTTCAGTCGCTACGTCGCGCCCATCGGGATGATGGACCTCGCCCCGGCCCGGGCCATCGTCGCCCACGCCCTGATTTACCCTATGGAGCCCCGCGTCCACCAGCCCACCATCCACGAAATCAGCTTCATCAACGCCGCCTGGAGCCTCAACAACATGCAGCCGGGCAGCACCAACATCACCACCCGCGTTATCCATAACATCGCCATGGCCTTCTGGGGCAGCGACGCCGCCGGCGACCTCTCCAGCTACGAGGGCAAGGCCCTGGCGGCGCTGAAGATTCAGAACCGCACCTATACCAAGGACTCCCTCGGGCTCTGCGATTTCACCTGGCCGATTACCTACTCCTTCGCCACGCCGGACCACGTCGGCGACCCCGACCTGGAGGCAAAAATCTTCACGGCGGTCACCGGCACCGACGGTAAGGAGATTGACCTCGCGGCGGAGCGCATCACCACCGTGCAGCGGGCCATCATGGTCCGGGAGGGGCGTAAGGTCCCTAAAGATGATTACCCCCCCGAGTTCAACTTCACCGAGCCGCTCGGCCCGGGCCCGCGCGGCGGCCCGGTGATGGTCGCCGGCCCCGGCGACGAGGTTATCGACGCCACGGGCAAGGTCCTCGACCGCGATAAGTTTACCGCCATGCTCCGGGAGTACTATGGCCTGCGCGGCTGGGATGAGGCGACCGGCCTGCCCCGACCCGAAACTCTGAAAAAGCTCGGCGTGGAGGACCTGCTCCCCGGCTTCAAATAACGGCCAGGCCGTCCGGTACCGTCATTCCAGCGAAGGCTAAAATCCAGGGGATGGGCGGTGGGGTTCTGGATTCTGGCCTGCGCCAGAATGACAGCTACTTATATAGCCAAGCTATTTTTAAGTATCACGTCAGACATAAAAAACAGTCCCGCGGATTTTTACCTCCCGGCGGGACTGTCTTTTTTACGTGCTCTTTTCTAGAACGTGATGAGCGTGATAAAGATGGGGCCGAAGATGACGGCCACTTTCCCCACCAGCTTGATAAGGATGTTCAGGGAGGGCCCGGCCGTGTCTTTGAAGGGGTCGCCTACCGTGTCGCCGATGACGGCGGCCTTGTGAGCGGGGCTGCCCTTCCCACCCAGAGCGCCGGACTCGATGTACTTCTTGGCGTTGTCCCAGGCGCCGCCGGCGTTGGCCATCATCACCGCCATCAGGAAGCCGGTCAGCAGGGCGCCGATGAGCAGGCCGGCTACGGCCTTCGGGCCCAGCGTGAATCCGAGAATCAGCGGCACCACGATAACCAGCAGGCCGGGTATAATCATGGACTTGAGGGCCACCTTGGTGGCGATGTCAACGCACTTGACGTAGTCCGGCTTGACGCCTTCCTTGCCCTCGAGCAGCCCCTTGATTTCGCGGAACTGGCGCCTTACCTCGTTGACGATGGCGAAGCCGCCGGTACTGACGCCGTTCATGGCGAGGGCGCTGAAAACGAAGGTCAGCATGCCGCCGATGAGGATACCGGAGATGACAGCCACGTTGGTGAGACTGGCGATGCCGCCCTCCAGGTGGACGACCTCGAAGTAGGTGGCCAGCCAGGCGAGGGACGCCAGGGCCGCCGAGGCGATGGCGAAGCCTTTACCCAGGGCCGCCGTGGTATTGCCGACGGCATCCAGGGCCTCGCAGCGCTCCCTGACCTCTTTACCCAGGCCGGCCATCTCGGCGATGCCCGCCGAGTTATCGGCAATCGGCCCGTAGCAGTCCATGGCCAGCAGCATACCCAGGTTGATGAGCATGCCCATGGCGGCGATGCCGATGCCCAGCAACCCGCCGAAGATGTAGGATACCACTGTGCCGATGACCACCAGGATAACCGGCAGCACCGTGCTCATCATGCCCTGGGACATCCCTTCGATGATAGTCACCGCCGCGCCGCTTTCCGCCGCCCTGGCTATCTTCTTGGTGGGGCCCCGGTCGGCGGAGGTGAAGTACTCCGTGGACAGCGAGATAAGGAAGCCGGCCACCAGGCCAGCCACCAGCGCGCCGAACAGGGAAAGGTTACCGGCGTAGAACCAGATAATCAGGCCGCTGGCGATTATCATCAGGACATTGCTGACATAGACGCCCCGGTTCATGGTGGCGTGAGCTTTATGCACCTGCTCCTCGAAGCCGCCGCCGCTTATCTCTTTGGGGCGGACGGAGAGCGCCCCGATGATGGAGCAGACAATGCCCGCCGCCGCCAGCAGCAGCGGCAGGAAGAGGCCCTTGACCGCCCCCAGTTCCAGGGAGATGACGCCCAGCACCATGGAGGCGGCGATGGCGCTGACGTAAGACTCGTAGAGGTCGGAGCCCATGCCGGCCACGTCGCCGACGTTGTCGCCGACGTTATCGGCGATGACGGCCGGGTTGCGAGGGTCGTCCTCGGGGATTCCCGCTTCGACCTTGCCCACCAGGTCGGCCCCCACGTCGGCGCTCTTGGTGAAGATGCCGCCGCCGGCCCTCAGGAAGAGGGCTACCGACGACGCGCCGAAGGCGAAGCCGAGCCAGACATGGCTTTCATCCGGCCAGATAAAGGCGACGATGGCCAGTCCCAGCAGGCCCAGGCCGACGACGCAGAAGCCCATGACGGCGCCGCTGGAGAAAGCTATTTTAAGCCCCCCGGCCCATCCCTTCATGGCGGCGTTGGCGGTGCGCGCGTTAGCGACCGTGGCGATATTCATGCCGAGCCAGCCGGACAGGGCCGAGGTAATGGTGCCGACCAGATAGGCCACGGCGACGAACGGCCGGGGGTCGATGAAGACGGCCAACACGATGAACACCACCACCGTGAACGCCGTCAGGGTGAGAAATTCGCGGCGCAGGAAGGCCATGGCCCCCTGGCGGATAGCGTGTGAAATTTCCCTCATCTTGTCGTTGCCTTCGCTCTCGCGCAGGATGACATTTACCAGGTACCCCACGAAGGCCAGCCCCAGCACACCACCCAGCAGGATAAGAATTCTCAAGACCCATTCGTTCATCAGCAAACCTCCGGAATAGAATCTCCCTTTTCAGGACAAAAGAAAAGGAGGCTATACCAACCTCCTTAATTTTTCAGTCGTTCACCAATCAGAAAACAGCCCGTTCATCAGGTTTTACGCAGTTTAGCACATTATCTTTTTCCGGTCAACCCCGGCCCCGGTGGATGATGGCCAGTATCTCTTTACCGTACTTGTTGGTTCTTCTCTCGCCGAATCCCTTGATACCGCTCAACTCCCGGATATCGGACGGGCGGGCCTTGATAATCTCTTTCAGCCATGAGTTGCGCGCGATGATGAATGGTGCCAGGTTTTCCTCGTTGGCCTTTTTATTCCGCCACGCGGTCAGGGCTTCGTACAGCTCCTGCTCGTGGCCTTCGAGCTGGGGCTCCTCCGTTTTTCCGGCAGATATTTCCCCCGCGGGCGATTCCCCCGGTGGCACCGCTTCCGGCACGAGGCCGGCCAGCCTGTCCTCGAGGTCCTTCTGCCGGATAGCCAGGGTGAGGTCGCTGCGGGTCCTTTCCAGCACCCCCCGCACCATGTCCGTGGTGCGGCGCAGGCCGCCGGTGACGGCATCGGGGAAGTCCATGGTAACCAGGACGCCGTAGATATCGTCCATGGTGTTCAACAGCTCCTCGCCCCGGGAGAGGTCGCCCCGCCGCAGGCCGTCGAGCAGGTAGCGACGCAGCTCCCCCGCCGCCTCCCCGAGGCCGTTGAGATAGGCGGCCGTATCCACCCCCAACTTTTCGGGGGAAGGCAGCGGCTTTTGCGTGACCAGCGCCAGCGTAATGTTAGCTTCGGATAGCTCCTTCTGGGCATCCCTGATGACGCCGGTGTTGGCCAGCTCATTGAAGTCCCTGACGGACTCCCCGGCCTCGGTCAGCAGGCCGCGGGCCGTTCCCAGCAGCTCTTCAGCTAGCTTGAACTCCTGCCGGTGCACGGCGCGGATAGCGTTGCCGCTGTACCGGATGGCGTCCCGGCAGAGCGGCAGCATCTTTTCCCTGGCCTCGTCCCTGGCCGCCAGGTCTTTACGTGCTTTCCCGGAAATAGCGTCCAGGTTACTCACCTTGCGCCTCCTCGATTGCTTTGACCAGCTGGCGGGTGGCCGCCTCTATATCCGCCGCGCCGAGAACGGCGCTGATTACCGCCGCGGCCACGGCCCCCTCCCGGACCACCTCAGCCAGATTACCCTTATTAATACCACCAATGGCCACGATTGGCAAATCCACCTTCTGCCGGATGTCCCTTATCCTCCCCGGCCCCACCACCCCGGCCTCTTGCTTGGTGGGGGTGGCATACATCGCCCCCACGCCGAGGTAGTCGGCGCCGTCACCGGCGGCGGCCTCTGCCTCCGCGACGGTGCGTACCGAGGCCCCGAGAATCTTATCGACGGGGAGGAGCCGCCGGGCGACCGCCACGGGCAGGTCGTCCGGCCCCACGTGCACCCCGTCAGCGCCAACGGCCAGGGCGATGTCCAGGTCGTCGTTCACGATGAAAAGAACCTGGTGTTCCCCGCACAGCTTCTTGAGTTCCCCGGCGATAGATACGACTTTCCCCTTGAGCCGCCCTTTGTCCCGGAGCTGGATAACTTTAGCCCCGCCCCGGATGGCCTGGAGGGTCGCTTCGGCATGACTCCTTCCCCGCAGCATGGCCGTATCGATGATGACATACAGACCGGTCAGCCTCTCCATCCTGTCCTGCCGGAGCACCCGCGCCAGCAGCGTTTTTTCCAGCGTATAGAGAGCAAAGCGCGCCCGACGGTATCTTTCGGTTTCCAGAGGCGAACCGGGGGCCCTGGCCAGCTCCTCGATGACTCTTAAAGATTCCTGGACACGCCGCGCGTTGGCCACGATGGTCGCCGGGACGCCGCGAGGCTTTTTCTGCCCGGGGGATTCCATATCCGCCCCGACGTCACCCGCGGCGTCGCGGGCGGCGATTAATTTTTCCTGTAGTCCCATATCGACGGCTACCAGGTCGTGGCGCAGGTCCTTGAACTGCTGCGTCAGGTCGGCGTCGTTGAGGGAGAGGCGCGCCAGCTCCTCCAGGACGCGCAGCCCTTCGCCGGTGCGGTTCAGGTTGGCATCGATGATGCGCCGCTGGTCGGAAGAAAATGCTCCCATGCTTCAGGCTCCGGTGGTTAATTCTAGCACAGCGCCGGGGGCGGGTAAAGCAAGGTGCTCACTCCCCGCCGACAGCGTCGGGGATGATTTCGATGCGTAAAGCCCGCCCGTTTTTATCCAGGTCGATAGCCACGACGTCGATGCGACGACCGGCCGGAAGGTCGGTGTGCTCCATCCCGTAATGGGCCGCGGCAGTCCTGAGGCGGGACATCTTGGTCGCGTTAATTGACTCCTCCGGACTGCCGAAGCTGCGGCCGCTTTTGGCGCGCACCTCGACGAAGACCAGCGTGTCCCTGTCACGCGCTATTATGTCAATCTCTCCCCCGCGGCAGCGGTAGTTGGTCTCCAGGATTTTATAGCCGTGCCGCTTGAGGTGCCCGGCGGCCAGCTTTTCCCCGAGGATGCCTGTCTCGCGGCGTTTCATAGCACGTTAATCATGTCGCAGACCGGGTGGAAAGACCGGCGGTGAATGGTTGACGGCCCGTTCCGCCGCAGGCAGTCCAGGTGCTCCGGTGTGCCGTAGCCCTTGTGCCCGGCCAGGCCGTAGCCGGGGTATTCCCGGTCCATGGCCACCACCAGGCGGTCGCGGGTGACCTTGGCGATTATGGAGGCGCAGGCAATCGAAAAGCAGAGGCTGTCCCCGAAGACGATGCCCCGCTGCGGCAGGGATACTTCCGGCAGCTCCAGATAGTCGATAAGGAGGTACTGCGGCCCGGGGACGAGCCGCTCGATGGCCGCCGCCATTGCCAGGCGGGTCGCGGTGGCGATGCCAGCGGAGTCGATAACCTCATGGGACATCATTCCGGTGCCCACGGCCACGGCGACGCCTTTAATCTTTTCGAAGAGGTATTCCCGTGCCGTTGGGCGCAGCTGCTTGCTGTCCCTGACCTCGCGGCGCCAGGGGGCTTTGAGGTTGTGAGGTAAAATCACGGCCGCCGCCACCACCGGACCCATCAGGGCGCCCCGCCCCACCTCGTCCACCCCG
>Ga0154784_1032_pt2 | contig 24346 bp, 21 predicted proteins | sample Rifle2008BG16ft_FD_105792 | JGI IMG/M metagenome (GOLD analysis project Ga0154784, IMG submission 105792) | Chloroflexi bacterium RBG_16_60_22 | reverse complement strand
GCCGGTTGAGCACAGCTGCCGAGAACCAGGCTGACGGCAAGCAGCACGATTATCGGGACAAGGAACAGTTTTTTCATCTTTCCCTCCTCATAAAATAATTACCGCCTATAATGCTAAAGGGCACCGATAACCGCCAATTTAGCGTTTCCGGTGCCCGTAATACACACGCATACATATCAGTCGAACTGTAAAACATGACAATCGCCTCAGGTATGAACTGAACTTATACTATCTGCGGCTGGTTTATCAACCCCTCTCAATATCAATACAAATCAATAAATCAGCGTTTTTCCGCGGTGCTCCATGAACACGGAAACCATTGCCCGTATCCTGAAGAGCATTGTTATACATATATGACATTTATTTGATTTTTTTACTATATTCCACATTTCCCGAATTGTCAACGGGCAGTTACGATTATATTTTCCGGTAGATATCAATACTTTTTGAATAAATTTTCCTGTCCCTGAAAGCGGGCAGGAAGGGTCGGGAAGAGTAGCGTACGGGGGGCTGTACCGGATATATGAAGTGCTTATCCGGGGAAAGAATGGTGGGCGGTACAGGACTTGAACCTGTGACCTCTTGCGTGTGAAGCAAGCGCTCTAACCACTGAGCTAACCGCCCGGAAACATACTTATTTTACCCCTAAAAATCAGCTTTGTAAACATGGACCTCTTTTAGAGGGTATTCTGCTAAATCTGCTATAATCATATCGTGTCCCATGCCATCGCGCTTTACCTTCACGTGCCTTTTTGCCGCCGCAAGTGCAACTACTGCTCCTTTATTTCGTATGAGTACCGTGAGGCTGATATTCCCGCGTACGTAAGTGCACTCAAGGGGGAACTGGTACGGCGCGCCCGTGGAGAGCGTGTGCGCAGTATCTATTTTGGCGGCGGTACTCCTAACTTGCTTTCTATTAAACAGATAGCGGATATTCTCGCCACGGTTGGCTCGCTATATATTGTGGAGGAAACGGCCGAAATAACCATTGAGGCTAATCCGGGTCTGGCAAACATGGCCTATCTGACTGCTATCAGGGAACTCGGAGTTAACCGTTTGAGCCTGGGGGTACAGAGTCTGAATGATGCGGAGCTGGCGTTGCTCGGCCGTATTCATACCGCGGCCGAGGCCAGAGAAGCGGTACGATTTGCCCGGGGCTCCGGATTTGATAATTTGAGTGTAGACCTTATCTACGGGTTACCAGGTCAGACCCTGGGTGACTGGCGGAAAACACTGGATGAAGCCATTGCGTTGGAGCCGGAGCATCTTTCGCTCTATTCTCTCACTCTTGAGACAGATACACCGATATGGAGAGCCATTGAGGAGGACTCCTTGCCCGATATTGACCCGGACCTCAGCGCTGACCAGTATGAACTGGCCGAGGACCTGCTGGCCGCGCCTAGCTACGGCCACTACGAGATATCAAACTGGGCCAGAAAAGGGCAGGAATGCCGCCATAATTTGGCTTACTGGCAAAACCTGCCCTACCTGGGAGTAGGTGTGGCGGCCCACTCCTATCTGGACGGTCACCGCTTCGCCAATACCAGGAGTTTAGATAAGTATCTGGCTGACTTTTCAGAGAAATTACCGCCGGTGCTGGATCTGGATGAAGAGATTAGCCCCGGTCTTCAGCTTGCCGAAACCGTCATCCTTGGTTTGCGGCTGGGAGAAGGAATCGACATCAATAACATTAAAAACCGCTTCGGCATAGATATACTTACACATTATAACCGGCCGGTCGAGGAAATGGCCGATGCCGGCCTTCTGGAGCAGATTGACGGGCATATCAAACTCACGCGCCGCGGCCAGCTGCTGAGTAACGAGGTCTTCTGGCGCTTCCTGCCGGGGTGACTCCGGCAAGTACCCTAGTGGCAACCTTAGCCGTAAGAGATAACAAAAGTTATATGGAACAAGCGCTTACCAGGAATTTCTGTATTATTGCTCATATAGACCACGGCAAGTCAACACTGGCTGACCGTCTGATTGAGTTGACCGGCACCCTGGGACGCGAGGAGATTGGTGAGCAAGTACTGGACAGCATGGAACTGGAACGGGAACGAGGTATCACTATCAAAGCAAAGGCTGTCCGCTTGAACTACGAGGCAAAAGACGGCAACACCTATCGTTTGAATCTCATCGATACGCCGGGACACGTTGACTTCTCTTACGAGGTCTCGCGCACCCTGGCTGCCTGCGAAGGAGCCGTGCTGGTGATAGATGCCACGCAGGGCATCCAGGCGCAAACATTGGCCAACACCTATCTTGCCATGGAGCATGACCTTGAAGTAATTCCCGTCATCAACAAGATAGACCTGCCGGGGAGTGAGCCGGAGCGTGTCCTGGAAGAGATTAAAAACGTGTTGGGGTATACATCGCCAGACGTTCTTCTCATCAGTGCCAAGACCGGACAGGGTGTGCCTCGGTTACTTGAAGAGATAGTCCGGCGCATCCCTCCGCCGGCAGGTGATGCCCACCTGCCACTTCGGGCGCTCATTTTTGACTCGCACTACGATGTCTACAGGGGCGTCATAGCCTACCTGCGCGTCGTGGATGGGCGTATCTCTCGAGGAGACAACCTCCGCCTGATAGGTCAGGATACCGAGATGGAGGTGCTTGAGGTCGGGTATTTTGCCCCCGAGCCGCGCCCGGCACCGGAACTGTTGGCTGGCGAGGTTGGTTATATCGCCACGGGGCTGAAGAGCGTGGAGGAATGCCGTGTTGGTGACACGGTGACCTCGGTATCTCATGGCGCAGCAGAACCGCTCATCGGATATTACCCTCCCAAGCCAATGGTGTTTGCCGGCATCTACCCCACACAGGCTGAAGACTACAAGGAGCTGCGTGAGGCTATCGAAAAGCTTAACCTTAACGATGCCTCACTCACCTACGAACCGGAGTCCAGCCCCATTTTGGGTCACGGCTTCCGCTGCGGCTTCCTGGGATTGCTGCATCTTGACATCGTGCGGGAGCGTCTGGAGAGAGAGTTCTACCTATCGCTGGTAGTTACGGTGCCCGGTGTCAGTTTCATTATCACCAGGACCAGCGGGCAGAAAACAACTGTCGTTAATCCCTCTGATTTCCCGGTGCCAGCGGAGATAGCGAAGATAGAAGAGCCATGGGTCAAAATCTCGGTTATCACGCCGTCAAGCTTCATCGGTTCATTGATGGAACTCATCACGCAATCAGAGGGGGTCTATAAACATACGGAGTACCTGGGTCACACCAAATCGACGGGGGAATTCGGGCAAAGAGTCCGGCTCGAGTATGAATTACCCCTGCGCTCCATGCTGACCACATTCTATGACCAGCTGAAAAGCCGCAGCCGCGGATACGCTTCTCTGGACTATGAATTTATTGGCTACCGGGAAGCGAAACTGGTCAAGCTCGATGTCCTGGTCAATGACGTGCCGGTAGACGCCTTCAGCCGTATTGTACCGCCGGAAAGAGCCCATGACGTCGGCAAGGCGATGGTGGCCAAACTCAAAGAGGTTATTCCGCGCCAGCTCTTCAGGGTGCCGATTCAGGCGGCCGTCGGCAGCCGCATCGTGGCCAGAGAAGACATATCGGCCAAGCGCAAGGATGTTCTTGCCAAGTGCTACGGGGGCGACATCACGCGCAAGCGTAAGCTGCTGGAGAAGCAAAAAGAGGGTAAAAAGAAAATGAAGTCCATCGGCCGGGTGGAAGTGCCTAAAGAGGCGTTTCTGGATGTACTGAAGCTCGGCTAGTATCTAAATGGCAGGTGTTGCCATAGTCAAGCTCAATATTATCATGCTCAACCACTATCATGTAACTTTGGCACACCGGGCATATCATCGTAGCCTATCCTCGTCGTAAACAATATGAATTCTAGTTTTATCAAGAACCCCTGTCAAGCGAATTCCTGCCCGTCGCCGCTACTTTGCGCTTCGCACGGAGGCCGCGGCGTGCCTCAACCGCTGTGAATACGTTAGCAGCTTCTTCCTCAGCCTGATACTCTCAGGAGTTACCTCAACCAGTTCATCCCGGTTTATAAAATCAATCGCCTGCTCCAGGCTCATTTTAAGGGGTGGAGTTAGTTTGACGGCAATATCAGACGTAGACGACCGTACATTGGTCTTCCTCTTTTCTTTGCATACGTTGACCGGTATGTCCTGTTGCCGTGAATTTATCCCCACTATCATACCCTCGTAGACCGGTGTGCCGGGTTCGATGAATGTGAGGCCGCGCCCCTGGGCATTATTCAGACCGTAGGTTATGGCGACGCCTTGTTCTGATGCTACCAGTACTCCGGTACGAGTTGAGGTTATATCTCCCCGCCAGGCTTCATAGCCAAGAAAAGTGCCATTCATGATGCTGGCGCCACGTGTGGCAGTAAGAAAAGCGCTGCGGAAACCAAGGAGTCCTTTGGTGGTTATGTGGAATTCCAAACGCACGTTACCATTACCATCGTTACGCATATTGGTAAGCTGAGCTTGCCGATTGCTTAGCATCTCGGTTAAAACTCCGATATATTCATCTCTGGTATCAATGGTAAGTGTCTCTACGGGTTCCATTAACTTGCCGTCAATTACTTTGGTGATTGCTTCCGGTTTTGAGACTTCGAATTCATAACCCTCACGGCGCATGGTCTCAATCAGGATAGCCAGGTGCAGCTCCCCTCTCCCTTTTACCAGAAAGGTGTCCGGACGGTACGTATCCTGGACCCTGAGGCTGAGATTGGTTTCCAGTTCCTTATAAAGCCGTTCCCGTAACTGCCGCGTGGTACAAAACCGCCCCTCACGGCCGGCAAACGGTGAGGTGTTTACGCCAAAGTTCATCTCTACCGTTGGTTCGCCGATCTCTATACGGGGTAGAGCTTCTGGCTGCTCCGGGCTGGCAATAGTATCGCCGATTTTTACTCTTTCGAGGCCGGTGACCGCTATAATATCACCCGCCTCGGCTTCCGCTACCTTCAGGCGTTTGAGGCCGAGGTAGGTGAGCACTTCGCCAATCTCATGATAATTAATGCCTCCGTCCGCGCCGATACTGACGACGGTGTCGCGGGGGGCAACCTTGCCTCTCCAGATTCTACCGATGGCTATTCTGCCTTTATGGCTGTCATAGTCCAGATTGGAAACCAGCATTTGGAACAGCCCGCTTTCAATCTGCGGAGGCGGCACTTTCTCCAGAATACACTCGAAGAGGGGAGAGATATCCTTACCTTTTGTATCCGGTTCGGTTATCGCGATTCCTTCACGGGCACTGGCATACAATAATTGAAAGTCGAGCTGGTCAGCACTAGTAGCCAATTCTAAGAACAAGTCCTGGGTGAGCCTGGTCACTTCCGGTATCCGGGAATCCGGCCGGTCTATTTTATTGATAACTACGATTATCTTCAGACCCCTTTGCAGGGCATGATGCAGCACGAACTTGGTTTGAGGCATGGGCCCTTCGATGGAGTCCACCAGAAGCAGGCAGCCGTCAGCCATACTGATAACGCGCTCTACCTCTCCGCTGAAATCGGCATGGCCCGGTGTATCGATGATATTGATTTTTACCCCCCGATAAACCACGGCCGTATTTTTAGCCATAATGGTAATCCCCTTCTCTCGCTCCAGGGGATTACTGTCCATTATCAGCTCGCCCACTTCCTGGTTATCCCGAAAAACCTTGCTCTGCTTGAGCATGGCATCCACCAGGGTGGTCTTACCGTGGTCAACGTGAGCCACGATAGCTATGTTTCTTATGTCATTGCGATAATTCATATATGGTGAAACCCTGCTTTTATCTATATTTACATTCGGTGTTATTTCATCCGTTCATCACAGCCGCCATTACTGGCGCTACTATATCCGGGAATGTGATACGGAAATCCGCGGTACTAACGAGGAAGACTCAGGTGGGCAGGCTTTTCAGTTTCGTTGCCAACGGCTCCGGCAACCGGTGAAAGGAGACGGTATAATCTTCAACGTGCACCTGACGAGACATGATTTGCCCCGTTAGTAAATGCTTCCTGTTCGGAATCGATGAAGGTAAAAATAGCTCCAAAGAGAATGCTTCGACTTCTTATCGCGAAAAACCATCGGGTGGCCTCTCCTCTTTGCTCGGCCAGAAGATAACCCCTGGCACCGGAACGTAATATTAACAAGACCCATTTATATTATATACTAACCGGGCCCCCGTAAGAAATGAGCAACCCTCACGTCCTGATAACGGGTGGAGGCGGCCTTATCGGCCGGACACTTGCCGCTGGCCTGGCCATCAGCGCCCCCTCTCAGAAACAAAGCACTATCTTATCATCAAGTCCCTGCCTTCTGGCCAAGGCGTTGATGGATTGGATGAGCCGAACAGAGTATTCTTCCCTGGCCCCGACATCATAAAGAAGCTTGCGGTAGACCTCAACGAGGTGGGGGAAACGTTTCTGGAGCATACCTTTAAGCGACGGCCATACCCCGAAGCGCGGATTAAGCCGGTCAACATAGCAATAGTCGATGCCGGCGTCCTTGACCGCTTCGAGCAATTGGGCCACGTTCTCATCGCTGTCTGATAAACCGGGCATTAACGGCCCGAGGAAGGCATACGTTCTGATACCCAGCCTCCCGGCTTCTTGCAGCACCCTCAGACGCTCTACCGAAGGCGAGCTTTGCGGCTCGACGAGCTGTCGCAGGCTTTCGTCAAGGGTGGTGATGGTCACCCCAAACTCAACTTTATCTTTCGATGAGGTCAAAAGGTCGAAGTCGCGTTCCGCCAGCGCGTTCTTGGTGAGAATCGATACCGGAAACCGGTAGCGGAGCAGCATCTCCAGGCACTGTCGGGTAAGCCCGTATTGGGCTTCTCCCGGCTGCCAGCCATCGCAAACCGAGCTCAGAAAGACCCTCCCCAGCCTTTTCCGTTTCACCTCGCGCGCCAGGACCTGCGGGGCATTCGCTTTAACATCAACAAAGCTCCCCCACGGTTCGCCCGGGTGAGAAAACCTGGTGGCAAAACGGGCGTAACAGTACACGCAGCCGTGCTCGCAGCCGGCGTAGCAGTTTATGGCGTAGTCGGCCAGGCCCGATTTATTAAGTACTGACCGGCACTCGACCTCACGTACCCGGCAATTTTCTTTACCCGATGAATCCATACTCTTTGTCTTGGCAGTCTTCATTGATATTTTAACACGTACCCGGTCCCGGCGCTCAACGTGACATTACCACGGCTCCCGGCGGTACGAAGTCAGATAACCATTTTATTTGCCAGACCCCGGGTGTTCTAAATTGATGAGGTGGAGTCCGCTTTGCCGTGGGGCGGCCCCCGGCATAAACATACTTTCAGGATTGTGCTCCGTAACCGCGTCGCTTAAAATAGAAGGCAGAGAAGGTGTAAGACGGGCTATGGATTACAAACTTCCGAGAGCTGCCGAGAGTTTTATTACGAACCTCACCGGAGCTGATGCTGATGAGGTCAAGAAATATGTCGTCGAATTCAGACTGAACCAGGAGTTCCAGAATAGTGTTGAGGGGAAAAGAAGTGCCTTTAGCCAAAACCGGCGTTCATCCTGGGATTACAGCATCGGCGCAGCGCTCGGCCTGGTTCTTTACGTTATCTGCCGAAGGCAAAAACCCCGTATCGTCGTGGAAACCGGGGTGGCCAGTGGCGTGTCGTCATCACATATTCTCGGCGCTCTGGAGCAGAATAAGCACGGCCGGCTTTACTCTATAGACCTGCCCGGGTGGCAAGAAGACCGGAGCGGCTGGCTAATACCCGACTATTTGAGACACAGGTGGCATTTGGTCCCGGGCAGAAGTTCCGATGAGCTTAAACCCCTCCTGAGAAAGGTTGCCGCGATTGACACGTTCTTACATGATAGTGACCATTCCTATCAGAATATGCTCGAGGAATTTCAGACAGCCTGGAAATATTTGAAATCCGGAGGGTTATTGCTGGCCCATAATATTGACAACAATAACGCCTTTTCTGACTTCTGCCGGGGTAATGGCCTGAAGGGTTACTCCCTGGCCAATTTGGGTGGGATAATAAAGGCTTAGACCACGGCAGTTCCCGTGTTTTCTCAGGTCAGGCCAGGTTCGTGTTGATTAGAAACGGATGATAATCAGACCTTACTCAAGAAGCGTTTTATCCAGCTCGTATTAGGATTATTTATCATAAAGTAATAATTGACATTCCACGCGCACCGTATCTATAATGAGCCGAACTACTTGCTCCATGATAGATTGTAATTAGATGGGTTGGGGTGTTTGGTCGTGTCTTTTTGCTAAATCGTCAAATACCCTAAATGGAGGTGTAACTAATGACATAGATTGAATTTTGATACTCACACTCTGTGTTCTGTTAACGTGACAAAGGAGGGAACTAGCAGTGAAGAGATTATTATTATTATCGTTGATTATTGTCCTGTTGCTGGCTTTTATCATCGGCGGTTGTACGCAGCCGGCTCCGGCACCAGCTCCGGCACCGGCTCCAGCGCCTTCCCCGGCACCGTCCCCCGCGCCATCCCCGGCTCCAACCCCCAAACCATCTCCAGCCCCGGCCCCGGCCCCGGAATCTACTAAAGTATATCGACTGAAGTTTAATGACTGGGCCCAACCCAACATTCCCTGGGGCGTGCGCAACACGCTGATGGCGGATATGATTAAGGAACGAACCAATGGCAGGGTCCAGATAACCTGGTATTGGAATGCGTCTCTATCAAGTTTCGGAGATACGTTCAGGTCCGTGCAGTCCGGTGTCGCCGATGGCAGTCTTTATGTCTTCGGCATCAATCCCGGTGTCCACCAGCTGAATCTGATGTACCAGATGCCCTTCACGGGGTGGTCCGGCGTGAGAGGCGGGTCCGAAGTATACGATGAGATGCGGAAGAAATTCCCGGAGCTTGATAAAGAGTTTATTTCCAAGGGCGTGACGCCCTTCTTCTGGGCTGTTCCCATGGGAAACTATGACCTGCACATCGCCACCAAGCAGCAGGTCAGGGTCCCCGGGGACTTGAAGGGTATGAAGGTAATGGTCAGCCCGATATTTGCTGACGTGATTAAAACGGTTGGCGGCGCCCAGCTGTATTACGGTCCGCCGGACTGGTACATGGCCCTGGAAAGAGGCCTGGCCGAAGCCCATATCGTGCATTGGGCGGCCACGGAAGAGCAGAGGTTGTACGAACTGTTCGACCATCACACCATCATGGGGCCGAGCGGCTTTTCGACAAACGTTATCGGGGTCCTTATGAACCTTGATACATGGAACAGCCTTCCTCCCGACCTCCAGGGGGTAATAACGGGTGTCGGCAAGGAGATGCAGGAGATAACCATAGAAGGTCTTCTTAAACAGCACGAGGCTGGCATAGCCGAGGCTAAAAAGCGTAACCAGGCCTTCATCGAAATAACTCCGGCCGAGGTGGAACAGTGGAGGGTCTGGGTCAAGCCGGTATGGGACAAGTGGATTGCGGACACCGAGGCTAAAGGTTGGCCCAATGCGAGACAGATATTTGAAGAGGCATTGCGGATAGCGAAGTTACACTAAAAGAGGGTTAGCAAGATTGGGCAACTGGCTGCTTAAAGCCGCTCATTCGCTCGAGACGGCAATCGGTATGCTGTCTCGTGCATTCGGTATGGTGGCAGTGGTAATTCTGGCTGCCATGATGATGCTTACCGTGTCGGACATCTTTATGCGCTTTTTTTTCAACAGCCCCATCACCGCCAGCGTGGAGATAACCGAATCCCTCATGGTGGGCGTGGCTTTTTTGGGTTTTGCCTGGTGCGCTGTCAACGGGGCTCATATCAAGGTTGACCTCCTGGTCGTCAGACTTCCCAGGAGGGCTCAGGGAATCTTCGATAGCTTTAATTCTCTGGCCCTGCTGGGAGTTTGTGCGGTTTTTGCCTACCAGGCCTTCTCGGAATCGATGGTGGCACGGCGAGACCGGATTGAATCTATTGTCACCGGCATGCCATTCTACCCTTTTTATCTCATAGTAGCCTTCGGTTTTATTCTAATGTTACTGGTCATGATAATCCTTCTGGTCCGGTCAATAGCTGAGGCGTCGAAGAGATGAGCGCAGAGCTAGTTGGCGGTATCGGTATAACCATAATGGTCGTCCTTATATTTTTCCGGGTCTGGATAGGCGGTGCCATGATACTCATCGGCTTTCTGGGCTTCGCCTATCTGGCAGGTTGGAAGGATGCCTTGATTATCGCCGGCAGGGTACCCCTCAGCACCATCGCCTGGTACCCCGTGACGGCGATTCCGCTTTTTATACTCATGGGCGCGGTGCTCTCCCATACGGGAGTGAGCGCAGATTTGTATGAGGCTGCTTACAAGTGGATAGGGAAGATGCGGGGGGGACTGGCCATGGCTACCGTAGCGGCTAGCGCCGCCTTCGCGGCCATTTGTGGCTCCAGCACGGCAACCTGCGCCACCATGGGTAAAGTAGGTTTCCCGGAAATGGAAAAATATAACTATGACATCAAACTGGCTACCGGTACGATTGCCGCCGGCGGCACCATGGGGATACTGATACCCCCGAGCATGGGCTTCATCCTGTACGGCATACTTAACCAGGTATCAATAGGTAAGCTATTCATGGCAGGCATCATCCCCGGGATTCTTGAGGCTGTGTTTTACATGGTTACCATCTGGATTATGTGCAAATGGAAACCCTCGATGGGTCCTCCGGGGCAGGGGGCAACCTTTAAGGAGAAGATAGTCTCCTTAAGAAAAACCTGGGCGATGGTGGCGTTGTTCCTGCTGGTCATGGGGGGTATCTACATGGGGGTTTTCACCCCTACCGAAGCCGGGGCGGCCGGTGCCTTCGGGGCTATCGTCATCACATTGGTCGGCCGAAAACTCAGCTGGACGGCTTTTAGCGGTTCTATAGTAGAGTCAGCCCAGACCACGGCGATGATTATGTTCATGATTGTCGGTGCTTATATTCTCCTGCGTTTTTTGACCATAACGGATATGCCCGGAGCGCTGGGGCAGTTTCTCAGTAGCCTGCCGGTCTCCAGGATGTGGATACTGGCGGGTATTATACTTCTGTATATCTTTCTGGGCTGTTTCCTGGACATCTTTGCCGCAATTATCCTTACCAGCCCCGTTATCTTTCCGGCAATTCAGGCTCTGGGGTTTGACTCGATATGGTTTGGGGTGATAATGGTGAGGATTATGGAGATAGGGATGATTACCCCACCGATTGGCCTTAATGTCTTCGTTTTGGCGGCAGTAACCGATGTGCCCGTCGGTACGATATTCCGCGGTATTATACCGTTCGTGGTGGCTGACGTTCTTCACGTGGCGCTTCTCGTAGCCGTTCCTGCCCTTTCTCTGTTTATACCTGAAACGATGTAGCCAATATCCGCCTGACCAGCATTGCAGGAATACAGGCTGGTGTCACACTTAACGCTGATGGTTACGTTTTCATCCGGTATCAGCCCGTCCCCGCCGGCGGTACCCGGCCGGGGTTGACGATTCCTTCCCGCGGTTGTATGATGTGGCAGGAATCGTAAAACGATGTTTCCCCCCTTCGAATACCCGAAGCACCCGACGGAAAGGAACGTGATGCTGAACATCATCGTCTGTGCCAAGGTTGTGCTCGACCCCGAGGCCCCTGTTTCCACCTTTAAAATCGACCCCCGGGAGCGCCGCGTCCTCCCCGGGCCGGGCGTGCCGCCGGTGCTGAACCCCTACGATGAAAACTCCCTGGAAGCCGCCCTGAAAATCAAAGAGGCGCTGCCCGCCAGAATCACGGTCATCAGCGCCGGCAAAAACATCCCCAAGGCGGTGGTGAGAAAGTGCCTGGCGGTGGGCGCCGACGCCCTGGTCCTCCTCGAGGACGAGGCCTTTGACGAAATCGACAGTCTCTCCGCCGCCGTTCTCCTGGCCGCGGCCATCCGGAAGCTGGGGCAATACGACCTCGTTTTAACCGGCCGGATGGCGGCCGATACCAATGCCGGGCAGGTGGGCCAGGGGGTGGCCGAGCGGCTGGCCATACCCGCCGTGACGTTGGCCCGGAAGATTGAGGTCAATAACGGCACCGTCCGGGTGGAGCGGGTGCGCTCCGACGGCTATGAGGTAATCGAGGTTGCCCTGCCCTGCCTGGTGACCGTCAGCCATGAAATCGGCGAGCTGCGGGCGGCCACGGTCAAGGGGCTGATGGCGGCTCAGAAGCAGCCCATCACCACCTGGCACGCCGCCGACCTGGCCCCGGAGGCGGCCGACCTCAAGCCGCGAAGGCCGCAACAACTCTTCATACCGGACCGAAAAGTAGCCTGCGAGCTGGTAACCGGCGCGACCCCCGAGGAAGCCGGTGCCGGCCTGGCCCTGAAAGTCCGGCAAATCGGGTTTATCTGACCGCTTCACTCTTTCCTGACGATAAAAAAGGAGGCTGGGGAAATGATAGAAGCCGTGAGAAGCAAAGTAGTGGGGGAACTGGAAAAAATCGTCGGCGCCAGGTACGTTTCCACCAACCCGGCGGACCTGTACATCTACTCCCAGGACATGACGCAGGCCGAGCCGGGCTGGCCCGACGCGGTGGCCCTGCCGAAGACGGTCGGGGAGATACAGGCCATCGTCAAACTCGCCAACCGGGAGAAAGTCCCGGTGATTCCTTACCTGGCGGGGGGGAACATCGGCGGGCTCACCATCCCCCTGCGCGGGGGCATTACCCTCGACCTCAAGAGGATGGACCGCATCCTGGAGGTCAACGATACGGACATGTACGCCGTCATCGAGCCGGGGGTGACCTTCGGGCACATGAAGGCCTGCCTGGAGAAGCACCATCCCCACTTCGTTTACACCTACGCCTTTTCACCCCCCTCCACCGGCGTGATGACCAACGCCCTCCTCCAGGGGCTGGACAGCCTGTCCTACCGCTACGGCGCCGCCTCCAGCTGGGTCACCGGACTGGAGGTGGTGTTACCCACGGGCGAGCTGGTGAAAATCGGCTCCTGCGCGGTGAGCGACGGGTGGCAGTCGCTGGCCCCCCTTCCGGAGCTGGCCGGCCTCTTCCTGGGCTGGCAGGGCACCACCGGCATCATCACCAAGATGGCCGTCAGCCTCTGGCCCAAACCGAAGCACTCCGTGCAGATGACCTTCCTGTTCATGGACTTCGAGGGCGCCGATAAAGCCCTCAAGGCGCTGGCGCGGACCCGCGTCCCCGACGACATCATCAGCCTCTCCTTCGCCTGGGCCGGCCAGGAGGCCTTCGTCGCGCAGTCCCACGAGAAGATTTCCCCCTATCCCGCCCTCCCCAGGAAACCGGACGACCCCGAAATCATCGTCTCGGTGGAGATTACCGGAAACACCCGGGAAGAGCTGGACGCCAAGGTCGGCGTCATCGAGGAGGTCGCCCGGCAGGAGCTCAAGGGCGTCAGGATGGTAGGGCCCCAGTCCGCGCCGAGCACCAGCGCCTTTTTCCCCATGCAGATGCTGGGGGTGCTCAGCTCCGGCGGCGGGCTGACCTGGGTGGGCTCCTACGGCCCCATGAGCCACTGGCTGGAGGCCATCAAGGAAGGCTGCGCGCTCCAGGACAAGCACGGCTTTACCCGCACCTCGTACAGTCGGGTCATGAACGAAGGTCACTTCGTCGGCCTGAGGTGGCTGCTGCCTTATGATAAGGGCGACCCCGTCCTGGTGGAGAAAATCAAGGCGCTGTGCCGCGACCAGATGGAGATGATTATCCGGCACGGCTTCATCCCCTATAAGACGCCGGTCTCGGCCATCCGGCAGCTGGAGGCCCGGGCCGACCCCGAGTGGACGAAACTACACCGCCGTGTCAAGGAGATGCTCGACCCCAATAATATCCTCAATCCCGGCCGGTGGGGTGCGCCCCCGGCCTGAAGTCATCCGGCTCAGCCAAAGGAGGCAACGATGGCGCTGAACGATGTGAAGGAATGGCTCTACGGGTGCTCGCGGTGCGGCACCTGCAAGGATATCCTCAATATCTTTGTCCCCGCCTGCCCCTCCGGGGAGATGTACCAGCTCGAGTCCTACTACCCCTCCGGGAAAATCGCCGTGGCCCGGGCCGTCAGCGAAGGCAAGCTCCCCCTGGACAATGACGACACCCGGGAGAGGATTTATGCCTGCACCGGCTGCCTCTCCTGCGAGCAGCAGTGCGGGGTCTATCACCACCAGCATATCTTCGAGATTATCCAGGCGGTGAGGACGGAAGCGGTGGGCCAGGGGCTCCTCAATCCCGCCTACATGGTCATGGTGGAGAGCCTCAAGAAGGACGATAACGTCTTCGGCAAGCCCAAGGCGGAGCGGGGAGACTGGGCCAGGGACCTGGACCTCAAGGACGCCGGGCAGGAGAAGGTGGCTACGGTCTATCACGCCGGCTGCATGCTCTCCTTCGACCGTGAGCTATGGAACGTGCCCCGGAGCGCCGTCGCCCTCCTCAAGGCCGCCGGCGTGGACGTGGGCATCATGGGCGCCGGGGAGTCCTGCTGCGGCGGCCGCGCCTACGAAATCGGGTACGTGGGGGAGTTCACCAAGTACGCCGAGCACTTTTTAGAGACGTTCAACTCGCTGGGGGCCGGCCGGGTCGTCACTTCCTGCTCGGACGGCTACAGCACCTTCCGGAAGCTCTACCCCAGAGTGAATATCGAGATGAAGTTCGAGGTGCGGCACACGGTGGAGTACCTCGACGAGCTCATCAAAGGCGGGAAGCTCAAGCTCACCAAAAAGGTGCCGATGAAGGTCACCTACCACGACCCCTGCCACCTGGGCCGGCACCTGGGCGACGACGGCATCTACGATGCGCCGCGGGAAGTCCTCAAGGCTGTGCCCGGCCTCGAGCTGGTGGAGATGGAGCGTCACCGGGAAAATGCCTGGTGCTGCGGGGCCGGGGCCGGCGTCAGCCAGGCCAACCCGGAGTTCGCCCTGTGGACGGCCGGCGAGAGACTGAAAGAGGCCAGGGCCACCGGTGCCGGGGCGCTGGTCACCGCCTGCCCCTGGTGCGAGAGGAACTTCAAGGACGCGGCTAAAGAATACGGCCAGGACATCGAGATTTACGATATCGCCGAGGTGGCCTGCCGGGCACTTTGAGAATGTGGAATCAGGGCGCCGGTACATCGTTACGGGCACCCGCCTTGTATTTTTCCGGCGCAGTCGCTAATATGTGTAGAAAAAGAGGGGGTGCCGTATAAGTCAACGCGCTGAGGCAGGCTAGAAAATCCAAACCGGGTTAAGGAGGTAAACAAACGTGGCCAAAGATTTGTCCAAGACACTGGCTGACCTGAAGGAAGATGAGGCGGTGGCCATCGTCCGGGAGAGGCTCAATGCTGGCGAAGACCCCCTGCGCATCCTCGATGACGCCAGCCGCGCCATGGAGACCGTGGGCAAGCGGTTCTCCAGCGGCGAGTACTTTATCCCGGACCTGGTCTATTCCGGCGAGATATTGAAGAGCATCAACGAGCTGGTCAAGCCGAAGCTGGCCAAGGGCGGAGCGGCCAGGAAGGGCGGCAAGGTCATCGTCGGCACGGTGGCCGGTGATATCCATGACATCGGCAAGGACATCGTCGTCTTCATGCTCGATGTCAGCGGCTTCGAGGTCTATGACCTCGGCGTGGACGTGCCCGCCAAGAAGTTCGTGGAAAAGATAAAGGAGAGCGGCGCGCCCATCGTCGGGCTGAGCGGGTTCCTGACGCTGGCCTACGACGCCATGAAGCAGACCGTCCAGGCCATCAAGGACGCCGGACTGCGGGACAAGGTCAAGATAATGATTGGCGGCGGCCAGATTACCGACGAGATAACCAAATTCACCGGCGCGGACGCCTACGGCAAGGACGCCGTGGCCGGGGTGACCCTCGCCCGGAAATGGTCCGGCGCCAAATAACCGTCCGCCGCAGATAATGTGCAGGAGGTAATAATATGGCAAAGAAATGGGAAGAGATGACACCGGATGAAAAGCAGGAGGCGCTGTTCGCCAGGTGGATGGCACCGAAAGACCCTGCGGGGAATGACCTTAAATACCAGAGCCCCAAAGCCGAAAAGGCGTTCAAGGAGAGAATAACCCGGATAAAAGACGCCATTCAGATGAAGAAGCTGCCGGATAGGGTGCCGATTTTTGTCGCCCCTAGCTTCTTCCCCGTTTATTATGCTGGAATAACTCCTCAGGAAGCCATGTATGACTACGACAAGTGCCGCATGGCATTTAAAAAATTTGTCGTGGACTTTGAGCCGGACGGCAACCTTGGAGCGTATGTACCCGGACCTGGGAAGTTCTTTGAGATCCTTGACTACAAGTTATATTCCTGGCCGGGCCACGGGGTCCCGCCTGAGCAGTCGTACCAGTGCAACGAAAGCGAATATATGACGGCCGGTGAGTATGACGCCCTGATTGATGACCCCTCTAATTTCTTCAGTAATACCTACCTGCCGCGTGTCTTCGGCAAATTAGGTGGTTTCCAAATGCTCCCGGCTCTCACCGGCATACTTGAAATATATGGCGTTGCCATTAACTTCATCCCCTTCGGTCTGCCTCCCGTTCAAGCCACCTATAAGGCGCTTTTCGAGGCCGGCGCTGAAGCCCTGAAATGGATGGGAGCCATGGGTGCCTGGAATGCCGATATCACTGCAGCCGGATTCCCGCTCATCGCCGCCGGATTTACCAAGGCACCATTCGATGTAATCGGCGACACCCTTAGAGGAACCAGGGGGATAATGGTGGACATGTACCGCCAGCCGGACAAGCTCCTCGAAGCCATGGAAAGGCTGACCCCGCTGATGATTAAGATGGGGGTAGGCACAGCTAAGCTGGTCGGACACCCCGTAATATTCATACCTCTGCATAAAGGCGCTGACGGCTTCCTCTCCGATGAACAGTTCAAGAAGTTCTACTGGCCCACCCTGAAGAAGGTCATGATGGGCTTGATTGCCGAAGGGGTTGTACCAATGCCGGCGGCTGAGGGGCACTGGGACTCACGTCTGGCGATTATGAGCGACTTACCCAAGGGCAAGACTCTATGGATGATTGACCAGAGCAATATAGCTAACGCCAAGAAAACAATCGGCAAGGTTGGTTGCCTGTTCGGCAACGTGCCCTCCGATTTATTAGTCGTTGGTACGCCCGAGCAGGTGAAGGACTATGTCAAGAACCTCATCGATACCTGTGCCAAGGGCGGCGGCTACATCGTGAGCAATGGGGCGTTCTTTGACCAGGCCAAACCGGAAAACGTCCATGCCATGGTTGACGCCGCCAGAGAATACGGCGCCTATAAATAGCCGCCGACCCGGCGGTGCATTGAACGACGAGCGGGAGGTCGCGGCGGGCGGCCTCCCGGTGGTTCTTGCCGCTAGAGCATCACGGTGCCGCCGTCGACGTAGAGCACCTGCCCCGTCATGAAGTCGGAGGCCGCCGAGGCCAAAAAGACGGCCGCCCCCAGCAGGTCTTCCGGCTGCTCGCGGCGCTGGAACGTCTGCTCGGAGGTCGCCAGCTTGAAGGTCCCCTCGGCGTCACGCTGGTTCAGGCTGGCCTCGGAGGCGGTGTAGCCCGGGGCGATGGCGTTGACGTTAATCTTCGACGGCCCCAGGGCCCGGGCCAGGGCGTGGGTCAGGGTATAGACCGTCCCCTTGCTGCAGGCATAGGGCAGGAAGACCTGCGCTGCTGGCACCTGGGCCACGTTGGAGGCGATGTTGATAATCTTGCCGCCGCCCCCCCTGGCCATCAGCGGGGCGATGGCCTTGCAGCACAGCCAGGTGCCGATGACGTTCACCTTTAAAATGCGCTCCCAGTCCTCCACCGTCCAGGCGTCCCAGGGCGTGATATCGAGTCCGTACCAGATGGCGGCATTGTTCACCAGGATATCCACCCGGCCGTACAGCTCCATCACCCGGTCCGCCATCTCTTTGGTAGCTTCCTCCGAGGAGATATCGGTCATCATGGCAGCCGCCCGGCCCCCCTTAGCCTTAATCTCCTTGACCGTGCCCTCGGCCCGCTCCAGGCTGATATCCGGCAGCAGCAGCCTGGCCCCCTCTTCGGCGTATTTCAGGGCGAAGGCCTTGCCCAGGCCGCGTCCGGCCCCGGTGATGACGGCTACCTTATCCTTTAAAACAGGTGACATGACTTCCTCCTTCGGCGTTGCGATTATAAAATCTATACCGGGCTTCCCTGGACCTCGTCGAGGATGCATTCCGTGGCCCACACGGCGGTCTCTTTGATGGTGCACCCGCCGGATACCTCCAGGAACTCGGCGCCCATCTCCGGTATCTTGAAGTCCCACGACTTTCCGTAGCGTTTCCGCTGGATATCCTTGCAGAGCTGTGAGCGGTATTTCTCGTCATATTTTTCCAGAATTACCCGCTGGACCACTTCGCAGCCGCGGCCCACCGTGCTCATGTCCCGGCCCCCTATCCCCTGCGCCGCCCCCAGCCCCATGCCGATGGCCAGGACGCTGCCGGTGACGGCGCCGCAGGAGCCGTCGCTGGTGATGCCCACCCCCGCCGAGAGCAGGCACAGGCCGGGAAAAAGGCGGTCCGCGATGTCCTCCGTAACGATTTCTACCCCTCCCCACCGCAGGGCATCGACGATGGCCAGGAAAGTGCACTGACAGCAGCCGCGGTACTTTTGCTCGTATTCCACCGCCAGCCCGGCCGCCCGGTTGATAATCTCTTCCCGCGTCCTGGTGAGCTGAGCCATCGTTTTGCCCCCGCTTTCATTACTGCCGCCGGTGATAAGAGGCCGGCCGGGAAGGGCCAGCCAAAGAAAATCTACACTACCATCACCGTTGTGTCAAGATAAGATTTTCTATACCGTTATCAGTTTTATTGGCGAGGGGAAATTACCCGCTCCGGTTTGACGCCGGCGCTGACTTTGTGCGAAAATATCCCTGAATTTGCTAATATTTTCCTCGACGGTCTAAGCGGGGCGTAGCGCAGCTTGGTAGCGCGTCTGAATGGGGTTCAGAAGGTCCCCGGTTCAAATCCGGGCGCCCCGACCATTTGACACAACGAATAAAAGCTACGGGTGGGAAATGGGGCTGGTGACCAGCATCAGTACCAGGACGAGCCCCACCACGGCCACGAACACCATGCCGATTATGGGTATTCGCCGGGTGTCTGTTTCCGTCGTGTCGTCAGGAACGGGGATGCGGAATACCTGGTAGAGCACGTAAAAATAGACTACCCAGATGGTCATCGCCAGCCAGAGAATCGGCGCCAGCCAGAAAAGCGTCCCGCTGGGGAGTCGGAAAACGGTGGCCGGGGCGTGGCCCTGCTCGCCGAGCTGGAGCTCCTCCGGTCCGATAAACCGTCCCTCGCCCAGGGCGGGGAACTGGATACCTACCTCGGTATGGTAAAAGGCCTTTCCTTCTTCCGGAAAGATGACGGTGACCGCGGCCTCCGCCGAGGCGTATGATGCCCGTATTTCCACCTCGCCGCTCTGCCGGGGGACGTATTCCATGACCGCCATGCCGTTATCATCGGTCACGGCATCCCCTATTTCCATCAGCCCGGTGGTGAAAAAGTCGGCTTTGGTATAAAATTTCACCAGCTTCCCCGCGACGGGCTGGTTCTGCGCATCCCGCAGGGCGGCGCTCAAGGTAAGCACCTGCCCCGCCTCCGCTTTTTCCGGTGCCAGCAGCTGCAGCGTAAAGTCTCCGGCCGGGACGGGTCCGGCGGCCGGTGGGACTTCCGGCTCCGGGGGGGCGGTCTCCCCGATTACCCGGAGGTAGGTCAGTATCTGCCAGCGCTCGTCATCGGAGAGGGAGGACTTAAAGGGGGGCATCCCCTTGCTGAGCTCGCCTTCGCTTAACTTCCAGAAATAGAAGTCCGGCTGCGCCTCCAGCTTTTGAGAAAAATCGCCGGTGCTGAAGTCCGCCGCCGCGATGCCGGCACCGGCGGGGCCGTGGCAGCCCTGGCAGGAGCGCTGGAAGATATCCTTACCGGCCCCCTGCGCCGAGGCGTCGTCCCAGGGAAACGGGTTCTTCTGGCCGGCATAGGGGGGCGGGGTTTCGCCGTCCTGGGCATAGACCACCACGGCCAGCACCGTCACCAGGAAAATGGCCGCCATCACCGCCGGGAATAGTAGTCTGGCTCTCATAGGGCTCTCCTCACCACCCCCCGGGACTCAGCTGAAGGCTCCGGTAAAGGCTGCGCCGCTCCGGTCTCCTCGGCCACCTCCCAGATTGAAATAAGCGGTATGACCTTGGCCAGAATCGCAAAAATAAGGATGAAGGCGGCGAAGGCCCCGGCGGTAATCGACCATTCCACCCAGGACGGGTGATAGGCCCCGAACTCGAAGGGCATCAGGGGCACCTCCAGAGTGGGGATAACGATAACGAACCGCTTGATCCACATCCCGATGTTGACCAGCACCGATGCGGTTACCAGTCGGGGAACGGTAGGAAGCTTGCGGAAGACGATGAGAAACGCCGGCATCACCATGCCTCCCACCACGAAAGACCAGAACCAGAGGGCGTTTTTCCCGAACATCAGGATTTCCAGCAGGTGTTTCTCCTCCACTTCCAGCTTGTAGCCCACCGTCAGGTACTCGCTGACGGTCAGGTAGAGATAGAGGGCCAGCGAGACAATCAGGAGGTAACCCAGGTTGCGGAAATGCCTTTCCGTGATGTACTCCTCGAGGTGGAAGAACTTACGGAAGATGGCCATGACGATGATGATGGAAGCGATGCCGGAGAAGATGGCCCCGATGACGAAGTAAATCCCGAAGATGGTGCTGTCCCAGCCGGGCCGCAGCAGCATGGAAAAGACGAACGATACCACGGTGTGGACGGAAACGGCGATGGGGATAATGAGGACCGCCATGATGCCGATGGCCTTCTCCAGGCGGTGACGCTGCTGGGGGGTGTTGCGCCATCCCACCGCGAGAAAGGTATAGAGCTTCCGCTTGAGGGATGACGCTTCCTGGCCGAGGCGGTCCCGCATCAGGGCGAAGTCCGGGATAAGCGGCAGATAGAGATAGATGAGGCTGCCGGTAAGGTAGGACGTGATGGACACGATATCCCACATGAGGGGCGACTGGAACCGACCGTAAACGATGATATGCCATACCCGGTCCGGTCGCCCCAGGTCGATGATGGGCATTAAAGCCCCGACGGATATAGCCACCACCGTTATCAGTTCGGCCATGCGCGTTACGGAGGTGCGCCACTGGGCGTGGGTGACGCGCAGGATGGCCGAGATAAGCGTCCCGGCATGGCTGATACCGATGAAGAAGACGAAGTTTACCAGGTAGAGCCCCCAGATGACGATATCGCGCATGCCGGTGACCTCAAGGCCGTAGCTCAGCTGCACGATAAAGGCGTAGAGTCCCCAGAGGACCACCGCCGCGAGGAAGAAGAGAAAGTAATAATACCGGTTACTGGTCCGGGCCAGCGGGCTGAGGACAGTACGCTCCAGGCGCTCGGAGTAATTTTCGGCGCCGCCGAACCTCATCGGGCCTCCTCCCCCCAGGGCCAGGGGCCGGGACGGTTATCATAGCCGTCGCCTCCCCAGCCCCATACCGGCGGTTGCAGCGGGCGGGGGTCGTTGGGTTTCCGGCCGAAGGCCTGGCCGTGGCCGGGCAGATAAAAGATGCGGGGCTGCGTCCCCAGGTCTTCCTTGTACCGGTAGGCGTTGTGGGTATCCAGGAACATGGACAGCTTCACCACCTCCACGCCATTGCTGGCAACATCCTCGTTGAGGTCGCCCATGTAAAGGACCTTCCTGGGGCATCCCTGCACGCACATGGGAAGCTTGCCGTCACGCAACAAGTGGGCGCAGAACATGCACTTGATTACCGTCCCCCGGACGGCCGGGACCGGGTAAAGGGGTGAGTATTCGGCCAGGGCAGCCTCGGGAGGGAGCTCCGGCTGGCCCCAGTTGAAGAAGCGCCGGTGATAGGGACAGGCACCCATGCACATCCGGCAGCCGATGCAGCGCCGGTGGTCGATGAGGACCACGCCGTCCCGGTCACGGTAGGTGGCGGCTACCGGGCAAACGTTGACACAGGGAGGGTTCTCGCACTGGTAGCACGGGGTGGGCATGAAATAGGTGCCGCCGCCGGGCAGGTCCGCCTCATAGACCTGAATCCACTCCTGCCCCTTGGGTACGTAATGGCCGTTGATGCAGGCCTGGGTGCACTGCGGCGGCGTTCCCAGCCCGATGCAACCATCACATCTTTTCAGGTCGATTACCATGCACCAGGCGCGGTTCCGGGCATCAGACGCCGTTTCTCCGGTGTGGCCTTCCGCGGCCCTGGCCGGCTTGAGCAGTCCCGATACCGGGTAGGCCGCGGCAGCCAGCAAACCCAGCGTGCCGGTGAATCCCTTAATGAACTGTCGTCTCGTAAGCCTCTTGTCTTTACGCTGCACCGAAACTCCTTCTGTCACCAGCTGCCTCTGGATGCGCCATAGCCCCGGCTCCGTGCTGACGGCAAAACACCGGCCGCGGTGGCTGGGCGCTACTTCGGGGAGGTTCCCCGGGAGAGCGCGCTCAGGATATCAACGGTCAACGGTATGATGGTGCTGTTCCGCTCGCCGGACATCTCCACCAGGGTCTGCAGGTAGCGCAGCTGGAGGGCGGCGGGCTGGTTATGAATAATTTTGGCGGCTTCCGCCAGCGTCGCGGCGGCCAGGCGCTCACCTTCGGCGTGAATGACCTTGGCGCGTTTTTCCCGCTCCGCCTCGGCCTGGCGGGCCATCGCCCGCTGCATGTCCTCGGGCAGGAGGACGTCCTTGACCTCGACCAGCGTCGCCCTGACCCCCCAGGGCTCTTCGCTCTGCTCGTCGATAATCTGCCGCAACCGGAGGTTAATCTGGTCGCGGTGGGCCAGCAGCTCGTCGAGCTCCGACTGCCCTAAAACGCTCCGGAGCGTGGTCAGCGCCAGCTGGATAATAGCCTGGCGGTACTGTTCAACATTAATCACGGCCTTGGTGGGGTCGATTACCATGAAATACACCACCGCATCCACCCGGACGGTCACGTTGTCCCGGGTGATTATCTCCTGGGGTTCCAGCACCGTAGTGACGATGCGGAGGCTGATTTTTATCATATGGTCCACGATGGGGATAATCAGGTTAAAACCGGGATTTCTCACCCCGGCCAGCTTGCCGAAACGGAGTATCACGCCGCGCTCGTACTGTTTGACAATCCTGATAGCGGCGGCCAGGAGCACCAGCACCACGACGACGATGAGAAAAATAATCCATGGATTCATTATCCGACCTCCCTTTTTACGTCTCCCGGGGTATCCTTTTGCCCGAGTACGGGCCAAATACTTCATAACGACGGGGGAAGCCGGTGGCTTCCCCCGTCTCGTTCAGGTACGAGGCGCTTGATTCAAAGCTCCTCGAAACTGGAAAGCCGCTATTCCGGAAGCGTCTGGGCATAGCCCAGCACGTCCACGGCGTCATCAGTACTCCAGCCGCTGGCTACTCCCGCCGGCATGGGGGTGCCCGGTTGCCCGAACCTTATCTTGTGAAGCACTTCCCAGGGGTTATCGTTAGCCAGAGTACCTACCCACTCGCCATCATGGAATTCGATCATCTTTCCGTCAGCCCCGTGGCAGGCGAGACAAGTACTGGTATACAACCGCTGGCCGTTGCTGACGTCAGCCCCTACTGCCTTCTTGGTCTTGTAGTCAATGTATTTGGTCTCGTCGATGATACCTTCACTGATAAAGTTAACCACGTCGGTCAGGGCTGCCTCGCTCAGCGCCGGGGAGAAGTTGTGCGCGGAATTATTGCCCCCTTTCATGATATCCAGGAGGGCATTTTTCTTTTTACTGGTGCCGGCATTGTAGATACCGGGGAATCCGGTGGCGTGGGAACCGCTGGCGTAAGCCCCGTCCGCGCCTTTGTAATCCCAGCCGTGGCACTCCTTGCACCGCCAGGTATCGGTGCCGCTTCTGGTGTTGGTGCTTTGCAGGGACCAGAGGGGCTGGTTACCGCCTGGCTCCGCCGCCCCTTCCGCCGCCTTCCACCAGTTATCATACACGGTGCCTCCCCTGACGATACTGGCCGGGTCAGCTTTGGATTCCCCGCAGGCAGTGACAAATAAAAGCCCTGCTAATAATAAGACCGCCAGTCCCAGTTTCTTCATGATTTACCTCCTTTTTTATTACCTTCACCACGCCCGGCATATTATTTCCATCGCCGGTAAGTGGCGTTCATACCGTCACGTTGTTTCCGGCACGAAGGTGCGCTCGCTGACCAGCACGCGGATTGTCTCGTGGAACCTGGAGTTGGCCACCTTGATAAGCCCGCTGAGCAGGCCGTAGCCGAGATGGCAGTCCTGCTGCATGAGCGCCCGGAGCTTGCTGCTGTTAATAGAGAGGGCCCGGGTATTTTGCAGGCAGACCGCGGTGAGGATGTAGGCATCCGGCTCGACGAAGGCCGACCAGCCCAGCACCTCGTTCCTGCCGACCATGTCCACCGTGACCTTCCTGGGCGGTTGGGGCGGGTTC
>Ga0154784_1062_pt3 | contig 24588 bp, 24 predicted proteins | sample Rifle2008BG16ft_FD_105792 | JGI IMG/M metagenome (GOLD analysis project Ga0154784, IMG submission 105792) | Chloroflexi bacterium RBG_16_60_22 | reverse complement strand
GAGCGGGTAGGGCCGGCCGCTCTCTATCTGGTCGGCGATGGCGTTGGACTGCATCTCGCGGTAGCGTTTCGTCCATATCGGGAAACGCGCGGAGCCGATGCCCGGCGGCATATCTTTCACTCTTTCGTGGAGGGTGATGTCATTGGTGAGGGGCTGTTGGTAGGTGCTGAAGCGGTTGCCGCCGGCCACCTCGAAGTTGCCGGTGATGGCCGCCAGCAGGATAACGGCGCGGTGGTTCTGCACGCCGTTGGAGTGGTGGGTGGTGGCGTTAGCGCTGAGGTGTACCTTGGCCGGGCGGGTGGTGGCGTAGAGACGGGCCGCTTCCCTGATTCTGGCGGCGGGCACCCGGGTTATCTCCGCCACGCGCTCCGGGGTGTATTCCCTCACCAGCTCCTTCAGCCCGTCGAAGCCCACCGTCCACTTCTCGACGAACTCTTTGTCGTGGAGGTTTTCGCCGATGATAACGTTCATGAAGCCCAGCGCCAGGGCGCCGTCGGTGCCGGGCCGCAACTGGAGGTGGATATCGGCGCGGGCGGCCAGGGCGGTACGGCGGGGGTCAACGACGATGAACTTCACACCCCTCTCCCTGGCTTCGAGGTTGTCCTGCCAGGCCTTGGGGGAGGATATCACACCGGCGCCCCAGACCAGCTTGCATTTCGTCTCCGGCTCGACGCTGGCGCTGGAGGCCGTCAGCGTGGAGTAGTCGGCGCCGTAGGTCAGGTTGGAGGCAATCCAGGTGCCGGAGAAACAGTTGCTGCTCTCGGTGCAGTAGTTGGGCGACCCGAAGGCGTGGGTCAGGCGGTGGAAGTAGGGGCGGGGCTCCTTGGTATAGGCTATCCAGAAGACTACCGATTCCGGTCCGTACCTTTCACTGGCTTTCTGGAGATTATCGGCCATGGTGTCCAGCGCCTCGTCCCAGCCGATGCGCCGCCACGACCCGTTGGCGCGTTTGACCGGGTGCCGGAGGCGGTCGGGGTGGTAAACAAAGTCCAGCTGGGCCTTCCAGCGCGGGCAGTAAGCTACTTTGGGGTCGGCCATCTCTATTTTAACGGCTTTGCCGTCCCGGACGTGGATTCGGGTGGGGCAGGAAGCGGTGCACATGTAGCAGATGCCGTCTTTGACTTCTACCGACTTCACCATGATACCGTTCTCCCCTTCAATCGTGATACGAGGCAACCTTTGAGCATACTATATCACTTTCTTCATCATTATACCATCATGTAGCCAGGACGCGGCTGTGATATAATGATAGCACAGTATTACTGCGGAGAAATCGATACTGGAAGGAATAGAGCTAGCCCGTAAAGCCGTGGAGGTCGCCAGCGACAAGCAGGCCGGAAACATCGTCCTGCTGGATGTGCGCGGTATCTGCAGCTTTACGGACTTTTTCGTTATCTGCGCCGGAGAAAGCCAGCGGCAGGTGCGCACCATCTACGATGAAATCATGCGGGACCTGAAGAAGGAAGGCATCGCGCCGCACCACCACGAGGGCGCGCTCGACTCCGGCTGGCTACTGCTCGATTACGGCGACGTCATCGTGCATATCTTCGGGGCCGCCGAGCGGGACTACTACCGGCTGGACGAGCTCTGGCACGAGGCCATGACGGTTCTCAGGATTCAGTAGGCCCCGGCGGGAAAATCTCTTTCCCGGAGAAGAAGAGCGCTATCTCTTTTCTCCCGTTTTCCACGGAATCGGAGGCGTGCGTCGCGTTGCGCTGGACATCCAGCCCGTAATCGGCCCGTATCGTGCCCTTCTCCGCTTTAGCGGGGTCGGTGGCCCCCATAATCTTCCGGATACGCTCCACGGCGTCCTCCCCTTCGAAGACGGCGGCCACGATGGGGGCGGAGGTGATGTACGCCACCAGGTCCCTGAAGAAGGGCTTGTCCCGGTGCACGGCGTAGTGCCGCTCCGCCAGCGACCGGTCCATGTGCAGCATCTTGAGCGCCAGCAGCTTCAGTCCGTCCCCCTGGAGTCGGCCGATGATGACGCCGGCCAGTCCCCGCTGCATGGCGTCCGGCTTGATGAGTACCAGAGACCTTTCCATCTTCAGCTCCTGAATGAATTTGTTCTTCAGCCGGTATTGCCGCGGAACAGTCCGGCCAGGGTCTCGACGCCGACCTCCTCCAGCGAGCCCACGATGAGGTCGGCGTTTTTCAGGCTGTCCCGGGAGTGGCTGTTGGTCACGGCGATGCACTTCATGCCGGCCCGGTGGGCGGCGGCCACCCCGGCGATGGCGTCCTCGATGACGACGCAGCTTCCGGGGTCCGCGCCCAGCTTTTCGGCGGCCAGCCGGAAGACCTGCGGGCTGGGTTTGCCCTCGGGCACCTCCGTGCCGGCGGCGATGGCCTGGAAACAGCCCTCGATGCCAAGCCCGCGCAGGATGATTTCGATGTTCTCCGGAGGCGCCGAGGAGGCGATGGCCGACTTTATTCCCTGGCGGTTGAGGGATTTTATCAGCTCGATGGCCCCCGGGAGCGGCCTGATGTCAGCGCCGACCCTCCGGCGGTAGCTCGCCTGCTTGGCGTCGGTGATGGTGTCGAACTCTTCCCTGGAAATATCATAACCGAGGGCGTCGTAGATTATCGTGTCGTGCCGCTGGCCGAAGTGCCTCATGAACTCCTCCCGGCCGTAGTCCACCCCCCTCTTCCCGAAGACCTCGCGCCAGGCCTGGTAGTGGTACTCGCCGGTGTCGGCAATCACCCCGTCGAGGTCCCAGAGGACCGCCTCCAGCCGGTTATTTTTTGGCAAGGGCGGACTCCTCGATGATGAACTGCTTGGAGTGGCCCTCGGCGACCACCGTGCCGTCCTTGAGGCTGATTTCCGCCCGGCTTTCCAGCAGCTTCCGCGTCTGCCGGGTTATCCGGGCGGTGACATCGAGCGTCTGCTCCACCTTGACCGGCTGGCGCAGCCGGATGTTCATGGTGGCGGTAATGCAGGTGATACCGTTGAGGAACCCCACGTTATTCATCGCCTCGTCCAGTATCAGCGCGAGGATGCCGCCGTGGACGAGCCCCGGCCACCCCTGGAAGACCTTTTCGGGCTTAATTTCAGCCTTGAGAATACCTTCCTCCAGCCTGAATTTCAGCTTCAGCCCGATGGGGTTATGCTCGCCGCACCCGAAGCAAAAGTTCTTATGGATATCGGTTTCGATGGATACTTTCGGCAGCGCTACCATGTCACTGTCTCCGTTCTCTCGTTCTTTTAAAAATGCCGCCAGCCCGTCCGGTCGGCCTTGACGGCCCGGCCGGCGGCGTTGACGAGGTCGATATGTCCCGTTTTTCCCCCGGTGATTTCACCGATGACGGTCACCGGGCAAGCCATCGCCGCCCCGGCTCTGGCAACGGTGTCCGCGGCGCCGGTAAAGAGCAGCTCGTAGTCCTCCCCGCCGCCCAGCGCCAGCTCCAGCGCCTTCTCCCCGAAGCTGTCCTTTACCGTCTGGTGAACCGGAAGCTTATCGGCGTGGACGCGGGCGCCGACGCGGCTCGCCTCGCAGATATGGCGGAGGTCGGCGATGAGCCCGTCGCTGATATCGATGGCCGTGGCAATGCCGTTCTCAATCAGCACCCTCCCCTCGTCCAGGCGCGGCACGGGGTGAAGAAAAGCGTCCCTTAAATATCCGGTGGCCTCCGGCCCGAACGCGAGCTTCTTCGTCAGCATCTCCAGCCCGGCGGCAGCGGTGCCCAGGTGGCCGGTGACGGCTATCACATCGCCGGGGCGGGCGGTCGAGCGGCGCAGGAGCTTGTCACCCCGGCCGCTCCCGATGACGGTAACGGTAATCGAGACCACCGGCGACCCGCTGATATTGCCCCCGGCGATGGCCGTGCCCGTCCGGCCAGCCAGGTCGAGCATCCCCTCGTAGAGCGCCGTCACGTCCTCCACTTCCGTGTCTTCCGGCAGGTCCAGCGCCACCAGCGCGTAGCCGGGGACGCCGCCCATGGCGGCGATATCGCTGAGGTTGATGGCCAGCGATTTCCAGCCGAGCTCCCGCCAGGTGGCCGTTTCCAGCGAGAAGTGAATGTCCTGGACGAGGGAATCGACGGTGGCCAGCTCGATGGCGGAATCACAGCGCCAGGCGGCGGTGTCGTCACCGATGCCGATGATGAGCCGGTCGGGTCTGGACGACTGTCCCGGCGCGCCGGCGACCTTCCTGGCCAGGAGGTCAATCAGCCCGAACTCGCCCACTTCCCCGACTTTCATAGCTAAATTATAGCATAATAGCCGGGTGGCTCTCTATCCGGGTGAGGTGGCTTTGCCTTAAAAATACTTTATTTGTGTCACCCTGAGCGCAGCGAAGGGTCTACAGCGGTAGGGATTCTTTCGTCACTTCGTTCCTCAGAATGACATTTGGGGCAAAGCCGTTGGCCGGGAAAGGTGCTGAGGTAAAATATTCACGGTGAAAAAGATTACGCTGGCCTTTCTCATGAGTAAGAATTATACTTGAAGTGGAGATGATTATATGCCCACCCGCCCCCTCATCAAGGCCCTGACCGAAGCCGGCATCGGCTCCCGGCGCCGCATGGCCGACGCTGTCCGGCAGGGACGGGTGGAGGTCAACGGGGAGCTGGCGGAGTCCTTCAACCACCCGGTCGATATCTCTAAAGACCGCGTCGCTATCGACGGGCGGACGGTCGACCTTAAACCCGGCGAGGTCATCTGCCTGATGCTCAACAAGCCGGCCAATGTCGTTTCCACCGTCAGCGACGAGAAGGGACGCCGCACCGTGCTGGACGTCCTGCCTGAGAAATACCGCCGCCACCGCCTCTACCCGGTGGGTCGGCTGGACATCGATACCACCGGCCTGCTCCTGCTCACCAACGACGGCGACCTCACCTATCGGCTGACCCACCCCCGCTTCGAGCACGAAAAAGAGTACCTGGTGCAGATTAAGGGCAGGCTCAGGGCGGAGGAAATCAGGCGACTCGAAGGGGGCATCCGGCTGGAGGACGGCCCGACCCACCCGGCCTCCGTCAAGGCCGTCCCGCTGCCGCCGTTCAATTACTCCATCACCATCCACGAAGGCCGGAAGCGCCAGGTGCGCCGCATGTTCGAAAGGCTGGGGCACCCCGTCCTGGCCCTGAAACGCGTGCGCATCGGCGGACTGGACCTGGGCGACATCAAGGAAGGGGAAGTGAGGCGGCTGACTAAAAAGGAAATCGAGGTTCTACTGGGTCAGGGGTGAGGTAAAGCCAATTATCGCGTGCCAACCAGGCCGCTTCATCGGCGCTTTTCAAAACCGGCTTTTCTTTGTTATACTAGACTGGTTTTCCTTAACATTTCATCCGGATAATGGTTTCATTGACAGCGCACGCGATTATCGAACGAGCCAGGAACGAAGGCAGGGTCTTCCTGACCGAGGTGGAGTCCAAGGAACTCCTCGGCGAGGCAGGCATCAGCGTCATCCCTGCCCGGCTGGCTAAAACGCCGCAGGAAGCTGCAGCCATCGGCCGGGAGTTGGGCTTCCCGGTGGCCCTGAAGATAGCCTCGCCGGACATCATCCACAAGAGCGACTCCGGCGGCGTCCGGCTGGGACTGGCCACCCCGGAGCAGGTCGTGGAGGCCGGAGACGCTATGCTTAAAGAGACCGCCCGGGAATACCCCCTTGCCGCGGTTCAGGGCCTCTCCGTGCAGGCCATGGCCCCGCCCGGCACCGAGGTGATAATCGGCATGACCCGGGACGCCCAGTTCGGCCCGGTGCTCATGTTCGGCCTCGGCGGCATCTGGGTGGAAGTCCTGAAGGACATTTCCCTGCGGGTGACGCCCCTGACCCGGAGGGACGCCCGCGAGATGATTGAAGAAATCAGGGGTTTCCCGGTGCTCAGGGGTGAGCGCGGCCGGGAGCCGGCGGATATCACCGCGCTGGAAGACATGCTGCTGGCGGTCTCCGCCTTCGTGGCGGGGAACCCGGCGGTCCGGGAGCTCGACCTCAATCCCGTTATCGCTTCCGGGAACGGCGCCGTGGCCGTGGACGCCAGAATCGTGCTGGAGGAAAAATAAGATTACTGAAAAACTGATGGACCTGAGGTCGGTGCTGGAGAGTGCCGCAGCGCGCTTCGCCGCCAAGACGGCGATTGTCATCGGCGACCGCCGCGTGACCTTCGCCCAGCTGGAGGCGGACGCCAACCGGGTGGCCCACGCCCTCGTCAAGATGGGGGTAAAGAAGGGCGACCGCGTGGCGATGATTCAGGCCAGCAACCCGGAGTTCGTGGCCGTATTCTTCGGGATTATCAAGGCCGGGGGCATCGCTGTTCCCCTCGACGCCCGGTATATCCCTAACGAGCTGGCCCGCATCTTCAACGACTGCCTTCCCAGGGTGCTGGCGGTCGAGGACCCATCCCTGAAAGCCCTGCTGCCGGAGATGTCCCGCTTCAAATCAATCGACCATGTTATCGCCGTCAACGCCGAAGGCAATGAGCGGACTATCGGCTATCAGCAAATCCTGGCGGAAAATCCCCCCTCGCGCCTCAAAGTTCCCATTTCTCCGGGGGATACCGCCGTTATCTCCTACACCGGGGGGCCCACCCAGGAGCCGCACGGCGTCGAGCTCTCCCACCGGAGCGTCTGCACCGAGGCCATCAACTCCGCCGAGGTCTTTGAGCAGACCGATAAGGACGTGCTGCTGCAGTTCGCCCTGCCCATGTACCACCAGTTCGGCCTGACCGCCGTGCTGCTGGCTTCCATGTACCAGGGCAGTACCGTGGCGGTGGTGAGCGGGACGGGGCGGTCCATCCACCGCTTCATGGAGGCCGTGGAGAGGGAAAAAGGCACGATGTACCTCGGCGTCCCCTATATCTACGCCCTGATGATTAACGTCGCCCGGCGCGAAGGCATACCCTATGATTTAAGCTCGCTGCGACTCTGCATCAGCGGCGGCGCCCCCCTGCCGGTGGAGATTATCCGGCTCTTCAAACAGCACTTCGGCTTCAACCTCCTCGATATCTACGGCCAGACGGAGTCGGTCTCGCAGATTACCGTCTCGCCCATCGACGGCTCCGGCAAGCCCGGCTCCTCGGGCCAGCCGATGCCCTGCTGGGAGATAAAGATTTTTGACGATGACGATAACGAGCTTCCCCCCGACCGCGAAGGCGAGATAGTCGCCCGCGGCCCGGTGATGACCGGCTTTTACCACCGCCCCGAAGCCACCGCCGCCGCGCTGAGGAACGGCTGGCTGCATACCGGCGATATCGGCCGTATTGACCGGGACGGCTTCCTCTTTATCACCGGCCGCAAGCGCAAGATGCTCATCCTCAAGGGCCAGAATATCTTCCCCGCGGACATCGAAGAGGTGATGGCGACACATCCCAGGATAGCCGAGGTAAGAATCGTCGGGGTGCCGGACGTTATCCGCGGCGAGACGGTCAAAGCGCTGGTGCGCCTGAAGCCGGGGGAGACGGCCACCGAGCCGGAAATCCGCCAGTACTGCCAGGGACGCATGGCCGACTACAAGCTGCCGCGGGAGATTGTCTTTACGGACGTCATGCCGGAGGTAATCCCCAACTGGAGGCGTCCCGCCGGCCGGGCGGTCGGAGAGCTCAGGATAGAAGAAACAGGCTAGAGTTCCAGAGAATGATGGCCGCGTAGGCGGCTACCGCGACCCACGTGGCGATGACCCCCACCCTGGGGAACCGCCGGTAGACATCCCACAGTATAAAGGCGCACAGCAGGGCGCCGACCGTTTTTACTATCATGAACCCGACTTCCCCCACCAGCGGCTCCAGCAGCGGATTGCCTTCCCGCGCCCTTCCCCCATCGATGAGGAACTCGGTGAGCACCCCGTCCATGACGACGAAGGCTATGAGCGCGCCGAGGAGATATTTTATTTTATTCCGGCTCAGGTGTAACCGCATGTCAGACCACCACGTTCAGTATTGCCAGCAGCACGCGGAAGCGTGCCGGTATTTGCCCCAGCAGTTCGCCGTCAGCCTGCAGATGCAGCGGCTGCGCCGACCTCACCTCTATTTCCCTGGCCTTGCGCAGCTTTACCTTCGGATGTGTCAGGTGCGTCCCCCGGTAGATGCGCGGCAGCGACCAGAGGAGGTCGGGCTTGCTTAAATCGCCGATAATCAAAACGTCGAAATAGCCGTCGTCGACCCGGGCATCGGGCGCGGTGAGCATACCCCCGCCCCCGTAGCGGCCATTGTTCATGATGACGGTGCAGACCCGCTCATCGACCACCTCGCCGTCGATGGTGATGGAGACATCGCGGTTCCGGTAAGATACCAGGGTGGCCAGCAACCCCAGCAGGTAGGACGGCAGGCCCCCCAGTGCCTTAAACTGCTGCGTGGTACGCCGGACAATCTCGGCATCGAAGCCCATGCCGGCGAAATTAACGAAGAGCCTCTCCACGGTGCGGCCATTGCTGGCGTATTCCACCATGCCGAGGTCGACGGTGACCCGCCGCGGTTGTAACAACTTCCGGCAGGCCTCTTCACAGCCGCGCGGGATGCCCACGGTACGGACGTAGTCGCCGCCGGTGCCGGTGCTGATGATGCCCAGGGTGGCTTCCCCGATGCCGCCGGACTTGTACAGCCCGTTGACGACCTCGTTGATGGTGCCGTCGCCCCCCACCGATATCACCATGTCGTAGCCGTTCCGGGCGGCGGCCGTGGCCAGCTCGATGGCGTGCCCGGGGGCCTCGGTCAGGTCATGTTCGAAGCGGAGGCCGGACCCCTTGAAAAGGGCCTTTATCCGCGGCCACTCCCGACCCGTCCGGCCGGCCCCGGCCGTCGGATTTACAATCACTTTAGCGTATGTTGAACTCAACCGATACCTGCCCCGGGGGAAAAGAGAAGTTAGTCGATTGCTTGACAAGAGTATAGCACAGCCGCCGCCCGGAGAGTATTAAATTCCCGTTAATTTATCATAATGAAATTATAAAGATTCCCCTGCCTCAACTCTTCATCTATGAGTCAATCAAGCTTTCCAGGATTTATCCTGATGAGCTGGTCGTCATCGGCCGTCGGCACGCCGCGCCCGTCACGGTTGCTGGTAAGCAGATAGAGCAGGTTCTCCGGGCCGGCAACCACTTCACGCAGTCGCCCGAAGTTTCTCTCCAGATGGCGCCGCAGCGCCGCCGTTTCTCCGCTTATCTCCGCCCGGTAGAGACCCTGGCCGCGGAGACCGCTAAAAAAGACGGAGCCTTGCCAGAAAGTCGCCCCGGACGGCGCCCAGGTATCGCCGCCGCTTTGCAACACCGGGCTGACCATGCCTTCCGCCGTCGCGTCGCCGCGGACGAGCGGCCAGCCGTAATTGGCCCCGGGCCGGATAAGGTTCAGCTCATCGGTAGCCTGGGAGCCGTGCTCCGTAGCCCAGAGTCGCCCCCGGTCATCCCAGGCCAACCCCTGAGGGTTGCGGTGCCCATAGGAATAGACCGGTGAACCGGGGAACGGGTTGTCACTCGGAACGGCACCATCGTCTTCCAGGCGTAAAATCTTGCCGGCCAGCGAGTTGAGGTCCTGGGCCAGCGCCGCGTTTCCCGAGTCGCCGGTGGTAATATAGAGTCGGCCGTCCGGCCCGAACTTTATTCGGCCGCCGTTATGGATACTACCCGCCGGAATACCATCGAGAATTACTTCACCGTCCGCCAGGATATCGTCCTTTTTAAAGTACCTCGCCACGCGGTTTACCGGATTATTCCCGTCCTGACGGGTATAATAGACGTAGATGAAACCATTGACGTCAAAGTCAGGGTGAACGGCAATCCCCAGCAGTCCGCCCTCGCCGCGGGCGGCGACTTCTGTAATTGTCAGTAGCGGCTCAGTTAAAAGCCCCTTCTGGGCATCAACCAGCCTTACCCTTCCCGGCCTTTCGGTAAGGATGATACTGCCGTCCGGCAGAAAGTCGAGCGCCCAGGGTATTTCCAGCCCTCTGGCCAGGGAGACGGCCAGCTCGGCGTCCCTGACAGCCGGCTCCTGCCCCGGAGTCGAAGATGGCGCCGCCGCGGGCGTCTCCAGCCGGCCCGCCCGGAAATTCCACCATATCAGCCCGGCCGCCACCAGAACCCCAATCAATACCGACACGGCTATTATTTTCTTTATCATTGACCGCCCCGGTTCAACTCCACTCGCCGGCGCCGGTCCAGACGCGCGCCATCTCCCCGGCCAGGAGCCGGTGCTCCGCCCGCTTCATGTCCGGGTCCACCCGGAAGAAGTCTATCGCCTCGGCGCGGGCCAGCTCCAGAAGGGCGACGTCGGATATCCTCGCCATGCGCAGGTCGGGCAGGCCGCTCTGGCGCGTCCCGAAGAACTCGCCCGGCCCGCGCAGTCGCAGGTCCGCCTCGGCCAGCTCGAAGCCGTCCTGCACGCTCTCTATTATGTCAAGTCGCTCCCGCCCTACCTCGGTGGGGTTTTCCGCCAGCAGCATGCAATAGCTCTGCGCCTCACCGCGCCCTACCCGACCCCGGAACTGGTGCAGCTGGGAGAGCCCGAAGCGGTCGGCGCTCTCTATCAGCATCACCGTGGCGTTGGGCACATCGATGCCAACCTCAATCACGGGGGTCGAGACCAGGATGTTCAATTCGCCGGAGCGGAAGGCCGCCATGACCGCGTCTTTATCGGCCCCGCTCAAGCGACCGTGCAGCAGGCCGAGACGCAGGTCCGGGAAGACCTCACGGGAGAGGCGCTCGTACTCCGCCACCGCCGCCTGGGCGGCGATAGTCTCCGACTCCTCGATGAGGGGGCAGAGGATAAAGGCCTGGCGCCCCGCGCCCACCTGCTTTCTCACGAAGGCGTAGGCGCTCTCCCGCTGGTCAGGCTTGAGCCACTTCGTCTTCACCGTCTGCCGGCCCGGCGGCAGCTCGTCGATGACGGAAAGGTCGAGGTCGCCGTAGAGCGTGAGGGCCAGGGTGCGGGGAATGGGGGTGGCGGTCATCACCAGCATGTGGGGGCTGAACCCCTTCTCTCGCAGGGCTGACCGCTGTTCCACGCCGAAGCGGTGCTGCTCGTCGACCACCGCCAGTCCCAGCTTGAGGAACTCGACGCCCTTCTGGACGAGGGCGTGCGTGCCGATGACGATATCGATTTCGCCGGATAGAATCTGCTTTTGAATCTGCCGCTTGCCGGCCTGCCGTATATCGCCGATGAGCAGGGCTACCCCCAGGGGACGCTCGCGGACGCCGGAGAAGCTCCGCAGGTAGCCCTCCCCCTCTTCCCGACCCACCCTGGATAAAAGCCGGCAGATGGTAGCGAAGTGCTGCTCGGCGAGAATCTCGGTGGGCGCCATGAAGGCCGCCTGGCAGCCGTTGGCCGCCGCTTCCAGCAGGGCCGCCGTGGCCACCACCGTCTTGCCGCTGCCCACCTCCCCCTGTAATAGCCGGCACATCGGGCGGGACTTCTCCAGGTCCGCCTTAATCTCCGCCATGACCTTATGCTGCGCCGCGGTGAGGGTAAAGGGCAACGACTTTAAAAACGTATCCAAAACCGGCTGTTTAACATCAAAAGGCGTGCCCGGCCGCGTCTCCTGGAAGTCGCGCTTCCTGCTCATCACGCCCAGCTGGAGCAGAAAAAGCTCGTCGAAGGCCAGGCGGGTACGGGCCCGGTCCTTGACCGCCTCGTCCTCCGGGTAATGGGCCTGGCTGATGGCCTGCGGTAGCTCCAGGAGGTGGAGCCGCTTTCTTAAATCTTCCGGCAGGAAATCGGGTACCTGCGGCGCCCAGAGGTCGATGAACGCCTTCATCAGCTTCCTGACCTGCCGCGGCCGCAGGCCCTGGGTCAGCGGGTAGACCGGTACCAGGCGCGCGGTGTGGACCAGGTCCTGGCCTTCCATCAGCTCCCACTCCGGCGAGAGAAACACGTGGCGTCCTTTGAAGAGGCTGACGCGGCCGCTGAGCATTATCCGGGCGTTGGTGGTGAGCTTCTTCGCCAGGTAGGGCTGGTTGAACCAGACCACCCGCATGTTCCCCGTCTCGTCGCCGACGATGGCCTCGGTGCTGCGCCGGCCCCCCGGCCGGGACTCCTGGGCCTGCCAGACATTGGCCACGATGGTCTGCTCCTCCCCCTCCGCGAGCTGAGAGATGAACTTGAGGCGGCTGTAGTCCAGGTGGCGGTGGGGAAAGAAGTAGAGCAGGTCGCGCACCGTCTTCACGCCCATCCTGCCGAACTTGCCGGCAAGGCTGGTGCTGATGCCTTTAACGATGGTAACGGGGGAGTCCAGGCCGGGACCGGCGCCGGGCGCCGGGGTCGATTTTTTCACCTTCGGGGCCGGCTTTTTCGCGGTAACCGTCCGGGGAGCGGGTGGTCCGGCGGCGGGCCCTTTCCCCATCTCATCGAGGAAAGCCAGGACGCCCTGCGCCCATTCCCGGCGCTGCGGCGGTGTCAGGGCGGCATAGCCGGGGGCGAAGAGCTGGCGGAAACGCTTCAACATGGCCGGGCTGGTGACTGATTCCGCCGCTTGAGCCGACCAGTTGCGCAGGAATTTGTCCAGCCCGCCGAACACGGCAATGTCCGCGTAGTCGCGCTGCCGCTCCAGGTCGAGGACTTTGCGCAGAGAATCGGCGTTCATCGGCAATACATTCCCGCCTAATTATAGCCGGAATCCGGGGAGAAAAGCACGGATAAAACCGTCATTGCGAGGAGCCCGCCTGAGGCGGGCGACGAAGCAATCTTAAAGTGTCTATAGAGATTGCTTCGCCTCCGGTTCGCAATGACATGCCGCCGGGAAAAAGGAATATCCGCCGCCGGGGACGGTCACGCCGATGACACTGCCGGTAATGACCCTGGCCGTCAATACTACCTGGCTGCCTCGAGGAAAGTCAGGGCGAGGGCCTTGGGGCCGGCGTACGTCCCGACCACCGGGCTGATGATTGAGCGCCGGATACGCTCCCTGGGGAAGAGCGCGCCGAGACGCTCCACCAGGGCATCGGCGTCATCGGGGGTGGTGGAATGCTCCACGGCCAGCGCCTCTACCTTGCCGTAACCGGCTATTACGCCGTACATATAGTCGAGTCCCGCGCTCATGGAGCGCACGCGGGTCAGGGGCGACATCTCGCCTTCTTTGATGGTGAGTATCGGCTTGACGGACAGCATCGAGCCCAGCAGCCCGCTGGCCTTGCCGATGCGCCCGCCCTTGGCCAGGTACTTGAGCGTATCGAAATAGGCGATGAGGTGCGACCGCGACACCGCCTGGCGCGCCAGGTCGGCCGCTTTCTCCAGGCTGGCCCCTTTTTTAACGGCCTCGGCCGAGGAGATGGCAATCAGCCCCTGGCCCATGGCCACCGAAAGCGAATCGATTATCTCGATGCGGCACTTGCCGGACACCATTTGCTTGGCCTGCGTTGCCGACTGGTAAGTGCCGCTGAGCTTGCTGGAAACGACGATGACCAGAATCTCATCGGTCTCCTTGGCCAGCTTCTGGTAGACCTCCAGGAAATCGTTGGGCGTCGGCTGCGTCGTCGAGGGCAGAGTAGACTCGGTTACCAGGCGCCGGTAGAACTCCTCGGTGGTGATGTCCACGCGGTCGCGGTAGATATCCTCGCCGAAGCGCACGTAGAGCGGCACCACGGTGAGTCCCAGTTCCCGGGCCAGGTCTTCGGTGATGTCTGATAGCGAATCCGTTACGATTTTAACTGTCATTCCAGCCTCCAACGTTCCTATTCAATAGAAATAATATAGCTGTAGTGGGGCTGTCCGCCCCGGATAACTTCGACCTGCAACTGCGGGTACTCTTTCGTGATGCTGGCGCTTATCTGCTCGGCCTCGGCGGCCTCCGCTTCGGCCCCGTAGTACATGGTAACCACCTCGGCCTTCTCCAGGTCCAGCCGGTCCAGGAGCTTATGGATGACCTCGGCGTTGGTTTCGCCGGCGGCCACGAGGTCGCCGTCCAGCAGCCCGATGGGCTGCTTCTTTTTAATCTTCAGGCCGTTTATCCTGGTGGTGCGCACCGAGCGGGTGACCTCGATGGTCTTTACCGCGGCGAGGGCCTTGGTCATGATGTCGGCGTTGGTGTTGAACTCTGCCTCGTAGTCGAAGGCCAGCAGCGCCACCACCCCCTGCGGAATGGTGCGGGTGGGCACCACCTTGACCTTTTTCTCCGTCAGCGCCGGTACCTGTTCGGCGGTGAGGATGATGTTCTTGTTGTTGGGCAGGATGATAATCTTGTCCGAGAAAGTGGACTCCACCGCCTGGAGGATATCCTTGGTACTGGGGTTCATCGTCTGGCCGCCGGGCACGACGGCGGCGGCGCCCAGGCTGCCGAAGACATCGGCCAGGCCGTCCCCGGAAGCCACGGCGATGACGGCCGTATCCGTGGTGGGCAGCCGGTCCTTCTGCATCTCCAGGTAGTCCTGGTGCTGCTCGTCCATGTTGCGGATGCTGACCTGGTGCATCGTGCCCAGCTTGGTGGCAAACTGGACGACGTTCCCCGGCGTCAGGGTATGGATATGGATGCGCACCGCGGTCTCGTCGCCGACGACAATCAGGGACTCGCCTTTCTTCAACAGTCGTTTCTTGATGGTTTCTGCGTCCAGCTTCTCCCCCTTGAGGAGGAACTCGGTGCAGTAGCCGAAGGGCACCTCTTCGACGCCGGCCGCCGCCGTCAGCGACGCCACGTGGGGGGTCTCGCTGACGATTATCTGCGGCTTGCGGAGTCGCATCAACTCGGTCTCGCCGCGGAGGTAGCGCATGGCCCCCTCGAAGATAGTGTAGAGGCCCTGGCCGCCGGCATCCACCACGCCGGCATCCCTGAGCACCTTGAGGAGGTTGGGGGTGTTGGCCAGTGATTCCCCGGCGGCGTTCACCGTGGCCTCCATGATAGCGATGATATCCTCGTCTCCGGCGTCAACCCGGGCCCGGGCGGCCGCGGCGGCGTCCTTCATCACGGTAAGCATCGTCCCTTCGACGGGGTTGCTCACCCCCTTGTAAGCGATGACCGCCGATTTATCCAGGGCATCGGCGAGGTCGGTGGCGTTGAAGGACTCCCTGCCCTCCAGCCCCTCGGCCAGGCCGCGCCATATCTGGGAGAGGATGACGCCGCTGTTGCCGCGGGCCCCCATGAGAGCGCCCTTGGCCATGGCATGGGCCACCCCGGAGGCGGAGTGGTCCGGCGCGCGGTAAGCCTCCTCCATCGTGGAGCGCATGGTCAACATCATATTCGTCCCGGTATCGCCATCCGGCACCGGGAAGACATTAAGGGCATCGATTTCCGCGGAGCTCTTTTCCAGCCAGGAGCCTGCCGCCGCGAACATCTCTCTCAGGTCCTGGCCCGCTACGACTTTCGTCTGGCTCATGCTTCACCATCCTTGCCAATCTTGTGGCACTATGTTACTATATGTTAGCAGCATATTACAATAGTATTAAGGTATAATCAAGGAGAACAAGTTGAAGTGTGATTTATGCGGCAAGACCCCGCAGTTCGGTCATAATGTCAGCCACTCCAAGCGGCGCACCAACCGCCGCTTTGACCCCAATATCCACCCCGCCACCATCACCATCAACGGCGAGACAAAACGGTACAACCTCTGCACGCGCTGCCTGCGCACCCAGCACAAGGTGGCCAGGGCCTAGCTGAACCGGCAACCCTCCCTCCTTACCCCTTTGCCGCCATCCGGCGGGCGGCGGCCAGCGCCCTGGCGACCCGCCCCGGGGCGGTGCCGCCGGTAACGTCCCGGACCGCCAGCGACGAGGCCACGGTGATGTCGCGCACATCCTCGGCAAACCGCGGGGAAAATTTCTTATATTCGCTCAAGTCCAGCCCGGACAGCGCTTTGCCCTTTGCCGCGGCGTAGCTCACCAGCCGGCCGACGATTTCATGGGCGGTACGGAAAGCCTCGCCCTTCTTTACGAGGTAATCGGCGATGTCCGTGGCCAGGATATAGCCCCGCTCCGCCGCCTTCAAGGTATTGCCGGCCTTGACCTTGAGCGTGGCCACCATGCCCGCCATCACCTCCAGCGTGGCCAGCAGCGTGTCCACGGTATCGAAGAAGCCCTCCTTGTCCTCCTGCATATCGCGGTTATAGGCCAGGGGCAGGCCCTTCATCGTGGTCAGCAGGGCCGTGAGGTGGCCGTACACGCGCCCGGTCTTGCCGCGCGCCAGCTCGGCCACGTCCGGGTTCTTCTTCTGCGGCATGATGCTGCTGCCGGTGGCATAGGCGTCGTCAATCTCGACGAAGTCGAACTCCGCCGACGACCATATCACCAGCTCCTCGGCGAGCCGTGAAAGGTGCATCATGCCGATAGCGGCGGCGGCCTGGTACTCCAGCAGGAAATCGCGGTCGGACACCGCGTCCAGGCTGTTGCGGCTGACCCGGCTGAACCCGAGCTCCTTCGCCAGGAACTCACGGTCGATATCGTAGGCCACCCCCGCCAGGGCACCGCTGCCCAGCGGCATGACATCGACACGCTTGAGGCAGTCGTGAAAACGCTCGATGTCTCTTTGCAGCATCTCAAAATAGGCAAGGAGGTGGTGCGCCAGCAGCACCGGCTGGGCCACCTGGAGGTGGGTGTAGCCGGGCATGACGACCTTTTTATTGGCCCCGGCCAGGGCGATGAGGGCACGCTGCAGGCCGCGCAGGCCCTTGACCGTGTCCCCGATGGCCTCTCTGGTGAAAAGGCGCATGTCCAGGGCGACCTGGTCGTTGCGGGAGCGGGCGGTATGGAGCTTGCGCCCCGCCTCCCCCGCTACCTCGATGAGGCGTGACTCCACCGCCATGTGGATGTCTTCCAGCTCGGCTTTGAACGGGAATTTGCCCTGCTCTATCTCTTTCTGAATGGACAAAAGCCCGGCGGCGATTGCCTCCGCTTCCTTATCCGTAATGATGCCCTGTTTAGCCAGCATTCTGGCGTGGGCGAGGCTCCCGCGGATATCCTGGCGGTAGAGCCGCCGGTCAAAGGGGAGGGAGGCGGTGTACCTCGCCACCAGTTTGTCAGCCGGCTTGCTGAAACGACCCCTGATATGGCTCATGTCACTTTTCTTTATCTTTTTTCCTCTGGACCTGGGTCTGCGTCCGCGCCGGCAGTCCGAAGAGCTTGATGAAGCCCACCGCGGCGCTCCGGTCGAAGACGTCCCCCCGGTCGTAGGTGGCCAGGTCGTGGCGGTACAGGGAGTAGGGGGACTTCCGCCCCACCACGGCGCTGCTCCCCTTGAAAAGCTTGAGCCGGACCGTCCCGGTCACGAAACGCTGCGAGGAATCGACGTAAGCCGCCAGGTCGTCCCGGTAGGAGGTGAACCAGCGGCCGTCGTAAATAAGGTCGGCGTACTCGCTGGAGATTATCTGCTTCAGTCTTAGCTGCTCCCGCGACAGGGTCATCGATTCGAGGGCCTGGTGGGCCTGGATGAGGGTCACGGCGGCGGGGGCCTCGTAAATCTCCCGCGACTTTATCCCGGTGACCCGGTCCTCGATGTGGTCGATTTTACCCACGCCGTGCTTGCCCGCCAGCTCGTTTACTTTCTCGATAAGGTCGATGGCGGCCATCTTCTTCCCGTTGACGGCGGTGGGGACTCCCTTTTCAAACTCGACTTCAATATACTCCGGCTCGTCCGGGGTTTTGGCCGCCGGCGCGGCCCAGATAAAGGCGTCGTCGGGGGGCTCCGTCCAGGGGTCTTCCATGACCCCGCACTCGATGCTCCGCCCCCATAAATTCTGGTCGATGGAGTAGGGGCTGGCGGACGTGATGGGGATAGGGATATTATTCCGCTGGGCGTAGGCTATCGTCTCGTCGCGCGTCATGCCCCAGTCGCGGGCCGGCGCCAGAATGGTGAGCTCCGGGGCCAGCGCGCCGACGCTCACGTCGAACCTTACCTGGTCGTTGCCCTTGCCGGTGCAGCCGTGGGCCACCGCCCCGGCGCCCTCCGCCCGGGCGATTTCCACCAGGAGCCGCGCCATCAGGGGACGGGCCAGGGCCGTGGCCAGCGGGTACTTTCCCTGGTAGAGCGCGTTGGCTTTGAGCGCCGGCACCACGAACTCGTCGATGAAGGCCTGCCGGGCGTCCTGCACCACCGCCCTGACCGCCCCCAGCTTCAGGGCCTTCTCGCGGATTTTGGGGAAGTCCGGCTCGTTACCGACATCGACGCTGAAAGCGACGACGTCGAGGTTGTGCTTTTCCTTAAGCCACCTGATGGCTACCGAGGTGTCCAGTCCGCCGCTGTAGGCCAGGACGACTTTATCCGGCACGCCGCGCCTCCCTCGGGCGGGGGGTAATCAATCTTTCCCCCGGAAATTAGCGTCCAGGAAATCGGTGACCGCCTGGTGTATGCCGGGGTACTGCCAGGAGTAGTCGTGACCCGGCGCCCGCAGCCAGCTCAGGACATTGCCCGGATTTTCCTCCGGACCCAGCATGCCGAGCCATCCCTTGACGGTGGCCCAGACCATGGCCGGGACGTTGCCGTAGCTGAAGGTATCGACGCCCCGGCCGTTGCTGTTCATCAGCAGCGTCCTCTCCAGGACCACCGGCCGGTGCCAGAATGGCGTACCCGTCTGGATGCTGAAGACCTCCGTCCGGTCCTTGAGAATGACCATCGTCTTATCAGAGATAACGGTGCCGGTGCTTTCCCCGGCCACGATTACTCTCAGGTCAGGAATATGGTCGGTCAGGAACGCCACCCGCTCGGCCAGGTCACGCGACTTGTTCGGGTAGCGTCTCGCCCCCTCGACGAACTCCCGGATGCAGCCAGTAAAGCCGCCGCCGGTGCGCCGGTAGTTCAGTACCAGCGGGCGATAGCCGAGTTTCTCCAGCTGCAACCTGATACCATCGAGGATGCTGGACCAGCCCGGTGTCTCCTCGGTCATGTTCCACCCCCAGCCGCCGGAGTTGAAAAAGACAACGACGTCGCTGTCATTCGCCTCCAAATAGGTCGCCAGCAGCTGGTCAACGAATAGTTGTAGCTTCTCCTGGCTATCGCCGACCATCTGCGTGGCCATCGTCACGGCGTCATCAATGACGGACTGAGGCACCGACGAGTAATCCAGCGCAGATAAATCGGGTTCCTGAATACCAATCTCTTTAGCCATCCCGACCTCTGTATTAGATAGAATTAGTCCCAGCATGGCCAGCACTGGAACAGCCACCAGCAAGGCCGCTATCCCCGGGCTGCCTAACTTTTTTAGCATCACCGTCTCTTAGGTCTAATTTTAGCAATATTTACGTAACAATGCCAGAAAACACCCCGTCCAGTATGCCGATGGCCTCGTCAACCTCTTTCCGGCCGATAATCAGCGGCGGTATCAGGCGGATGGCACTGGCTTTCAGCTTGTTTACCAGCAGGCCTCTCTCCAGGCAGGCCATGAGGACCGACTGTCCGATATCGCTGCTGAATTCCACCGCCACCAGCAGTCCGCGGCCCCGCACATCGGTGATGAAGGAATATTTATTTTTCAATGCATTCAGCCGCTCCGTCAGGTATTGCCCCACCCGCCCGGCGTTGCCGGGGATATCGTGAGCGACGACGTACTTCAGCGTGGCGCAGGCGGCGGCGCTGGTAACCGGATTGCCCCCGAAGGTCGAGTTATGGTCGCCGACGGCGAAGACGGAGGCCTTTTCCTTGGCCAGCACCGCCCCGATAGGGATGCCGCCGCCCAGGCCCTTGGCCAGCGTCAGGATATCCGGCTCGATACCGTAAAGCTGGTAGCCGAACAGCGTCCCCAGGCGGCCGATGCCGGTCTGGACTTCGTCCAGGATGAGCAGAATACCCTGGCTATCACACCACGCTCTCACCTCTTTCAGGTAGTCGCCAGAGGGGAGGTTGACACCCCCCTCCCCCTGCACCGGCTCCAGCATCACGGCGCAGGTCTTTTCCGTGGTGGCCGACTTTATGGCCTCGATGTCGTTATTGGCCACGTTGATGAAACCTGCCGGCAGAGGGACATATGGAGCGTGCATCTTGGGCTGCCCGCTGGCCGCCGTCATGGCCAGGGACCGACCGTGAAATGAGTCCATGGTGGTAATGACCTCGTAAGCGCCTTTCAGCTTGAGATGGCCGTAGCGTCGCGCCAGCTTGACGGCGCCTTCATTGGCCTCCAGGCCGCTGTTACAGACGAACACCCTGTCCAGGCAGGAGTTCTCCACCAGGAGCCGGGCCAGCTGGACCTGGGGAACGGTGTAGTACCAGTTGGAGGCCTGCATCAGGGTCCGCGCCTGCTCGGCGACGGCCTCGGCGACCACCTTCGGGCAGTGTCCCAGGCAGTTGACCGCCAGCCCGCAGACAAAGTCCAGGTACTCTTTACCTTTATCGTCCCAGACCCGCGCCCCCTCCCCCCTGACCAGGGTCAGCGGGACGCGCACGATGGTCTGCATGTAGTACTTGCTTTCCAGTTGCTGCCAGTCAGTCATAATTATCCGGTTTTTTACAACCTACCCCCTGTATCCCCCTCCCTTGGTAAGGGAGGGGGAATTTTTTATTTAGAGGGGCTTCACCCCTCTAAAACTCCCTTCCTCCATTACTTATATATCGTGGTGCCGCCGTCCTGCCCCTGGACCTCTTTTAACAGGGCGTGCGGCTTTCTCCCGTCTATTATACGGGTTATCGTGCCTTCGTTTAAAGCCTTGAGGCAGGCATCTATCTTGGGAATCATGCCGCCGGAAATCACCCCCGAGGCCGCTAGCGACTCCACCTCGGCGGCGGAAAGCCGGGGAATAAGACGGCCGGAGGCGTCGTTGATGCCGGGCACGTCGGTCAAAAAGACCAGCCTCGCCGCCCCCAAGGCGGCGGCGATGTCCCCGGCAATGGGGTCAGCGTTGATATTGATTATCCCCGCGGCGTCCGCCGGGCGGTCCACCGCGTACAGGCTTATCGGCGAGACGACCGGGACGAACCCGCCCTGAAGCAGCGTTTCCAGGAGCGCCGGGTTGACCCTGGCCACCGTGCCCACGTAGCCCATCTCCCGGCTCTTCATCTTGCCCTCGATGAGCGCGCCGTCGACACCGCTGATGCCGATGGCCTTCCCGCCCCGGACGTTGACCGCCGCCACGATTTCCTTGTTGACCAGCCCGGCCAGCACTGCGGTGGCCACCTCCAGGGTAGGTAAATCGGTAACGCGCTCGCCGCGCACGAACTTCGTAGCCACCCCCTGCCGCTTGAGCCAGGCGGTGACGGCGTTGCCGCCGCCGTGGACGACCACCAGCGGGGCGCCCTTTTTCTGGAGGGCCACGATATCTTCGATGGTGGTATCGCCGCTGCCCAGCGTGGAGCCGCCGATCTTTATCACTGTAACGTTTTTCATCGCCTTCATATTTCAGGTCGTGTAGTCGCTGTTGATGGTCACATACTCCTCGGAGAGGTCACATCCCCAGGCGGTGGCCGCGCCGCCGCCCAGGTTGAGGTCCAGGGTCATGACTACCTCGGCGGCGTCCAGCCGCCCGACCACTTCCTCTTTGTTAAAAGAGACCGGGCGGCCGCCCTTTACCAGGCGGACCCCGCCGATGTGCAGGTCGAGCCGGTCCGCATCGAGCTCCGCGCCGCTTCGCCCCGCCGCCGCCAGCACCCGCCCCCAGTTGGGGTCGGAGCCGTGCACCGCCGCCTTGACCAGCGGCGAGCTGACAATCGTCCGGGCCACGCGGCGGGCATCGGCCGGGCTGGCGGCCCCGCTGACCCTGACCTCGATGAACTTGGTGGCGCCCTCGCCATCGCGGGCGATGGCCCGGGCCAGGTAGATGCAGGCGTGGTTGAGCGCCCGCTGAAAATTCGCGGCCGCGCGGCCGCCCTTGCTTACCGGTCCACCACCGGACCGGCCGTTAGCCATGAGCAGCACCATGTCGTTGGTGCTGGTATCGCCGTCGACGGATACCATGTTGAAAGAAACATCCACCGCCGCCCGCAGCGCTTCCCGTAGGAAACCGATTTCCACGGCGGCATCGGTGGTCAGAAAGCAGAGCAGGGTGGCCATGTCCGGGTGAATCATCCCGGAGCCCTTGGCAATCCCCCCGACGGTAAAGCCGTCCTCACCCCGGACCGCCACCTCCTTGGGCACGGTGTCCGTGGTCATTATCGCCCGGGCCAGGTCGTGGCCGCCCTCGGCGGAAAGCTTCACCCCGGCGATGCCGGCGCGGATGCGCTCCATCGGCAGGGGCAGGCCGATGACGCCGGTGCTGGCTACCAGCACCTCCTCCGGCGCCACGCCGATATGCCGGGCGGCCATCGCCGCCATCTCCTCGGCATTGGCCATCCCCCGGGTCCCGGTGCAGGCGTTGGCGCTGCCGCTGTTGACCACCAGCGCCGAGGCGCGGCCCTTTAACAACCTCTGCCGGGACAGTACTACCGGCGCCGCCTTGACTTTATTAGTGGTAAACACCGCCGCCGCGGTACATGATATTTCCGAGCCAAGGATGCCGAGGTCGAGGCGACCCCCCGTATATTTAATACCGGCGCTGGCGGCGCCGGCCAGGAACCCCCGGGGGGAGGTTATACCCCCCGAGGGAATGAAATCCGGTTCGGTTTTCATATTGAAAATATAGCATAACGCGTACCTGCAGGCAATGGCGGCCCCGGTAGCCGGGCTTGAAACATACGATAGCTCAATGTTAAACTCAGACGGTGAAAATTGTCCGTTTTGCCATCGACGGGGAGACCGGTTACGGCGTGCTGGACGGAGCTTCGGTTATCTGTCTCGCCGGCCATCCCTGCAGCGACCTCAAGACCACCGGCCGCGTGTTCCGCCTGGCCGACGTCAGGCTGCTGGCCCCTTGCGCACCCACCAAAATCGTCGCACTGGGGGTAAACTACCGCAGCCACGGCGAAGAGATGAGCCACCGCCTCCCCGCCGAGCCGCTGCTCTTCATCAAGCCGTCCACGGCGGTCATCGGCCCGGAAGACGATATCGTCTATCCGGCATCGTCGGAGCGGGTCGATTACGAGGGCGAGCTGGCCGTGGTCATCAAGGCCCGCGCCCGGCAGGTCGCCGAGGAGGACGCCGCGGACTATATCCTGGGCTACGCCTGCTTCAACGACGTCACGGCGCGCGACCTCCAGGCCAGGGACAAGCAGTGGACGCGCTCCAAGGGCTTCGATACCTTTGCCCCTATCGGCCCGTGCATCGAGACGGAGCTGGACCCCGGCAATCTCGCCCTGGAGACCCGCCTTAACGGGGAAATCAAACAGCAGACCAGCACCGCCGAGCTCATCTTCCCCGTCTTCAAGCTGGTAAGCTTCATCTCCAACGTGATGACGCTGCTCCCCGGCGACGTCATCGCCACCGGCACCGCCAGCGGCATCGGCCCGATGCAGCCCGGCGACACCGTGGAGGTGACCATCGAGAAAATCGGCACCCTGAGGAACCACGTGGTCAAACCCTGACCTTATTAATAAATCCATAGCGACGAAAAGGAGAGGCATGGAAGGAAAGACGGTTTATTTTGACAAACCAGGAGTCGAGAATACCGACGCAGCACTGGACCTGGCCCGGGACCGCGCCCGGGAACTGGGCATCAAGACGGTCATCGTGGCGTCTACCAGCGGCAAGACCGCCGTCCGGGCGATGGATGTCCTCAAGGGGCTGAGAGTGGTCATCGTTACCCATTCCACCGGCTTCCGCGAGCCGGATACCCAGGAGTTCACCGCGGAGAACCGGAAAATCGTGGAGAGCAAAGGCGGCATTATGGTTACCGCCGCTCATGCCTTCGGCGCCGTCAGCCGCGCTTTCCGCCAGAGTGAAATCCCCCAGGCCCCGGCCACCTACGTCGTCGGCGACCTGATAGCCTCGACTCTTAAGGTATTTTCCCAGGGATTGAAGGTAGCCTGCGAGATAGCCGTCATGGCGGCCGATGCCGGAGTGGTGCGCACCGATGAAGACGTGATTGCCGTCGGAGGTACCGGTGCCGCCGGCCGGGGGGCGGATACGGTGGCCGTCATCAAGCCGAGCCCGGCGCACCGCTTCTTCGACCTCCGGGTCAAGGAGATTACCTGCAAGCCGCGCCTCTAGGCCCGGCGGGCTTTATCCCAGAAACCGGGTGATGATGCTGGAGAACTGCTTGACCTCGTCACGGTGGACGTTGTGGCCGCGGTTCTCGAAGACCTTGAGCTGGCAATCGGGGATGACCTTCGCCGCCCGGTAGGCCTGGTGCACCGGCACAATCTGGTCCCGGGCGCCCCACACCAGCAGCGTCGGCACCGCCACCTCGGGGAGTCGGCCGTCGAGCACCAGCGTCTGGGCTTTGAAGGTGGTGATGCTGCCCCCCAGCGTCATGGCGGCGGGAGAGAGGGGCATGATGAACCCGGCCGGGTTGAGCTGCTCGACCACCCACCTGACGCCGTGCAGCACCGCCATGGTCATGCCCACCAGCGCCCGGTACAGGGCGGGGGAACAGAGCAGCCGTACCCAGAAGGCGATTTCCCTCCCCAGGCAGAGGCTGCTGACCAGCACCAGCTTCCTGACGCGGTGGGGCGACTTGAGGGCGTAGTTGAGGGCGACGCCGCCCCCCAGCGAGTGCCCCATGAGGTGGAACTTCTCCAGCCCCAGGCTTTTAGCGAATGCTTCCACGAACTCGGACAGCTCCGGGATGAAGTAGCTGCCGTCGAGGGGCTGGCTGCCGCCGTAGCCGGGGAGGTCCGGGGCGTAGACGGTGTACTTTTCCGCCAGCGCGGCGATATTTTGATGCCAGGTGCGGGCGTCGCCGCCGCCGCCGTGAATCACCACCACCGGCTCGCCGTGGCCGGCGGTGTAGTAGGAG